>Ga0066710_100005659_pt1 | contig 11460 bp, 12 predicted proteins | sample GraSoiAngelo_159_FD_79666 | JGI IMG/M metagenome (GOLD analysis project Ga0066710, IMG submission 79666) | Grasslands soil microbial communities from the Angelo Coastal Reserve, California, USA - 14_1009_16_40cm | ecosystem: Environmental > Terrestrial > Soil > Grasslands | place: USA... | reverse complement strand
TGATCGTCTGGTCGTCGCCCGGCACGCCGGGGGTCCCGGCATCGTCGACGACCGTCACGTCGTAGAGCGCCGCGAAGCCGGTGGTGGTGACGGGGCCGTTGTAGCTGTAGATGAACGCCGTCTGGTCGGCGTTGAACCGCGACGACGGGCAGGTCTTCGTGATCTCGATCCCGCAGACCGGGAAGGCCCCGACCACGAAGTCCTTGAGCACCGCGGTCAGGGACGTCGAGGAGCGGGTCTCGGCCAGGAAGCTGGAGAAGCACGGCGGCGTCGCGCCGTTGAAGACCGCGGTGATGTTGATGCCGCCCTCGAAGAAGCTGAACTGCGGGAAGGTGCCCGGCGCTCCCGACTTCGGCGTGTACGGCCAGGGCGCCTGCGTCGGCACCGCGTTGCTGATCGCGCAGGCTTCGTCTCCGGTCAGGGCCGGCCCGCACTTGGCCGCGTTCTCGCTCAGGACGAGCTGCATCGTGCCGCCCTTCTGGTTGCCTCCGGAGCCCACCCATTCGAGCACCTGGATCGTGGTGACGGCTCCCCCGTTCGAGAAGTTCGCCAGCACCAGGAGGTCGCCGACCTGGTGGACTCCGTTGAACGAGCCGTTGGGGTTCACCGTGATGTTCTGCTGGAAGAACCAGAACCCCAGCTGGGCGTCACCGTCGTTGGCGAAGCGGTCGGCGCCGAAGTAGATCAGGAGCTGGCCGTTGTAGGAGTAGGCGGCGGCGTACGCGTTGGTGATGTTGTCCTTGTCCGGCAGCCCGCCCGTGTTGTCCTTCCAGTTCCAGGACGAGATGTCGATGTTGTCCTTGGAGCCGCCGCCGGTGAAGATCGTCGCGTTCCCCGGATCGGCCAGGACGCCCGTCCGCGCGATGGAGGCTCCGCCCCCATAGACGTTGACGGTGTCCCAGTCGTCGCCGGCCACGGCCGGATCATTGACGGCGTCCCCTTCCAGCTCGAAGACGCCGATATCGTGAACGGCCAGCGCGACCTGTTGGGCCAGGGCCAGGCCGCCGGCGAGCACCGCCAGCGCGCCGGCCAGGCGCAGCGCGCTCATGGCCGTGTTCCTCGGATGCCGCCGGCGTGCCTTTCCTCGTGGCGCGCCAAGCCCGCCTCTGATATCCATGCCGCTCTCCTTTTCCCACTCGTCGCCGCCACGGAAGGGTTGCGCGTTGAGTGATCTTGCTCACTCTCTGTCCAGCCAATGGCGAGCCGTCAATTGGCGACATGGCTAATTCCCGGAGGACACGGGCTGACAAATAATCCATTAGTCGTACGACTATCGATGAATGGCTCCGATCCGATACGGAAGGCGTTCAGGCTCGACGCGGCAGGTTGCGCATCACGTCCTGGCTGGGGGTGGAGGAAATGATGCCGTGGTACGCCGCGGCCAGCTCGGCGCGCCCGCGCAGGCCGAGCTTCTGGAAGATGCGGGTCAGGTGCGCCTTGACCGTCGCCTCGCTGATGGCCAGGCGGTCGGCCAGTTCCTTGTTGCTCAAGCCGGTCGCAGCCTGTCGGAAGATCTCCCGCTCCCGTTGGCTCAGGCGCTGCTCCAGCACTCTCTCGCCTTCGGGACGGCCACCCGACGCCCCGGCCGCCCGGTCCATGCAGGCCGCGATCACGTGCCGGCGGGCCCAGATCTGGCCCTCGTGGACGACGCGAATCGCCTTGACCAGCTCCTCGGCCCCCGCGCTCTTGGCCAGGATGCCGCGCGCGCCCGCCTCCAGCGCGCCGCGGGCCCAGTCGTCGTCGGCGGCGGCGGAGATGAAGACGATTGCGGGGCGGTCGCCTCGCTCCACCGCCGCGCACAGGGCGAGCGCCCCTTCCATGCGGCTGTCGACGAGCAACACGTCCGGACGGGCCTGCCGCAGGGATGGACGCCAGGCGGCCTTGTCATCGTGGCCGACGACGATGAACGAGACTTGGCCCCCGACGATCCGCCGGAGGCCCTCACAATAGAGCTGGTCGTCACTGAGGACGGCGATCCGGACTGGAGGCATGGCTCGCCTCTCGGGGCCCTTGCCGCCGCGGCGAAGGTTCTGTCTGAGGAGGGAAACAGCGCGATTGTACGCACGGCCGCCCACCGCGTCAATTCCCGGCGGAGGCCTCCCGCGACAAGGGCGCCGCCACGACGAGCCCCGTCACGACGGAGATCCACGTCTTCCCTCCCCGGCTCACAGCTTCAGGCCGCGCGCGTCGTCCCAGGCCGCCGGGTCCTGCCGGAAGTACTCGGAGAGGATGGCGTAGACCTCGCGGTGCCGCCGCCGCAGCGCGAGGGCCGACTCGAAGAAGGCCTCGACGGCCACGGCCAGGAACTCGGCCGGGTCGCGGGCGCCGTAGTCGTCGATCACCGACTTGCCGCGGCGCAGGCGCTCCATCTCCCTGTCCATCAGCTCCACCCACTCCTGCCGGCGCGCGGCCGGCAGCCCGGGCGGGATGCCGCTGAACCGCGTCTGGTCCACCTCGAGCAGGTGGGCGAACTCGTGGATCCCGACGTGGTACGCGTCGTCGGGGTCGGCGAAGCTCTCCTCGAGCGCCGGGATGGACAGGATGACCGTGCCCCACGCGTGGGCCTGGCCGGACAGCTCCTCCGACTCGAAGGAGTAGTCGCGGTCGAAGTTCCGCCGATAGAGGAGCACCTCGGCGAGCTGGTCCCACTCGTAGTCGGGCCAGGCGACGCTGAGCGTCACCGCGGAGGCGGCCACCAGCAGCCGCAGCTCGTCGGTGACCCGCGCCTCGATGCCGGTGATGCGGGTCTCGGCCATGAAGATCCGCACGTCGTCCTCGAAGCGGCGGCGCAGGTCGCGGGGCAGGCGGTCGTAGTGGTCGTACTTGTCGAGCAGGAAGGCCCGCCAGCGCGCCGGAAACGGGACGGCCAGGAGCGACCGCCGGCGCGCCGAGCGGCCACCCAGACCCCGCCAGAGGGCGAGTCCGCCGGCGACGCCGGCCAGGCCGCCGCCGGCGGCGCCGGCCGTGCCGGCCAGGAGCGCGCCCACCACCACTCCCGCCCCCACCAGCACCAGGCCCACCGCCGGCGCGAACCAGCGGTCCGAGCCGCGCTCGACCCTCACGCCCGCGCGGAGAGCAGCCGGCCGAGCACCCGGGCGTCGATGTTGCCGCCGGTGACGATCGCCGCCACCGGCCGCCCGTCGCCCCGCCATCGTCCGGATCGCAGCGCCGCCACACCCACCGCGCCCGACGCCTCCGCCACGACCTGGTCCTCGGCGAGCAGGGCCACGATCGCGTCCTCGATCTCGGCCTCCGAGACGAGCACCACGTCGTCGATGAGGTCGCGATGGGCGAAGACGAGGTGGCCGATGCCACCGGCCAGGCCGTCGGCCAGGGTCGGCCGGGCGGGGTACTCGAGCAGCGGCCGCCCCTGCCGGAGAGATTCCGGCAGGGCCGGCGACGCTTGGGGCTGGACCGCGACGATCAGGACGTGGGGCGCGCGGGACTTGACCGCCGCCGCCACTCCCGTGATGAGCCCGCCTCCGCCCACGGGAACGAGGATGGCCCCCAGGCCCGGCAGCTCGTCGAGGATCTCCAGCCCCACGGTCCCCTGGCCGGCGGCCGTGCCCGGGTCGTCGAAGGCATGGACGTACGCGGCCCCGGTCTGCTCGACGTGGGCCATCGCGAGGGCGAACGCGTCGTCGTAGGTCGCGCCCGCCTGCCGCACCGTCACCGGGAAGGCGCGCAGCTTGTCGACCTTGGCCGCCGGCGCGGACTCGGGCACGAACAACGTGGCCGCCGCCCGGCCCCCCAGGGCCTGGGCCGCGAACGCCACGCCAAGGGCATGGTTGCCGGCGGAAGCGGCCACCACACCCCGCCGCTGCTCTTCGGGCCGGAGGCCGGCGAGCACGCTCGTCGCACCGCGCACCTTGAAGGAACCGGTGGGCTGCCAGCACTCGAGCTTCAGGTACGCCTCGCCAGAGGAGCGCAGGGCGAACGAGCGCCGCAGAGGCGTCGGAGGCAGGTAGGGGGCGATCGCCCTCCGCGCCCGCTCGACGTCATCCAGGGTAAGGCGCGACGTCACGAGCGGGCCGGCACCGCCGCCACCAGGTCCAGCCGGGGCTCTCCGCACTGAGCCGCCACCGCGTCGGCCACCCGGTCCCGCAGCGCGACCACCGCGCGCCACCCTTCTCCCTCGGGGGAGATCGGCGCGCCTACCCACAAGCGTACCCGTCCCGGCCGGGGGACGACGTGCGCGCCGCGCAGCACCCGGCGCGTCCCCTGCAGGGCCACCGGGACGACGCGAGCCCCGGTGTCGACCGCCACCTTGAACGCGCCGAGCCGGAAGGGCCGGAGGCCGGCCGCGGCGCTGAACGTACCCTCGGGGAAGAAGAGCACCGACCGGCCCGACTCCAGCGCCCGCGCGACCTCCCCTGCGTCGGCCAGACTCTGCTGCGCGTCGCCGCGGTCCACCGTGAGATGACCCGCCTTGCGCACGAACGCGCCCACGAGCGGATAACCGAGGACCTCCTTCTTGGCCACGAACAGGAAATCCACCGGCAGCCGGGCCATCAGCACGACGACGTCGGCGTAGGAGCAGTGATTCGAGGCCAGGATGTAGGGGCCGGGCCCGGCCAGGTTCTCCAGGCCTTCGGCCGCGGCCCGCACCGCGCCCAGGCGCAGCAGGGCCCGGGCGGCCGCGCGGCCGAGCCCGGCCGCCCTCCGCCGTCCGGGCAGCACGACGGCGGGGACCCAGAAGATGACGGCCAGCACCGCGATCACCGCGGCCAGATAGGCCGTGTAGAGCGCGCGGGGGAGCCGGGCCAGCCGCGGGTGCAACTCGCTCCACGCCGCGCCCGCGGCGACCCGCATCCGCCGCCCGGGCGGCTCCCGCCGCGGCCGGCCGAGGGCGCCCTGCTCGTACATCCGCTTCGCGTCGGAGCGGCGGACCTTGCCGCTCGAGGTCTTCGGGACCGCCCCGGGCGGCAACAGCACGACCGCGTCGGGCGGTACCGCCACCGCGGCGGCCACGCGGTCGGTGACCGCGGCGGTGAGCGCTTCGCGCCGGGCGGGATCGACCTCCCGCGTCTCCGCCGCCACCACCAGGCTCTCGGTGCCGAGATGCGGATGGTCCACCCCGAACGCGGCCACGCATCCCTTGCGGATCCCCTCCACCGTCGAAGCCACCTCTTCGATCTCCTGCGGCACCAGGTTCCGGCCCGCCTTGATGATGAGGTCCTTGCGACGGCCGGCGATGTGCACCTCGCCGTCGGCGAGGAACGCGAGGTCGCCGCTGTCGAGCCAGCCGCCTTCGACGCGGATCGCCGCGGTGGCCTGGGGCTGGCGGAAGTAGCCCTCCATCATCGACGGGCCGCGGAAGACGAGCCGGCCCACGTCTCCCTCCGCAAGGTCGGCGCCCGCCTCGTCGAGGATCCGCACCTCGTGCCCGGGGACCGGCGAGCCAACCGAGGGGAAGCGGAGCGCGCCCGCGTCCTCCTCCGCGGCCGGGGCCGCGCGGCCCCGCTCGAAGGTCGCCCGGGCCACGCGGGTGACCTTCGGCCCCCGGCCGGGCGGCGGAATGCACAACGCCACCGAGTTCTCGGCCAGCCCGTAGACGGGCATGAGGGCCTCGCGGCGGAAGCCGTAGGGGGCGAATCGCCGGGCGAAGCGATCGAGCGTGTCGGGACTGACGGGCTCGGCGCCGTTGAAGGCGCATCGCCACGAGGAGAGGTCGAGCCCCTCGAGGGCCGCGTCGGGGATCCGGCGCGCGCACAGCTCGTAGGCGAAGTTCGGCGCGGCGGAGAGCGTGGCCCGCCGCTCGTGGATCGTCCACAGCCAGCGCTCGGGGCGGGAGAGGAACGCGGGGGGCGGCATGATCGCGATGGGGATCCCCTGGTGCAGACAGAACAGCCAGGAGCCGATGAGCCCCATGTCGTGGTAGAGGGGCAGCCAGCTCGCGCCGACGTCGGTCGGCCGCACGTCGATCGCCGCCGCGATCGCGCGGATGTTGGCGAGAAGGTTGTCGTGGCTGAGGAGGACGCCCTTCGGGCTGCCCGTGCTGCCCGACGTGTACTGGATGAAGGCCGGATCGGCGCCCGTCCCCTCCGGCTCGGCCCAGCTCGCTCCCCTGGCCTTCAGCTCGGCGGCGGTCGTGACCTCGCCGAGAGTGGGGACCGCGGGGCGGAGCAGCGCCGCGATCGGCCGGGCCTTCTCGAGCGTGACCAGCATGCGGACCTCGGCGTCGGCGAGGATCGCCGACTGCCGCTGCGCGTACTCCTGCAGCCGGTCGAGCCGCAGCGGGGGGTAGATGGGGACCGGGACCGCCCCCGCCACCAGGATCCCCTGGAAGCAGGCCAGGAAGTCCAGGCCCGTCGGCAGCATCAGGGCGACCGCCTCCCGGCGGCCGACGCCTCGCTCGCGCAGCCCGCCGGCGATCGCGGCCGCCTCGGAGAGCAGATCCCCGTAGGTGATCGTGCTCTCCCGCCCCTCGTCGGCTCGCAGGTAGACGTGCGGCCGGTCCGGCTCGGCCTGGGCCCGGCGCCACAGGGCCTCGTGGAGAGTGGCCGCGGCGGCGAGCGCCGCCGCGGGGGGCAACGGCGCGCGGGGAGCGGACCGCCCCGGCCGCTCGGGCGTCCCGGCCTTCACCAGCGCGCGGGCGAGGCCGGCCGGGGTGTCGATCTGCAGGCAGCTCTCGTCGAGCGGGCGGCCGAACGCGCTCTCGAGCCGGAGGAGCAGCTCGACCCGCTCCAGGCTTCCCAGGCCCAGGTCGCGCTCCAGCGACGCTTCGGGCGCCGCGGCGCGCAGCGCGCGAGCGCCCCCTAGCTCGGTGAGCAGCTCCCTCACCACCTCGAGCACGCGCTGCTGGGCCGCCTCGATGATGTCGGGCGCGACGGGAGGAGCCACGGCCTCGGGCATGAAGCTTTCACTGTAGCCGCGGCCGGGCCCCGGACGCAATGTCCGGAACCGATTCCCGCGGTCGCTTGACGCGGTGGGGGCGGCGGCCTCAGCCTTGACCGGGGAGGCAAGGCGTGGTCGAAGTCGTGACGATGCGGGAGATCCAGCGGATCTTCGAGGTGACCGACCGGCTGGGGCTCCACCGCGAGCAGGTCGTCATCCCGCTCGGCGCGCGCCACCCCGGGCGGGTGCGACGGAGACCCGACGGCAAGATCGAGATCGTCGTGGAATCGGAAGGGAGCTTCGAGGACTGGGTGGCGGCGCTGGAGGCAGAGCTGCGGAGGATCGTCCCCTGATGACGGCGCGGATGACGGCCTCCGACGGACGACGATGCGAGGACGGGATCAGTCCGGCAGGCTCGCCAGCGCGCGGCGGTAGGCGTCGAAGTCGGCCTCGCTGAATAGCACGAAGCGGACGAGGCGGAGCGGCGAGCCGGCCCGCAGCATGTCGGCCACCGCTCTGACCGCGACGAGCGCCGCCTGCTCGACCGGATAGCCGTAGGCGCCGGTGGAGATGCTGGGAAAGGCCACCGAGGAGAGCCCTTTCTCGGCCGCCAGCGCGAGGCTGCTGCGGTAGCAACGGTCCAGCGTCTCCGCTTCGCCCCCGTCCCCGCCGCGCCAGCGAGGACCCACGGTGTGGATCACGTGGCGGGCGGGCAGGCGCCCGGCGACCGTGATCACGGCCTGTCCCGCCGGCAAGGGGCCCTTCGCCTCCACGATCCGGCGGCATGCCTGGAGGATCGCCGGCCCGCCCGCGCGGTGGATGGCGCCGTCCACGCCCCCGCCGCCCATGAGCGAGGAGTTGGCGGCGTTGACGATGGCGTCCACCTGCTGGCCGGTCAGGTCGCCGCGGATGAGCTCGAGGCGGCGGGGACCGAAGTTCCGGGCCGGCCCGGTCGCCTGTCCTGCGGAAGGCACGGCGGGAAGGAGCGAAGGCGCGAGAGGGACCTCTTTCGACCCGCTCGCGCCCAGGCCGGGCTACTTGCCGCTGCCGAGGGCCGCGTCCTTGGCGGCCTTGGCAACCACGAACTTCAGGCGCCGCCGGGCGGGGATCTTGATCTCCTCCCCGGTCTGCGGATTGCGCCCCATGCGAGCCTTGTAGCTTCGCACGACGAGCTTCCCGACCCCCGGGATCGTGAAGCCGTTCTTGGCTTCCCTGTGCGCGAGGCTGGCCAGGGCCTCAAGGTAGGCGGCCGATGTCTTCTTGGGGACGTCGCACTTCTCGGCCAAGGCCGCCACGATCTTCGACTTGGTCATCGGCTTTGCCATCGAGTCAATCCTCCTCAGCCCGTGTTGGCGGGGATTCGCGTCGGAAAAGGCGGGCCATTCTACATGGGGCCCGCGGCCCGATGTCAACATGAATCCGCGGCGGATTGGGCCCGGAAGGGCCGTGTTTACGGCTCTTCCCGAATGACGAACACCGTCTCGTCCGCTCGCGCGAGGCCGAGCTCCTCCCGGGCGAGGCGCTCGATGGCGGCGGGGTCGCGGCGCAGAGCGGAGATCTCGGCCGCGAGCCGCGAGTTGTCGACGCGAAGCTGATCGATCTCGCGAGCGAGGGCCTCCGCGCGCTCGCGCTGGTTCACGAGCTGGAACAGCCCGCGGTCGCCGAAAAGCGAGCCGACCACGAGGCCGACCACGACGATGATCGAGGCGAGGATCGCCGCCTTCTTGCGGAGGCCGACTTCCGACCGGCTACGCTCGTCCGCCAGACATCAACCTCTACTTAAGCTCTCTTGTTCGAAATCATAACAAAAGCTGTAGATTTTGACTATGCGCCAGGCGCGATGCCGAGCCTCTCCCCGCCCCGTCTCACCACCGCCTGCCCGTAGCGCCGCAGCAGGACCACGACCTCGGCGTTGAGCCGCCGCAATCGGGCCAGCCCCCGGCGGAACTCGCGGTGGCGTCCGAGCAGCTCGCGCGCCCGCGTCAATTCGTCGCCGTCGAGGTAGGCGAAGGTCCCCCGGCCGGCGCTGCGGCTGGAGAGCACGGAATACGGCCCGTGCTTGCGCCCCGTGCGGCAAACGCAGTTGGCCTTGCCGCACGTGCCGTAGCGCAGGAAGAGCGAGCCCCGGAGCTGCTCGCGCTGCCGCAGGAGCTGCCGCACCAGGGCGCCCTGCTCGTGCAGCCGGGAACGCACCTGCCGGCGGATCGTGTCGGGCTCGGTCATTTCCTACAGCACTATTAATGAAAAACACTGTAAGAGTACGCGAGCGCGGACCGAGAGTCAAGGGGCTTGCACCCCCGCGCCGCGCGGTATGATCGGCACGGGGGTGCGGGATGTGGCTGCTCAAGACCGAGCCCAGCGCCTACGGGTACGACGACCTGGAGCGGGAGGGCCGCACGACGTGGGACGGCGTCAGCAACCCCGCCGCCCTCAAGAACCTCCGCAGCATGAAGGAGGGGGACCGGGCGGTCATCTACCACACCGGGGACGAACGCTCCGCGGTGGGGCTGGCCGAGGTGGTGCGCTCGGCCTACGCCGACCCGAAGCGGGGCGACCCGAAGCTGGTGGTGGTGGACCTCGTGCCCCGGGGCCGCTTCAAGCGGGCGGTCACGCTCGACGAGATCAAGTCGCTCGCCCTCTTCAACGACAGCCCCCTCGTGCGGCAGGGCCGTCTCTCCGTGGTGCCCCTGACCGCGGGCCAGTGGAAGGCCCTCACCGCGCGGGGAGAGGCGTGAGCGAGCGGGTGGTCGTGCTCTCGACGGTGGGCTCGGCCGACGACGCGGAGCGCATCGCGGCCGCGCTGGTGGAGCGCCGCCTGGCTGCCTGCGTCAACGTCGTTGCCGGGGTGAGGTCGATCTACCGCTGGAAGGGACGCGTCGAGACGGAGGACGAGCGCCTGCTGGTCATCAAGACCCGCCGCGACCGGTTCGAGGCGGTGAAGGAAGCGCTCCTCGCGCTCCATCCCTACGAGCTTCCCGAGGCGATCGTCCTGACGATCGAGGCCGGTCACGCGCCCTACCTGGCCTGGCTCGACGAGTCGGTGACGACCTAGACGTTGCCTTTCAACGCAGAGGTCGCAGAGGAAGAAACAGAGAGGACGCAGAGACGGAGGAAATCAGCGGAACGGAAGGAGGGCCTACTTGGATCCTTCTCCGCGACCTCTCCGTTTCTCTCTGCGTCCTCCGCGTTTAGAGGCGCAAGGCTAGACCTTCGTCAGGCCGCGTTGCAGGTCGGCGATCAAGTCGTCCGCGTCCTCGCATCCGACGCTGATCCGCACCAGGCCGTCGCCGATGCCGAGCGCTTCGCGCTCGGCCGGCGAGTAGCCGGCGTGGGTCATGGTGGCCGGATGCGAGATGAGCGTCTCGATCCCGCCCAGGCTCTCGCCGAGCGAGCAGAGGCGCAAGGCCGGGAGAAACCGTCCCGCCGCCTCCCGTGTGCCGAGGTCGAAGGAGATCATGGCTCCGAAGCCGGTCGCCTGCCGCCGATGGACCTCGTGGCCGGGGTGGTCGGGAAAGCCGGGCCAGTAGACCTTCTTCACCCCGGGCTGGCCGCGCAAGAACTCGGCCACCACCTTGCCGTTCTCCTCGTGCCGGGGCATGCGCAGGGCGAGCGTCTTGGTGCCGCGGAGGACCAGCCACGCATCGAAGGGAGACAGGATGGCGCCCGCCGCGTTCTGGTAGTACTGCAGCCACTCGGCGTGGTGGGGATCCCTGACCACCGCCACCCCGCCCACGCTGTCGGAGTGCCCGTTCAGGAACTTCGTCGTGGAGTGGACCACCACGTTCGCACCGAGGGCCAGCGGCCGCTGGAAGAAGGGGCTCATGAACGTGTTGTCCACCACCAGCAACGCGCCCTGCCGGCGGGCGATCGCGGCCAGGGCGGCGATGTCGCAGACCTTCATCAACGGGTTGGTCGGGGTCTCGATCCATAGCATGTCGAAGCGGCCGCCGCGCGCCTCGAGCCGCCCGGGGTCGCTCGCGTCGAGGAAGGTGAAGTCGACGCCGTAGCGGGCGAGGACCTTGGTGAAGAGACGGTGCGTGCCGCCGTAGACGTTGTCGGAGACCACCACCCGCTGGCCGGTCTTCAGGAGCGACAGCACGGCGTGGGTGGCGGCCATGCCCGACGCGTAACAGTAGGCGTCGGCGCCGCCCTCGAGGGCGGCCAGGTTCTTCTCGAGGGCCCGCCGGGTCGGGTTCTGGGTCCGGGCGTACTCGTAGCCCTTGTGCTTGCCGATCCCCTCCTGGACGTAGGTCGCCGTCTGGTAGATGGGCGTCACGATCGCCCCCGTGGTGGGATCCGGCTCCTGCCCGGCATGGATGCAGTCCGTCGCGAAGCCCATGTGCCCTCCTGGGGAAGGACCATTGTAGTCGGCCGGAGCGAGGGGCTCTTAACGCAGAGGACGCGGAGAACGAACGGAGAGGACGCGGAGGGGGCATAGGAACAAAACGAAAAGGATGGTCGGGCGCGGAGGGAACGCTCGCCTACCTTTCTTTTCTTCTCTGCGTCCTCTCCGTTCTCCTCTGCGTTCTCCGCGTTAAAAGGCCGGTCGTCGACTAGGCGACGACGAGGGCGTAGCCGTACTGCGCGCCGTTGCCCGCGCCGACCCAGAGGAAGACGACCAGG
>Ga0066710_100005657_pt1 | contig 11461 bp, 12 predicted proteins | sample GraSoiAngelo_159_FD_79666 | JGI IMG/M metagenome (GOLD analysis project Ga0066710, IMG submission 79666) | Grasslands soil microbial communities from the Angelo Coastal Reserve, California, USA - 14_1009_16_40cm | ecosystem: Environmental > Terrestrial > Soil > Grasslands | place: USA... | reverse complement strand
GCCGCACTGGGCCGAGCTGAACGACGGCCGCTACCGGGCCGCCGGTTTTGGCGTCGCGTGCGGCGGCGCTTTTCCCTGCGTCTGGGTCGTGACCTTCGGGTCTGTGGTCGACGCGGTGTACTCCGCGCCCGATTACCACGCCACTTTCTACGGCGAATCGCCGTATCCGACCGTCGCCCCGGGTCAGATCGCGGAGTGGGTCATCGCTTTCACGAACACGGGGAAGACCGGCTGGGATTTGAGCAGAGCAACTGCGGTGCGTCTCGGAACTTGGAGCCCGCAAGATGCGCCGAGCATGCTCGCGTCACCGTCCTGGATTGCGCCGAATCGACCAGCTGAACAAACGACCACGTGGGTCGGGCCGGGTCAGCAGGCGTGGTTCCGCCTGCAGCTCAAGGCACCGGACGCGCCCGGCATGTACCGCCTATACGTCAGACCGGTTATCGACGGCATCGAGTGGCTCGAAAACGTAGGTGCCTACGTCGATGTAAGCGTGCGGTAGGCACGGCGAGAACCAGTCCGCCGAGCACCGAGGGCCCCCGCGCGATGGGGCACCGGCCGGAGGCCGGGGGGTCCCTGTCGCGTAAAGAGGGTTTCGGTGCGAGGCGGACTGTCTGGCGTCCTAGGCGAGGCCCGCGCGCTTCATGAGAGGTCCGAGCTGCTCAGCCGCCTTCGCACGCACTTCGTTCGCGTCCATTTTCGTCGGTAGTCCATCACGGACGAGGAATTCGCCGTCAACGAGCACGTGGCGGACGGCGCGCGAGCCGCCGCCGAACAGGATGCGCGAGACGGGATCGCCGCCGGGGCCGTCGAGCTTGTTGAGATCTAAGACGACGAGGTCCGCGCGCTTCCCCTGCTCGAGCGTTCCCACCTCTGCGTCGATCTTGAGCATCTTCGCGCCTTCGCGGGTCGCAAGGCCGATCGCGTCGTAGCCGCTCAACGTCCCCATCCCGCTGACCACGCGCGCGAGAAGCGTCGCGAGGCGGATCTCCTCGAACCCGTCGAGCCGGTTGTTGCACGCGGCGCCGTCCGCACCGAGACCGACGGTGATGCGCGCGTTCCGCAGCCGGGCGACCTGCGCGATGCCGGACCCGAGCTTCAGATTGGACGACGGGCAGTGCGCGACGGACGTCTTCGTCGTCTTCAGGATCTCGATCTCCGAATCGTCGAGGTGGACGCCGTGGGCGATGATCGCTCGCTCGCAGGCGATGCCCGTATCGAGCAGGTACTGCACCGGAGTGCGGCCGGTCGCCATCGTCACGGCGTTGCGCTCGTCGATGCTCTCGTTCGAATGGGTGTGCACGAGCAGGTCGCTGAGCTTGGCGAGCTGCGTCACCGCCTCGAGCAGCTCGCGCGTGCAGGAGAGCGCGAACCTCGGCATGTAGACGTAGCCGATTCGCCCGCTGGACGCTTTGTGCCATCGCTTCGTGAGCGCGCCGCCGGCGTCGAGCGACGCGCGGGTCGTCTCGACCAGATTCGGGGGGACCCCGTCGCCGGTGTCCATCATCGCCTGGCCGAAGCGCGCCCGGATACCGCTGCGTACGAGCTCCTCCGCGACGATGTCGCCGAAATGCGTCGTACCCATGTCGAGGATCGTCGTTGTCCCCGTGGTGAGGAGGTCGAGCAGACCGAGCCGCACGCTCGCACGCACGGAGGCCTCGTCATGTGCGGCTTCGAGCGGCCAGACCCGCGTGCGAAGCCATCCGAGAAGGGGCATGTCCTCGGCGAGGCCGCGGAAGAGGGTCTGCACCAGATGGACGTGCGTCTGGACGAGGCCCGGCATCACGACACACCCGGGGACGTCGACGACCTCCGTGTCGGCCGGCGGCGTGGTCTGGCCGACACCACCGATGCGCGTGCCGCTCACGAGAAGGTCACCCGTCAGAGGACGCGGCGAATCCCGCATCGGCAGGAGCGTGCCTCCGCGAAGCAGAACGCTCACTGCTGGTACGCGAGATCGCGGAGGGCCGTCGCGAGCACACGGGTGCCCAGCACCACGTCCTCCGCCGCGGTCGCTTCCTCCGGGCAGTGCGACCGGCCCCCGATGCTCGGAACGAACAGCATTCCCACGCTCGCGGCGGCAGACAGAACCTGCGCGTCGTGACCCGCACCGCTTGTCATCTCACGCGGCTCGACCCCGGCCGCGAGCGCGGCGCGGCGGAGGATGTCGGCGACGCGCGGCGACAGAGCCACCGGCGGTCGATCTCGCAGCGTCTTGATCTCGACACTGAGATTACGTTCGCTCGCGATCCGCCTGGACACATCCCCGATCTGGGTGACGAGCTCGCTCCGCCGCGCGGGGTCGGGGTGTCGAGTGTCGACCGTGAATCGTGCGAGACCGGGCACGACGTTCACCTGCGACGGTTCGAGCGCGATCGTGCCCACGGTCGCGACCGCCGGATGGCCCATCCGGGTGGCGACATCCGCGATGGCCAGCGACATCGCCGACGCACCGAGGAAAGCATCCCGCCGGCGATCCATGGCCATCGCGCCGGCGTGGTCGGGCTGGCCACGCACGGTGATCTCGAGGTGGGCGGTCCCCGCGATCGTCGTAACGATGCCGACTCGCGGGCCGTGGTCTTCAAGGACCGGCCCTTGCTCGATGTGGAGCTCGACGAAGACATCGAGGTCACGGCGGACAGCCGTGGCGGCCGTCGTGGGATCGAGACCGACCGCGCGCATCGCCGCGGCCAGCGTCATCCCATCGGAGTCGCGCACGCGATCGACCTCGCCGGGCTCCAGCCGATCGGCGATCGCCCGCGCACCCCAAAAGTTCGTGTCGAAGCGGCTCCCTTCCTCTTCGCAGATAGCGAGGCACTCGAGTATTCGTGTGGATCGGCCGAAACGCTGCCAGAGGCTGCTCACCGCTTCGATCCCCGCGACCACGCCGAGAGCTCCGTCGAGCGCGCCTCCGCCGCGCACGGTGTCGATGTGCGAACCGGTCGCGATGACTCGGCCTCCGCGCGACCCTTCGATCCGCCCCCATACGTTCCCGACCGCGTCGCGCCTGACGAGAAGGCCGGCCTCCTTCATCCACGACGTGACGAGCTCCATCGCGGAGCTCCACGCCGACGAATACAGAGGCCGGTAGATCCCGCCTTGCGCGAGCGCACCACGTTGTGCGAGATCGTCGAGACGGCGCAGCAATCTGCGCTCGTCGATCTGGACGAGGTCCCGGGTCGCCATCGCGCTCATCCTTCGGCCATTTCCCCTCGCTGGATGAATCGCCCGCGCGCAGGATTGGTTACGGCGTCGCGCTCGTTATAGACCGTGCGACCGCCGACGAGCGTGCGGACGACCTTGCCGCGGAACGACCGGCCGACGTACGGGTCGATCCCACGCGTCCGAGATGCCTCTCCGTCGAGCGTCCACTCGCGGTCGGGATCGAACAGCACGACATCCGCGTCCGAGCCCTGCGCGATCGCACCTTTGCGCGGCCACAGCCCGAACCGCTTCGCGGGGCGCGCCGCAAGGCGCCAGACGACGAACCCGGCGACCTTGTGTACGTCGAGTGCGCCCTCTGCACGCGCCGCGACGCCGGAGAAGACCGCGGAGAGGAGCGACTGCGCCCCCGCGACACCACCCCACGCCGCGAACATGTCGCCGGACGCTTTGAGCTCCGGGGAGCAGGGCGAGTGGTCCGATGCCACGAAGTCGATCTTTCCCTGGAGCAGCGCGCGCCACAAGCCGTCGCGGTTACGTGCATCGCGGATCGGCGGCGCGCACTTGAGCGCCGCGGCCTGCCGCGCCAGATCGGCGTCGTCGAAGGTCAGGTAATGGGGACACGTCTCGACGGTGACGTCGGTCCCCATATCGCGGGCCGCGCCGACCGCGCCGAGGGCTTCGACCGCCGACACATGCACGATGTGGATGCGAGCACCGGCTTCCCGCGCGGCGGCGCACGCCGCCGCCACGGCCCGCACCTCGACGAGGGGCGGACGCGATTGGACCCACGCCGCCGCGTCGTGCCGGCCCTCACCCCGCACCCGCGCGGTCGCTTCGCGGACCAGCGCGTCGTCCTCGCAGTGAAGAGCGACCACGAGGCCGGCGTCCGCGGCGGCTCGCAGCGCCGGGGCGAGGTCCTCCTCGCGTAGGGCTGGGAAATCGGCAACGCCGCTGTCGCAGAGGAACGCCTTAACACCGACGGCCCCTCGCTCGGCGAGCTCTCGGAGGCTCGCCGGATCGGCGTCGACGAGACCGCCCCAGAGCCCGAAGTCGACGATCGACGCGTTCTCCGCCGCCGTCTTCTTTACGTCGAACGATGCGCCGTCGAGCACCGGCGGGATGGAGTTGAGCGGCATGTCGAGAACGGTCGTCGTCCCGCCCGCCGCAGCGGCGCGACTTCCGCTCGACCATCCTTCCCAATCAGTCCGGCCGGGCTCGTTGAAGTGAACGTGCGCATCGACCACGCCCGGCAGCGCGAAGAGGCCGTGCGCGTCGATGTCACGTTTGGCGGTGGCTGCGCCCGCTTCGACGAGTGCGCTAATGCGCCCGTCGGTGATGAGGATGTCGCGGGCGTAGGCGCCATCGGACACGACGGTCGCACCGCGTATTGCGAGGTCGGCTCTGTCGCTCACTCTTCGTTGATGCTGAAGTCCTGCGCGCCTTCCCAAAGCGTGAGCCGACCGATCTCCACGAGCTGTACGTTGCCTTCGACGACCGTCGCGAAGTGGTTCCCGGCAAGCTGCCCCACCTTGCTCGAGAACATCGTCGCGCCGTAAGGGAACAGGATCTCCATCTCCGAGAAGCCGCCCGGATAGACGAGCACCTGGCCCGGCGCCGGGTGGCTCGTGTGATTTTCGAAATCGACCCCGAGCCGCTTCTCCCCCATCGGGACCCAGGTCGATTCGCCGCTCCACCGGCAATGGACAAGCTTGCTTCGCAGCGGGAGGAGCTTCCGGATCGCGGCGCACGTCCTCGGCGCGTCCTTCTCCTCGAACCGCGCTTTGAAAGTGAACGGTCCGGCCGTGATGCGGAGCATCGTCATCGCGGGCGTACGATACCGGCCGCTCGATGGCGACCCTCTCCACGCACGTCCTCGACACGGCGAGCGGCCGCCCGGCTGCGGGTGTGGCCGTATCGCTCGAACACGACGGCGCGGTCATCGCCCGTGGCGTGACCAACGGCGACGGCCGTATCGCCGAGCTGGCCGGGTCGCTCGCTCCGGGGCGCTACCGGCTCGTCTTCGAATTCGATGGGCGTTTCTTCCGACGCGTGGCGCTCGATGTTGAGATCGGTAGCGACCCGAAGTACCACGTCCCACTCCTCGTCACCCCGTTCGCGGTCACGAGCTACCGCGGATCGTGATGACCATCGCGCGCGGCGACCTCGCGGCCGTCTTCGAGCGGGCGCCCGCCCTCGCGGACCGCGTTGCGGGAGACGACCCAGCATCGATCGTCGCTTCGGCTCGATCGTTGATCGCCGGGATGAGCGAGCCCGAGCGGATCGGCGTCTTGAACGCTCATCCTCGGATCGGAGCCGACCCGGCGTCCCTGTCGGCGCTCTCCCGCGCCGAGCAGGGCGGTGGGGCCGACATTGCGATCCTCCGGGACCTCGCCGCGATGAACGAGGAGTACGAGCGCACGTTCGGATTCCGTTTTGTCGTCTTCGTTGCTGGTCGCTCGAAGGCGGAGCTCGTGCCCGTACTTCGCGAAAGGCTCAGGCGGACGCGCTCGGAAGAGCTCGCGACCGGCATCGACGAGTTCCTCGCGATCACGCGTGATCGATTGGAGCGGATCGCGAAGTGACCTCGACCGAGATCAGCTACGGAAAGGCGAACGTCGTGTTCTACCGGCTCGGCGGTCGTGGGATTGCGCCGCTCGCGGCGTCCGTCGATATCGACGTGTTCGGAAAGCGCTTTCTCAGGGCATATACCGAGGGCGACAACCGGCAGGTCGTCGCGACCGACACGATGAAGAATTTTGTATATGCCATGGCCGCTGAATACGCCGGGAGCACTCTTCTGGGCCTCTGCGCCTTCCTCGGCCGGCGCTTTATCGAGACCTACCCGGTGATGGAGTCACTTCGGGTGTCCGCGCGCGAGGTTCCGCTCGACGCGGCCGCGGGCGAGCGCGGCGCGTGCGACATCCTCTTCCGCGCGACCCGCGCGGATCGCGCGATCGCGCAGGTCGGCGTTGACGGAAGGGATGGCAAGGCCGAGATCACCGCCGCGCGAAGCGGCTGGGAGGGGATGGCTCTCGTCAAGACGACGGGGAGCTCCTTCGCCACGTTCGCGCGGGACGACTACACCACGCTTCCGGACCTCGCCGATCGCCCGCTCACGATCCGCATGGACGTCTACTGGCGTTACCGCGATCTGACCGATGGTGTGGCCGAAGGCCCCCGATTTCTCGCACCAAGCGCCGTCCGTGACGAGATCGAGCGCATCTTCCACGAGTTCAACAGTCGCTCGATCCAGCATCTCGTCCACGAGATCGGTACGCGCCTGTTGGCGACGCACCCCGAGCTCGGCGAGATCGAGTTCGTCGCCCAGAACCACACACCCGATCACGTGCGTGACGGCGCCGGCGGCATGCGCGTCTTCGCCGAGCCGAAGGCGGCGTTTGGGAAGATCGGTCTCGTCCTCCGGCGCTGAGGGAACACGCATTACGGCCCTCATCGCACGCGCAGACTCGCTCGCGAACCTCGTCGCCCTCAGCCTGAACCGCGTCCAATCCCGGCCAGACCCTTGGGCGTGACGAGATCCTGGGACCCGCTCTGGGCTGCTGCCGTCCGCATGAGTTCGCGTCATGACAGAGCGTTATGCCAAGCGTAGACCACGACGGTGGCTGCTCTCAGCGGGCGCACCCGCGGGGGCGCCAAGACCACCTCCGAATCGCCCCGAGCCTTGATCGTGATGAACGAGACTCTCGGGAACCTCGTAGGTCTGACGCTTCAGCACGGGCAGTACGAGATCCGCCGAACCACCGACCCGCAGGAGTGTCGGGCGCTCTTGACCGACTGGGTTCCGCACCTGGCCTTCATCGACCTCGACCTGTATGAGGCATTCATCGACATCGTCGGACGAGGCCTGACACACGGCCATACCCCTATCGTCGCGTTTACTCGCCGTCGCGACACCGCGCTCAAGCTGAGCGCTTACGAGCGTGGCGCGGATGACATCCTCGAGGTGCCGTTCACGTTGGATGAAATCGTGGCGCGCCCCTTTGCGCTGATGCGCAGGGCCCATGGCATAGGCGTCACGATCGTCCCCAAGATCAAGCTCGACGGTCTCGAAGTCGACCTCATCGAACAGCGCGTCAGCGTCGCCGGCCGAGTCCTGCACCTCACGCCGATCCAGCAGACGCTCCTCTATCTCCTGGCGGCGAACGCGGGAAAGGCGCTGAGCCGTGAAGATCTTCTCTCCACGATCTGGGGCGGTGAATTCGAGATCGAGAGCAACGTCGTCGATCGGCACATCCGCGAGCTCCGCGTGAAGCTCGGCGACGAGTGGCGCGCCCCGCGCTACATCGAGACCGTCCCTGGAGCGGGATACCGATTCAAGGCCCAATCCGAAGTGAGCACCGCCGCCGAGTAGTAAAGCGGCGGCGCAACGACAGCTCGTCCATGAAGTGCGGTAATGACGGAGTGCGAAGGGAATGTTGCAGTAGTCCGCGGTCGTAACAAACCGGTTTCGGCACCTGCGCGCTGGGGAGGCTTGATCTGTCGACACGAGACATCATCCACTGGGAGTGCCAGTCCGCAGAGCACCGGGCACTTCATTCCCGTCATGGCAATGGTGGCCTGACGATCCATGAGGGCGCATGGGCGTACTGCGACGGAGCGGGCGCGAACGAGACCCATCGTTGGTCGCCAACCGGCGGAGTCGCCTTGGAATCCCTCGTGCGGTGGACGATGCCGAATGGGCCTTCGACCAAGAACGAGCAACCTCTTGTGGCGAGCGCACCGAACGGGCATCCAAACGTCTCGAGGAAGGCGACCGGAGTCCGCCGGACTTAGCCCACTGGGGAGGGGGCAAGGTCATGAATGGGGAGCTTTCGCCGGGCACGTACCGCGCGAAGAACGGCGACCTGATCCATTGCCGTGATGACTTCGAGGGTCACAGTCAGGTCGACGTGGAGCACAGCGACGGCTCGATGAGCTGGGCGGACCTCACCGCGCTCCGCGGCGCGGTTCGCGTATCCGACGATCCTGACTGGCCACTGCGGCATCCGCGGTTCATCGGGGTACTTCGCTTCGATTAGCTAACGTCCTCCGCTCGGTCAATCCTCACGAGCGGGCAGCGCCACTCCGATCACATCGCGGATCGAAGAGAGGCCGTGCTCTTTTACGTATGCCGCGAGACCTTCGATCACCTTGAGCGGTGCGAGCGGATCGGCGAACGTCGCCGTTCCAACCTGGACGGCCGAAGCGCCTGCCATGAGGAACTCCAGAGCGTCCTGAGCGTTCGTGATGCCGCCCGCGCCGATGATCGGGATGCTGACCGCCTGAGCGACCTGATAGGTGACGTGCACGGCGATCGGGCGGATGGCCGGACCGGACAGTCCGCCGCTCCCGGTTCCGAGGATCGGACGGCGCCGCCGTGTGTCGATTCTCATGCCGAGCACGGTGTTGATCGCGGTGAGCGCGTCGGCACCCGCCTCCTCGCACGCGCGCGCGACGGCGACCACGTCCGGCGCATTCGGCGTGAGCTTTACGATCACCGGCAGGTCGGTCTCCGCCTTGACGGCGCGCGTGACCTCCGCGGCAAGGTCCGGATCGCAGCCGAAGAGCATGCCGCCTTTGACGTTCGGACATGAGACGTTGATCTCGTACGCAACGACCCCGGGGGTGCCGGTCATTTCGTGGACGACATAGACGTAGTCGTCGACGCTGTACCCGGCGACGTTCACGATGACGGCGACCCCAAGCTCCGCCCACGCCTTCCCGTATTTGCGCGCGACCTCAGCGGCACCGGGATTTTCGAGCCCTATCGAGTTGAGGATGCCCGAGGGCGTCTCCGCGATTCTGTATTGAGGGTTGCCCGGTCGGGCCGCTGGAGTAGTCCCCTTGTTAACAATGGCGCCGAGTCGCGAAACATCGATGAGCTCTGCGTACTCGACGCCCTGCCCGAACGTCCCCGACGCTGTCATCACGGGGTTCTTCAGACGAAGACCGCGCGCCACCTCGACTGACAAATCGACATCAAGCTCTGGATAGCGCGGAGCGTGGGGGTCTTCTGAGCGAGCGGCCCCTCGCTCACGTGGCATCGCGATCCCACGAGGGGCCGAGCGAAGAGGACCCCCGCGCTCCGCGGCACCCTCGAGCACGCCGCGGAGCTTGGCACCGAGCTCAGTCGGCGCGCGGTCATCATCTGGTTGACCAGTTGCCGCTTCGGCGGTCGAGGCGTCATCGAGTTCGGCGAGCTCGGTCGCGTCCTCTTCGGACTCACCGTCGGCGGCGTCCTCAAGCGACTCCTCAATGGATTTGCTCACGTCGATCGGGCGCTCGACCTTCTTTCGGAAGCGACGCCACGGCATCAGCCGACAACTCCGACAGTGGCGGGCTCGCCCTCGGCAAATCTGACGTCGCCGAGGGCAAGGACGGGGCCTTCTCGACATACGCGGGCATTTCCTTGAGAGGTCACGATCACGCAAGCGCGGCAGACGCCCATCGCGCAGCCCATGTGCTGCTCGACGGCGATCTGCGTCTCGAGGAGCGCCGCCCGGCCGGGATACGTCCCCGGGGCGCGTTCGGCCTCGTCGCGGAGGCGGCCGATGGCCGCGAGCATCGGCCAGGGACCGCACGCACAGACCTGATCGGCCCACTCGAGGAGAGGTTGGATGGCGTCGGTAACCCGTCCCTTGACGCCGAACGAGCCGTCCTCTGTGGTGGTGACGTACTCGACCGTTGCCGGAAGGCGATCGCTCGGCCAGAGATGCGCGACCGAGCGACCGCCCATGAGCACCGTGACGTTGCGTCGCCCCGACTCCTGTTCGGCCAGCACGCGCATCGGCGCGATGCCGGTGCCGCCCGCGACAAGGAGCAGATTACGCGTCGAGCGTTGGATCACGAACGATGACCCGAGCGGCCCGAGCAGATCGAGCCGGTCACCCTCACGTCGCGAAGCGATCCATTCCCCGCCGGCACCCAGCGCCTTGACGATGAGCTCGATCTCACCACCGGAACGGTCGATGCGGTTGAACGAATACGGTCGACGCAGCAGCGGGTCGAACGATGGACCGGGGCGGACATGCACGAACTGACCGGCCCGGGCCTGGCTCGCGATGCCTGGGCCGGCGACACGCAAGACCGTGCCGAGCTGTCCGATCTCGGCTGTCGCGATGATTCGACCGTCTTCGAGGATCACAACGGAGCTCCGACGGCGAAGGTATAGCCGTCCGGGTCTTCGAGGACGCAATCGCGCCACCCGTGCGGCCAGTCGCGTACCGGGACAAGCACCGTGAATCCGCCGTCCCGCGCGCGCTTCTCGGCTGCGTCCGGATCCACCCCGAGGATTCGAATCTCCGCACCGAGTCCGCGGCGAGAATCCTCGCGGAGCCGCGCGTCCCAGGGCATGTGTGCATACGTGTGGTCGGCGTGCAGCTGCAGGCGGACGCCCTCGCGCTCGAAGGCCGCGAAGTCTTCGTCCGAATAGAGGAGCTGCAGCCCGAGCACATTCGTATAGAAAGGGATGCTCCGTCCAACGTCACGGACGATGAGGTTCACGCTGAGACCAGAAAGTGTCCGGCCGTAGTCGGCGGCGCTCATCCAGGGTTCCGTCTTCCGCTTCTTCACGCTAGTCCGCGGCGGTCGTTACCACCGGCTCCAGCGCGCGATACTCGGCAAGCGGCGCAACGCTCGTGGTCACGGCGCTCGCCCGGAGAGCTGTGACGACCGCGAGCGCGGTGTCGAGCGACGTGAGGCACGGCACGCGCGCCTCGACCGCAGCGCGGCGGATGAGAAATCCGTCGCGATCGACGGTCTTGCCCAGGGTCGGCGTGTTGATGACAGCCGCGCACTCGCCGGAGCGGATCAGCTTGAGGATGTCCGGGCTGCCCTCTGCGAGCTTTTTGATCTCGGTCACGTCGATACCCAGCGAGCGCACGAGGGCCGCGGTGCCGGAGGTCGCCACAAGGTCGTATCCGAGCCAGTGGAAGCCCTCGATGATCTCCACGACGTCGGGCTTGTCCTTGTCGGCGACGGTAACGAGGATTTTCCCGCTGCGCGCGGGCGCGAGGCCCGCGGCGACGAGCGACTTCCAGAGCGCGGGCGCGAACGAGCGATCGATCCCCATGACCTCGCCCGTGCTTTTCATCTCGGGACCGAGATAGGTGTCGACGTCGAGCAGCTTCGCCATCGAGAAGACCGGAGCCTTCAGCGCGACGAAGTCCCCGGTCGGCCAGATCCCGTCGGCGCGGGCGTAGCCCTCCGCCGCGAGAGACGACCCGAGCGCGATGGCGACCGCGATCTTCACCAGCGGCACGCCGGTGACCTTCGTGAGGAAGGGGACGGTCCGGCT
>Ga0066710_100005655_pt1 | contig 11462 bp, 9 predicted proteins | sample GraSoiAngelo_159_FD_79666 | JGI IMG/M metagenome (GOLD analysis project Ga0066710, IMG submission 79666) | Grasslands soil microbial communities from the Angelo Coastal Reserve, California, USA - 14_1009_16_40cm | ecosystem: Environmental > Terrestrial > Soil > Grasslands | place: USA... | reverse complement strand
TCGGATTGAATACCGGCCCTGCAAGTATCGAATTCGCGTTATTGCTGTTATCCATCAATTCGTCAAACGGCCGGGCGTTGAAATACATGCCCCAGCCGCCGCTTAGCGTGCGAAGGCCACCTAATCCAAGCGAAAACGCGGCGCGTGGCGCAAAGTCGCCGAGGTTCGGCCGATATTCGTGCTCAAGTACAACAGGGCCGACTGGTACCAGCCCGACGTCCGGAAGGAAGTTACTCAGCCTCCCCTGCTTCTCAGTAGGCACAGAGAATTGATCGTGGCGTAATCCAAGAGTGACCTTCAGAGCAGGCCGAAGCTGCCAGCCGTCTTCGATGAACGCCGCCCAGCGATGCTGGCGCAGGTAGCGTTGTGAGTCGCCACGCGCAATAGTGGTGACGCCGGGAGCAAGCAGGCCAGCGAGCAGGTCCACTAGGCTGGCAATCGCGAAGTCGCCCGAGAGTTGATCGCCGAGCTGCGAGCCATCGAACACGAGCCGCCCGCGCATGCCCGTGTCTGTGAAGGCGTTCTCCTGGAGTAATGTTATGCTGCCGCCGAACTTCCATTGGTGCGCGCCGCGGTTCCAACCGATACCATCCGAGAAATCGAATACGTTGCTGGCGCGTCCGCGCGGCAACGACAGAGGAGCACCGAGATTTTCGTATTCGCCGGACGCGATATCGATTTCCGGCAGAGCGGAATCGCGGACTGGGTTGGCTCCGGTGTCCAGGCCGATTGCTGTTACATTGAAGCCCTTGTCTCCAGGAAATGTTGTTTCGTGGTAACGCGAATAACCGAAGTGGGCGGAATTGAGCAACCGGGATGACAGCGCTCGTTGCCACTCGGCAGCAAACAACTGCACGATCGTGTGGGATTGCGAAGCGTAAGCCGGCAGCCGCGAGCCTCCTCCCAACCCGAACTGTCCCTGAGGAAAACGCTGGCGGTTCACGCCGACAGCGTACGAAGCAGAGATACTATCGTGGCCGTGCTCGCCGTGATCCGCTTTCAGCGTCAGCGTATTGCCATCGCTGCGGCCGATAACAGAAAAACTGAGCGGACCCTGGCCGAGGGAGGCGGGGTAGAGCGCGAGAATGGGCGAGGCCAGCCCGTTCACCGAACGTCCAGCTCCCTGGACGAGCGATGTTGCCGCGGCAATTTCCGCCTGCGTGGGAAATCGGGATGCGGCAGTAACACTAACTCGCTCGTGCTGCCCTTCATACGAACTGAAGAAATAGCTGCGATACGACAGCGGGCCGCCAGCGGTGAATCCGAATTGGTTGTTCCGAAATTCAGGGCGCGGGCGCCCAAAGGCGTTGTTATAGAAATTGTTGGCGGCTAGCTTGTCATTATCGAAGAATTCAAACAGCGACCCGTGCAGCTGCGGCCCACCGCTCTTGATCGTGGTCAGCACTGCCGCTCCTGACGGGCCATACTCGGCGCCAGTATTGGTTTGCACTTCGATTTCCTGGATGGCATCGAGCGGCAGCAAAACCGCTGGAGCAGCGAAGGCGCCGCCCTGCCCGATGGCTTCTGCGTTACGGAACGGGTCGAGGTTATTCGTGCCGCTGACGATATAAGTGTTGAACTGCGCGCGGCTGCCGTTGACTGGAAACGACCCAAACGTGCCCGCCGTTGCGCCGGCTCCGGGGATGAGTGTCTCGAGATTGCCCGATGCCTGTCCGCGTAGCGGCAGTGTACGCACTTGCTGTCGCACACCCACGGTATCGACCTCACTTACTGCGTTTGACAGCGCTCGCCGCGAGTCCAGCGTGATCTGCAGTTGCCTCGTCTCCCCTGCCCGTAGCGAAATGCCTGCAGCTTCAATGCTGACATACCCAGCGTGCGTAACGCGCAACCGATAATCGCTCGCAGGTGCAAGGTGGATGAATTCGAACTGCCCGAGGTGATCGCTCACCGCAGTTGCCATCACTTCGGGGCGATTTCCGATGTAGAGCAGCAGCTGAGCACCATCGACTGTATGGCCGTGCGTATCTGACACTTTGCCGCGCAGAGTGTTGGTACCTACCTGGCCAACTGCCTGAACTGCGACAAAGGCGGAAAGGAGAGCCGTGATCGCGCGAATTTGAGTGACCCGGCGGGACCACATCAGCAAGAATGGCTGGATCAACTTACGCAATGTAGTACTCAAATACCCGTTTTGTGCTCTTCTGATCTGGGACTCTCAATGGGTTGCAAGATCGCTCTAAGCTCGCCGACGTTTTCAAAACTCGCCTCTCGGTAAAGCTCTCCAAGGCATCGAGTTCGCATACCCAACACACGTAGCAGCACGAGGAATTGGCTCCTATGCTTCCGGCTGACTGGTTACGCCGATGACGAATATCATGTTCGGCTACCATTTAATCTGGGTGACATGAATTTCCGGTCTTGGTCACCGCTGCCAAGAATCGGTAGTAAAAATCGAGTCCCTGGTAAAACGACGCAACTCGCAGCTGTTCGTCCTGCCCGTGAGCACGAATGTCGTTACGCTCGATGCTGCGGGTTACTACAGAGTGAAAGCATAAAGACGCAGTTCACGCGCACAGCGACCTTGAGTGCATGTGTCCAGGAGCAGCAACGCATCCATTAACCTCCGGGCAGATTAACAATCACAGGGCCACAGCCGTCCTTTTCCCCCGGCTCACCCGGTTCCTCACAGTGTCTTCGCATTGACCGAATCTCAGCTTGCGGTTTCTTGCAGAATAGAAACAGCACACAGCGGGACTCGCCGCTTTCCCGACCTGCTGTGGATCGTGCTTGCCCGGATCGGTCGCAGTTTACACTCGATTTTCCCATACATCCCAAGCGGCTCGCTCTCGCGCCAGTTACCGGAGCCTATCTCGGCTGGGATTTACTGGCGTGGGGCTCGCGCCCAGGATGGCTTGGCGCAATTAATGGCTGGTGGTTGCAGTTAGCGGTTCTGCTGGTGCTGCTCGTCGTTTATGCGACCGGAGCGCACGGCACCCGTAGTCACGCAGCAGCGGTGGCAGCATCCTCTGCGCTGCTCATCGGGGTTCAGTTGCTCACCTCTTTCCGTGCATCAGCTATTGAACCAGCGACTCGCCTCGGGCAGCTGGTGCTGAGGAAGACGCCTTGAATTTCGAAGGCAACATTCCGAAATATGCATGGAACGTTCTAATGAAATGACTGAGATTGTTGAAGCCGGCGGCGTAGCAAACGTCTGTCACAGGCATTCCAGAGCGCAGGAGATCTCGCGCACGGTGAAGTCTCCGGTGCACCAAGTATTTGTGTGGAGGCATTCCAACTAGTTCGTGAAATACGCGTGCAAACAGAAAGACACTCACCCCAACTTGCGACGAGAGATGCCACAAGGAGTGGTGAGCTGTCGGATCGCAATCCATTAATTCGCGGGCGGCGCCGATCCTTTCGGCGTACCAGCGTAATTGCTCCGATCGATACAGACGACGGCGATCATGGTCAGCGTTGGCTGCTGCGTCCACGAACTCACATGCCAATGCATCTAGCGACATTTCAGCAGCATTGGATAGCAGTGAACCGAGTCGCAGACGCAGGAAGTTCAGGCGATTGGTCGTCGGAAGCACCAGCGGCAGCCGGAACACCGATTCTCCCAGTTCACCCGAGAGAGGGCCATAAAACTCCACTCTCAAACAGGTATCGGGTTCCGCATAGTTGACGTGTGAATATCCGTACACCTCAGTCGGGCGGCTCAGAAACATGCTCCCGGCCCCGAGTGTCCATTCGCGCCGGCCGTACTTCAGCCTGAACCAGCCACGCTCGACGATATTGACCCGGAAGTGCTCCGCAGCATCGTGCGACGAATAAGTGGTGGGGAGCTTGATGTGCGGCGGATGATCGAATCGAACCAACGACACACACGCCGTTTCTCGAATCATCTGAACACGGAATGGCTCTACGTTCAAATGTACGCAACAATCATCGGGAGCCGTAGATCTGGCGGCCACACGTCACTCCTCAACGACCGTAATTTTACGCTGAACAGCGCATCGAACGAAGAGGGACTAGATGATACCAGCTTTGCTTTGAATACGCCCAGTGACCTCAGCGGAACCTTGGCCGCGTCAACCCTTTGCACCACGGTGTTCCACCCTGTTTTTGGGGTGCCTATAATCGCGCGGTGGATTTTGCCGAAGGGTCGCGGACAGGTGTCGCGCCGCCGTTGTTGCTCCCACCGTGTTCGTCGAGAAGAGTTACGGTTTGGGCGTCTCTTTCCGTCGGCGAGCTGCGATCTCTGCCGAGGACTCGCCTTTGGTCGCTACAGCGGTCATTCCCTCGACAATACGCCAAGCTCCGCCCTCTTTCCTCATCGTTATGGCAAAGCGGTCGAGAGACTCGATGTTCTTACCTTCGACGAGCGAGATGTCTGTAACTTCGTACACAATCGAAGCTAGTTGTTTGTCCGCACTGATTTGAACTGCGATATTTCTTGGCTCGCCAAACTTTGTCTTTTCAAACAGCTGCCAATCGTTTTGCATCAATTCTTCCCACTCCCGGCGAGTCTTCACCACTTCGGCTGCGTCACTCCCGAAGAAGGTGAAATCATCTGCAGCGGTGAGCATATTGGACAGAGCCGCGAGATCCTTTCGCTCGTAAGCTTGCCAAAACCGGATCACTGTGGCGACGATTTCGGCCCTGTCTCTATCAACTTCCATTGTGGCTCTCCTGGAGCTGGAAATCCACGCTGAGCCAAGACTGATTGAATGCGAGCAAGGTCTTCCTGCCGTATATTGGTCACTTCTTGCGTGTGTAGTGAAAGACGGTGGTGCCCGGCTTCCCCTTATAAAGATACGTCCACCGCTGTGTCATGTGATCCTTGTCTTCCAGCGTTATGGTGAGCCCAGTGTTGTGGTAGTCATCCGGTGTTTTCATCCCTGTTACTCGTACCAGTGAAAAGGTCACGCCTTTCTGCAAGTCTTCGGGGATGCCTGTCTCCATCTGAGGTTGATTGCGAGCTGCACAGTAATGAGTTGCGATCAAATGGTCGCCATCAACGGTGAACATCGTGATCATGGCCGGGTCATTTTTCGGCTTCGTTTCGGCCATGACGGCGCTTCCATCGGCGGTCAGAGTGTACGTTTCTGTGACCGGAACACCGTCTTGAACCGCTTCCCATCCGCCCACGAGTGACGTGAGTTGCTTGAAAACAGCCTCGCTCTTACTCCTATCCTGCGGCTTGGCCTGAGCCGACAACAAAATTAGGCTGCTCATCACGGCAACGAGGACATACAGCGAATCCATGCAAATTGTTCTTTTCATCGCGGCTCCCCCCCAAGAGTTATCGGACACCATTCTGGAAAAATGAGGGGAGTTGAGCACTTGCGGTTTCTTGCTTTTTTGAGGCGCAGACTGGCGAACAGGCCGGGCCGGGCAATCTCACGCCGTGTTCGCGCTAGCTGTCGAGGGCAGCTCCCGCAGTTCGGCTATCAGGCGGTCAATATCATCAAAGTTGTTGAAAATGTGAACGGAGACGCGCAAGCCTTTGCCTCTCGCTGACACAATGATCTTCTTCTCCGCCAGACGTTTCACAATCTCCGGTGCGTTGCGCATTTCAACGATGGTAATGCCGGATCGCTGACCGCGGTTTAGAGGGGAAGCGATATTGAATCGGTCAGCTTGAAGCCGCTGGTGTAAGTAGTCGGTCAATTCGTGGATGCGTTCTTCAATTCGGGACTTGCCGATCTCCTCGAATAGCGTGAGAGCGGCGCCTAAAGCAAAGATGCCCGCGAAATGAGGGCACCCAACCTCAAGCGCTGCGGCAGTTTCTTTCAGATCCAGCCGATCATTCACGACAGCTTCCGGATCGCGTGCGCTCCACCACCCCGCCACCGGAAACGCAGTTGGATTGAGGAAGCGCGGCGCGACATACAAGCCGCCGACACCATATCCAGCCTGCGCCCACTTGTAACCGCTGAAAACGAGAAAATCAATACCGCTGTTAACAACGTCAATGGGAAAAACGCCCATTCCTTGCGTGGCATCAACGACAAAAACCAGGTTTCGTTCACGACACAGTCGGCCCAATGCAACGAGATCGTGTCGAAAACCGGTTGCGAATTGGACATAGCTGGTCCCGAGAACGCGTGTCTCGTTTGTGATGCTTCGCTGAATATCGTCCACATCGACGACACCGCGATCTCTCGAACGCACAAAATGAACCCGATATCGCTGCTGAAGCCAGGGTAGCGTGCAACTGGGGAATTCATCAGCCGGGCACAACACATCTCCGCAATGATCGAGAATGCCCGCGATGAGGTTCATCCCATGCGAGGTGCTATATGTAAACGCGACACTGCGCGCATCCGCATTAATAAAACTCGCGAGCCTCTCGCGTATCTCTTCGACCTGGCAAAGCCAACCGTCCCATGCAACGTCACCATGTTCTGCCATTTCGTCGTAGTAGCGTTGTCCTTCGCGAGCGGCAAGAATTGACAGGGGCGGAGCCGCAGCAGTGTTCAAGTATGTGTATTGTTCCGCGGCGGGAAAGAGCGCTCTGATCTCACTCCAATTCATGGGTCAAGCTGTCTCGGGCCGGCTAAAATATGCTGCGGCGAATAGGATCAACGCGCCGCCTAGAATCCCGAGAGCACCAAGGCTCTCGCCCAGGATAAACACACCAAGTAGTGTTCCCACCAACGGTTCGAGATTCAGGAATATGCCTGCACGAGCTGCAGGTACGCGGGCCAAACCCCAATTCCAAAACAGGTACGCGCCGGTGGTGGCAAGAATTCCCTGAGCGATTACCGCAAGCCATACGTGGAGCGAAAAATGAACGCGCATCGGATGCGTCACCTCGATCCAAATGAACAGGGCCAAGGTGCCTATTGCCATCATCCATGCAGTCACTTGCAAGGCGCCATATTCGTCCATGAGGCGCTTGCTCAGAAGAATCATCACCATGGCAGCAAACATCGAGAGGAATACCAGCAGGTCGCCTTTTACTGTGGGCTGAGGACCGGCGACGGCTTTCTTTGCGATCGTAATCAGTACAGCACCAGCGGCGGAGAGCATCATCAAGCCGTATTCAAACGCATTCAGTTTCTCTTTCAATAACACCGCCGATGAGAGTGCGAGCAGAACCGGTAGGGTGCCAACTATTAGCGAAGCATGGGAGACTGTCGTGGCCTCCAATCCATTGAATTGCAGCAGAAACTGAATTGCCACACCTACGATACTCGCGAGGACAAGCAGGCCCCACGCACGCCGATGAAACTTCGGTGGGCTCTTCCAGAGAATCGGCGATAGCCCGAGCGAACCAAAGATAAATCTGTAGCCAATATTTTCCGATACGGTCATTTCGGCGAATGCGATTTTGCCGAAGAGGAATCCGGTACCCCACAGGCAGCCTGCGGCGGCGAGGCTCACTATCGGCCAGAGAGGACTTGATCGCTGCGTTTCTTGGAGCATGCTGTTAGTTACCGAGAAAACCTGTGCAGCAAGTGAGCTGTGTGTGGCTAACTTGACCGTTGAGCGGGGACGCAGAGAACACGACGTGATGTTCACATCGTAGTTGATGCGTTGTCCGGACCGTTGGTCAAGCAGCTATCGCGCGGGGCCCTCAAATGAGCAAGAAAGCGCAAGTGCGACGACTCCGCGCGTCCCACAATCAACCCGGTACGTCGGCACTGCTACCACGCAACGAATAGTCCCGAAAACGCCACCCCGGTCTGATGGCTGTTGACAACTGCCAGAGCGAGTTGGCCGCCTGGTGAATAACGGTTGCTGATTTCGAATGGGATCTTCTCTTATCGACGACGCCACTGTCGGCAAAAGCAGCGAAGAAATACTCGCAACTCTCCGCTCCACACCCACAGTATTGAGTCTCGTTGTTTCGCCAGTAGACGCGCAATATGCGCGCACTCGTCTCAAACCGGCCCGTTGGTCGATTGTCGAAATTGTGACGCATCTTGCAGAAATCGAGTGCAAGGTGATGCCCGTTAGAGCACGGCGCATGATCGAGGAGGATTTCCCTTTACTGGATTCTTATGATCAGAATGCAGAGTGCGAGAATGGGGCGTTTATCAGGCGTGACCTCCGGGCGGAAATCGAACGTTTCACTGAAATGCGCATGAGGAACCTAGGATGGCTCGGAACCCTAGTTTTACCAGACTGGCAGCGTCGAGGACGTCATGCAGATCTCGGCGAAGTCAGCGTCAGTGATCTGCTACACGAATGGGCGATGCACGACTTGGGACACATAAGACAAGTCCTCGAAATTCGTCGAGCACGCTTCTGGAATCGAGCAGGAGCCTTTCAATCGTTTTATGTGATCAATCCCTAACGCTGATCCTGAGATGCCGTCTCTTCGACTTGTGGCCTCAACAAGATTTCGTAATGAGCCGAGCATTCGTCATAGCGTAGAAGGAACTTGCGGCGTTCCACCGGCACGATAGCCCGTTCGTAATCGGGGCCAGCAAACTCGCGCAACGCTTTCACCGATTCCCAAAGCATGACGGTAACGAATTCCACCGCTTCGCCAGACGGTCGTTGAAGCAAATAGCTGCCCTTATATCCAGGCACTTTCATAATGCCCGGGAGGATCTCGGCTTTCAAGGTAGCTGCGTAAGGTTCGGCATTCGCGTGGGTCGTGTAACCGTGCCAAATGCGCGCGATCATCGCAGTAGCTTACGAATGCTGCAGGGCGGCATGCTTGCGCTTTCTTGCGACATTTTCCATTGAGGTGACTCGACCGCAAGACGGACTTGCCCTCCGATTGACACCCCCTGGCGCCGCTTACTACGCTGTCCATTGTGACCCGCGATGTCTTCCCATTCCGGGTGCGTACGGTTAAAGAGACCGCTTATGTGTCGCTGACGCGTTTTGACCATCCTGCGGGCGCAAGTCTGCCCGACTCAGAGGAGCAAGCAGCAGACCGATTTCAAATCAACATTGTCGAAAGAGGGGCTTTCCGACTGGGACATCAACGACAAGAGTGGCTGCTCGACAGCGGCCGCGTTTTTCTCAGTCGCCCACACGATATATATCGCTACGCACACCTGCCGGCCATTGAGCCAGATACGTGCTTATCCGTGACCCTTTCCCGGTCACTGTCCGCCGTGTTGGCCAAAAAGCTGAATTGTCTCCCGTTGGTACCTCCAATTACGAACCGTCTCCGTTTCTTGCAACTGCACCTTGGCTCAATCCTTCGCGATGACATCGGATTGGGTTTGGAAGCGTTCGCGTGCGAACTGGTGGACGCGGTTGCTGAGGCGCCCACAAACAATCGTCGTTTATACCGGCCAAATCAACTGAAGTGGTATGCCGAGAGAATTCATGCGGCCCGCGAGCGGATGGATGCGAATCCAGCAGAGCAACATTCTCTTGTCCATCTGTCCTCGCATGTTGCGATGAGCCCATTCCTTTTCGCGCGCATCTTCCGCGAACTGATCGGGGTTCCACCCCACAAATATTTGCTTCAGCTACGCCTTGCACGTGCCCGTACTCTCCTCGAATCGGGCATGGGCGTCACGGATACGTGCTACGCAGCCGGTTTCAACAACCTGAGCCACTTCATTCGTACATTTCGGAGTCATTTCGGATTCGTGCCTTCCGTGACGAGAGCCTCGCGATCCGTGTAGTAGTAGCAGCGAGCACCACCAACGTTCCGAAACTAAACAGCCGTTTTTCTAGCGGGATCGAGTAGCCGGACCCCATTGCTGGAGGCCTGGCCCTCTAAGAACCGGACGTGACAGTTTTCCGTCATCCGGCTCAAGCACTTCGAACGCCTCTTTAAGGGAGACGCGGTTTGGATACAGAAAGACGTAGGCGATGAACCCTGTCATGGCACTCGGGATGAAGTAAAACGCAGTTCTCAGCACTGGTCGAACCACCCATCACGCGAGGACGCAGTAGTGCAGGCGCCATCCCGCCGGGTGATTTTTGTATGGCAAACAGGGCAGAGACCGCGTTGTTCATACCAGAGAAAGCGAAGGATACGGGTACCCCGAAACAACTCTCGCATGTGAGCTTCTTCGCGTTGCTCGAAGTAGGTTTCATAGGCGGGGTCGTAGGGATTCGCATCTCCTTTCACTTTGATGTGTCGCTTGATGGGCGTGCTGCTGGCGCGTAGAAGCCGCGGTCCATCGTCATCCCACATTTCGCCGAAGAAGGACCAATCCTGACCGCTGTGCTGTGCGAAGTACTTCTGTTTGCGCCAGCGTGCGGTCTTTCCTGGGTGCCTTCGTCGTGCCCATCGCCATAGACTCGAGAAGATTTCATGGTCCACGCGTGCAAATGTGGATTTATTCATGGTGTGCCGATGATAATTAGCCCAACCTCTTACCTTGGGGTTGAGTTCTTTGATCAGGTCGGCGGCAGACGAACCCAAGGCGGCTTTGATCGTTCTTCGGATGTCGTCCAAGAAGGTTTTCACATTCTTCTTAGAAGGCTCGATGCGCCGTTTTCCGTCTGGATACCGGCGCACATTGTGCCCAAGAAAATCAAAGCCATCTTTCACGTGCGTGATGACTGTCTTCGTGGGAGAAAGCTCAAGCCCTCGTTCTCGCAGAAACTGCTCGATCAAGGGTTTGATATCTCCTTCCAGCAATTCTTTCGATTTGCTGGTGACGATGAAGTCATCCGCATAACGGATGAAATTCACAGAGGGATTCTTACCTCCAAAGGACTTGAGCGGCCTTCTGGTTGGATATTTCTCCTTTAGGATTCGTTCCAGTCCGTCCAACGCCCAATTGGCGAGCGTTGGGGAGACAATTCCGCCCTGGGGAGTTCCCTCCGTTGTTTCATGAAAGACGTGCTGATCCACATACCCGGATTTCAACCACTCTCGGAGAAAGGCGCGGTCCATGGGAACGTGCGCCAAGAGCCAATCGTGGGAGATTTTATCGAAACAGCTTCGGATGTCACCTTCTAGAATCCACTGCGTGCTTGCGTTCGTCAGTGCGTTGAAGCATTGTTGAATCGCATCCGCGCAGGACCGCTGCTGGCGAAACCCGTAGGAGTTTTTATCAGCAGTGGTTTCCGCAATCGGATCGAGTGCAAGCAGATGCAATGCTTGCATAGCTCGGTCGATCATTGTCGGGATGCCGAGCGGGCGCATCGTTTTGCCATCCGATTTCGGGATGTAGACACGCCGCAGAGGCTGAGGTTGATATCCCCTGCGTTTGAGTTCATGAACTGCCCCTGTCTTCTTCTCGGGTGTGTCCCAGATTACTCGGTCCACACCGGGGGTTTTCTTGCCGTTGTTTTCCGTCACTCGTCGGACGGCGAGAGCTTTGCCGCTGTACGAGTGGGTTAGCAGACGTTGCAAGGCTCGCACCTTGCCCCATCTGCCTGCCTTCGTAGCCTGCGCGATACGTACCTGGAGTCGGCGAACGTTACGGTCTTGCGTCTGATAGATCGCGAAGCCCAGGAGAGGCATCTCGGGCCCGTATCACATCTCTTTAAACCGTAATCCGTTTCTGACGCAAGCCCTGAAACGTGAGGCCGATGCTGCCTTGTTGACACGGCGACTTCCG
>Ga0066710_100005654_pt1 | contig 11462 bp, 3 predicted proteins | sample GraSoiAngelo_159_FD_79666 | JGI IMG/M metagenome (GOLD analysis project Ga0066710, IMG submission 79666) | Grasslands soil microbial communities from the Angelo Coastal Reserve, California, USA - 14_1009_16_40cm | ecosystem: Environmental > Terrestrial > Soil > Grasslands | place: USA... | reverse complement strand
TGGGAGGCGAAGGAGGCGGGGGCGCGGGTCGTCGCGACCGGGCGCTCCGACTTTCCCAATCAGGTCAACAACAGCCTCGGGTTCCCGGGGATCTTCCGGGGGACACTGGACGTGCGGGCGAAGACGATCTCCGACGAGATGTGCATCGCTGCTGCGAAGGAGCTCGCGGCGGTCGCAGAGGAAGAGGGGCTCAGCGAAGAGCACATTGTCCCGACGATGGAGGAGATCGAGGTGTTCGCGAGGGAGGCCGCGGCGGTCGGTCTCAAGGCGATGGACCAGGGCCTCGCCCGCGTCAAGAGGTCTCGTAAGGACTTGTTGGACCACGCGACGCAGATCATCCGCCGAGCTCAGCGCCAAGTCGGTTTCGCGATGTCGAAGGGGCTGATCCGGCCGCCGCCACGTTGACGGGCGGCAGCCCGAGAGTCCCCGAAGTCGCCACCCAGGGAGAACGGCCCTATCGCCTCGCTAGTTCGATTGCCTCCTGGGCGTGCTCCCAGGCGTGCCTAAAGCGATGGATCGCGTCGTCGTACTCGCGCTCGTTCCACTCAGAGGTCGCCTTCTTCAGTTCCCGCTCCGCCTTCTCGATCTCATGTTGCACTTCGATCGCGTGATGAGGGTTCCGGATGGGCGTGTCCTTCGCGTCCTGTAACGACACGAGGGCGAGCATCTCGTCTGCCTTCACGAGGAGGTTCGCGATGAGGTTGCACTCTCCGTCGAGGACGACCCGTTCGGAGCCATTCCACCTCCGCGGGTCGAGCCGGCAAGTGGTGGTCGAGGCCCCATCATCGCTCTGGTCGTCGTGCTCGTGATCGTCCTCTCCGCACCCCTCGTGCTCATGGTCGTCGTCCCCGTTTTCCCTGTCGTGATCGCGAGCGGTGTCATGCGCCTCGTCGTCATCCCGATCACCGATGCACAGGAGTTCTCTCACCGCCTTCTTCTCCTCGTCGAACACCTTCTCGCCGTGCTTCGGGTCGAGATGGCTCGCGTCAACCCACAGGTGTCGCATCTTGGAGGTGAACAGGAGGTCCGCGACCCGGTCCCCATCGAGGGAAACCGTGAAGCCCATACTGGCTTGGTGTGCCCGGATGTCAAGGGTCACGCCGCGACGACGATCCCGATCCGTGCGGATCCGGATGTCCTGGTGCCACGCGTCGACCCAGGGCGTGGTGTGGAACTTACGGTCCTCGGCCGACCAGCCGCGGGGGAGGTCGATCACGGTGACGACGCCGTTCTGCCACGTGAGACGGATGGACCTGTACGACGCGAGCTTCGGCTCCCACGAAGGGCCTAGGGCGAGCTTGACATTGTCGTGCTCGCGCGACCTCACGGTGACGTCCGGGGAGGGAAGCGCAGCGACGAAGTCGGGGCGGAACGGGTCCTTGAACCCAAGGCTCTTCCAGACGTGCTCCTCCGCTTCATCCAGCTTGTGGACGAACCGCTTGTCCCCCCTTGTAAGGGCCTGCTCCTTCAGGGCCTTGATTTGCTGGATCGCCTCGTGCTTCAGGTCTCCCGGAGAGCGGATGTCGCGGACTGTGACGGATAGCGTATCAGTACCCTGAGCGCCGAGAGGGTCGATCACGGTGAGCCGCACCGTGTACGTTCCAGAGGTCGCGTATGCATGGCTCGCGAATTCCCCCGGCGCACCCGTGCCGTCGCCGAAGTCCCACGAAAAGGACAGATTGCCGGTGGCATTGCCGATTGAAAAGAACACGGTCCGATTCTCTCGCCCATTGCGGTCGTCGGCCCAGGCGACCAGGACGTTTCCGTTCGTATCGCGTGCAATCGCGGGGTGAACCGCTACCCCCGAGAGGGCTGAAACGTGGTCGTTACTCGTGGCCTGCGACAAGGCGGGAATGAAGGAGGCGTGATAGATTGACGTCGGCTGGCTCCGCCTGTCCTCCCATGCTGCGTGGACGAGGCCGTTCCCATCGGTGGCGATCGTCACGTTGGACTGAGGGTTGCCGCTGCCATCGTCGTTCAGCACGACGGGGGCCGAGAATACTTTCGCCCCGGGATTCCTGACGTACAAGAGGGAGTCAGATTCCCCAGGAGGGCAGCACGCCCACCCCACGAAAGCTCGGCCGGCGAGATCCGCCGAAACCGAGGGGCGGTCGGCAACGGCGGAGCCTATAGAGCCGGTGCCGTCGACTCGGATTGGAACGGAGAACTGCTGCCCTACGCCGCCCGTGGCGTAGAAGGGATGCCACTCCTCCGCGGGCGCAGGTCCCCCTTCGTTCTCGACCCATGCGAGATCGATACCCCGGATCGTCGCGTCGATGCTGGACCTCCTCTGTTCCTTTGATGAATTGGGATTGACAAGGGAGGCTGCAGACCACGTCGAACCGCCGTCGACTGATCTGGTCTGCCACAGGTGGTGCTGACCCAGAACCAAGTCGTACTGCGTCCAGACCACGTTGACGCCACCAACGTTGTCCACGGCGATTGCAGGCTCGAGGCTATCCCGATCGAGGGGGGACAGCTGCATCGGATACACTTCAAACCCTCTTGGAGAGATCGCACTGAAGTTCACACCGTTCACAGCCCCCACGTGTTGCCACACGACGAAGGCCGTGTCCCCACTGATCGCAAGCGACGGACTGGAAACCGCTTCGGGTCCGCCCATTCCCGCCTCTATGACGGAGCCGGCGGAGGAGAGTATGATCACGGAGATGCTCATGATGCCCGGGCTGTACATCTGGTCCCATGCGATGGAGACCGTGTCGTTCCCCATCGCGGCGATTGACGGGTTATCCTGGAGGAATGCCGGCGCGACGCGATGCTCCGAGAAAACGAAGCCGTCCGGATCGTAGGATGCGCGGCCGTCCAAGGAGACGTTTTGGCCTGGAGCCACGACCGTCGACGAGGAGTGGGCCACCGCCACCGGAGGAACATTTGGCCGAGGGACCTGTAAGGTCGGAGGAAAGGGGGATGCGAGGAATCCCGCGACCAAGCCCAAAGCCATCATGACCGCCAGGGTCGGAAGTTGCGATATCCGCTTTTCCGTGGTTTCGCCCCCCTCCAGCGTTTGTGGACCCTTCGTCCCGGAAGGACGTAGGTGTCCGAACTCGTATAAACCGATCGCCTTGGGCTCCTGAGTGTTACGCGGTGACGCCCGAACAGCTTCCGCCGGTCGCCGCGAATTCTCTCGGCCCCGAGAGGCCACGGCGGTCCGTGAGAAAGGTCAGCTATTCAATGACCTCGAAACGTGCGCGAGGGAGGTGTTGGCGCTCCTTGGATCGAGGGTATCCGCGGACTGAGACGATGAGCGGCGCGGGAACTTTGACTACGGGAGCCGCTTCCCCGGTCCTTCATCGCGGCTCTCTTCCGTCTTCGAGATGGTGCGGGCCCGCCGCGCGTATCGGAACAAGCCGACCGTGTTCATTCCCGTCAGTCCCAATGCAACGACCGAGAGAATCAGAGGGACCGCAATAAGCGCTGTCACGTCCGCGTTCACCCTTGACAGAGCCTCGCGTGTCGCGTTCAGGGCGTCTCTCGTGTGGTTCAGGTCTTCACGTAGGCGGGGGAGGAGGTTCGTGTAGGTGACCCTCAACGCCGCAGCGGCTTGGTTTCCCGCAACATCAGTTGAAGTCACCCTAACCAAGTTGGACCCCTCTTCGAGGCCAACGATTACACTAAACCTGCCGTCAGGCCTGACTTCTAGAAGAAGCCCATTAACGGAAATGCGGGCGCCGGCTTCAGTCGTCCCCGATACGTTCACAGACGGGAGCTCCGTTGAACTTCCGTCCGTGGGGCTCGACAGTTCGAGGAACGGAGCGCTGGTGTCGACCCGTACGGTCGCGCTCACGGAGTTCACGTTCCCCTCCAGGTCAGTCGCGGTGATCATGAAGATGTGCGTCCCCTCGGAAAGCCTGACATTCACGCTGAAGCTCCCGTCGCCGAGTACCGGAACCGGCGACCCGTCAACCGCCGCGGTCGCGTCCGACTCGGTGTATCCGGCAACGGTCACGTTAGGATTGTTCGTCGTCCCCCCCAACGGGGCGGTAACGATGAGTACGGGTGGAACCCTGTCCGCGCGGTAACTATTGGCCCAGACATTGAATCGGTAGCCATCGAACTGGTGCCACACGACCATCCCGTCACCGCCGTCATCAATCGCAGGATCGGGGTTCAGCGCGTCTCCGGAGTTGTCCGTCTCAACGAGGGTCGCGGCGCCCCAGCCTGTCCGCGGGGAGAACCGGTTCGCCAGGATGTTCACCCGGGCGCCATCGGATTGCTGCCAAACAACAAGGCCTATTCCGTTGCCGTTCATTGCCACTCGCGCCTCGCTTGCGTCCCCCGTGTTATCCGTCTCGATCACTGCTGGCAAACCCCAGCCAGTCCCTGGTACGAAGCGGTTCGCCATCACGTCAACACGCGATCCGTTGAGCTGGGACCACACGCCGAGGGCGTTGCCGGCGTTGTCCACGGCGACCTGTGGATGAAGCGAGTCACCGCGGTCCTCGTGTTCGACGAGCTCCGCGCCCGCCCAGCCGATACCGGGTGTGTAGCGGTTGGCATAGACGCTCGTCCGGATTCCATCCCATTGGTTCCAAACGGCCAGCGCGTTACCGGCGGGGGTTACCGCGACATGCGGTTCGATGGCTCCTACGATGTCGTTGGCCTCAAGAAGCTCCGGTGCCCCCCACCCGCTTCCGACAATGAATCGATTGGAGTAGATACTCCATTGCGCGCCATCGAATTGCTGCCATACAGCGGTCGCGTCGCCCCCCGAGTCCATTGCTACCTGAGGGAACTCAGCTCGGCCAGTGTCGTTCGCCTCGAGAAGCTCGGCAATTCCCCAACCGGAGGGGGGCGTGTACCGATTCGCCCAGATGTTGAAGCGCGTGCCATCGAACTGCTGCCACACGGCTATTGCGGTGCCATCCCGGCTCATGGCAATCTGCGGAACCCACGCGTCCCCCACGTTGTTGTTCTCCACGAGAACCGGCAATCCCCACCCAACCCCGGGTACGTAACGGCTGGCGCGGATGTCGAAGACGGCGCCATTCGATTGATACCAGACGGCTATGGCCTCGCCGGCGCTTCCGATGGCAACTTGAGCGTAGAGGGCATCACCAGCGTTTTCCGTTTCCAACAGAGTAGCCACGCCCCACCCAATGTCGCGCACGAAGCGGTTAGCCCATATGTTAAACCGAAGCCCGTCGGACTCGTACCACACCGCCGTCGCGTTGCCTCCGCCGTCAAAGGCGACTTGAGCGTTGACCGCCGCCCCCCCGTTCTCCGTTTCGACGAGCCCAGCGAGCCCCCAGCCAAACATCAATCCCGAAGCCCCGTGAGAAGGGATGACGATGAGCGTGGCAGTCGTGAAGGCTAACGCAATAAGCAGTGTCCATCTAGTCATGCTTACACCCCAACATGTCACGATTCCGAACGTTGTCGCCAGGGAAAAATGTGGCGTCGTCCAAGGAACGACCTTCGGCCCGGACTTGGGCCTCGCCCAACTCGTTGAGGAGTCTTGCAAACCTCAGGAGCTCGCGCACTTGATCGTCAATGCCAGGCATCCCTGACGATACGAATATGATACCGCGGTATTTCTAGTCCGCCCCCAAGGCGTGACCTCCGCGACCCAACGAGGTCATTGAGGAGAATTGGCCCGCGTAGCAGACTGAGTCGGGGGTCCCTTAACCTCCAACGCCACATTTGCGCGATCCCGTCCCAGACTGCTGAGGTGGCTGGAATTCATCTCTGCCCTAGGGGCTACTTGTTGAACGCCAAGTCACGCCACGGACAAAGCGGTTAAGTGAGTGCGCCGCGTATTGACCCCTTGGGCCCTCAACGAGCTATCAGTTTGCTGTCAGCATCGGGGCCGACAGAGCATTGATAAAGCCGGTTTCCATCTCCGGCCCAAGGAGGGTTTAGTGGCAAGGCTTCTTTTGTCCAAGGTGCTGTCGTCGGTTCTCGTCGGAATACTACTGGTCCCGTCACTTTTCTTGCCGGTGACTTCCCTGGGCGCAAGGGCAGCGCCCCCCAATCTGAGCATTGGTAAGCACGGCTCCTTGACCGAGCCGAAGATAACACAAGCGGGCGAGACCTTCCTCGTTTCGTGGCTGTCGAGGTTCCGCAAGTGGGACGGTTCTTGGAGCTCATACAAGGAGCTGAATCTCGGAACCGGCGATTGGCCCTACCGGGCGGTGGAAACTGACAATGCTCTCGCCATTGTATCTCCTTCTGGGTTCCTCATTCAAGGCAAGATTGCCCGGTCTACCTACGAGTTCCTCCCGCTCTCGATAAAAGAGACGATTACCGTGCCAAGCCGTTCCGCCGTGGAAGCGGTTCGTGGAGGAGGTTGGGGGTTTGATGTACCCCTGTACACGAGCTACAAAGTTTCCGTGCAAGGTCTTTCGCTCGTGCTCCGGGACGAGAGCGGAGAAATTGCGTGGCAGTCAGGGGCATTCCACGCTTGGGACGCTTCTGATTCGCCTTTGATTTTCGAACGACCATTCTCTGCCCTGACATACTCAGACGGCCGTTTGGTTCTTGTATTCAACGAAACCATGCTTGCCCAAGCCACGTACCCGCTCTACATCGATCCAACTTGGAGTTCGACCGCGGGGTGGGGCACCAGCCAGTTCGCAGACGCGGTCGAAGACCAGGGGGATCACACCATAAAGATTGGATGGCTCGCGGACAATTTCAACGACAATTTGAATGAAATCTGGACCAAGGAAGCGGGCACTTGGTCGTTTACGACCGGCGTCATGCATCTGTTCCAGAGCACGACAGTCCGGGCCGGATCCTCGTGGTCCGATCAGCGGTTTGGCTTCAAAATCCGTTTCACGGTCGGGGGCGGAACGGCCCAGGCGTACTTCAGATACCAAGACGCGAACAACCATTACTACCTGGACATTTCGGAGCCGGCAGACACGCTAACCCTCAAGAAGAAGTTTGGCGGCGTGCTCTCGACGATCGCGACGATTCCCTCTGTCCCGATCACAACGAATAATGACTACACGGTGAAAATCGTAGCGTCCGGGACCTACTTTGAAGTGTGGTGGCAAGCGCAACTGAAGTGGTCCGGCTCGTCTACGGTAGGACCGTTCAGCGGGCCAATCAAGTTCTCGACGAACTCCGTCGCGAAGGCCGACTTCGACGATGTCCGGGTTTGGAATACCCTGTCGGGAACCATTACGACGCCGGTGAGGGACGCAGGGGCGAACCGGCCGCTGAAGGTCCGGATTGCGTACACCTTTGGGGCCCTTCGATGGGCGGATTCGACGGTTCTCTCGTCGACGGACAACGTGGTCTGGTCGGATCCGCACTATGTCAAGGTCGCCCCGAAGTCAGCGGTGGACTACACGACCCCCGAGGCGGACCAAACTCGCTACTACAAGGTCCGGGTCGTCTTGCGCGCGACGGATGACGACACGCCAGTCCTGAGCGAGATCACGGCGACCGAGGGAACCCCCACGACGCCAGCACCCACGACGGTTCTCGGGTTCGAGAGGTGGCAGTACTATGTTGGCGGCTTGGCCCATGTCGTCGACGGCAATCTGTACGTCACCGACAGCGATGTTAGCCTGCCAGCGAAGGGATTCGCCCTTGACTTCCGTCGATCCTACAACTCCAAGCAGTCATACAGCGGGCCGCTGGGGCTCGGTTGGACTCATGGCTACAACGTCTCTCTGGCTGGTACATCGGACATTACCCTTTACGACGGCGATGGATCAGTGCACGTGTACACGTCCCTGGGATCCAACCTGTTTTCCTCCCCACCAGGTCTTTCCGCCTCCAAACTCGTCAAGAATGGCGATGCGACATACAGCCTCTTTTGGTCCGCTGGGATTCGCTGGAACTTCACCTCAGCCGGACGGCTATCGCTGATCACGGACCGCAACGGGAACAAGCTGACTCTCACATACGACGGAAGCAGCCGGCTCACGAAGGTTCAGGACGACTCCGGTCTGTTCCTCGAGTTCCTTTACGACGCGAACAATCGAATCTACCAAGTCCGAGACCACACCCTGCGAGCTTGGAATTTCACCTATGAGTCGAACCGGCTCACGCAGGTGACGGACCCACGGTCGAATTCGACCCTCTACACGTATGATGCCAGCAACCGCATCGAGAAGATAGTCGACCGAGTGAACAAGATGACGAAGGTGGTGTACGACGCCTCCAGCCGTGTCAGCGAACTTTGGCTCGGGCTACATAATCGCACGACCTCTTCCATCGCCTGGCAGTACAGGTGGTTTTCGATATCCGGCTACTCCGGCGTCCGAACCCGGACCGTGACAGACGCCAACAATGTCGCGTCGACCATTACGCTAGACGAGCGCGGGTCCCCCAACAACATCACTGGACCTCTTGCAGGCACGGAGAGCAGAGAGGGCCGTTGGGACGGCGAACGAAATCGTGTGTCAAGCACGGATGGAAAAGGGTTCATCTGGCGCTACACAAACGACCACCGTGGAAACCTACTGACAAGTTTCGACCCCACCGGCAATGCCAGCTCTTCGTCATGGGATAACCGAGAAACGACGAATCAGTTCGTGTCCCTTGGCGCCAAGACGACGAACTTCCGCGGATATTCCACAAGCTTCTCGTACGACTCAAAGGGCAACTTGGTGACGATCACGCATGCCCTCGGATCGAGCTCGACCCGAACCTACGACGGCGCTGGATTCTTGAAGACCTCGAAGGATTTCCGAGGCTACCAGACCAATTACACGTACGACTCTCACGAATGGCTCACGCAGGTGAAGAATCCGCTCGGCTACGTGACGGCTTACGATTACGACGGCTGGGGACGGCGCCTCAACGTTACGACTCAAATGGGCTTCAAGACCAAGTTTGTCTATGACACCATGGACCGCCTGACCAAGATAACAGACCCCATCGGCAATTTCACGTCGCGCACATACAACGCACGAGGCGACATCACAAAGACCACCGACGCGAACACTTATGCCACCTCGTTCGAAATCAATGTCACCGTCGGTCGGACATCGAAGACCATCGAACCGGGGGGGAACTCCTCGGTGATGAGTTTTGACACGCGAGGCAATCTCGTGGCGTTCACGAATTCAAGGGGCTTCGGGACCACCTTCCAGTATGACGACTTCAGCCGGATGGTCAACGAGACCAAGCCGGGCGGTAACTACACCCGATTTGCATACGACCGGAACGGAAACATGCTGACCCGGACCAACCCAAATGGTAGTGTGATCACCTACCAGTACGACGGATTGAACCACGTAATCAAGACCACCTATCCCGGGGGGAACGTCGCCACTCTCGAGTACGATGCGAATGGGAATGTCGTGAAGACGGTGGGAGGCGGCTACACCAAGACGCAAATCCTCGATGCGCTCGACCGGATCGTGTCGACTACCACCAACTACAGCACCTTCTCCAAGGCCACGAGCTATCAGTATGACCCGGACTCGCATCGGACGCGGATGAACTACTCCGACACTAGCTACGTCACGTACTTCTACAACAAGGCCGGCTGGCTGGTTTATGAAAACCACAGCGACTCCCAGTCCTGGCTGTACGGGTACGATTCCGACGGGCGGAAGACGTCCCTTACGTATCCGAACAACGTCGTCACGAGCTACGTATATGACGGCGCCAGCCGGATCACAAAGGTCCAGACGAAGCTCGGGGCCGCGACCCTCGAGTCGTTCACGTACGAATACGACAGGGCCGGGAACCGACTGAAGATCACCGAGTACGACAGTTCTTGGATTCGATATACCTACGACAACCTGTACCGGCTAACGAACGAGAGCTACAGCAACGGGGGCTGGATCTCGTACAAGTACGATGCTAACGGAAATCGAATTCAACGCGATTGGAAAGTCATCGGGTCAGTCATGTACCGGTTGCGGCCGACATCCAATGGTTCTCCGATCCAATGGTCCCAATACCCGACCAGCGGTCAGAATTACGATAAGGTGAAGGAGACAACCACAGACGGAGATTCTACATTCGTCTACAGCTCCACGGTTGGGCAGACTGATTCGTACCAGATGGCCGATCTCCCCAATGTCGGCGCGGCCGCGATTGACTACGTTGAAGTGCGTGCAAACGCCCGGGTAACCGCCTACCAATCGGAGTTCTTCGCTTCCATACTAATCTTGGGTTGCGCCGGTGGCGCGCACGATCTGTCGCTCTCTTACAATGAATACGCCGATCAGTGCACGACCAATCCTGCGACCGGCCAGGCTTGGACGCTCTCGGACGTTCAGAGCCTGCAGTCGGGGGCACAACTGAACTACATCGACTTTGGCGAAATCCGCGTCACGCAGGTGTACGCAGTAGTTAGTGTCCTCAATCCCGTCGTGACCACTTTCTATACCTATGGAAAAGACGACCAGCTCCTCGTTGAAGCAACCCTCGGGCAGTCGACAACGACCTATACATACGACAAGAACGGGGACATGGTATCGAGGACAACGACGGAGACAGGGACGACCAACTACGGATATGACTACGAGGGTCGCCTCAAGTCTGTGACGACCCCGAACACCTCTGAAGCCTTCTCCTACGCACCGGACGGACGTCGTTTGAAGCGGGTATCCGGCGGAGCGGCAACGACCTACTACGGCTACGACTCTGCAGGTAACCGCGGGTTGGACGACATCCTCGAGGAGTACGGCTCCACTGGGACAAAGACGACTTCCTACGTCCACGGTACTGGAACCGATAATCCGATCGCCCTCAAGACTAGTTCCTGGAATTACTACCACAAGGATGCGCTAGGTAGCGTAACGCGTCTGTCGAACTCAGCGGGGGGAACTTCCGGAACATACAGATATGACGGTTTCGGATCGTACACCGTCCAGACAGGGACCCCCAGCCTTTACGGGTTCACGTCGCGCGAGAACGCGCCTTCGGTCGGACTCTACTACTATCGGGCGCGCTACTACGATCCCGGACAGGGCCGGTTCCTGAGCGAGGACCCGACAGGGCTTGGTAGCGGACCCAACCGGTACTCGTACGTGGGGGCGAACCCCGTTGGCCGAACAGACCCGAGCGGACTCAGATACCTGGAGGGTCGTGGGGGAGGCGGTGGCCGGCCTCCGCCCCCTCCGCCCCCTCCGCCACCCCCACAACCTCCGCCGAGCCAGGGCACCTCACTAGAGTGTACGATCCAGAGAGCACTGGTCATTATTGAGTTAATTCTCCTGGTTGTAGGCGTAGTCTTCGACTTTGCCCACATGATGAGGTGGGCGGGCGCCGTCGCGGGCCTGGGAATGGCTATGGACGTCGACAATATACTTCGAAACGGTCTGGAGAACAGCATCGGCGACATCATCGATTTCGCGTTCACTCTAATTGGAGCTATCATCCTGCCTTCGCTAGGTTTCTGGGAAGGCCTGGGTTTCGCCGCTTCGTTTGCCGCACGGCTTGCTCCTTGGGTTGCCATAGTCTCGCTCATCTTCGCCATTGCCCTAGTCGCACTTGACATTTACATGCTCCAGACCGGTCCCTGTCGC
>Ga0066710_100005653_pt1 | contig 11464 bp, 9 predicted proteins | sample GraSoiAngelo_159_FD_79666 | JGI IMG/M metagenome (GOLD analysis project Ga0066710, IMG submission 79666) | Grasslands soil microbial communities from the Angelo Coastal Reserve, California, USA - 14_1009_16_40cm | ecosystem: Environmental > Terrestrial > Soil > Grasslands | place: USA... | reverse complement strand
TCGAGACAGAAACTAACTAACTAAGATGGAACGTCTATCGAGGCCGTACAGGAGGAAGTTAAGATGAAACCTGCGAATTTGGTTCTAACAATCACGATGGTTTCATGTCTGACGCTCGTCGTCGCGGCACAACGGCCTCAACAAGAACAGCCGCAAATGAATCAGGATCGTCTTGAGGCAGCCCATGGCCAATTGTATTCGAGTCAGGATAAGGCCAAAGAGGCGAGCCGGCTAACGCAAGTCGTAGCTCCGGCGCTGCCCGGCACCGGGAGTTCCTATGCGCCAATAGCTCGAAAGAATTTCGTCGATGAATTCATCTTTGGAAAGATGGAGCGCGACAATATTCCACATGCACCCCTTGCGGGTGATGCGGAATTCCTGCGAAGGGCGTACCTGGATGCCACAGGTCTTTTGCCGGCTCCGGATGAGGTCCGTTCATTCCTGGGCGACTCCGATCCGAATAAGCGCGATAAGCTTATCGATTCTCTAATTGGCACGGAGGCATTCGCGGACCAGTGGGCCTATCACTACGGCGAGCTGTTCAGAACGGACGACGCCAGTTTTCATCTTTGGACAAAGGAATGGATCAAGGTGGACCGCCCCTATAACGAAGTGTTCTATGACATCGTTACACCCGTCACCAAGAATGCGAAGGGTCTCCCGACAGCCCAATACTATGATCCCACCGCCTACGTTTCGAATCGCTGCGTCATCTGGACCGATGCCGACCATTTAAAAGGTTTCAACCGTCTGGACTGGATTGATGAGATCACGTCGGATATTGGGCGCGTCTTCCTTGGCCTTACCATGGATTGCTTTTCCTGCCATAACGGTGCGGGTCACGCCGACAGCGTCAATCTGTTTCTGGCCAGCAGGAAAAGAACCGACTTTTGGCAGCAGGCGGCGTTCTTTGGCAAGATGCGGCCCATCGGAACCTCGACCGACTCGGCAGGAGCCCAGTTCCAGAATGGCCAAAGCCTGTTTGACGACCTGGCCCCAGGATATAACACTGGAGACGATGGAAATTACGTCACCGCGGCCGAGAATCGTTTCCCGCGCGATGGCAGAACCTACTCACCCGCTTTCCTGCTGACCGGAGAGCAACCGAAACCGGGCGAGAATCCCCGTAAGGCATTAGGCCGGATACTGCCGGCTCATATCCAATTCGCGCGCGCGACGGTAAACATCATTTGGCAGAAGTTGATGGTGATCGGCTTGGTCGAGCCATACGACGGTTTTGATCTGAAGCGCCTGGATCCTAAGAACCCGCCACCGGCGCCGTGGACAATTCAGCCGACCAATCCCGAATTGTTGGAGGCGCTGGCTGAGGATTTTCGCGGAAACAACTTCAGCATTCATCGTGTGATCAAGACCATCATGAAATCCAACGCCTATCAACTTTCGACCGGCTTTGAAGGTGAATGGAAGGATGCCTATATTCCGTACCATGCTCGCCGGTTCGCCCGTATTTTGACCGGTCCGGAAGCGGTCGACATCATGGCGCAAGCAACCGACGCTCCGTTCTCCGTTCAGCACTATGGAGAGCCCCGCGCGTACGTCAAACAGTTGACCAATCCCAAAAACATGAAGGGCGGCAATGTTGCCGACAACAAGGACGCCTATGCGTTCATGCAGGCGTACTACCAGTCCGAGCGTGCCCTGCCACCGGTCGATAAGAGTATGGCCAGTCCAGTGCAAGCGATGATGATGATGTCTTCGCCCGTCGTTACCAAACGGGTGGGCGCTCAAGGAAAGACGCGCGTTGCAAACTTATTGAAGTCCGGCAAATCGGACGATGAAATCATCGAGGAACTGTACCTATCGAGTCTCTCGCGCTTTCCCGCCGCCGCGGAGGTGGAAGTGGCCAGGCGTTTGATTGCAGAAGGAGGCAGGCCATCGGGCGTTGAGACCATTCAGTGGGCGCTACTGAATTCTCCGGAGTTTTTACTGAATCATTAAATAGTAAAGTGAATTATTCCCCCGCCCCGAAACTCAGACTGCGAGCGAGGAGAAAAATCAATGCGAATCGAGAACTTGAGCCGCCGCGAATTGCTGCAATTCATCGGTATGAGTATTGGCGGCACGATCGCGGGTCAAGCCGCGTGGCCGCGTAAGATTACAGCACAAAGCCGGAAAGTGACGCCGCTAAAGACAGCGCGCAACTGTATTGTCATCCAAAATGCGGGCGCCATGAGTCCGTGGGAGACCGTGGATTTCAAGGAAACCAAATGGACGGCCAAGGACCTGGAAGTTCAGAAAGTCCACTCGGATTTCTATATATCCAAAACTCTATTCCCGAACTATGAAGTGTGGGCGCCACGCGCCTCGTTGGTTCGCTCGCTGAAGGGAGTCGCGGTGGTTCACTACCCGGCCCAGTACCATACCCAGGCGGGTCGCGCGTTGAATACCGCAATCATCAGGGAGATTCCAGCGCTCGGCAGCGTCATCGCTTACGAACTCGAGTCCCAGCGTCGAGAGTCCGACACGTTCCCCACATTTATGAGTTTCGATTTGTGGAACGTTCGGTGTCCGCAGATCGGATCCGGAATGTTGCCGCCTCGCTTTGCGGGACTGGACCTCAACACCAGCAACGTATTCGAGAGCTTCGGCGATGGCAAAGAGAGCCCGGAAACCAAATCGCTTTTGTCGAAACGCTGGGAGGCGCTGGGCAGATTATTAGAGGTTTCAGCCGCGGGGAACGACCGCATCGGCCCCAAGGCCGAAGAGTACAAGGCGTCTTACGATTACGCAATCCGGCTCTTATTGGATCCGCGGTTTAAGAAAGCGCTCGCCCTGACCGAAGAGGAAAAGAAGCGTTACGGCGTGGACAAAGATCCCGGCGCGGCAAAGCTGGGCCTGGCCATGCTGCTGGCGCGGAATCTACTGGCCGCCGACGCGGGTGCAAGGTTCTTATGGGTCAGCAACGCCTACAATGGTGGAAACGGTGTGTTTGATAACCATCAGAATCTCTACGGCCGGGGCGCGTCGGCTCCATTAAGGGGTTCGGCGATGTCCATATACGACAGCGGCCCCAGGTTTGATCGAGCGTTCTCGAGCCTGATTCAAGATCTTTCGTCCCTGCGCGGCCATGAACCTGGTAAGACACTGTTCGATGAGACCCTGATCATTGTGGCTCACGAATTCGGGCGCACTCCGGACATGAACCCTCACGGCGGCCGTGATCATTTCGTTGATGCTTACACGAATTTGTTTATGGGCGGAGGCGTCAAGCCGGGACGGGTTATCGGCAAGACGAGCGAAACCGGCGCGAAAGTGATCGACGTGGGTTGGAAATATAAAGAACAACCGATGATGGATCACGTGGCCTCGACGATCTATTCGGCTTTGGGCATCGATTACAGCAAGAAAATCCAGGACACGCCATCAGGACGAGCCTACGAATACCAGCAAACAGCTCCCCTCGGCGGCCCTGCGTTTATTCCTCTGGCGGTAATCGAAGAGTTATTCGCATGAACAGATCGATGGTCTTGGCGGTTCTGTGTTGCGTTTGCGCCGCTTTGCCAATCGCGGCACAAACGCCGCCGGCGGAAGCCATGGTGCTGATTCCCGCGGGCAAATTTTGGATGGGCCGTACCCAGAGCCTCTGGCGGGATGCATTAGACACAGAACCGCGAGCCAAGAGGGACGACAGACCCGCCAACCTGATTTATTTGGATGCCTTCTATCTCGATAAGTACGAGGTGACGAACGCGGACTATGACCGATTCCGCGAAGAGACGGGCGCTCGGCCACCGTGGCATTGGCCTCAAGGCAAATTCCCAAAGGGCGAAGAGCGGCAAGCTGTTTCCAACGTCAACTGGTTCGAAGCGGCCGCCTCCTGCAAGTGGGCGGGCAAACGTCTACCCACCGAAGCGGAATGGGAGAAAGCCGTGCGAGGCGGACGAGATCGGAAGCCGTACGCATGGGTGGACGACGACCGCGGCGCTGACGAGCGCGTGCCGGCAGCCATCAGCCGTGGCAAGGCCATGGCGGTCGGATCGTTTCCACCTAACGGTTACGGTCTCTACGACATGATCGGAAACGTTATGGAGTGGACCAATGACTGGTACGACGCCAATTACTATCCCTTCATGCCGAAAAGGAATCCACAGGGGCCGGACACCGGTCTATACAAAAGTGTTCGAGGCGCTGGCTGGTCGGAAGGCGTCGGCGAAGACGGACAGTTGACGAATTTTTACCGAAACTTCAGTGACCCTGAACTCCGCGGCCTCACGATAGGTTTCCGCTGCGCGAAATAAGAACGCACCGCATGTCAAAGTCCTCCAAAACGAGACTGATTATTTCGACTTTGATCACACTCTTGGCTGCGTTTGAGTTTCAGGCTCAGACTCTGCCCCAGACAACACCAGGCAAGCCTGTACTTGAACCCAACCGGCTGGCCGGGGAATGGATAGATCGGCTGAATGCCCTCGACGACTGGCACCTATCTTTCGATGGAAAGGAAGAAGGGATTGACGAAGTTGTCAATCGTATGATGGAACTATTCACTCCCGATGTGCTTGCCGAGGTACCGCCACACGATGAAGAACAGATTGGACCGGTTATGCTTGTCGGCAGTGGGCAAGTCCGGAAATGGGTCGACAAGCTGGCGAGATCGCACGTTAAGCTCAACTATATTATTAAACGTCAGACGGAGAAGGAATTCGAAGGAGAACTAATGGTCTACTCCAAGCCACTGCCCTGGGGCGGGCTTGGTATTTCGTTCCAGGTCATCGCAGCCTATTCTTTGCGTAAGGATCGTCGAAGGTTTATGGAGCCGGGAGCGGTGTTTCTACAGTTTCGCGAGGATGGAAAAATCCAGCGGCTCCGTCTTCTGCTGGCGGAGAAAGACGAAGTTGTAGACATATAAACCTGTGTGTGAGCGACCCCCTGCCGCTTCGCGGCCGTCCCCCTTTGCAAGGGGGACATTACATTCTCCCCCTTGCAAAGGGGGAGAGCCGCCGAAGGCGGCAGGGGTCGCTCACGCACGCCCGCGGGCACCTTGCTTTAGGATCAAGCGCCCGGCCGCACCGAATTCGGTGTTTTGATGATTTTCTTGGTATCGACGTTCTTCCCCGCAATCACCGCGAAAAACGGCGACATCATTTCTTCCCAGGCTTGGTCGCCCCAGTAAACCGTTCTATTCGAATCGGGATTCGCCCGGTTGTTGGCCGAATTGTCGTAATGGGCGGTGACGGTGATTTTTGTGCCCTTCGGTATGCGGATAGGCGTGAACTGATAACCGAGCTGCCAATTGTAGTCGTAGTTTTGGATACTGAGAACGGTCTCGGTTCTTCCGTCCGGGTACGTCAGTCGATATGTCATGTCTTTCCCGCGGACATGCATATGCGCCATCGCCCAAACCAAATCGACGTCTTCCTGGAACGTCGCTTCCGAGATCGGAGCCTGCCAGTTGGGATTGTTCGGCGGAATAGCGAAAACGGCCGGGTCCTGCACCGAGTTGATGATGAAGTTCACGTATTGACGCTCCGGCGGCTCGCTGGCAACCGTAAATCCGAGCCGGGGGCGGTCCACAACTTCCTTGCCGTTTGCCGTGTAATGCAGACGAAATTGGATGTCGGTTCCAGCCGGCACCAGCTTCCCTGCACCGAATGGACGGTAGTCCTCAAATTGTGTTCCAGGCACATAGCAAAATTGGATCGCAGTGTTTGCGCCGGTTGGAGTGATTGGCCTCCGGCTGTCTGGAATTTCACTTCCACTCGCATCCCGCACCTTGTCGGTCCACACCGGAACGTTATAGGCGACGCCGGGCGTATGCGGACTGAAAGCGACGCAGATGTGATGCGTTACCGTTCGGTCCCCCGGAAGAAGCTCTATGGACGTGATCCAGGTGTCTTTCGTAAAACCGCTCGGCACCATGATATTGGTCCACTCCACAATTCCCTTCGCCGGCACCTTGAACTCGGGGCCATCCACGACGATATCCGGTTTGATCTGCCAGCCCTCGCCCGGCCATTGGATCGGAGGTGGGGCGTCGTTCGGATCGCCTTCCGGAGCCCCGGCATCCGCCCACTTCACGATGGTGTCCATGTCGCTTTGCGGCAGCGTGCGGTCATTCTCAAAATGACCATATTGATGGTCGGCGAACCACGGTGGCATCTTTCTGGCTACCACAGCCACTTTCATCGCCTTGGCCCATGGCCGCGCGGACTTATAGTCGAGGAACGACATCGGCGCGATCTGTCCAGGCCGATGGCACGTCTGGCAATTCTTCTGTAAGATCGGAAGAACATCCTTATTGAAAGTAGGCCCAGGAGACACTTCAGCGGCCATCGCGGCGCCGCCTAGCATCAAGATGGATACGAGAAAATTGACAATCATCTGGGAAACCTCCAAATTGCCGGCGTTCTACCCTTGAACAGTAATAAATCTGTTGCGCCGAAAAAGCGAGAAAAACGTTTCATTGCGGCACCCTCCGGCGGGTGGACCATGTCGCAGTTTGCGGCAGGCTCGCGCAAATTGCGTTAGAATCTGCGCCGGTTACGAAATTCCATTTTCCTGGGGACGTGCACTATGAGTCATGCATTGCTGTCGACGCGCTTTTACATCGTGGCACTCACTGCGGCGGTGATCTTCTCACTTGCGGTGGCCCGGGCAGGTTCGGCGTTGCAAAACGCGCAGGAAAGCGCCGCCCAACCAGGAGCGAAGGTCTTCGACACAATGGACTACCGGATTCGTGTAAGCACCGTCGCTCAGGGTATGTCATACCCCTTTGCCCTTGCATTTCTGCCGGACGGCAGCATGCTCGTGACGCAGTTGAACGGCCAAGTGCGAATGATTCGCGACGGAAGGCTCCTGCCTGATCCCGTGGGCCGCATACTTGAGGTGTATGTCAGGGAATCGGTGGCCGCAGGAGCGGCCGGGTTGATGGACATTGCGCTTCATCCGAAGTTTGCGGAAAACCGGCTGGTTTATCTCACATACAACAAACCCGGCGAGCGCGGCGCCACGATGGCGCTGGCGAGGGGCAGGTTCGATGGATCGCAGTTGACAGACGTTACCGATCTGTTCGTCGCCGATGCCTGGGAGAAGATGGATGGAAACCTCACCTCGCGCATTGCGTTCGCTACGGACGGCACGCTGTACATGACGGTTTCCTACCACAATGAGAATAAATACTCGCAGGACCTCAACAGTCACGGCGGTAAAGTGTTGCGACTCCGTGACGACGGCACTGCCCCGCCCGACAATCCTTTCGCCGGCCGTCCCGGACACCGCCCGGAAATCTTCACTTACGGGCATCGCGGAATGCACGGCATCGCGATCCATCCCGTGACAGGCGACGTCTGGATCGCCGAGCACGGCGACGAGGTGAATATCCTGAAAGCCGGAGCCAACTACGGCTGGCCATTTTTCGGCGTCATGGGCGCGGGCGGCGGTACACCGACGCCCCCTGCTCCGCGTGGACTCCAAGTGATGGATCCCTACATCTCCTGGAATCCTGCGCTCAACATCTCAGGCATGATGTTTTATACCGGCAACCGGTTTCCCAAATGGAAAGGCAATCTCTTGGTGGGCGGTCTTTCCACCCAGCAGGTTCACCGCGTCGCATTTACCAGGGACAGACCGGATCTGAGCGCGCCGTTGTTCACCCAGATCCGCGAAGCCTTGTTGACGCAGATCGGAGGGCGCGTGCGCGATCTGCGGCAGGGGCCCGACGGTTTGATCTACTTCGTCACGTATGATGAACGCTCAGGTAGCGTTATGAGGATCGAACCGGCCGGGTGAACTGTGTCTCCTGTTCGGTACTGTGTCAACAGTTAATCTACGAATGCTGGGCATCATGAAAAGTGTGTCATTCGCAGCTTTGCGTGGACCGGCGCGCAATCGAAACCGTGATGCGATGACCCATCCGGGAACTTATTTGCCCTGAAACTTTGCAACCCGCTTCTCCTTGTAGGCGCTCAATCCTTCGGCCGCATCGGCACTAGAGAACGCCTGGGCCAGCAGCTCGCGCTCAAACGCGAGGCCTTCCCACTGGCTTCCCTGGATTCCGCTCTGGATCGCTCTTTTGATCAGCCCAACTGCTTTGCTCGCTTTGTTCGGCGCAACGAACTGCCGAGCGTAACCCAGAATCTGGTCAAAGAAGTCTTCGCCTTCGAAGATCTCAGTGATCAGACCGAGCTCGCGCGCTTCCTCGAACGCGATCATGCGTCCTGTTGCGGCTAACTCCATCGCGCGTGCTTTCCCGACGAGGCGTGGTAGGCGCTGTGTGCCACCCATTCCTGGGATGACACCGAGGTTCACTTCCGCTAATCCAGTCCGGCCGCCATCTTTCTTCGCAATGCGGATGTCGCAGGCCATAGCGATCTCGAGTCCGCCGCCGACACAATGGCCATTGATCGCCGCAATCACCAGCTTTGGCGTGTTTTCAAGACGGGCCAATGTTTCATGACCGAACAGCGCGAACTGATTGCGGAACTCGGTTGATTCTCGGGACAGCATGTTGATGTCCGCGCCGGCGCTGAAAAACTTCCCGCCGGCGCCCCGCAACACCAATACATGGACGCTTTCGTCGAATCGCGACTTGACGATCGCCTCGTCCAGCTGCTTCAAGCTATCCAACGTATATGCGTTGGCGGGAGGATTGTTCAACTCGATGATCGCGATGCCGTCTTGTACTCGAAGGTCAATCAATGCCATAGAGACCCCTTGATCCTTTTCGAACGTGGCTGACCCGCGCGACTACATCCAGACTGCGACAGTAATTGTCTAGAATGTGAAACGGGTAGCATATTTGCCGCTACAGAAGGCTGTCAACATGCAGTATAGTGCAGCGCAATGGAGCATGCGTCTCAAGGTAAGGTACCTTGACACCAGCGGGCCGTCCATGGCAAGGCGCTCAACCCGTCCATGGGAGCGCCGACACCTCTTATCGACGGATTGGGGCGTCTGTGCCGGAAGCGGTGCGGATGATTTCCGCGGCTCTCCGGCAGAGGCAAGAATAATGAACTTTGACCTTAATTCATCGGAGTTCTGGGACCGGCAAGCGACACGAAAGGAAGTTTCGCGTGTATTTGATATCTGCTATGGGTGCACGCTCTGTCATACACTCTGTCCGTCTTTTGTAGACCTGTTCCGGTTGATGGATGAAAACTTCGGCGAGACGGACGCGCTTCAGGATGAGCAGGTCAAACAGGTTGTGGATCTTTGCTACCAGTGCAAGCTTTGCTACACAATCTGTCCGTATGTACCTCCGCACGAGTGGGACATCGATTTCCCGAGGACGATCATGCGGGCCCACCTGGTGGATGCCAAGCAGGGAGGAAGCCGCTTCGCCGACAGAATATTCGGAGACACAGACCGCGTGGGAGGCCTGGCTAGTTGGGCGGCGCCGCTCGTCAACTGGGCGAATCAGAACTCTTTTCTGCGCGGTTTGATGGAAAAGTCTTTGGGCGTCCACCGGGATCGATTGCTTCCGACCTTCCATTCAGAGACTTTCGCAAAGTGGATTCGCAAACGCCCTGCTCCGCCGAAGGGCAACGGCGAGGGAAAGGTGGCGCTCTTTTATACTTGCACGGTCAATTACAATGAGCCGGAGATCGGCAAAGCCGCCGTCGCTGTGTTTCAAAAAAACGGAATCGAGTACGTCATCCCAGAGCAGCAATGCTGTGGCTTGCCGTTTCTGGACGGGGGCTTGGTGGATCGAGCCAGGAAGAAAATCAAGTCGAACGTAGCCGCCTTGAGCCAAGCCGTCCGGCAGGGATACAAAATCGTAGCGCCGAGTGCGAGCTGCAGCTACATGCTGAAGCAAGACTACCCGCGATTCTTGCCGACCGACGATTCCAGGCTGGTTGCCGAAAACACCTATGATCTGTCCGAATATCTGGTAACGGTGCACGAAAGAGGCAGACTCGATTTGGGGTTTTCACAAAAAATCGGGAAAATCCGATACCATCAGCCCTGCCACCTCAAAGCGCAGAACATCGGCTTCAAAGCGCAGGAATTGATGCAGCTAATTCCGGCCGCTGAAATCTCCCGCATGCAGTGCTGTAGCGGACATGACGGGAGTTGGAGCGTGAAGAAAGAAAACTTCGAGGCCTCAATGAAGGTGGGCAAGCCGCTATTCAAGTTCCTGAAAACGCCGGGCGCCTGCACCGTCACCGATTGCCCGCTGTCCGCCATCCAAGTCCAACAAGGAACTGGAAAGAAACCGGTCCATCCCATCGTCGTGCTGGCACGGGCTTATGGTCTGGTAGCCGACGAAACTACTTCTGATGGGGATCGACGATCCAGCCCTTCTCTTTCTCCAGATTGATCACAAACTCATCGTCAGCGGCCGAAGGCATGACCTCTTTCAGATGCTTTTCGTAGTCTTCCTGGGAAAGCAATTTACCGTCGACGCTGTATGTCATCCCCGCATAGGCGCCAATGCTTCTCCGGAACTTGTCATCGGGGATCCGCAGCTTTGGCTGATCCTTGGGAATGTGGCGGTTCAAGGCATCCACAAGCGCGCTGACTTCTTTGAAGAATGTCGAGCGCGATAGCTCGTTCAGCTTCGACATATCGGCCGGCTCCTCGAACAGGTGCTCGTCATAGCGTCCTTTCAAGCCCCAGACGTAGGCCCAGTGGGCGGTAGACGACTCGTCTTGGCCGAATAGATCGAAAGCGGTGGAAAGCCATTTGTTGAAGTATTTTTGGATGATGGTCGTGGAAATTCTTCCAGCCTTGACAATCCGCATCAATCCGATATTCCCTTGCGCTAAGTGATACGCCTCTTCTTGCAGCATTGGAAGCATGCTGCGTCCCAGCGGGGCAAAGGCGCTGCGGCTGAGCATGTTGAGCTGATACTTGCCGTCGCGATCGATAAAAGAGGTATAGGTAAAGAAATCGAGCCAGTTTAGGACCGGCTCATTGAAGGAACCCAGCAGGCGTGTATTTTCGGTTGCCCGGCGCTCCAGCAGCCTCTGGGACTGGCGTTTGCCGGACTCTCCGAAGTGGGTCACCAGCACGTAGCTCATCTGCCAGCCGTGCCGCATCTCCTCCCGGTTGATCCGAATAATGTTTTCCAAGTCAAACTGGGTTGGCGCCCGTTCCAACAAGTTCCTTTGTTGCTCTACCGAGGCAAACTCGGTGTCTCCTTGGTACTCGATCAGGTGCGCCAACGCATCCTGGATCCGCTGATCCGGAATGTCGGTTAGTCTTTCCCATTTGGGCCGCCCGGCGAAGTGTCCGAACTCGATCTCATTGCTCTCGATGTCTCCCAGTTTCGTCTCAAAGTGATAGCCCTTTCCGATCAGTTCGGTCGGATAACCGATGTCATCGTGCCATTGATGAAAAACATCCACCCAGTCATCAAAGTTGTTAAGCCTCGATTTCTTAACTAACATCCCTGCTCCTTCTTAGGCTGCCCTGCGGCCTTAGTACCGCATTTCAGAATTACGGTGACGTATACAAGGAACCACAAAGACACCAAGGGCACAAAGGAGGGCCGCAAATAAAC
>Ga0066710_100005652_pt1 | contig 11465 bp, 11 predicted proteins | sample GraSoiAngelo_159_FD_79666 | JGI IMG/M metagenome (GOLD analysis project Ga0066710, IMG submission 79666) | Grasslands soil microbial communities from the Angelo Coastal Reserve, California, USA - 14_1009_16_40cm | ecosystem: Environmental > Terrestrial > Soil > Grasslands | place: USA... | reverse complement strand
TCGATCCATGGCGACCCAGCACATCAACTTCGACGAGACGTAGTGCTTGGGCTTCCCACGCGCCTCCCAGATCCCTTGATCCGGCTTGCCCCAAACGGCGGCGGCGCATCGCGCCTGAGCTTCGACGATCGGCCACAGCCTCCTTGGGAGGCGTTGGCTCCGGCGCGAATGCAACAGGATCGAATCGAGGACCGCGCCGAAGACGTCGTTCTGCCGCTGGTCGAAGGCGCCGTTCCCCACGCGCACCGGCCGTGCGCCCTCGTACCCGGACAGCTCGTCCCGGCGCGACTCGGTCAAGTCGCGGCGCCCGTCGATCCCGTACATGATCTGGAGGCTGCCGTCCCGATTCGGTTCCAGATCCGCGACGAACTGCATGAACTCGTCGGCCTCCCAGTCGAGATTGAGGAAGTGCAAGGCCTGGAGCGTGAAGGTGGTGTCCCGCATCCAGGTGTAGCGGTAGTCCCAATTGCGCTCTCCCCCTGGGGTTTCGGGGAGCGACGTGGTGAGCGCGGCAACCGTGGCCCCCGTGGGCATGTACGTGAGGCCCTTGATGGCAAGCGCCGAGCGCATGATCGGCTGACGCCACCGATGGTCGGGGATCCGGGCCCGGCCGAGCCATCCCCGCCAGAAGCGCTGGGTGGCGTCCAGCCGCTCCGCGGCCTCGGTGATGCCGGTCGGAAGGGTGAGGCCGGAGTCCCATGAGAGAGCGCAGAAGAGGCGATCTCCTGGGGCAAGGACGTGGCGAGCGCGAACCCGGTTCCCTTCGACGCCGAGCTTCATGTCGGTGCCCAGCCGGATCACTCGATCGGGACCCGTCGCATCGGCGACATGTCGTTCTCCCCCATCCACCATGCTCCATTGGGCGGGCACACGGCCGTAGTCGAAGACCGGCTCGCACACCAGGTCGATCTCGACCTCTCCCTCGAGACACTCCACGGTCTGGACCAGCATGTGGTCGGCATCGTCATCCGCAGGTGGGCGGGTGTGCGGAGTGACTTCGTCCTCCCTGGCGCGCGGCCCCATCGTCAAGGCGGTTCGAACGACGACCCACCCCGTCGGGGTGTTCCAAGTGGTGAGCAACGTGTTCGTCCCCGCCTCGTACGCCCGCGCCGTCGGCACGTTGATCCCGAACGGACCGAGCCTGAACGTCCCCCCCTGGCGATCGAGGAGGGCCCCGAACACGCTGGCCGAGTCGAAGGCAGGCAGACACAACCAGTCGATCGAGCCGTCCGGTGCGACCAGCGCTCCCGTGTGGCAATCGGAGAGGAAGGCGTACTCCGCGATCGGCGGGAACGGGGACGGCATCGGGGCGTCCCGGGAAGGCCGCTCGTAGGTTCGGACGTCGGCCTCAACGTCTGGAGAAGTCGCTCTGGTCACCACGTCGATCCCTCCCGTCCGATCCGTGTCCGATCCGCTCGCCCGCATCACCGCCGCTGCGCCGAGCCGCCGCCATCTATGGTGCGACCGACCCGAGGGCGGGCACGTCATCCTGTGCGGATGAAACCAAGGCAGGATCTCCCGGCCAGGGAGGCAGGTCCGTGCTCATCCGCGGGTCCCTTCGAGCCGCGGGGACCCCCCCGGGCCCGATCATCCGATCCGGGTGAGGCGGGACACCTCGTCGACGTCGAACCTGGATGCACGTGGGTCGGCCGGGCGACTCGCCTGCCTCGTGCGGGCCTGAATGAGCCACGAGACATGGGCTCCCGGCGGAGGACGGAGCATGGTCGAGAGTCTGGCGAAGCGAGGGATCTCAGCTCGGCGCGTCGTGGTCCCGCTGGCCCTGTGTCAGTTCATCGCCAGCTACGCGGCCTCCAACATGAACGTCGCGATCAGCAGCATCGCGCACGACCTGGACACGACCGTGATCGGCGTGCAAACCGCGATCACGCTCTTCACGTTGACGATGGCAGCCCTCATGATCCCCGGCAGCAAGCTGACCGACATCTGGAGTCGCAAGCGCTGCTTCATGCTGGGCCTGGTGGTGTACGGAGTCGGCGCCACCATCGCCGCGTTGGCATTCGCCCTCCCCGTTCTGATCCTCGGCTACTCGCTGCTCGAGGGCATCGGGTCGGCCCTGATGATCCCGCCGATCTACATCATCATCACGGTCCTGTTCACCGATCTGCCGTCTCGGGCCAAGGCGTTTGGAATCGTCAGCGCTGCCGCCGGTGTCGGCGCCGCAGCCGGACCGCTCATCGGCGGATTCATCACCAGCGCGCTCAGCTGGCGGGCTTCGTTCATCGCCCAGGCGCTGGTCGTGCTCGCGATCATCCTCATGGCCCGCAGGATCCCGGCCCTCGGCCGGACGGGGACCAAGTCGAGCTTCGATGTCGTCGGAGCGATCCTCTCAGCGGCCGGTCTGTTCCTGGCAGTACTGGGCATCCTGCAATCGGGAACCTAGGGCTGGTTCAAGTCCCGGGAGGACTTCACCATCGGCAATACGGTGGTGATCCACGAGGGCGGCATCTCGCCCGTTTCGCTCTTCGTCGCCGCTGGCTCCGTCGTGCTGACCCTGTTCTTCCTGTACGAACGTGGCAGAGAGCGCGCGGGGAGAGAGCCGCTGCTGCCTCTGAGACTGTTCCGCAGCCGCGTCTCAGACCTCGGCCTGGTCACCCAGAACGTCCAATGGCTCATCATGCAGGGGAGCATCTTCGTCATCTCCGTGTTCCTCCAGGAAGTACGGCATTTCAGCGCGATCGAGACAGGCCTCGCGCTCACCCCTGCGACGATCGGCCTCCTCGCGTCGTCCTCCCTCGCCGAACGGATGGCAAAGAAGCGGCCGCAGAGGACCCTCATCTGGTCCGGATTCGCCACGACCCTGGCCGGGATGACATTGCTCATGCTGTTTGCGCGGGCCGACTCGCACATCCTCACCTTCGCCCCCGGTCTGTTCCTGATGGGGATCGGGGTCGGCGCGATGCTGACCGCGTCTGTCACCGTCGTCCAGTCCAGCTTCCCCGAGGCCGACCAAGGGGCGATCTCCGGGCTGTCTCGGAGTGCCTCCAACCTGGGGTCCTCGCTGGGCGTGGCGTTCGCCGGCTCCATGCTGGTGTCGTCGCTGGTGGAGGGGAACGAGCACTTCCTGCTCGCGCTCGCCAGCATGGTGGTGATCGGTCTGGTCGGCCTGGCGGCAGCTCTGCTCCTCCCCCGAGACGCTGGACGTTCGAGTCAGGCTGCTTGACCCCGGGCGTCGATCCGATGGCCCTCGAGCCTAACGATGGGAGCCTCCGGGGGCGAACGATGCCAGTCGCTCCGGCCTCCCTCAGCGAGCGACGCGGCCTGTCCTTCCGAGAGCGTGCCCGGATGCCGGACAGCTACGGACTCCTCCTGTTGCTCGTCCTCGCGGCGATCCTCTCGACCGGCGCGGCCGAGGATCGAGGGTGGGTGCGGGTGATCCCCATCGCCATCCAGGGAGGGATGCTCCTGTTCGCCCAGAGGACCTCCGGGGCTCCCCGGAGACTGATGCTCCCCACGCTGGCGTTCATCGCGGTCGCTCTGGTCACGGCGATCATCACGTCGGCGCCGGGGGTCCCACGGAGCGGAGACGGCCTGTTCGCCGCGGCCGGGAGCGTGCTGGTCGGGGGAACGGCGGTGGTCATCGCCCGGCGACTCGTGGAGCATCCGGCCGTGTCCGGCGCGACCATCCTGGGCGCGGTCTGCATCTACCTGCTGGTCGGACTCTTCTTTGCCTACGTCTACGGAGCGATCCACGCCTTCAGCGGTCAACTCTTCGTGGGGCAGCCCGCTCCCGGTGCCGCCGACATCCTGTACTTCAGCTACGTGACGATGACGACGGTTGGATACGGAGACCTGGTGGCCGCCACACACCTCGCCCAGATGACCGCGGTGTGCGAGGCGCTCCTGGGCCAGCTCTACCTCGTCACCGTGGTCGCGCTCCTGGTCAGTAGAGTGAACATCCACCGTCGTCCTTCGTCACCGGGCTAGGCCGGTCGGAAATGCTTCCCCTGCTCCCGGATCTTGTCGACGCGGATGGGTGAGGCGTTCGCCTGGGGAGCCATCGGTGCCTCCGCGCTGCTGATCGGATCCCTGATCTCCTACACCTTCGGGCCAAGCCGGCAGGTCATCGCTGTGGTGATGGCCCTCGGCACGGGGGTCTTGATCGGGTCGGTGTCGTTCGAGCTCACCGACGAGGCGCTGAAGACGCGAACGGTCGCGTGGGTGTCCCTGCTCATGCTGGTGGGCGCGGGCCTGTTCACCGCCGGCAACTGGGTGATCGACCGGCGCGGGGGCTCGGAACGCAAGGACCCCACCGGGCGACAATCGGACGGCGCGCCGCTGGCGATCGTCCTGGGCTCCGTGCTCGACGGGATCCCCGAGTCCTTCGTCCTCGGCCTCACGGTGATCCAGGGAGCGGTGAGCCTCCCGCTCCTGGCCGGTGTCATCCTGTCGAACCTCCCCGAGGGGATGGCCTCATCGAGCGGCCTTCGGGCCGCGGGATGGCCTCGCGGACGGGTGGTCGTCATGTGGCTGTTGGTCACGCTCGTGTCGGCACTCTCTGCCGCCGCGGGCTTCGTCCTGCTCGATCCGGCGAGCGGCTTCACGGGAGCGCTCGTCCAGGCCTTCGCGGCCGGCGCCCTCCTGGCGATGCTGGCGGACACGTTGCTTCCCGAAGCCTATGAGGTGGAAGGAGTCTTCACCGGCCCGCTGGTCGCTGTGGGATTCGCGGTTTCTCTCGCCCTCGCCGCCGTCTGAGCTGGAGAAAGCAACGATCGCCGTCGCCTCGGGACCATGGCTTGATCCCCTGGAAGACCGGGCAGATGCCGATCACTCGAAGCGGGTGACGGCACCTCACCCCCGTTCGGAGAGACTCGCGATTGGCTCGCTTGGCCGTGGACCCATGTCCGAGACGGAGGAGGAGGGGGCAAATGAGCAGCGCGACGCCAATGCACAGGGAGACGGACGCTGACGTGGCCCGGATGGAGCGTTACGGCGAGGAGCGAACGGGATGGGTCGGCTTCGTCGTGTTCGCCGGCCTCATGCTGATCGTGATCGGCTCCTTCAACGTGATCTATGGGCTCGTCGCCCTGTTCGAGAACGAATTCCTCGTTCCCACCAGGCAGGGACTGCTCGTCTTCGACTTGACCCAGTGGGGTTGGATCACGCTCATCTTTGGCGGGTTCCAGATGCTGGTCGGGCTGGCCATCTTCACCGGCACCGTGTGGGCGCGGGTGCTGGGCGTGATCGCCGCGTCGCTGAACGCCATCGCGCAACTGAGTTTCCTGTCGGCGAACCCGATCTGGTCGACGATCATCATCGCCCTCGACGTCCTGGTCATCTACGCCCTGACGGTCCACGGGCGCGAGGTCTCCGAGTAGCGAGCGTCGGGGAAGGCAGGTTTTCGGGACGGGATTCGCTCGAGGCGATCCCGTCCCGAACCTGTGGGCGATCTTTTCTTGCGGTGTCCTCGCGGTGGCGGTCGCCGCTGCGCCGGTTCACCCCTCCCGCGGGAGGCATGCTCATCCGACGGATCGAGACCATGCATCAACGTCGGAAAGGAGGCGCCTCCATGACCGTGGGTCCGCTCGAGTTGGTGGTCCTCGGCTTCGAGGGCGATTCGTTCAAAGGGCACATCGCCGCCGAGCTCGACAAGGTAGTCAAGAGGGACATCATCAACCTGGTCGACTTGGTGTTCGTCCGAAAGGACCGGGAGGGGGAGGTCACCGTCAGCGAGATTCAGGACCTTCGGGACACCGACGCCAAGCGGTATGCCGGGATCGTCGGTGACGTCATGGGACTCCTGACGGATGAGGACCTGTCGAAGGTGGGCGACGAGCTCGAGCCGGCGACGGCCGCGGCCGTCATCCTCTTCGAACACACGTGGGCCGTCGGCCTCAAGGAGGCCATCGAGGAGGCCGGAGGGTCCGTCATCGCCAGGAAGCGAATCTCTCAGGAGGCGCTCGACGAGCTGAACGCCGAGATGGCTGCGGCCATGCCGGCTCGTGGGGCAGCCGGTTAACGCTAGCCCGCCGATATGAAAGGGGTGTGAGGGCGATGCTGGGGAGACGTATGGTGGTTCGTCGCGCGGGGGCTCCGTTGTTGCGCGCGGCCGTCGTGGGGGGCACGGCCTATGCGGCGGGCCGGGCGGGAGCCCGTCACTCCCAGCGGGAGGCGGACCAGGATGCCGCCATCGCCGATGTGCAAGCGCAGCAAGCGTATGCCCAGGCCCAACCTCCACCACCGGCCGTGGGCTCGGACATCACGGCCCAGCTGAAGCAGCTGGCCGACCTCAAGGCATCCGGGGTCCTCAGCTATGAGGAGTTCGAGGCGGCAAAGAGGAAGCTGCTTGGCTCGTGAAGACGGATCAATCCGGAGACGGCCCCGCACCGCGCAAGGGTGAGACGCTGGGGACGGAAGAGGGCGGATCGGACAGCCCCGCCCAACCCGCGCCGCTCGCCCTGAAGGACGCGCTCGACGAGAACGAGCGTTTGCGGATCGCCCTCGAGGAGGCCGAAGGCAAGCGCCGGGAGCGCTCAAGGAATCGGTGGCGCCGGGGGCGGCGAATCCTGGTCGGGCTGCTCGTGTTCCTCACCGCCCTTTCGGTTCTGGCCAGCACGGTGGCGATCTGGGTGCACGCCAGTGTGTTCCAGACCGACCGCTTCGTGTCCCTGATCAAGCCCGCGGTGGAAGATCCGGCCGTCACCGATCCTCTGGCCAACCAGGTCTCGAACCAGCTGTTCCAGGCGCTGAACCTGCAGGATCGGGTCACCGCCGCTCTCCCCCCAAACCTCCGATTGATCGTTCCTCCGTTGACCACCGCCACGCGGGACTATGTCCGCGACAAGGTGACGGAGGTCTTCCGTTCTCCAGGGTTCCACGAACGGTTGCTGGGGCTGATCGCCCAGGCTCACGAGAAGGCCGTGGCCCTGGTTCGAGGTCAGTACGAGAAGCTGCCCAACGTGGTCGTGAAAGAGGGAGAGGTCAGGCTCAACCTCCTTCCCATCGTCACGGAGGCGCTTCGTCGAGTGGTGCAGGGGGCGGCGGGACTGTTCGGAGCCTCCGTCCAGATACCCGTCGCCACGCCCAGTGATCAGCCCGGGCCGATCCTGACCAAACTCTCGCAGGCACTCGGTCGGCCCTTGCCCCCGGACTTCGGCCAGGTCGCCGTCCTCACCACGGCCCAGCTGGCTCCCCTTCAGGATGCGGTCAAGCAGTTCGATCGGTTCGTGGTCTTCGGGGTGATCCTCGCGCTAGTCCTGCTCGTTCTGACCCTCATCCTGTCGACGAATCGCCGCCGCACGCTGGTCCAACTCGCCGTCGCGGTGGTGGCCGCGTTCCTCGTCGCGGGCGTGGCCATCCGGCGGATCCGGGACGCGGTTCTCGACCACATCGTCAACGACGCGGGACGAGCGGCAGCGGGAAGGGTGTCTGGATCCCTCCTGGCGAGCCTCCGCGGGCTCACCACGTGGGTGGCCGTTCTGGGGATCGCGGTGGCCGTCTGCGCCTATCTGATAGGTCGCCCGCGCTGGTTCGTGAAGCTACTCACCCGAGCCCGTGCACTGGTCCGGCGTCGCCCCAGCGGCAGCGAGTTCACCACATGGGTGGCCTCCAGGGCCGACGCCCTGCGGTTCGCCGGCATCGCCATCGCCGTCGTGACCCTTCTGATCGTCGGCGTCGGTTTGGCGTCCTTCGTGGTCATCGGTGGCCTCTTGATCCTTTACGAGTGGGGCGTCGCGGCACTCCACAGGCGAGTGCAGACCGGGGGAGCCGAGCCCTCGGCGTAGGAACGAGAGGAAGGGAGACCCAAATGGCCCGAACGCACGGTCCGGTGGGAGTGTTCGTTGCCGTCTTCGACACCGACCACAAGGCCGACACGGCTCTAAAGGCGATCGACTGGCTCGAGCGACGGGCACTCTTGCTCGACGTCTACGATCGGGCGAAGGTCGAGCGTCACACGAACGGCGGGATCGAGGTGGTTCGCGCCCACGATCCGAAGCGTGGAGCTAAGGCGGGGATGGCGGTCGGCGCTCTCATCGGGCTGGTGTTCCCGCCAAGCATCCTGGTGGAGGCGGCGGTCGGGGGGGCGGCTGGGGCCGTGTGGGGCAAGACCCGCCACCACACCTTCGAGCACGACTTCCTGAAACGCATGGGCGAGCACCTCCAGCCAGGACGGTCCGCCATCGTGGTGATCACCGCGCCGCAGCACATGGAAACGCTCTCGGAGAGCGTTCCGACACCCATCTGGGAGTCGAGCCACGCCTTCGAGACGGACGACGGCGACACCATCAAGGAATGGATCGAGTCGTTGTCGTCGACCACCGGGTGAGCCCGATCCGCGCCCACCCCATCGAAGTGGGGACAAGTGGGGACGAGGTGAGACAGGAGAGACAGTCCGCGGGCCAGGCCGACCTGCTGCTGACGATCGCTCGAACGGCCCTCGGGGCGGCCGGCATCCTGCTGGCCGCCGCCGCGGACGCCCTCGACAGGGTTGCTCCTAGAGCAGAGACGTCCGGTTCGAGCCCGGCCGCGGCGACGGCACGGGTGGTCCGGGACGCCTCGCTCGCGCTGTTGGCCGCCGGGTTGGAGGCTCAACGCCGCACCGTCTCTCTGTCGTCCGTGGCACGGAGACGAGTCGCCCCGGTGCTCGTCTTCGTCGGTCGCCAGCCGCTGATCGGTCCCATCGTCGACGACCTGGAGCGACGCGCCCGGATCTGGGCCGGCCGTGGAGCCCGCGAGCAGGAGGAGAACGAACGGCTGGTGCGCCGGCTGGTCGATGAAGCCGTCGGGGGGATGATCGCTTGGCTGCTCGATCACATCGACCTCGACGAGATCGCGGGACGGATCGACGTGGCGAGGATCGTCGATCGGATCGACCTGGATGCCGTCGCCGCGAGGATCGACGTCAACTCGTTCATCGACCGCGTGGACCTGCCGAAGCTCACCCGCCAGGTCCTGGACGAGGTCGACGTCGCCGAGATCGTTCGGGAATCCACCAGCTCGATCACCACCGAGAGCGTCGACGCCCTCCGGCACCGGGGCATGAGCCTCGATCGGGGCCTGTCGCGGGCCATGGATCGCATGTTGCTCCGCGAGCGCCGCCGGGCGCGGACCCGAGATGGATCGGCGACGCAGGAGGAGCCGCTGGAGATCCGCCCATGAGCTCGATGGCCCTCCCCGATCGCGGTGAATCTGGTTCGGCGGGGGACATCAATCTCCAACGGGCCAGGGCGCTCCAGGGAACCACGGCCGGCCTAGCCTCGCGTTCCGTCGCCAACGCGATCGACGCGGTCGTCACCTTGGGATTGGTCTTCGGTTCGTACGCCCTGATCGGAGTGGTGCGGTTCTTCCTCAAACGCCACTTCCGCCTGCCGGCCCCGAGCCGAGCTGTCAACGCGACGGTCTTCTGGGCCCTCGCGGTCGCCCTGATGACCGCCGGGTGGTCGGGGGCCGGCAGGACGATGGGCAAGCATCTGGTCGGCCTTCGCGTCATCCGCAAGGACGGAGGGCCGCTGTTGATCGGACGGGCCTTCCTGCGGGCGGTCCTGTACACGCTCTTCCCGATCGGATTCGCATTCATCCTGTTCAGCCGGGACGGCCGCTCGCTCCAGGATTACGTGGCGGGCAGCTTGGTCGTCTACGACTGGAGCTACCGCAGCTTCGACTGAGCGCGCCCGGCTAGATGCGCTCCTTCGCCGCCGTCAACTCTCCTCCCGCATCGCCCGTGTTCACCGTGCCGCGCGGTTCGATCAGGAGGACCTCGACGGCTTCTTCGGCGCGAGGGCAGTGCTCCACTCCCTTCGGAACGACGAGCATCTCGCCGGGACCGAGCTCGACCGACCCATCCCGCATCTGAATGGTGAGCCGGCCCTTGACCATGAGGAAGAATTCATCGGTCTCGTCGTGCTTGTGCCAGACGAACTCACCGTGGGCCTTGGCGACCTGGATGTCGTAGTCGTTGAGGCTGGCGACGACCTTCGGGCTCCAGGGCTCGTCGAACAGCGAGAGCTTCTCTTCCAGGTTGATCTTGTCCACCGCCGCTCCTTCTGCCCTGACCGGATTCGTGATGAGAACATAGACCCGCCATGCGTGCAGCTCATCCCGTTATCCGGCGTAGCCGAGTCTGGCCAGGCACACATGGTGGGACCCACCGTCTCCTGTCCCGCCAGCGGAGCTACTGGCTCCGTGAGGCGCTCGCCGATGACCCTGGCGAGCCGTGCCCCCCGCTGGCCGGCGACGCGAGCGCCGACGTCCTCATCGTCGGTGGGGGCTACACGGGGATGTGGACCGCGCACTTCATCAAAGAGCGCGATCCTGGGGCCACCGTGGTCCTCGTGGAGCAGGACACCTGCGGCGGAGGGCCCAGCGGACGCAACGGCGGGTTCGTCAACGACCTCTGGGAGGAAATCGAGACCCTGATCGACGCGGTCGGTGAGCAGCCGGCCGTCGCTACGTGCGAGATCTCGGAACGAAGCGTCCAAGAGATCGGGGCGTGGTGCAAGGCCCACCGAGTCGACGCATGGTTCGATCAAGTCCCTCACATCGGAGTGTCGGCTTCCAGTGGGCAGGATGGGGCCTGGCTCGAGTGGCTCCGCACGATGGAACGACTCGGCTGCTCGGCGGGACGGCTTCGCGAGCTAACTCCACCCGACGTTCAACGACTGTGCCGATCTCCAGTCTTCAGGGGGGGAATCCTGGTGGAACGAGCCGCGACCGTGCAGCCCGCCAGGCTGGCCCGGGGGTTGCGGCGCGTGATCCTCGAGCAAGGCGTTCGGGTGTACGAACGAACTCCAGTGCGACGATTCCGCGGCGGCCGCTCGGTGGAGGCGGAGACGCCCGGCGGACGGATCCGGGCGGGACAAGCCGTGCTCGGGGTCAACGCCTGGGCCAGCCAGTGGCGCCAGTTCCGCCGGCTCATCCTCCCTCGGGCGAGCTATATCGTGCTGACCGCCCCCGCCCCCCGTCGCCTCGAAGAGATCGGCTGGACCGGCGGCCAGGGGATCTACGACTTCCGCACTTCGCTGCACTACCTGAGGACCACGCCCGACGGGCGGATCGCCTTCGGGGGGGCCAGCTCCCGGGCAGGGCTCGGCACCGGCATGGGCCGGCGGCTGCACTACGACCCGGCCTCCGTGGAGAAGCTGACCGGCGATCTCGGGCGGATGTTTCCGGAATTCGCCGACGTGGGGATCGATGCGGCGTGGGGCGGTCCCATCGACGTTTCACCCCTGCACGTCCCGTTCTTCGGCACGCTGCCCTCAGGCACGGTGCATTACGGGTTGGGGTACACGGGGGGCGGCGTCGGCCCCTGTCATCTAGGTGGCAAGATCCTGTCGGGTATGGTGACGCGGGCGGACGATGAATACACCCGCCTGCCGCTGGTTGGCCTGGAGCCCAAGCCTTTTCCTCCCGAGCCCTTGTTGTCGATCGGCGCCCTCCTCACGCACGAAGCGATCGTTCGTAGAGACGACGCGCAAGACCGCGAGCTGCTGCCCAACCCACTGATCGAC
>Ga0066710_100005651_pt1 | contig 11466 bp, 7 predicted proteins | sample GraSoiAngelo_159_FD_79666 | JGI IMG/M metagenome (GOLD analysis project Ga0066710, IMG submission 79666) | Grasslands soil microbial communities from the Angelo Coastal Reserve, California, USA - 14_1009_16_40cm | ecosystem: Environmental > Terrestrial > Soil > Grasslands | place: USA... | reverse complement strand
CCTGCCTCTGCGCGATCCGCAGCGCCGGCTGCTGCGGGCCAGGCTGCAGGGCTCGTACGGCGCCGACCTCGGGACGATCGCCCTGCGCTCGCTGGGAGGCGGCTTCGGCACGGAGGAGTCCGCGGGCTACCTGAGGGCCGCGGCGGGCAACCAGTCGCTCGGGGAGGCGATGGCCCGCCGCCTCGGCGATCTGCGCCTGGGGCGCGAGGTCGTGACGGTCGGCTGGAGCGAACGCGGCGTCAGCGTGCTGGCCGCCGGGGGCGAGGGGGTTCAGGGCGGGACGGAGGCTTTGCAGGCCGAGGCCGCGGTCCTCGCCGTGCCGCACACGATCCTGGCGCGGCTGGAGTTCCGGCCCGCGCTGCCGGAGGCGCTGGGTCGCGCCCTCGCCGCCCTGCCGATGGGCGTGGCGGCCAAGCTGGCGGTCGCGACCGCGGCGCCCCCGCCGCTGCGGGCCCGCCAGGATGTCGCGGTCCCGTACTGGTGCTGGACGGGGCGGGGGGCGGACGGCCATGCTCGGCCGGCGCTGACGGCCTTCGCCGGCTCGCGGCCGCCGCTCGAGACCCTGCGGACGGCCGAGGGCGACCCCGGACCGTGGCTGGCCCGCCTGCGCGCCCTCAACCCCGATCTCGCCTTCGAGGGGGACGCCCTGCTCAAGGACTGGTCGGTCGATCCGCTGGCGCGCGGCTGCTACAGCGCCTTCGACAACCCCTCGTGGGACCGGACCGACCTCCTGTCGCGCCCCGCCGGCCGCCTGGCCTTCGCAGGCGAGCACACGGCCGGAATGGAGTCCGGCACCATGGAGGGGGCGCTCAGGAGCGGCCTGCGGGCGGCGGAGCAGGTCCGGGCGATCCTCTCGGCCGCCCGGCCCGGCCGTCAATCCTGAAGCGTCTTGCGGAACACCTGCTGCTGTTTGACGCGGCCGTAGCCGAGATCCTCGTAGAACCGGTGCGCCAGGGCGCGCTCGACGCGCGAGCGGACGTTCACGGTCTTGAGCCCGCGCCTGGCCGCCCAGCGCTCCGCCTCCGTCATCAGCAGGCGTCCGATGCCGCCTCCGCGATGCCGCTCGTGGACGACCAGCCCGGCAATCTCGGCGTAGGGCTCCCCCCCAATGAAATGGTGCACACAGGCGTGCAGCCAGCCCACCACCGCCCCGTCCGAGTCCTCCGCGACCAGGACGGCCTGTTCCGGGCTCGACAGGAGGAGGCGGAGCCTCCCGGCGACCTCCGGCCCGGTGGTCGGGTAGCCGAGCTGCGTCGAGAGATCGGCCACGGCGTCGGCGTCGGCCGCCCCGGCCGTTCGGACCTGCACCCGCTGGCTCGCCATGCGCCGCCTCCTCGGCGACGGTCGCCGCCCCGATGGATCCTGATTCTACATGGGAGCGCGCGGCCGGTTGACACCCCCGGACCCTTTTCATATAGTGCGCGGGCGTTTGACGCCATCCAACCGAAAAGACCGAGGACGCCACGCCCGTGAAGCTGGGTGCGCTTTTCCGGACCAAGAGCGTCGACCGCATCACGCGGGAGGCGGAGGATCGCGAGCACGGCCTGAAGCGGGCGCTCACCTGGTTCGACCTGACGCTGCTCGGCGTCGGAGCCGTGATCGGGACCGGCATCTTCGCCGCCATCGGCACGGCCGCGGCCGGGGACGCCGACCGGCCCGCGGCCGGACCGGCGATCATCCTGTCGTTCGTCCTGACGGCCGTCGCCTGCATCTTCTCGGCGCTGTGCTACGCCGAGTTCGCCTCGATGATCCCGATCGCCGGCAGCGCCTACACGTACGCCTACGCCACCCTGGGCGAGATGATCGCCTGGATCATCGGCTGGGACCTGATCATCGAGTACGCCGTCGGCAATATCGCGGTCGCGATCTCCTGGTCGGGGTACTTCAACGACATCCTGAAGCACGCGTTCGGCTTCACCATCCCCGGCTGGCTGGTCACCGACCTGCGCACCGGGCTGAGCACGCCCGAGATCGCCGCCGGCGCTCCCCATCTGTTCGGGCACCCGATCATCGTCAACCTGCCCGCCGTCGCCATCGTCGCGCTGGTCACCTGGGTGCTGGTGATCGGCGTCAAGGAGAGCGCGATCTTCAACAACATCATGGTCGGCATCAAGATCCTCATCCTGATCATGTTCGTCTGGGTCGGCTTCAGCTATGTGAAGCCCGCGAACTTCCATCCCTTCTTCCCGGGCGGCTGGGCCGGAGTGCAGGCGGGGGCGGCGATCATCTTCTTCTCGTTCATCGGCTTCGACGCCGTCTCCACCGCCGCGGAGGAGACCCGCAACCCGAAGCGCGACATCCCGATCGGCATCATCGGGTCGCTCCTTTTGTGCACGCTGATCTACGTCGCGGTCGCGGCGGTGCTCATCGGCATCATCCCCTATACCCAGCTGGGCATCGCCGACCCGCTGGCCAAGGCCCTGGCGTTCATCGGGGAGGACCGGGCCGCGGGCGTGCTTTCCTTCGGGGCCGTCATCGCCATGACCGCCGTGCTGCTGGTCTTTCAGCTCGGGCAGCCGCGCATCTTCTTCTCGATGTCGCGCGACGGCCTGCTCCCGAAGATCTTCGCCAGGGTGCACCCGCGCTATCGCACGCCGCACGTCACCACGATCTGGACCGGCATCTTCGTGGCGTTCTTCGCCGCCTTCGCGAGCCTCGACGAGATCATCCAGCTCACCAACATCGGCACCCTGTTCGCCTTCGTCCTGGTCTGCATCGGCGTCATGGTCCTGCGCCACACCGATCCGGACCGGCACCGCCCGTTCAAGACGCCCTGGATCCCGCTGCTGCCGATCTGGCTGCCGATCCTGATCATGCTGCCGCCCTACCTGGTTCGGGCGACCGACTGGGGGAGCCGCCTGGAATACGTGATCGTGCTGGCGACCGCGCTCCTCGGCGCCGGCTTCTCGGCCGTCGGCATCGGCCGCAAGGCGCGGGGGCTGCCCGTGCCGGAGCTGGTGCAGACCGAGTTCGCCCTGGCCGGCGTCGCCTGCTGCATCTGGCTGATGCGCGGGCTGCCGGCGATCACCTGGTGGCGCTTCCTGGGATGGCTGGCGATGGGGCTGGTGATCTACACGCTCTACGGCTACCGGCACAGCCGGCTGGCGGGCGGCGTCTCACCCTTCCCGACGCACCTGCGCGTGCTGACGGCCCTGGTGACGATTCTGTCCGGCGTGCTGTGGTGGAAGCTGCCGCACCCCTGGAGCCTGATCGCGCCGATCGTCCTTCTCTTCGGCCTGTCGATCCACGCCTTGCGCGCCACCCAGCGCCGCGCGGCCTGAGAGCGGCGACCCGCGCGGGAAACGCCCGGACACCCCCCTAACGCGCCGGCGCGCGGCCGTAGCCGGGGCCGCGCAGGACGCGTCCCGGCAGGCGGTCGGTGATGCGGCCGTCCTCGATCACCGCCTGCCCGTTCACGAAGACGAAGCGGATCCCTTCCGAGAACTGGTGCGGCTTGTCGAAGGTGGCGCGGTCGATGACCGTCCGGGGATCGAACACCGTGACGTCGGCGTACAGGCCGGGGCGCAGCACGCCCCGGTCGCGCAGGTTGATCCGCTGCGCCGGCAGCGAGGTCATCTTGCGCACCGCGTCCTCCAGGCCCAGGAGCTTTTCCTCGCGCACGTAATGGCCCAGGATGCGCGGGAAGGTGCCGTAGGCGCGCGGGTGCGTCATGGTCGCCCCCAGGACGCCGTCGGGCCGCACGCCCGAGGCGTCGCAGTTGAAGGCCACCCACGGCACGATCATCGCCCGCCGCACGTCGTCCTCCGACATCTCGAAGTAGACGGCGTCGACCACGCCGTTCTCCTCCACCAGCAGGTCGAACATCGCCTCCAGCGGGTCGACGCCGCGCTGGTCGGCCACCTGCGACAGGCGCTTTCCCTGGAACTCCTTGTTCGCCGCCGTGCGCACGCCGGCGATCAGGATCTTGTCCGCCCTGCCGGCCCCGTGGTACAGGTTGTCCCACTTCGTCGTCGGCTCCTCGATCTCCTTCCGGATGCGCTTGCGCTCCTTGGGGTCCTTGAGGCGCGCGACCAGCGCCTCGTTGCCGCCCTCCGACGCCCAGGGCGGCAGGCTGGCGGAGAGGCCGGTCATCGAGGCGGGGTAGGGGTAGATGTCGGCGGTGACGTCGACGCCGCGCGCGCGATATCCCTCGATCGCCTTGACGGCGTCGGCCATCTTGCCGAAGTTCTCCTCGCCCGCGGCCTTGAGGTGCCAGACTTCGACGGCGATCCTCGCCTGCTCGCCGATGCGCGCCGCCTCGTCGATCGCCGCCAGCAGGTCGTCCCCCTCGTTGCGGATGTGCGAGGCGTAGATCCCGCCGTAGGAGGCGGCCACCTTCGCCAGGGCGATCAGCTCGTCGGTCGTGGCGAACGCGCCGGGGGGGTAGATCAGCGCGGAAGAGAGGCCGAAGGCCCCCTGCTCCATGGCGCGCGCCACGTGCCGCTTCATCGCCTCCAGCTCCTCCGGGTCCGGAGGGCGGTTGTCGCTCTTGAGGACCGCCTCGCGCACCTGCGCCGCGCCCACCATGTGCGCGAAGTTCACCGCCGTGCCGCGCGCGCGCAGGCGGCGGAAGTAGGTCTCGAAGTCGGTCCAGTCGACCTTGATCTGGAGATCGGCGATGCCCGGCAGGAGCTCCTGGATCGTGTAGCGCGTCTGCGGCGCCACCGAGCCGCCTTCGCCCGTGAACTCGGTCGTGATCCCCTGGGTGATCTTGCTGGCCACATGGGGATCGACCAGCACCGTGTACTCCGACTGCCCCATCAGGTCGATGAAGCCGGGCGCCACGACCAGGCCGCGCGCGTCGAGGGTGCGCCGGGCGCCGGCGGGGTCGAGGTGGGGGGCGATGGCGGCGATGCGGTCTCCCCTGATGGCCAGGTCGCCCTCGACCCACGGGTTGCCGGTGCCGTCGACGATCCTCCCGCCCTGCAGCAGCAGGTCGTAGGTCTCGGCCTTCGGCGAGGGCGCCGGCGGCGCGGCTCCGGCCGCGGGCAGCGGGGCGGGAACGGCGAGAGCGAGCGCCGCCCACAGGGCGGCCACCTGGGTCAGGCGGAGCGCCCGTGGCGGTCGGGGACGGGGCGGGCCGGGTCGGTGCGTCATCGCAAGGCCTCCTTGAGGGCCGGGCCTGCCACGACCAGCGCGTGGCGCCCGAGAGTCAGGTACCGGTGGGCGGCGGCGGCCACCTGGTCGCGCTCGACCGCGCGGATGAGGGACGGCAGCCGCTCGGGATAGTCGAGACCGAGACCGTAGAACTCGCAGTCGGCGAGGGTGCGCGCCGCCCCCGGGTTGGTCTCCAGGCGGCGAGGCACCGAGGCGGCCAGGGATTGCTTCGAATCCCGGATCTCGGACGGCTTCAGACCCCTGCGCCGGACCGCCTCGAGGGTGCGGCGGATCAGATCGAGGGCGCGCCGCACCGCGTCCGGGGCGACGCCGGCGCGCACGGCCAGCGGCCCGGCGCCCAGCCCCGCTTCGAAGGTCGAGTAGACGTAATACGCCAGGCCCTCCCGGTCGCGGATGGCCGCGCCGAGGCGGCCTCCCATGCTGAACTCTCCCAGGGCGTTGTTGAGCACCAGGGCCGCCGGCAGATCGGGGGAGTTGCGTCGCAGCCCCGGCAGCATTCCGAGCACCAGGTCGGCCTGCGTCTTCCCTTCGACCCGACGGACGAGGGTCACCTCGCGCTCGGGCATCGGAGGATCGGGGATGGTCGCACGCCCCGTGGCGCCCCGCCCGGTCGTCCAGTCCCCGAAGTGGTCCGCGGCGAGGGCGATGGCGCGATCGGGATCGATGTCCCCGGCGAGGGCCAGGATCGATCCGGACGGACCGACGCGCTCACGGTGGAAGGCGGCCAGGTCGGCGGCGCCGATCCGCGGGACCGAGGCGCGCGTGCCGACGGCGGGCTCGCGGTAGGGATGTCCGGGCGGGAAGAGCGCCGCGGCGAGGGCGTCCTCGGCCACGGCGCCGGTGTCCTGCTCGCGCTCGGCGAGGGCGGAGAGCGTCTGTCCCACCTCGCGCCGCACCTCCTCCTCCGGGAAGGCGGGCTCGGCGACGACCGGGCGGAGGCGCCGGAGCACCTCGGGCAGGTGCTCCGCGAGCAGGCGCACCTCGACGTCGAGCGTGTCGCCCTGGGCCCGCGCGACGTAGGACACCCCGAGTCGCTCGAACCCCTCCGCGATCGCCTCGGCGCTCAATCCGCCGCCGCCCCGGTCGAGCAGGCGCGCCACCAGGGACGACGTCCCCGCTTTTCCGGGCGGATCGAAGGCCGCGCCCGCCTCGAAGACCAGGCGCGCGGCGATCGAGCGCGCGGCGCGGTTGGGGCGCGCGACAACGACGAGGCCGTTGTCGAGCTCCTGGCGGCGCGTCATGCGCCGCCCGCCCCGGCCGCGTCCGGGACGAGCACGCCGACGGTGCGCGTGCGCTCGCTCAGGCGCTCCGCGGCGAGGCGCGCCACCTGCCCGGCGGTCACCGCCCTCACCCGCGCCGGCAGCGCGAGGTAATCTCTATGCGTCGCGACGGTCTCGAAGAAGCCGAGCTGGTGCGCGGCGTCGGTGACGCTCTCGCTCTCCAGGGCATAGCGGGCCAGGAACTGGTTGCGCGCGCGCTCGAGATCCTTTGCCTCGACGGAGCCGCCCGCCAGGCGCCCGATCTCGGCGTACACCGCCCGCTCGATGCGCTCCGGGTCGACCCCGGCCTTGGCCGTCGCCTGGATCCGGTAGAGATAGGGGAAACGGGTCGGGATGATCTGCGTGTCGGCCTCGGTGGCGAGGTCGGCCTCGACCAGCGCCCGGTACAGGCGCGCCGACTTGCTCGGACCCGCCCCCCGCCCCCCGGCCCAGGCGTTGATCGACGGTCCGCCCCCCAGAATGCCGTCCAGCACCAGCAGGGCCGGGAAGTCGCCGTCGGTGAGGGCCGGAGCGGGGAACGCTACTTGAAGATACGAGGCGCCCGAGGGCCGGCGCAGGAGCACCCTCCGCTCGCCCGACTGCGGCGGCTCCACGGTGCGCACCGGGGGCGGCTCCGCGCCGCGCGCGATGCGGCCGTAATGACGCTTCACCAGCCGCATGGCCGCGCGCGTCTCGAAGTCGCCCGCCAGGACCAGCACCGCGTTGTTCGGAACGTAGTAGCGGCGGTAATGCGCGTACAGGTCTTCGCGCGTGATCGCCTGCAGGTCGGACAGGTAGCCGATCGTCGGCCAGCGGTAGGGATGGGCCTGCAGCGCCGTGCCGCTGACCTCTCTCTCGAGGTAGGAGCGCGGGTCGTTCTCGCCCCCCCGCATCTCCGAGATGACGACCGAGCGCTCCCGCTCGACCTCCTGCTTCGAGTAGAGGCACTCCGTCATGCGCGAGGCCTCGAGCCGCAGCATCGCATCGAGGGCGTCGCTGGAGACGGTCTCGAAGTAGGTGGTGACGTCGAGCCAGGTGTAGCCGTTCCAGACGCCCCCGGCCAGCTCGACCCGGCGCGTCACCTCGCTCTTCGGAATGCTGCGCGATCCCTTGAAGTTCATATGCTCGACCCAGTGCGAAATCCCCGTCACACCGGGCCTCTCGTCGCGCGAGCCGACCCGGTACCAGCACCAGACCGAGACCACGGGGATGGCGCGCATCTCGCGCAGGAGCACGGTCAGCCCGTTCGGCAGCCGCTCCACGCGCACCGGCGGCACGCTCGACGAGCGTCGTTTTCCGGGTGGGGAGAGACGCGGGGTCACTCGGCTCCTCGGACCGCGGGCGCGGCGCGATCCATCGCCGGCGGGCGCGGGCGCGTCATCTTAGTACAGCGCCTCGGGAAGCGGCAATCCGTCGGAGTCGCGGCCGCGCGCCGGCCGTGAGAGCGGGAATCCCCCGGAGGCGGATCCCTCTTGACGGTGGCCGCGTCAGGGGGTATGACAGCCCGCCACACTCCGGATCGACCACTGATGAAGGAGAGCCCCCTCATGCGACCCCCGCGTTTGCTGGCTGCCGTGCTCCTCGTCCTGGCCTCCTCGGCCCCGGGTCCTTCCGGCGCGCCGCAGGAGATCGACTTCACGAAGGCGGGCGCCGAGGGGCTGGAGCACCTCAAGGCGCTGGTCCGACTCGACACCAGCAATCCGCCGGGGAACGAGTCGCGGGCGGCGGCCTACCTGGCGGAGACGCTGCGCGCGGCCGGCCTCGAGCCGCGCATCCTCGAGTCGGAGCCGGGCCGGGGGAGCCTTCTGGTGCGCTACCGCGGCGCCGGGACCAAGAGGCCGCTGCTCATCATGTCCCACATCGACGTCGTGCCGGTGGAGCGCGAAGGGTGGAGCGTGCCGCCCTTCGACGCGATCGTCAAGGACGGGTTCCTGTGGGGGCGCGGCACGCTCGACGACAAGGGGATGGCGGCGGCCGAGCTGGAGACGATGCTCCTCCTGGCGCGCAACCGGGTGAGGCTCTCGCGCGACGTGGTGTTTCTGGCCGAGGCAGACGAGGAGGCAGGCGGCGCGAAGGGCATGGACTGGCTCCTGGAGCACCACGCCGACCTCTTCGACGCCGAGCTGGCCCTCAACGAGGGCGGCCGGGTCATCCGCAGCGACGGGAAGCCGCGCTACGTGGCGGTGCAGACGACGGAGAAGATCTACCAGGACTTCACCGTCGTGGCCCGCGGGACGGCGGGGCACTCATCGATCCCGGTCGGCGACAACCCGATCGACCGCCTGGTGCGCGCCCTCGACCGGATCGGCACCCTCGCGTTCCCGCCCCGGCTGAACCCGGTGACCCGCGCCTTCTTCACGGGCCTGGTGAGCGCCCTGCCCCCCGAGCTCTCGGGATGCGTGGGCCGCCTGGAGGACCCGCAGGCGGGCCCGCGCTGCTTCGAGACGCTCTCCGCGGCCCCGAACTTCAACGCCATGCTGCGCACCACCTGCACGCCGACCATCCTGAAGGCGGGCTACAAGGAGAACGTCATCCCGTCCGAGGCGCGAGCCAACCTCAACTGCCGCATCCTGCCGGGGACCGACCTCGACACCTTCCTGGCGGGGCTGCGCGAGGGGGCGGCCGATCCGAAGGTCGAGGTGATCTTCGCGCGGGACCCCAGGCCTTCGCCCGGGCCGTCTTCCACCGATTCGCCGCTCTACCGCGCCATCGAGACCGTCGCCCGCCGCGTCGCCCCCGGCATCGCGGTCGTGCCCTACATGTCTCCCGGCGGCACCGACTCGCAGGTCCTGCGCCAGCGGGGCATCGCGGCGTACGGCCTGCTGCCGTTCCCGATCGAGGAGGAGGACCTGCGCACCATGCACGCCAATGACGAGAAGATCGCCGTCGATGCCTTCACCTGGGGGACCCGGATGCTGTACCAGGTCGTCCTGGAAACGGCGCGCTAGGAACCGATGCTCCGATCCCTGACCGCGCCCCTGAAGCGCTATGCCCGCTGGCTGCATACGCGCTGGCCCGCCGGCACGATCGAGAGGCTGCCCGAGACGCGCGCCGACGGGAGCACGGCGGTGCCGGGGCTGTACATCGCCGGCGATCTGGCCGGCGTGCCGCTCCTCAAGTTCGCCGCGGACACCGGGGCGCGGGCGGTGCGGACGATCCTGGCGTCGCCCGGCTTCGCGCGCGAACGGCGCGGCAAGCCCGCCGGGGTGCACGACCTGATCATCGTCGGCGGGGGCGTCTCCGGCATGGCGGCGGCGCTCGAGGCCCGCAAGGCCGGCCTCGACCTGGTGTTGTTCGAGGCGAAGCGGCCGTTCCAGACGGTCGCCGACTTTCCGAAGGCCAAGCCGATCTACACCTATCCGCGGGGGATGACGCCGGCCGGCGACCTTCAAGTAACCGCGGACGTGAAGGAAGCGCTGTACGAAGAGCTCCTGGCCCAGACGCGCGACGTGCCGATCCGAGAGGGGCACATCGAGCGGGTGCGGCGCGCCGGCGGCTTCCTGGAGGCCGCGGTGAGCGGCGCCGCGCCGGTGCGCGGCCTGCGGGCCATCGTGGCCATCGGCCGCAGCGGCAGCTTCCGCAAGCTGAACGTGCCCGGCGAGGATCTGGACAAGGTCTATAACCGGCTGCACGACCCGATGGATTTCCGCGGCCGGAAGGTCCTGGTGGTCGGCGGCGGCGACAGCGCCCTGGAGACGGCGATGGCCCTGGCGCAGTGCGGCGCCAAGGTGACCCTTTCGTACCGCGGTGGCGAGTTCTCCAAGGCGAAGCCCGAGAACCTGGAGGGCCTGCGCCGGCTCGCCGCCGATCCTTCCGCCGACGTGGCGATCGAGGCTCCGATCTCCGATCGGGTCACCACCGCCGCCGGCGAGTTCCTGGGCCCCGGCAGAACGCCGGGCCGCATCCGCCTGGAGACGGGCAGCACGGTGCGGGCAATCCGGCCCGACGCCGTGGAACTCGAGCGGGCCGACGGCTCGCGCCACCACCTGCAGAACGACGTCGTCTTCTCGATGATCGGGCGCGAGGCCCCGCTGGAGTTCTTCCGGCGCTCCGGGGTGAAGATCGCGGGGGAGTGGACCGCCGCGCGCGTCGCCGGGCTCGCCGCCTTCATGCTGTTCTGCCTCGCCCTCTACGACTGGAAGTCGGGCGGCCTGCTCGACGATCTTTCGCGCCGGGCCGGAGCGTTTCCCTACAGCCTGGGACGCTGGCTCGCCGGGCGCGACCCGAAGTCGCTGGCGGGCATCGTGCTGACATCGGCCCAGGGACCGTCTTTCTGGTACACCCTGGCCTACTCCATCGTGGTGATCGCCTTCGGGGTCCGCCGCATACGGCGGCGCCGCACGCCTTATGTCCGCGTCCAGACGATGACCCTGGCGGCCATCCAGGTGCTGCCGCTCTTCCTGCTGCCGGAGATCCTGCTCCCCTGGCTCGACGCGCACGGCAGGTTGCCGGCCGCACTCGCCGACTGGCTGTTCCCCCGCGTGAGCTACGGACACGGTCGCGAATTCTGGCGGGCCTACGGCCTGATCCTGGCGTGGCCGCTCAACGTCTACAACGTCTTCACGGAGGCGCCCCTGTGAGGCTCGCTCGCCATCTGCTTCGTGCAGACGTTCGTGCTGATCCCGGCGCTGATCTACTTTTTCGGCAAGGGCGCCTACTGCGGATGGATCTGCTCCTGCGGCGCGCTGGCCGAGACGCTCGGCGACGCGCACCGCCACAAGATGCCGCACGGCAAGCGCTGGAACCGCCTGAACATGGCGGGCCAGGCCGTGCTGGCGGTCGCCTTCGCGCTCCTGGCCCTGCGCGTCGTCTCCTGGGCGGAGCCCGGATGGGGCGGGCTGAGGCGCTTCAACGACCTGGCCCTGTCGGGATCGACCCTGTCGTACAAGTGGGTGGTGGACGTCTTCCTGGCGGGAGTCGTCGGGTACGGCGTCTACTTCTGGCTCTCGGGCCGGTTCTGGTGCCGCTTCTTCTGCCCGCTCGCCGCCCTGATGCACGTGTACGCCCGCTTCAGCCGCTTCCGCATCCTGTCCGAGAAGAAGAAGTGCATCTCGTGCAACGTCTGCACCACCGTCTGCCACCAGGGGAT
>Ga0066710_100005650_pt1 | contig 11466 bp, 11 predicted proteins | sample GraSoiAngelo_159_FD_79666 | JGI IMG/M metagenome (GOLD analysis project Ga0066710, IMG submission 79666) | Grasslands soil microbial communities from the Angelo Coastal Reserve, California, USA - 14_1009_16_40cm | ecosystem: Environmental > Terrestrial > Soil > Grasslands | place: USA... | reverse complement strand
GCCGCCGCGCGTCGCGCGCGCGGTGGGTCGTGAGCACGGGATCGAGGTGGTCGAGGTGATCGCAGGCAGCCCCGCGGACCGGGCCGGCCTGCGCACCGCGGACATCGTGCTCGACGTCGACGGTGTCGCGGTCGAAGGTGCCGACGACCTGCAGCGCATGATGATCGGCGATGCCATCGACCGGCGGCTCACGCTGCGCGTCGTGCGGGGTGACCGGGTGTTGCAGCTCGATGTCACGCCGGCGGAGCTGGTGGTGACGTGAGGCGGTCGGTTGCGCGACGGCCTGGCTGACGCCCGCCGTCCTACGTCAGCGAGTCCGCGAGCTTCTCGGCCTCGTCGACGAGGTCGCCGATGACGGCGAGCCCCGCGTTCCAGAAGTCGGGATCGGTGAGGTCGACGCCGACGATGGCCGCGAGGGCCTCCGGGCGATCGGAGCCGCCGGCTGCGAGCAGCTCGAGGTAGGAGGGCACGAACGCCGCACCTTCGGCCTCGTACCGCGCGTAGATGGCGAGGGCGAGCAGGTTGCCGAACGCGTACGCATAGACGTAGCCGGGCGTGTGGATGAAGTGCGGTATGTAGCTCCACCACGTGGCGTACTCGTCGGAGATGCGTACGGAGTCGCCGAACATCTCGCGCTGCGTGCGGAGCCACTCCTCGCCGAACCGCTCGGCCGAGAGCTCGCCTTCGCTGCGCCGCAGGTTGTGCACCGCGTCCTCGAAGCGGTTCATCGCCGTCTGGCGGAAGACGCTCGCCGAGATGTCCTCGATACGAGACGCGATGAGCGCGAGCCGGGCACTGGGCTCGTGCTCGTCGTCGAGCAGGCGGGCGAACGTCACGGTCTCGCCGAAGATCGACGCCGTCTCGGCCAGCGTGAGCGGTGTCGCCGCGTTGAACAGTCCCTGGCCGTTCGCGAGCACCTGGTGGACGCCGTGGCCGAGCTCGTGGGCGAGGGTCATGACGTCGCGCCGGCGGGCGGTGAAGTTGAGCAGGACGTACGGGTGCGCGGTGGGCACGGCCGGATGCGAGAACGCACCGCCCTGCTTTCCCGGCACGACGGGTGCGTCGATGTAGCGCTCGAAGAAGCCCGCGGCGATCTCGGCCATCTGGGGCGAGAACGACCGGTACGCGTCCAACACGGTGCGGCGCGCCTCGGGCCAGTCGACCTCGCGTTCGTCGGGGAGGAGTGGCGCGTAGCGGTCGTGCTCGGTGAGCTCGTCGAGCCCGAGGAGGCGCGCCTTGAGCCGGTACCAACGGGCAGGAAGGTCGTAGCGCGACGTGACCGACGTGACGAGCGCCTCGACCGTGCTCTCGTCGATCTCGTTGCTGAGGTTGCGCGACGAGATCCACGTGGGAAAGGCGCGCAGTCGGTCGTCGGTGGACTGGTCGGCGAGGATCGTGTTGAAGATGTACGTGCGGACCGTGAGACCCGGCTCGAGGGCGCGCGTGACCGCGTGCCCCGCGGCCCGCCGCACCTCGCGGTCGGGATGGTGCAGGCGCGACAACGCCTCCTCGAGCGGCACCCTCTGCCCGTCGAGCTCGACGGAGATCGCGTCGGTGACCTGGGTGAAGAGCCGGGACCAGGCCGAGCGCCCGGTCACCGTCTTCTCCGCGAGCACCTTTTCCTCGGGCTCGGAGAGCAGATGGGGACGGAAGCGCCGGGCCGCTTCGAGGAAGTGGCGCCAGCGGGCGAGCGCGGGTTCGGCGAGCAGCTCCGCCGCCCGCACGTCGGGGACGGCCGCCCACTCGAGCTCGACGAACAGCAGCTCGGTGGCGATCGCCGTGGAGCGCTCCTCGACGGTCTGGAGCAGCGCGCCGCGGGCGGGGTCGGCGGTGTCGGTGGCGAACCGCAGGTAGGCGAAGGCGCCCGCCCGGTCGATGCGCTCGTTGATCGCCTCGAGCTCGTCGGTCGCGGCGGCGAGCTCGGACGCGGAGAGCGCACCGATGCGACCGTGAAAGCGTGCGCTGAACGACTTGGCGTCGTCGAGGGCCGACGTGAGGTCGTCGGCAAGCGCAGGGTCGTCAGGTGAGGCGTACAGCGCGCTCAGGTCCCATCGGACGGTCTCCGCTCCGGTCGTCATACCGGCAAGGTTAGAGGGGCGCGACCGACGCACGAGCCGCCGATGGACGAAGGTGGAGGCGATGACCACCGAGCCGACGAGCAGCGCGACCGTGCGCGCCTCCGGCGCTGGTCCGCTGCGCGCCTCCGGCGCGGCCGTCGAGGTGCGCGGCCTCGTGCATCGCTTCGAGACGCCAGACGGCACGCTCACGGTGCTCGACGGGCTCGATCTCTCGGTCGCCGCGGGAGGCTACGTGGCGCTCAGCGGCCGCTCGGGCGCGGGGAAGAGCACGCTGCTGTCGGTGTTAGGCGGCCTCGAGCGCCCTCAACGCGGCCACGTCGACGTCGGCGGTCACGACCTCGATGCGCTCCACGGCGATGAGATGGCGGCGTTCCGGCGCACCACGGTGGGTTTCGTGTTCCAGCACTTCGGTCTGCTCGGGGCGTTGACCGCGTCGGAGAACGTCGAGCTCGCGCTCACGTTGGCGGGCGCGCGGCGCGATCGACGCCGGGAGCGGGCGGCCGAGTTGCTCGACGCGGTCGGCCTGACGGGGCGGGCCCGACACCGACCGCTTGCCTTGAGCGGCGGCGAGCTCCAGCGCGTCGCGATTGCCCGCGCGCTCGCGAACGAACCCCGCCTCGTTCTCGCCGACGAGCCGACGGGGAACCTCGACGAGGACTCCACCGAGCGCGTGCTCGATCTGCTCGAGGCGGTCACGGCGGCAAGAGGCTGCACGCTGATCGTCGTCACGCACAACCGTGCGGTCGCGGCCCGCGCCCACGTTCGCCACCGGCTCGACGGCGGGATCCTGCACCCGGAGGTCAGCGCTTGAGCTGGCGCGACGCGATCGACCTCGCCGGACGGGGCATGCTCCGGGGTCCCGGGCGAGCCGTGCTCACGGTCATCGCGGTGACGTTGGCGACGACGCTGCTCACGGGACTGCTCACGATCGCCCGAACGGGCGAGACGCGCGTGCTCGACGAGATTGCCAAGGGCGGGCCGCTGGCGGGGATCAAGGTCGAGGCCGCGCAACCCGCGCCGGGTCAGGTCGACAGCGACACGGCGCTCTCCGGCGAGCCGCACGAGATCGACGAGCGGGCGCGCCGGCGCATCACCTCCCTCCCGGGCGTGGCATCAGTCGTGCCCATCGTGGTGGCGCCCGTCTTCGTCGTGCCGCCCACGACAGGCCGCGGCGCGACGGTCCCCTCCTTCGGTGAGACCTATGTCGGGGTGGACTTCGCCCGGGTGGACAAGCTCCCGGTCTCGCTGCTCGCCGGCGCGCTTCCCGCGCCCGGCTCGCGCACCGAGGTGGCGGTGACGCAGGGATACCTCGAGCGCGTCGGCGTCACGAAGGCGAAGGCGGCCGACGTCGTCGGCGACGAGGTCGAGCTCGGCGCGCCGCGTCGGTTCGAGGACGGCCAGACCCGGGGCCGGTGGACGCGCTCGACCATCGTGGGCGTGGTCGCCCAGGAAATCGACAGCGGCCAGGTCCTGGGTTCGCTCGACCAGGCCCGCCTGGCGCGCGAGTGGACGGTCGCCAGTGATTCCGGCGATGCCGGACGGTTCGCCCTCTCCTCCTCGCCCTACAGCGGGTTGTTCGTCGTGGCGAAGGGCCTCGACCGGGTGGCCTCCGTGCGGGCGCAGATCACCGGCATCGGCTTCGCCACCAGCTCACCCGAGAGCCTGATCACGGAGTTCCAGCGCTACCGGCGGGTGGTCGAGATCGTGCTCGGCGGCATCGGGGTCATCGCCCTCGTGATCGCGGCCCTCGGGATCTGCAACGCGTTGCTCGCAGCAGTGCGCGAGCGCACGCGGGAGATCGGGGTGCTGAAGGCCATCGGGGCGCGCGACCGCGACGTGGTGCACGTGTTCCTCGTGGAGGCGACCGCGCTCGGTCTCGTCGGCGGTGTCATCGGGGCTGCGAGCGGCTGGGCGGTGGCGCGCGCCGTCGGCGCGGTGGTGAACCGTTACCTCACCACCGAGGGACTGGCCGGCGTCACGGTCGGGCTCCCGGCGTCGGTGGTCGTGGCCTGCGTGGTCGGTGCCGTGGTGCTCGCCCTCCTGGCCGGCGCGGTGCCTGCCGCGCGCGCGGCGCGCCTGCCGGCGCGAGAGGCGTTGGGTGACCAGTGAGGTGCCGGGTCGCGACCGCGCTGCTCGCTCTCGTTCTCGCGATGGCCGGGTGCGAGAGCGGATCGGGGCGCTCGCCGGGCGCGAGCGCGGGACCGCCTCGACCCGCACCGCGGACCGTCTATGTGTCGGTGGGCGGCGACGAGACGTTGGGCGCGACCCTGAGCTTCGAGGACCGGCTGCGGGAGGTGTGGCCACAGGTGCTCTACCGACGCGCCCTCCCGGAGGACGCCGTCTTCTACAACCTCGCCCGCGCCGGGGGGCTCACTGCGGACGCGATACCCCCTGTGCTCGATCTCGTCGACGAGCTGAAGCCGACGCTGACCACGCTGTGGATGAACAGCACCGACGAGACGCAGATCACGACCGTGGTCGATCGCCTGCGTCGCAACGGCACCACCCGGGTGCTGGTCGCCTCCACCAACGAGGTCGTCGCCAGAGTGGCGGCGGCTGAAGGCGCCACCGTGGTCGAGGTGCCGGGCTCGCCGGTGTCGCCTGCCGACCATCGTGCGGTGGCCACCGCGTTTGCGAACGTGCTGCGGGGCGGGAAGCGGTGACCGCCCCCGCGTAGTGTGCGCGGGATGAGCACGCGACCGGCGATCGTCGTCGAACGTCTGCAGAAGGCGTTCGGCACGGTCCGCGCGCTCGACGGCATCGACCTCACCGTGCCCCAGGGCACCGTGCTCGGCCTGCTGGGCCCCAACGGTGCGGGCAAGACCACCGTCGTGCGCATCCTGACCACGCTGCTCGCGCCCGACGGGGGCCACGCCGAAGTGGCCGGCTTCGACGTCGTGCGTGACGCGGTCCGCCTCCGTTCGGCGATCGGGCTCGCGGGCCAGTTCGCAGCCGTGGACGAAATGCTGACCGGGCGCGAGAACCTCGAGCTGGTCGGGCGGCTCTACCACCTGGGCCGCGCCGAGGCCCGAGAGCGGTCCGCCGATGTGCTCGAGCGGTTCGACCTCGTCGACGCCGCCGACCGCACGGTGAAGACCTACTCGGGCGGGATGCGGCGCCGCCTCGATCTGGGCGCCAGCCTGGTCGGGCGCCCGGTGGTGCTGTTCCTCGACGAGCCCACCACCGGCCTCGATCCCCGCAGCCGCATCGGATTGTGGGAGGTCATCGAGCAGCTGGTCGATCGAGGCACCACGCTGCTGCTGACGACGCAGTACCTCGAGGAGGCCGACAAGCTCGCCGACGCCATCGCCGTGATCGACCACGGCCGGGTCATCGCCGAAGGCACCGCCGACGAGCTCAAGTCGCAGGTCGGCGGCGACGTGCTCGAGCTCGTCGTCGTCCGCCGCGAGCAGCTGAAGGACGCGGTGACGGCCATCGCGCCGCTCACGTGCGGCGAGCCCCAGCTCGACGAGGACACCGGCCAGGTGCGTGTGCCGGTGAAGGGCGGGGCGAACGTGCTCGCCGAGGCCGTGCGCCACCTCGACGCCGCAGGTGTGGCGATCGCCGACCTGGCCCTGCACCGGCCCACGCTCGACGACGTCTTCCTCGCGCTCACGGGTCGCGCTACCGCGGCCGAGGCCGGAGTCGCGTCGTGAGCTCGTCGCCCGCCTCGTTGTCCTGGGCGGTCACCGACGCGATCGCGATGACGCGGCGCAACCTGGTGCGGTACGTCCGCGTGCCCAACCTGCTCGTGTTCTCGACCATCCAGCCGGTGATGTTCGTGCTCCTCTTCACCTACGTCTTCGGCGGGGCGGTGCGCATCCCCAGTGGGTCCTACAAGGACTTCCTGCTGCCGGGGATCCTCGTCCAGACGGTGATCTTCGGTTCCACGCAGACGGGCGTCGGTCTCGCCGATGACCTGTCGCGAGGCATGATCGACCGCTTTCGCTCGCTCCCAATGGCGCGCTCCGCGGTGCTCGCGGGACGCACGCTGTCCGATACCGTGCGCAACCTCTTCGTCGTGCTGCTGATGATCGGAGTCGGGCTCCTCATCGGGTTCCGCTTCCACGCCGGGTTCATCTCAGCCGTGGGGGCGATCGTGCTGGCCGTGCTGTTCGGTCTCGCCTTCTCGTGGATCTCGGCGTTCATCGGCATGGCGGTGCGCGACGTCGAATCGGCGCAGACGGCCGGGTTCATCTGGATCTTCCCTCTCGTCTTCGCCAGCGCGGTGTTCGTGCCCGTCGCCACCATGCCCGGCTGGTTGCAGTCGTTCGCGCGCGTCAACCCGGTGACCAACACGGCTGAAGCCGTGCGCGCGCTCTGCCAGGGCGGCCCCACCGCCACGCACGTCTTCCACTCGATGGCGTGGATCCTGGGCATCCTCCTCGTGTTCGTCCCGCTCTCGGTTCGCCGCTACCGGCGCGTCTGAGCCTCCCGCCGGCTCGGCGACGCGTCAGGCGAACACCTCGACGAGGTGGTGGGCGGTGAGGTCGAGCTGCGGCGTCGCATCGCGGGGATGAGACCGTCGAGGGCGATCACGCGCCGGGCTCCATACACTTCGAATCTGGCACCGCGCGTCGGCCGGTACGCTCGGCGCGCCGGGGGCGTAGGTCAGTGGCAGACCGGCAGACTTTTAATCTGCGCGTCGGGAGTTCGATCCTCCCCGCCCCCACGACGTAGCCCTCACCACATCACCCCGCGATGTCACGCGTCGGGTTTGCGGACGCGGCGACGGGGGGAGGCACCCGGACATGTATATCGGTGTCGGCACCCTCGTCGTGATCCTGCTGGTCCTTCTGATCCTGTACGTCGCGCGCCGCGCCTGACCGTCACTCCTCCGTAACCGGGTAACCCCGCAGCTGGGTAACGTGGTGCATGCACACCGACGAGGCCCGCCAGCGGTTGGAAGACGAGCGAACCCGCCTCGAAGGCGTGCGCGAGACGTTTGCCGACGAGCACCTCCACGAGGAGACCGAGACCGAGAACCTCTCGGAGCTGTCGGGCCTCGGCCAACATCAGGCCGACACCGGCACCGAGACCTTCGAGCGCGAGAAGGACCTCTCGATCCTCGAGCGGGTCGAGAGTGAGCTGAGCGACGTCGAGCACGCGCTCAACCGGCTCGACGACGGCACCTACGGTCTGTGCGCCGCATGCGGGAAGCCCATCGGTGACACCCGGCTCGAGGCCATGCCGGCCACCCGCTTCTGCGTCGACGATCAGGCGGTCGCCGAGGGCCAGGTCCCCCGGCCCGCCGGCTAGCGCGCGCCGGCCGACGTTGCGCAAGGGGATCCCGCTCGGCGTCGCGACCGGTCTGCTCGCCGGTGCGGGTGTCGGCGTCGCCCTCTCCGACCACGAGCGGCGACACCGGCTCGAGCGCCAGGCGCGCGTCTGGCGCCTCACGACCCGGCGCGGTGCGCACTGGGCGACGATGAAGGTGCGCGGGAGGAGGGCGACCGATGCGGAGCGGGCCCGCCTCGAGGAGCAGTTCGCCATCCGCACGGCCGAGGACGTGGCCCAGGTGCTCGGCAACATGAAGGGCGCCATCATGAAGGCGGGTCAGATGATCTCCTTCATCGCCGAGGGGTTGCCGCCCGAAGCCCAGGCCGCGCTCGCGACCCTCCAGGCCGACGTGCCGCCGATGGCGCCGAGCCTGGCCGAGGGCGTGATCCGCGCCGAGCTCGGCGCCGACCCCGAGAAGCTCTTCCTCGAGTGGAACCGGGTGCCGGTCGCCGCCGCGTCCATCGGTCAGGTGCACCGGGCGGTCATGCCCGACGGGCGGGTGGTCGCGGTGAAGGTGCAGTACCCCGGCGTCGACAAGGCCATCAAGAGCGACCTCGACAACGCGGAGATGCTCTACGGGCTGTTCGCGTCGTTCGCGCTCAAGAACATGGACGTCAAGGGCCTGGTCGACGAGCTCCGCGCGCGCATGGGCGACGAGCTCGACTACCGGCTGGAGGCCCGGTGCCAGGCCGAGTTCGCGGTGCGCTACCGCGGCCACCCGTTCATCCACGTGCCCGAGGTCGTGCCCGAGCGCTCGACCCGGCGGGTCATCACGAGCGAGTGGGTCGGCGGGGTCAACTGGGCCGAGCTGCTGGCGACCGCGTCCCCCGAGGCGAAGCAACAGGCAGCCGAGATCCTCTTTCGCTTCGCAGAGGGCTCGATCTGGCACCACGGCGTCTTCAACGGCGACCCCCACCCGGGCAACTACCGGTTCCTGCCCGACGGCACCGTCACCTTCCTCGACTTCGGGCTCGTCAAGCGCTGGTCACCAGGTGAGCTCGAGAGCCTGAGCCCCATCCTCGACGCCATCCTGCGCAGCGACCCCGACGGCACCGAGGCGGCGCTCATCGAGGCGGGCTTCCTGTCCGCCCATCATCCGCTCACGGCGAAGCGGATCTACGAGTACGTGAGCACGCCGTACCTTCCGTTCCAGACCGACGACTTCACCTACACGCCCGAGCACGTCGCCACCACCATCCAGACGATGATCGACCTGAACGGCGAGTTCGGTGACGTCATCCGCCAGCTCAACATGCCGCCGTCGTACGTGATCCTCGACCGGGTGGTGTGGGGGGTCAGCGCGTTGTTGGGACGCCTCGGGGCGCGCGGCAACTTTCAGGCACTGCTCGCCGAGTACCGCAAGGGCGCCCCTCCGTCGACCGAGCTCGGACAGGTCGAGGCCGCATGGCGCGCGCGACAGTCGACGGTCGCGCCGTAGCTCGTCGTGGCGGCACTCAGTCGCCGGCGTCGAGGCCCTTCGCCATGAGCCAGCCGCGCGCCCGTTCGGTCCGCGGGTAGCGGTCGACGAGCGCCCAGAACTCCGGCCCGTGCGTCGCCTCGACGAGGTGCGCGAGCTCGTGCACGATCACGTAGTCGAGGACCCATCCCGGCTCGCGCGCCAGGCGGGAGGCGAGGCGGATGGAGCGCTGCGCCGGCGTGCACGAGCCCCACAGCGAGCGCTGGCGGTCCGACCACTCGACCGACACCGGATGGGGGAGCTCGTAGCGCCGGGCCAGGGCGGCGACCCGGGCGCGCAGGTCGATGTGGTCGGATGACCGGCGACGCTCGAAGCGCCGCACCATCTCGCCCACCCAGTGCTGCTCCTCGGCGCGGCTCATGCAGGCGGGGATCGCCACGCGCAGCACCCCCCCGACCTCCCATGCCTCCACGGTCTTGCGCCGCCGGGCGCTCCGCACGACCTCCACATTCATCGCTCGGAAAGCTAATAGGGCTGGACTACCGTCTCCGCACATGGCACTTCCCATCGAGAAGCTCGGCACCCGCTACGCCGAGCGCACCGACACGATCGACCCCGACAGGGCCAAGGCCTACGCGGCAGCCACCAACGACGACAATCCCGCCTACGAGTCGGGCAAGTACGCGCCGCCGATCTTCGGGGTGGTGCCGACGTGGGACGCAATGCTGCTCGCGGCGGCCGACGTGATCCCGCCCGACGCGCTGCCTTTCATCGTGCACGGCGAGCAGGACATGCACTTCCATCAGCCGCTGGTGCCGGGCGCGGAGCTCACGACCGCGGCCGAGGCCCACAGCGTGCGCGTCGGTCGCTCGGGCACGCGCTTCACGACCCGCATCGTGAGCAACGACGTCGACGGCAGGACGGTCATGGAGGTGTTCAGCACCACGTTCATCCGCGGCATGAGCGACGGAGACAGCGGAGGCCCGGACAAGCCCGTCCACGCGCTTCCTCCCGACCGCGGTGAGCCCGTGGCCACGTTCACCGTGCACGTCGACGACGACCAGACCTACCGCTACCGCGACGCATCGGGCGACACCATGCCGATCCACGTCGACGACGCGTTCGCCAAGAGCGTCGGCCTGCCCGGCATCATCGTGCACGGCCTCTGCACGATGGCCATGTGCAGCCAGGCTGTGGTGAAGACGGTGGCGGGCGGCGACCCGAGCCGGTTGAGGCGTCTGGCCGTGCGGTTCTCCAAACCCGTGCTCCCGGGCAACGACGTCGTCACGACGATCTACGACATCGGTAACGGCGCGTACGCGTTCGAGGCGACGAGCGCGGGCTCCACCGTCATCAAGGACGGCCGCGCCGAGGTGGCCCCCGCATAGCCACGCTGCGCCTCTTCGCAGCGGCGCGGGAAGCGGCCGGTCGCGCGACGACGACGATCGACGCGCCCACCGTCGGCGCGGTGCTCGACGAAGCCCGGGTGCTGTTCGGGGAGCACTTCGCCGCGGTGCTCGGCGCGTCGCGCGTCTGGCTCAACGGCGAGCCAGCGACCGACGACGCCGCGGTTGCCGCCGGCGACACCGTGGCCGTGCTGCCGCCCGTCTCGGGCGGCTGACCCGGTGTCCCCGTCGCCGATGTCATGGTGACGGCGTCAGGCTGACGGCGGGTCGCGCATGTAGTCGGCGCACCAGGCGACGGGTGCGGTGGCCGGTCTGGGCCATGATCCCCCACTCGGGCGCGCCCCGGTCGGCCGCCGCGCGCACCAGGCCCCGTCGGAGCGAGTCGCCGGAGTAGCGCGTCGGGTCGAGGTCCGCGAGCACCGCGGCCCGCTTGACGACCAGCGCCACGGCTCGGTCGCTGAGACGTCGCGTGCCCACGTGGCCGTGGCGGTCGACCGGCCGGAACAACGCGCCCCGCGTCAGCCTCGCAGCGCTCACCCAGGTCCGCCATGCCGTCACCGCGCACAGTCCCGGTCGCGAGCCGAACGGCAGCACGACCGTGCGCTCGCCGACATGCACGCGCAACCCCCGCCGGGTCGGTTGCACGTCCGCCACATCGAGCGCGACCAGCTCTGAACGCCGCAGGCCACCGCCGAAGCCGAGCAGCAGCATGGCGCGGTCGCGCGACCCGGATCTGGTCGACGGCAACGCGTGCGACATCGCCTCCAGCTCGTCGACCGAGAGCGGTGAGGTGGGCCGGAAGCGGGCGCGCTGGTCGCGTTCGACCCGCAGCGCCGCGACCCGGACGTGGATGTCGTGGGTGGGGGGTTCGAACGAGGCGGCGCGGTGCACATCGGCGATGGCGAACACCCGGCGGCGGACGGTCGAGGCCTTGCGCGTCTCGGCCAGCTCGGCGACGTACGCGGCAACCGTCGCGGCCGTCGCCGGGAGCGCCCGTCGCCGGCGGCTGCGGCACCAGCGTTCGAAGTGCGACCAGTCGGCGCGGTAGGCACGGAGGCTGTTCGGCGACAGGGCGCGGCTGGTTGGTGAGGCGATGGGGCCACGGTACCCGTCACTTCCGATAACTCGCCCGACGTTGACCGCCGGGGGCGGCAGGCGGATGGTCGCGCCATGAGCAACCCGCCCCCGATCGTGGTCGACGCCGACGGGCACGTGTGCGAGCCCGCCGACCTCTGGGAGAAGAACCTGCCCCCTCACCTGCGTGACAACAGCATCCGCCTGCGCT
>Ga0066710_100005649_pt1 | contig 11467 bp, 6 predicted proteins | sample GraSoiAngelo_159_FD_79666 | JGI IMG/M metagenome (GOLD analysis project Ga0066710, IMG submission 79666) | Grasslands soil microbial communities from the Angelo Coastal Reserve, California, USA - 14_1009_16_40cm | ecosystem: Environmental > Terrestrial > Soil > Grasslands | place: USA... | reverse complement strand
TGCAGGCCCGCGAGATCGCCGCGGCCGAGGATGGGCATGCCGAGCGACTGCACGCTGTCGGAGAGGCCGTCGGCGACGATCGACGCGCGCCCGGGGCCGTCGTGCGTGAAGCGAAACGTGACCGGTCGGCCCGACACGCGGGTGACGATCTCGATGCGATGGATCTCCGACTCGCCCTCGGCCACGCGGCGGATGTGCACGCGCGGCTGGCCGTGTCGCCAATCGAACGCCCACGTGACCTCGGGGCCCGGGGCCACTCGCCCGCCCCGCGGCGTCCATCCCATCCGGAAGGCGAGCCAGCCGACCAGCAGCCACGACTGCGTGAGCGTGTGCGGCCCATGCTCGATGCGCACCTCACTGATCGCCTCGAACGCGCCGGGCGCCAGCACCGGATCGAGCATCTCCGCGATGACCCGTCGCCACAGGCGCGGCCGCCGCCAGGCGAGATCCGCGGCGACGGACACGCCGCCGCCGACCCAGCGGGCGACGACGACGAGCTGGCGCAGCGGGTCCGGCCACGCGAAGCTGTCGTAGATCACCTGACAGCCGAGCGCTTCGAGACTGGTGAACAGCTCGCCGGACAGCGGCGGCGCGTCGGGCGTGGCCCACCAGAGCGTGGTCGGAATGTCGCCGAGCAGGATCTCGCGCACGGTCGGCACCAGCAAGTGGGCGCCGGCGCCGCCCACGCGCAGCACGATCTGCTCGGCGCGCTCCCGCCCGCCCGCGCCGATCAGCGCCACCGATGCGTCGATCTGGCGGGAGCTGCTCGACGGGTCGGCGACGAGCAGCACGACTCGCGAGGGGTGACGGCGGACCAGCGCTTCCAGGTCGCGCGTGGCCTTCGCCTGCTCATCCTCGCTGCGGCAGAACACGATGACGTTCGCCATCAGCGCGCGGGTGGTGGCCGCCTCTCCGCGCGCGGTGCTGGCGTCGGCCCACAGCCGCTGAAGGCCGCGCTCGATGTCGGGCACCGAGACGGTGCGGGACGCCGCGATGGCGACGGCGCTCAGAGCGTTCTCCACTTCCGCCCGTCGGATTCGATCAGGCGATCGGCCTCGATGGGGCCCCAGCTCCCCGCCCCGTACTCGGGCACGAAGCGCGCGCGACTGGCCTCCCACGCCTCGAGGATCCCGGTCACCCACGACCACGACGCCTCGACCGCGTCGCGCCGCATGAAGAGCGTCGCGTCGCCGGCCATCACGTCGAGCAACAGGCGCTCGTAGGCCTCCGGCGTCGATTCCCCGAACGTGGCGTCGTAGCGGAAATCCATCTTCACGGGATAGATCGCCAGCTTCGGTCCCGGCAGCTTGGACGACAGTCGGAGCGAGAACCCCTCGTCGGGCTGGATCCGGAGCGCCAGGACGTTCGACTCGAGCGGCGCGTCGGTGTTCGTGTTGAACAGGATCTGCGGGACCGCCTTGAAGTAGATGGCCGCCTCGCTGGCCCGCTTGGGCATCCGCTTGCCGGTGCGGATGTAGAAGGGCACGCCGGCCCAGCGCCAGTTGTCGATGAACACCTTGAGCGCCACGTAGGTCTCGGTGGTGGAGTCACGTCGGACGCCGTCCTCTCGGCGATAGCCCGGCACCTCCTCGCCGTGATGGACCCCCGACGAATACTGCGCGCGCACCACGAGCTTGTCGATGTCGGCACCGCGCAGCGGCCGCAGGCAGCGCAGCACCTCGATCTTGGCGTCGCGGATGGTCTCGGCGTCGAGCGACCACGGCGGCTCCATCGTGATCATGGACAGCACCTGGAGGATGTGGTTCTGGATCATGTCGCGGAGCGCGCCGGCTTCTTCGTAATACCCGGCCCGAATGCCGACACCCTCGGCCTCGGCTACCGTGAGCTGGACGTGGTCGACGTACTTCGAGTTCCAGATGGGCTCGAGGATCGAATTGGCGAAGCGCAGCACCAGGATGTTCTGCACCGTCTCCTTGCCGAGGTAGTGGTCGATGCGGAAGATCTGCGACTCGTCGAAGATCCTGGCCAGCGTGGCGTTGATGACGCGGGCGGATTCCAGATCGCGCCCGACCGGCTTCTCGACGATGATCCGCGAGAGCGCTCCCTGGTCGGGAGGGTTGACGAAGCCGGCGGCGCCGAGCTGGCCGACGCACGCGCCGATGAAGCTGGGCGGGATGGCCAGGTAGAAGACGCGGTTGCCCGGAATGCCGTTCTCGGCTTCGATCTTCTCCACTCGACGCTTCAGCTCCTTGTAGGCCTGGGCGTCGTCGAACGAGCCGGTCACGTAGAACAGGTCCTTGGAGAAGTGAGCCCACTGTGCCTCGTCGAGCGGCCGCCGGGAGAAGCGGGTGATGCCGTCCCGCGCCAGCGCGCGGAAGGCCGCGTCGTCCAGCTCGTTGCGCGCGAAGCCGACCACCGCGAAGTTGGCGGGCAGCACGCCGTCGAGCTGCAGGTTGTAGACCGCCGGCAGGAGCTTGCGGGCCGACAGGTCGCCGGCGCCGCCGAAGATGATGAGCGTGCAGGGCTGGGGCACGAGCGTGCGCCCGAGCCCATCGATCAGCGGGTTGCGCGCCCCGACGACGGCCATCGGTCGCTCAGGCCCGCCGCACGGCGTGGCCACCGAACGCGTTGCGCAGCGCGGCCAGCATCTTCTCGCCGAACGACTCCTGCTGGCGCGAGCGGAAGCGCGTGAACAGCGACGAGGTGAGGACCATCGCCGGCACGTCCTTCTCGATGGCGTCGTACACCGTCCAGCGGCCCTCGCCGGAATCCTCCACGTAGCCCTTGATCTTCTCCAGCTTGGGATCCTCGCGCAGCGCGGAGGCCGCCAGCTCGAGCAGCCACGAGCGCACCACGCTGCCGTGCATCCACAGCTCGGCGATGGCCGGGAGGTTGAGCTTGTAGTCGCTCTTGCTCATCAGCTCGAAGCCCTCGGCGTAGGCCTGCATCATTCCGTACTCGATCCCGTTGTGGATCATCTTCACGTAGTGGCCGGAGCCGACGCCGCCCATGTGGGCCCACCCGTCCTCGGGAGCGAGCGTGGTGAAGATCGGCGCGAGCCGCTTCACGACCGGCTCTTCACCGCCGACCATGAGGCAATAGCCGATCTTCAGGCCCCAGATGCCGCCGCTGGTGCCGGCGTCGACGTAGTGCAGCCCGCGCCCCTTCAGCTCCTGGGCGCGACGCTGATCGTCCTTGTAGTAGCTGTTGCCGCCGTCGATGATCGTGTCGCCCGACGAGAGCAGTCCGACCAGATCCTTGACCGTGCCTTCGGTGGGCGCGCCCGCCGGCACCATCACCCACACCGCCCTCGGTGCCGAGAGCTTGCCGATCAGGTCGGCGAGCCCGCTGGCCGCGACCGCGCCGGCCTCGACCGCCTCCTTCACGGGCTCGGCCGCGCGGTCCCACACGACCACGCGATGCTTGTCGCGTTGCAGGCGGCGCACCATGTTGAGTCCCATCCGCCCGAGTCCGACGAATCCGAGTTCCATGACGTTCCCCCTGTGTGCGCCGATCAGTGTGGCAGCGCGCTTTCGATGAGCCGGCGGATGTTGCCCTCGCGCCCGACAACCTCCGCGGTAGGACCTGGAGCCCGTCCGACGAGCACGGCCGCGATCTTCATACGATCGCGCTCACCGCTTCTGATTCATGGACGTCGGATGGTCGGCCAACTGACGGATCGTACGCCGTCCATTCAGATCTGTCTCCTGGCTCTTGTCGTGGTAGACGTGACACTCGACGCACCCCGTCCGCGCCCCCCGGACCGCACGGTGGCACTCACGACACACCGACGCCAATGGAAGAAGCACGTCCGAGGTCTGAGTGCTGGTGCTCGCCTTGTGGCACTCCAGGCACTGGATCGGACGGTGGACGCCGTGATTGAACACGCTGTGCGGCAGCCATCGGACGGGAATGCGCGTCGGCAGATATTGCGGCAACGGGCCCTTCGTCTCGTCGCTCTTCACGTGACAGAACTGGCACTTCTGCTTGAACAGGATGTTCTCGATCCCGGTGATCTCTCCGGAAGCCCAGGTCAGTGGCGAACGGCCCGTCGCTTTCGTCTCGGCCTGAGGCGCTTCCTCGGCGGCGCCGCCACGGAGCAGCCGCCGTCCTCGTGGCTGCTCGGCAGGCGCGGGCGCTTCTTCTTCCTTCGTCTCGGCCGCGCCACGACGCAACATACGCCGGCTTCGCCCCTCTTCGCCGTCGGGTTGGCTCGCGGCCGGCGCACCGCCGGCCGGCGCTTCGGTCTTGGCCGCCAGTCCGAGATCGCTGCACTGGGCGCGGAGCTTGTTCGCGCCCGGAGCGGCTCCGCCGGCGGCACCCGCCGACTGGCACTGCTCGAACGTCTCGATGAGCAGCGTCCTCAGAAACGCGTGAACGATGGTCGGGGTGTCATGGGGCGCCGCGACACCCTGAAAGCGGCCGTCGAAATCCAGCTCGTGACAGGCCGGACCGCAGTGCTTGGCGTAGGACACCGGCTGGATCATGGCGCGCGAGGGATCCGTCTCGTGGCAGAAGCTGCAGGAGAGCTGAAGTCCCTTCGCCGTCTGGGTGACGATGTTGGCCCCTCGCAGGTCACGCAACTGCTCGAGGCCCTTCAGACCGACCTTGAGATGCTTCTGGTGGTTGAGCTGAATGTTCGCCGTGTCCTTCACCTCGGTGGTGCGGTCCAGGCGGACCCGCCGGTCGCCGACCTTCACCGCGAATTCCGGATGCGTGCCGGTGAAGCCGGTGATCCTGGTCTCGAACATCGGCTTGTCGCCAGGCTTGGTCTTCAGATCACGATGGCACTGGGTGCAATGCGTGTCGTCGAGCGTCGCCAGCACCACGTGACCCTTGTGCTCCACGTGGCACGTCGCGCAGGCGGGACTGAACGTCTGAGTCTCGTGGTGCGTCGGCCCACGGTGGCACGCGGTGCACGCGTCGTCACTGACGCGCACGAAGAACGCCTCGCGGGCCCCCGGCTTTTCCTCGGTCCCCGACGCCGGGCCGTGGCAATCCGCGCACCGGGTGCCGAACATCGTGTGGGCGGTGGCGACCGGGCCGCTCGTGTAGAGCCTGGAGTCGCCGAACGCCGCGTAGCCGACGAGCCAGCCACCGGCGATCACCGGCGCGGCGATCGAGAGGATCAGCCTCCAGCGGCGAAACGGGTGCGACCGGCGAAAGTAGGACAGCTCGATACGCTTGGCTCGAACCTTCGTCGTGTAGCGAGAGTCAGCCACGGCGGCGCCTTAGTACCGGATGCTGATGATGGCGTGCACGGCCGCGAGGAGGAGCAGCGCCATCGAGAGCGGCGCGTGGACCAGGAGCCAGCCGTGCAGCCAGTGGTGCATCCGCTTCTGCAGCGCGAGCTGGCGACGCTCCTCACAGATCGCGTTGAGCTCGTCGAGCGCCTCGTGAAACGGCGTCGGCAGCATCGTGCGGAGGTGGGCGAACAGCGCATCGCGCTCGCGCCGGCGGCCCAGGCGGCGATTGCGCGGCACGTCCAGTGACAGATAGGTGCGAATCTCGCGGACGTACGCGTCCCTCAACGGAGTCGCCTCGGAGGGTGGCGGAAGTACCGCGGCGGATCGGGGACGAGGCCCGCGAGTCAGCGCTTCGCCCGGCGCGAGCCCGCCCCCGCCGCGCCGGTGATCAGGCGGCGTCAGCTCGGCCACCGGGAGCGGCCCGGCGACCGAACCCACGAGCGCGTCGGCTTCCCCGCGGAGCTGCCCCACGATCGCGTCGATCTGCTCGTACACCGTCTCGAGCGGCAGTCGATCCATCATCAGGCGGGGCATGAACTGCTGGAGGATGACCCCGTAGATGCCGCTCGCGATCACGATGGTGAACAGCACCATCAGGGCGAGCGTGAGGCTGCCGCCCCAGGCGAACCCCGCGTGATAGAGGATGAGGAGGTAGCTGAACAGCCCGAGCCAGAGATGGCCCTTCATCCACGTCGTGGCCCGACCCACGCGCCACGTGGGAACCTTGCGCCGAGCGCCGAGCGCCCCGGCATAGAGCATGAGAGCGAAGCCGACGACACCGAACGTCAGGCCCGGCCAGCTCCCGCCGCTCGGGCCGTTGAGCCGGCCGGTGGCATACGGCACGTACGCCGCGGTGGCGATCACGGCGGCGAGCGCGGTCCCGATCAGCCAGCGACGCTGCGCCCCGTCGAGCAGCATCTACCGGCTCAGCCCGAGTTTCTCGGCGAAGAAGCTCAGCGGCTCGACCCGCATGGCCGCGCCGTGCGGGCAGGCGTACACGCAAGCCGGCTCCTTGAGGTCGCGGCTGAGATCGCAGGTCGTCGCCTTCTCGCGAACCACCGCTTTCTTGCGGCCCGGCTGCATCTCGTCGGGGACCGAGACGGTGAACGAGTGCAGGTTGATGTTGCCGTACGGGCAGTTCTTGGCGCACAGCCCACAGCCGATGCACCAGTCCTCGATGAGGATCTCCAACGAGTCGCGGCGCCGGATGGACCCGACCGGGCAGCCGATCATGCACAGCGGGTCGCGACACGAGCGGCAGGAGGTCGCCACCAGGTAGTGATCGAATCGCAGACCGTCACGCACCAGGCGGGTGACGCCGTCGTGCGCATCAGCACAGGCGCGCACGCAGAGGTCGCACCGCGTGCACCGCTCGAGGTCGAGGAGGAGCAGGTTCTGCGCCTCCATCAGGCCTTGAGCAAGGAAGTTGCTGATGGGAAGCGACGCCGCCCGCTCGTGGCGCTCGCGGACCTCGGCCAGGCGGGAGGAGGCCTCGGCCTCCATCACCGACCGGATCGCCGGGAAGCGACGCATCATCTCCCCGAAGTCCTCGGCGCCGATCCGCACCAGCTCGACGTGGTCGAGCGCCGTGCAGGTGGCCATGCGCACGCTGTCGTGCAGCAACCCGATCTCGCCGAGATAGTCGCCCCGGGCGAGATACTTGAGGACGATCTCACCACCCGGGAACGACTGGGTGACTTTGACGAAGCCGATCCGCACCAGGTAGAAATTGTCCGCCGCCTCGTCCTGGCGGAAGATGACCTGGCCGGGCTCGAAGGCCACCAGCGTGACGCGCTCGCGGAGGTGATCGATGAAGTCCTCGCTCACGCCCGCGAGCATCGGCACGCTGCGCAGATGCGTGGCCAGCGCGCGATCGCGGTAGCGCCGATCCAGCTCGGCCTTGAACGTGCGGTTCTTCCGCAACATGTAGAGGACGTTGCGCAGCATCTCGAGGACCTCGGTGTCCTCGAGCGCGCGGACCGTCGCCGACCGCGGATAGAGCGACAGGCACGTCATCTCGCCGAACAGCTCACCCTGCCCCAGCTCGGCCACCGGGTTGCCGTGCGGCAGGTTGACCGACGCGTCGATGGGAATGAAGCGATGGCCGCCCTCGTCGCGCGGATCCTCGTCGCTGCTCACGAGCTGACTGAGCCGCCGGAAGAACCGGGTGACGCCGGCGCCCTGGGAGCCCCGGCTGTCCTTGACGTGGGCCAGCGGGCTCGCGATCGAGACCTGGACGCGGCCGCTCAAGACGTAGAACGCCGTCGAGCCCTGCTCGCCCTCTCGGCAGATGACCTCGCCCGCCCGGAAGCGCCGGCGGATGACCGAGCCGCGGTTGAGGGCCAGGAACGTCCCCGAGGCGCCGGCGAACATGGGCAGCGCGAGCAGCTCGTCGGGACTGATCTCCGCGCCGTCGTGCAGGACGACGTCGAGGGCGCGCTTGTTGGTGAGGGCGCCGGTGGGACAGCTCACCATGCACTCCCCGCAGCCCACGCAGCTCGACTCGCCCATCGGCACGTCGGTGTCGAACGCGATGCTCGTCTCCGTGCCCTTGCCGGTCCGGCCGATCACGAAATTCTGCTTGACCTCGCTGCAGGCGCGGATGCAGCGGTCGCAGAGGATGCACGCGGTGTGGTCGACGTTGATGATCGGCGACGAGGCGTCGGCGCCGCGGGCGTGCGAGCGCGCCGCGAATCGCGAGTGGCGGAGCCCGGCCTGCGCCGCCTGGGTCTCGAGCTCGCAATCGCCGGTGGCCTGCTGGCGCGCGCAGGGCGTCGGATGGTCGGCCAGGAGCACCTCGTACAGCGTCCGCCGCACCTTCCGCACGCGCTCGGAGTCGGTCCACACCTCCATGCCGTTCTCGACGGGCCGGATGCAGGCGGCGGCCAGGACGCGGGCGTTCTTGACCTCGACGGTGCAGACGCGACAGACGGCAACCGGCGTCTGGTGCTGCGCGTGGCACAGCACCGGGACGGCGATCCCGCTCCGCCGGGCCGCCTCGAAGATCGTCGTTCCCGGCGGAACCTTGAGCGGCTGACCGTCGATGGTCAGCTCGAGGAGGTCGGGGGGACTCACGGCACCCGCACGGTCAGGAGGAAGACACCGGGCACACGCCCGACGGGCACGTTCGCCGCACGATGTGCGCCTCGATCTCGTCGGCGAAGTGCGTGATGACCGACTGGATCGGCGCCGGCGCGATCTGACCGAGGCCGCAGATCGACGCCAGCCGCATGGCGTCCGACAGGTCGTGAATCATCTCGTAGTCGTGAACCGCACCCTGCCCGTGGGCGGCGCGCTCCAGGATCTCGACGAGCTTGGCACTGCCCACGCGGCACGGCACGCACTTGCCGCACGACTCGTTGCGGAAGAAGCGCACGCTATTGAGCGCCATGTCGAGCATGCAGGTGCCCTGGGCGCACACCACGATCGCGCCTGAGCCGAGCATCGAGCCGACCTTCTGCAGGGAAGCGAAGTCGAGCGCGACGTCGACCATCGACGCCGGGAGATAGCCTGACGACGGACCGGACGGTGCGAACGCCTTGAGGGCGCGCCCGCCGAGGACGCCGCCGGCGCACTCGTACAGGACGTGGCCGACGGGGGCTCCCATCGGGATCTCGTAGACGCCCGGGCGCGCGACGTGGCCGCTGATGCCGACGAACTTGAGACCGGAGGCTCCGTTGGTGCCCAGCGCTTTGAACGGCCCCACGCCCTTGACCAGGATCAGCGGGACGAAGGCGAACGTCTCCACGTTGTTGATGACGGTCGGCTTCTGCCAGAGCCCGTGGGTTCCGGGAAACGGCGGCTTGTTCCGCGGCTCGGCCCGCTTGCCCTCGATCGCCTCCAGCAATGCGGACTCCTCGCCGCAGATGTAGCCACCCGGGCTGACGAAGACGCGCATCTCGAAGGCGAGGCCCGAGCCGAGGACGTTGGGCCCGAGCAACCCCTCGCGCCGGCAGGCTGCCAGCTCGCGCTCGAGCCGATCGGCCTGGGCCTCGTACTCGTGACGTATATAGATGATGCCTTCCCCGGCGCCCACGACGAGGCCGGCCAGGATCATGCCCTCGATCACCAGGTGCGGCAGGTGGTCGAGAATGAAGCGGTCCTTGATGGTGCCCGGCTCGCTCTCGTCGGCGTTGCACACGATGTACTTCGGCGAGCCGGCGGCGGCGCGAACGATGTCCCACTTCATGCCAGTCGGGAAGCCCGCGCCGCCGAGGCCCCGGAGGTCGCTCGCCTTGAGCGTCTTGAGCAGGCCGTCGACGTCGCGGCTCTCGACGAATGCGCGCAGGGCACCGTAGCGCCCCTCGCTTCCATACGGATCGGTGCGCAAGGACACGGCTTCGGGTGTCGGCTCATGATGCTCCGGCCGCGCGCCGGCGGCCACCGACGCGACGAGATCACCGACCTTCTCCGGCGTCATTCCCGTCAGGATCACGTCGTTGACGGACACGGCCGGCGCCCGGTCGCAACGTCCGAGGCACGACACGTGGTCGATTTTCGTCCCGGCCAGCCCGGCCGCTCGTTCCTCGGCCGCGAGCAACACTTCGTCGGCTCCGCGCAGGTGGCACGTCATGTCGCCGCAAACCCGCACCTCGACCGCGGGCGGCGGCGTCAGGCGAAAGTGCGGATAAAAGCTCGCCACGCCGTGGAGCTGGTACAGCGGGACGTTAATGCGCTGCGCTAAGGCGGCGAGCGCCTCGGCCGGCAGATAGCCATGCTCTCGCTGGACGGCGCGTAGCTCTTCGATGACCATGCGTGGGGTACGACGGGGGGGAACGCTACGTGGGTCGCGAGGCTCTGTCAACGGCTTGTTTACATGTCTTACGCGGATTTGCAAAACCGTTTACCATTGGCGCCCAGACTCGCCGGGCCGCACGGTCCGGAGTCTTCGCAACGGGGGTAGGCATGAGGGCGACGCTGCGTCGATGGCCGTGCGCGGTGGTCAAGACCGCGTCCGTCATCGTCCTGATGATCCTTCTCATCGATCTCGCGCGTGCGCACGCGCAAGAGCCGCCGCGCGCCGACGCGCCGCTCGGTGAAGCAGGCCCCACGTCGGTCCGCCCGGTTCCCATCCAGACGAGCCCGGACTTCGTGCCGATCCCCGACCGCTGGCGGCTCGGCTTTCCCGACTGGAACCGCTACGAGCGGCCGCTCACGGACGCGCCGTTCGAACGCGGCCGCTGGTGGGACCCCTACCATCAGAACGTGCTGAAGGGCGATTATCCGATCTTCGGCCAGAAATATTTCCTGGCCGTGTCCGGCATCAGCGACACACTCTTCGAGCTGCGCCGCATTCCGTTGCCGAGCAACGTCAGCGCCGCCCAGGCGGGCCGGGATGAGTTCTTCGGCCCCGGGGATCAGATCTTCGTCAACCAGAACTTCATCATCTCGGTGGAGTTCTTCAAGGGCGACACCGCGTTCCGACCGCGCGACTGGGAGCTGCGGGTGACCCCGGTCTTCAACCTCAACTACCTGGAGGCCCGCAACACCGGCGTGGTGGACATCGACGTCCGCCAGGGCACCACCCGCCTCGACGACCAGATCAGCTTCCAGGAGCTCTTCGTCGAGTACCACCTCGGCGATCTCAGTCCCAACTACGACTTCGTCTCGTCACGCCTCGGCATCCAGGGATTCACCAGCGACTTCCGCGGCTTCATCTTCAGCGACAACAACCTGGGCGGCCGGATCTTCGGCAACCTCGGCTCCAACCGCAACCAGTTCAACGTCGTGTATTTCAACCCGCTGGAGAAGGACACCAACACCGGGCTCAACAAGATCTTCGACCTGCGCGGCCAGCAGATCGGCATCGTCAACTTCTTCCGGCAGGACTTCATCTGGCCCGGCTACACGCTGATGTTCAACGTCCACTACCTGCACGACGCCGGCGACAAGCACTTCGACGAGAACGGCTTCCTGGTGCGGCCGGCCGCCGTCGGCACGCTCTCGAGAAAAGAGGTGGACGCGTTCTGGCTGGGCTGGAACGGTGACGGTCACATCGGGCCCGTCAACCTCACCCACTCGTACTATCACGTGTCCGGGCACGAGCGGCGCAATCCGATCAACGGCCTCACGCAAGACATCCAGGCCGACATGGCCGCGCTCGAGCTGTCGGTCGACCTCGACTGGCTGCGCCCGCGCGCGTCGTTCTTCTGGGCCTCGGGCGATCGCAAGCCCGGCGACAAGATCGCGCGCGGCTTCGACATGATCCTCGACAATCCGAACTTCGCCGGCGGCGGGTTCAGCTACTGGGTACGGCAGGG
>Ga0066710_100005648_pt1 | contig 11467 bp, 10 predicted proteins | sample GraSoiAngelo_159_FD_79666 | JGI IMG/M metagenome (GOLD analysis project Ga0066710, IMG submission 79666) | Grasslands soil microbial communities from the Angelo Coastal Reserve, California, USA - 14_1009_16_40cm | ecosystem: Environmental > Terrestrial > Soil > Grasslands | place: USA... | reverse complement strand
TTGTCCCCGAGATCCTGGACCAAGCGCTGGCGCAAGCCCTCGACGGAGAAATCGCCCACGTCCTTGTAACGCTTGTTGGTGCGGATGTCCTCGGGCGCGTCGGCAAGCGTGTCGTAGGCGGCGTCGAGCGGGTAGATCTTCTCGAACTCGAGCAGAGACCCGTCGGACAGCTTGCGGGCAGCGTTGATTTTCCCGCGCTCGAGCAGGTTCAGGAAAATGTTCAGCGCCGGCGGCCAGGTGCCCGTGCATACCGTCGCCTCGGCCTGCGCCAGCGCCTTGGCGATGGCGAACCCGTAGCCGGCGTCGTCCGCCACGCCCGCCACGAGCGCCCTCTTGCCGCGTAGGTCAATACTCAGCATTGCGCTCTACTCCCCGGTCCTGAGCCGTCAGCCATCAGCCGTCAGTGACTGATGGCTGAACGCTGATGGCAGATGGCTCACAGGAAAAACCGCGCCGCCACCGGAATCAGCTGCGGGTGCTTGACCAACGCGTGCGCGAAGATCCGCCCCAGCGTGCGCTTCTCCTGGGGAATCTTGTTCACCGTACGCGCGAGCCCATTGAAGAAGTCGTCGCTCAGGGCCTCCAGGGCCTGCTTGATGCGATAGTACTTGAGGTGATCGTCGCCCAGGAGCTTCATCCACGTGCTGTGGTAGGACGCGAGGCGGCGCTCACTGGTGTCTCGCTCGCGGATGGCGGCGGCGGCGGTGCACCCGGCCAGCCGTCCCGCTTTCATGGCGTTGACGATCCCGCCGCCCGACAGCGGGTTGATCATGTGCGCGGCGTCTCCCGCGAGGAGCACGCCGTCGGCATACGTCTTCCGGATCGTCGTGTGGACGATGACGCCGCCCACCGTATAGCCGGTACGCGCCGCGCGGGGGTAGCGCCGGGCGATCCATTCGTTCAGGTACTGCCGCGCGTTGCGGCCGTCGCTCTTCAGCGCCACCAGGCCGAGCCCGACGTTCGCCACGCCCACGCCCTTGGGGAACACCCACGCGTAGCCGCCGGGGGCCACGCGGTCGCCCCACTGGATGTAGATCGCGTCGGGGTCCACGTCGATGCCCTGGACTAGGTACTGGGCGCAGGACTCCATGTCGCGGGCCGGCACGCGGGTGTCGAGCCCCGCCCACCGGCCCACCATCGCCTCCACCCCATCGGCGCCGATCACGACCCGTGCCCCGACTGTCTCTTCGGCACCGGCCCCGCGCAGCCGCACGTGCCAGCGGCCCCCGGGACCCCGCTGCATGCCGGTCGCCTCGACGCCGACCTGCAGGTCAACGCCTTCGGCCACCGCCAGCGCGGCGAGATAGGCGTCGAACCGGGTGCGGTCGAGGATCCAGCCCACGTCACGCTGGGCAACTCTCACTTCGGTGTCATCGGGGGCGATGAAGATGACCTGCGTGATCTTTCGGGCGACCCAAGGCGCTCCCCCCGGGTCGGCGAACTCCCGCAATCCCGCGTCGCCCACCCCCTCGGCGCAACGCACCGGGGCGCCGACGGCCCGGTCCCGCTCGATCAGCAAGACATCGAGCTCGGGGGACGCGTGCTTGGCCTCCCACGCCGCGACCGACCCGGCGGGGCCGGCACCGACCACGAGGACGTCGAGATCCCTCACGCGGCGGGCACCATGGCGAGGGCGCCGACCGGACAGGGGGCGATGCATTTGCGACAGCCGGTGCAGGTCTCCACCTCGATCACCAGGTCGCTCAAGTCCAGGTGAATCGCCTCTGGGGGGCAGAGCGGAAGGCAGAGGCCGCAGCGGTCGCAGTTGGTGAGGTCGACGACAGCCACTGCGGTGGCCCGGGTTCGCGGCATGGGCGGAAGCCTAGTGTCCGCCCGGAATGCCGTCAAGCTTCGAGCTTGTTTGCAGTTACGTGGTCCGATAGGTTACGGGCTCCTGCCGTCGATGGCCCTCCGCCCGCGGAGCTACCGGTATGCGCAGAGCATCGCTCCTCATCCTCAGTCTCTCTCTTGCAGGCGCCTCGACGCGGGGGCAGTCCGCACTGAACCCCGAATCGCTGCGCGTGCGGCTCTTTGCGCTCGCGGCCGATTCGATGGGCGGCCGTCAGACCGGGGAGGTGGGGGACTGGAAGGCGCAGGAGTGGGTCGCCGCCGAGTTCCGAGCCGCCGGGCTCAAGCCCGCCGGGGAGGACGGAACGTACTTCCAGGTCATTCCATTTCAGCGGGTCTTTGCGGACAGCGCGACTCACATCCGCGTGGGGACGGTGGCGTTCCGGCTCGGCCGGGACGTGCTGCCACTCGGCCAACCGGTGTCGTGGTCACTGGAGGGCGTCCGCGCCGTCTTCGCGGGTTGGCTCGATCGCCCCGAGTCTTGGATCGATTCGCTCACCGCGGCCGGCCGCCTGCTCGTATTCGCTACCGGGGATTCGTTGCGGGACTTTCGCAGCCTCGGACCGCTGCTGGCCGGTCTGAGGCGGGCTCCGACCTATCGGGCAGGCGCGGGCGTCGCGATCGTGGCGCTGGACCGGCTCGCGCCCGACCTCATCCCGCAGGTGCTGGCCGGACGGATCATGACCGACACGGTGATTCCCACGCCGCCCGGATTCCGGCCTTTGATCTTCGCGACAGTGGCCGCGGCGCGCGCGATCCTGGGGGTGGATCCTGCCGCCGCTACCGGGGGCGTGCTCGGGAGTCCGCTCGCCGGTGGGGTGCGCTATGCACGCGCAGCGCTCGCGTTTCCCGCCCGCAACGTGATCGCCGTCCTGACCGGGGACGATCCGGCCCTGCGTGGAGAGTACGTCGCGATCAGTGCGCACCACGACCACGTCGGCTTCACCGGTCGGCCGGTCGACCACGATTCGACGTACGCGTACAACCGGGTGGTGCGTCCGATGGGGGCGGACTCGCCGATGCGCCTGGCGACGCCGGCGGAGGCTGCGCGCATCGCCGCGATCCGGGACAGCCTGCGACGCGCGCGACCGTCGCGACCGGATTCCATTTTCAACGGGGCGGACGACGACGGATCGGGGACGGTCGGACTCATCGCGATCGCTCAGGCGCTATCGGCCGGGGAGGGATGGGGGGGGGCGCGCCCGCGCCGTTCCATTCTTTTCGTCTCTCACGCGGCGGAGGAGCGCGGCCTGCTGGGGTCCGCGTGGTTCACCGACCATCCGACCGTCGCGCGGGACTCGATCGTGGCGGAAGTGGACATGGACATGATCGGGCGGGGGGGTGCGACCGACCTCCCTAAGGGCGGGCCCGGCTACCTCGAGGTGGTCGGCGTGCGGCGACTCTCCCGCGAGCTCGGCGATCTGCTGGAGCGGGTGAACGCGGGGGAGCGGGCCCCCTTCACCTTCAACTACGAGTACGACGCGCCGGGGCACCCGTTGCAGTATTACTGTCGCGCGGACCATTACAGTTATGCTCGCTACGGCATTCCGTCGGTCTCGCTGTCGCGAGGGGAGCACGCCGACTATCACCAGGTGACGGACGAGCCCCAATACATCGATTACCGGGACCTAGGTCGGGTGGCCACGCTGGTGCGGGACTTTGCCCGGGTGGTGGCCGATCTCGACCACCGGCCGGCGCTCGACGGCCCCCGGCCCGCCGATCCCCACGTGCCGTGCCGCCAGTAAGGCCGGCGTCAACCATCCGCTTGTTCGGGGTTCCGCTTTTCATTAGGTTGAGTCGCCCGTGCTGCGCCCGCCCACTCCTTCACCATGACGACACGTGCGATTACGCTGGCCGAATTGGCGAATCGGTTCCTGGAGTCCTGCGAACGAGATCGCCGTGGATCTCGGCACGGCCAACACGCTCATCTACGTTCGTGGCGAGGGCATCGTGCTGAACGAGCCCTCCGTGGTCGCGATCGAGAAGGCCACCGGCAAGATCAAAGGCATCGGGCTCGAGGCCAAGCGCATGCTGGGCCGGACGCCCGACGGCATTCTCGCGGTGCGGCCGCTGAAGGACGGCGTCATCGCCGACTTCGACGTGACCGAAAAGATGCTGCGCTTCTTCCTCAAGACGATCATCGACCGGCACCTGTTCCGAGTGAAGCCGAAGGTCATCGTGTGCGTGCCGAGCGGCATCACCGAAGTGGAGAAGCGGGCGGTACGCGACTCGGCGCAGTCGGCCGGCGCGAAAGAGGTCTACATGGTGGCCGAGCCGATGGCGGCCGCCATCGGCGTGGGGCTGCCCGTCGAGACGCCGACCGGGAACATGGTGATCGACATCGGCGGCGGCACGACGGAGATCGCGGTGATCGCGCTCTCGGGGATCGTGTCCGACACCTCGATCCGCACGGGCGGCGATGAGCTCGACCAGGCGATCGTGCAGTTCATGCGCAAGAACTACAACCTCCTCATCGGCGAGCCGACCGCCGAGCAGATCAAGATCCAGATCGGCTCGGCGGCGCCGGTAGGCGAGGAGCGGGAGATGGAGGTGAAGGGGCGCGACCTCGTCTCGGGGATTCCGAAGATCGTGCGCGTGCACTCGAGCGAGATCCGGGAGGCGGTCCAGGAGCCGATCCAGCAGATCGTGGATGCCGTGCGGCGCGCCCTGGAGATCACCCCGCCCGAGCTCGCGAGCGACATCGTCGACCGCGGCATCGTGATGACCGGCGGCGGCGCCCTGATCCGTGGGCTCGACGTGCTCTTGCAGCAGGAGACCGGCTTGCCGATCCATCTCGATGAGGACCCGATGACCTGCGTGGTCCGGGGCACCGGCCGGATCCTCGATGATCCGGAGAAATACCGCAACGTCCTGACGACCTAGCGGGATGGCGCTCCGAGCGGATCGCTACGCGTCGCGGGCGGGCACCTTGCTCTTTCTGGGGTGCGTCGGCCTATCGCTCGCGGCGATGAGCCTGCCGCCCGCCTGGCGCGACCCGGTCGCTGCCGCGCTGCGCCAGACGATCCTCGCGCCCTTCCTCGAGCTGCAGCAGCAGTCGGAGTTACTGCGGACCTCTCACAGCCGGTTCGAGCGAGTCGTCGCCCAGCGCGACTCCGCCGCCCTCGCGGCCACGTTCCTGCCCGAGCTCCGCAACGAGAACACGCGCCTGCGGGTCCTTTTGGGCCTGGGCCAGCGACTCGGCACCGGTTACACCCCCGCGGAGGTCCTCCATCAAGCCGCCCCCACCGACCCGCTCACGCTCGAGGTGTCCGCCGGCCGCCGGCAAGGCGTGCGCCCGCTGGCCCCTGTTGTGAGTCCTGAGGGCCTGGTCGGGGTCGTCTTTGCGGTGGACGCGCAGACGAGTGTCGTCGTCACCTGGGCCCACCCCGAGTTCCGCGCCAGCGCCATGGCGGCCGACGGCGGGGTCTACGGCATCGCGGCGCCCCATGGCACGGAAGGCCCGGGGGTGTGGCTGCTGGAGCTGCGCGGCGTGCCCTACCTCCAGGCCGTCCCCGTTGGAACGGTGATCCTCACCTCCGGGCTGGGCGGCGTGTTGCCGCGGGGCATCCCGCTCGGCACCGTGCTCGGCGTCGTGGGCGAGACGGAGGGATGGGAGCGCACCTATCTCGTGCGCCCCGCCGTCCAGCCGGCCGGCGTCACGCACGTGATGATCCTGGGGGCCGCCCGCAACGGCGCGGATCTGCACAACGCCTTCCCGCCCGTCCAGGAGACACCGTGAGGCGCAGCGACAAGTACCGAGTCTGGGTGATCCTGGCGGTCTTGGTGGCGCTGCAATTCTCGGTGCGTAACCGTTTGGGGAACGAGCGCACCGCGCCTGACTTCCTGCTGCTGGCCCTGCTCATCTATACGATCCGCTCTCAGCCCGGCCGGAGCGCCGCCGCGGGGTTCGTGGTCGGCCTGCTGCGCGACGCCCTCACACCGGCCAGTTTCGGCGCGGGAGCCCTTGCCCACACCCTCGTCGGCTACCTCTCCGCCTGGGGCAAGGCCGTCTTCTTCGCCGAGAACCTGTTTGTCAACGGGTGCCTGTTCTTCGCCGGGACGTGGTGCCGCAACGTCGTCGTGGCGCTGGCGTCGGGCAAGCTGAAGGGTGGGCAGTTGGGCTGGGAGCTGCTCGTGTGGTCGCCGTTGCAGAGCCTCACGACGGCGGTGGCGGGTGTCGCCGTGCTGTGGCTGTTCGGCCGCTGGCTGGCGATTCGGCTGAGCGAATCATGACCACGTTCCACCCTTTCCGGATGGACCGCCGCCTCCGCGTCGCGCGGGGGATCGTGTGGGGCACGATGGGCGTCATCGTGCTGGGGTTCTTTCGCGCCCAGATTCTTGAGCACGGTCGCTACGAACTGAAGTCGCGCACCAACCGGCTCAAGGCGATCACCCTGCCGGCGCCGCGCGGGGTGATCACTGACCGGCGCGGCGCCGTCCTGGCCGAAAACGTGCCCGGCTACACGGTCTCGTTGCTGCCGGCTGACACCGCGGCGATGCGGGCCACGCTGTGGCGCATCGCCCCGATCGTGAAGCTCGATAGCGCGGCCATCGGGCGCGTCCTGGCCCGCTACCTGCGGGTGCCGTACCAGCCGGCGGTCGTGCTCGCCGACGCGCCGTTTCCCGTCGTGTCCACCCTGGAGGAGCGGCGGCTGCTCATCCCGGGGCTCGTGATTCAGACGGAGCCCAAGCGGCACTACCCGGACAGCGGGGACATTGCGCACCTGATCGGCTACGTCGGCGAGGTCACCGAGCAGGAACTCGCGCAGCGGCGCAATGCGGCGCTGGGGCTCGGCGCGCTCGTCGGGCAGGACGGCCTCGAGCGGGAATACGACGACTCGCTGCGCGGCGCCGACGGCCTCCGCTTCGTGGAGGTGACCGCGCTGGGCCACGTCGTGCGCGACCACGGCGCCTCCCCCACCCTGCGCCCCGTCTCCGGCGCGCCGCTGCGCACGACGATCGACCTGGACCTGCAACGCTTCGTGGCGCGGATCTTCCCCGCCGGGCAACGCGGCGCGGTCGTGGCGATGGACCCGAACACCGGCGAGGTCCTCGCGCTCTACAGCGCGCCCGGCTACGACCCCAACCGCTTCGTGGGCGGCGTGACCCCGGACTACTGGCGCACGCTGAGCGAGAACGAGGCCCACCCGTTCTTCGACCGCGCCATCCAGGCGCGCTATCCGCCAGGGTCGACGTGGAAGCTGGCCCTCGCGGCGATGGCGCTGAAGCGCGGCCTCGTGACGATGCACAGTCACATGCCGATCCCGTGCCGCGGCGGCCTGCAGTACGGCAACCGGTTCTTCCGCTGCTGGCAAGCCAAGGGACACGGCGACCTCACGCTCCAGGAGGCGATCGCCCAGAGCTGCGACGTGTACTTCTATCAGCTCGGCCTCAAACTCGGTCTCTCCTCGGTGCTCGAGGACGCCAACGCCTGGGGCTTCCGGGGCCGGACCGGAGTCGACCTGCCGGGCGAGATTCCGCCGGAGTTCCCGACCGGCACCGACTACTATGATCGCATCTACGGGTCCCGGCATTGGACCTCCGCCGTCACTCTCAACCTCGCCATCGGCCAGGGGGAGAACGCGCAGACGCTGATCAGCATGGTGCGACTCTACCAGATGCTCGCGAGCGATGGGCGAGAGCACACGCCCTACCTCGTGCACCCGAACATCCCCTCCGACGTCAGCCTCGAGCTCTCGGCCGAGCAGCTCGCCGGGCTACGCCAGGCGATGATTGCCGTGGTGGAGCGGGGCACGGCCCGCGGCGCGCGCAGGGAAGCGATCAGCATCGCGGGCAAGACGGGCACCGCACAGAACCCCCACGGCCCGAACCACGGCTGGTTCATCGGGTTCGCGCCGGCCGACAAGCCCCGGATCGTGGTGGGCGCGATCATCGAGTTCGCCCGCGAGGGTCCGTATGTGGCGCCCCTCGTCGCCCGGGTGATCGCGCGTTACCTGGGCGTCGATACTTCAGCCGCCTCCGTCGTGCGGATGGTGCTGCCGTCCGACACCGCCCCAGCCACGGTGCAGGTGCTTCCCAGCGCACTGCCGGACACCGTCCGGCATGACACGGTCCCCCCGGACACCACGCGCAAGGACACGACCCATGTTCTCGCGGCTCCGCGAGATCGATAAGCCGCTCATCAGCGTCGCGCTGGCGCTCGCGGCGTACGGCCTCGCCACGCTGTATTCGGCGGGACAGACCGACGTCCCCACCGCCGTCGCGACGATCTGGGTGCGGCAGCTCGTTTGGCTCGCGCTCGGCGCAGTCGCCGCCGCGCTGGTGTTCCGGACGTCGCCGCGGCTGCTCGAATGGGCGTCCCCCTACGCTTATGGGGCGATCGTACTGCTGCTCATGATCACCCTGGTGATCGGCACGGGGGCGGGAACGGCCGCGGGCAGCAAATCCTGGATCGCCATCGGCGGCCACCGCTTGGGCCAGCCCGCCGAACTGGGCAAGCTGGCCGTGATACTGATGCTGGCGCGCTGGATCGCCGACCGCCGCGAGCCGCCCGCCACGCTGCGGGAGCTCGTCTATCCCGGGGTCATCATGGGAATCCCGTTCGTGCTGGTCATGCTGCAGCCTGATCTGGGGAGCGCCATCGTCTTCGTGACGATCCTGTTCGCGATGCTGTTCTGGGCGGGCACTAAGCCCCAGCTGCTGATCCTCCTCGCCTCTCCCGCCATCGGGCTGATCTTGGCGTTCTCGACGATCGCCTGGGGGGCCTGGATCGTCTTGCTGTTCGGCCTGCTGCTGTGGTGGCGCTCCTACGTGTGGGAAGGCCTGGCGGTCATGATGGCCAATGTGCTGATGGGGGTCGTGGCCTTCCCGTTCTGGCGGCACCTCGCTCCGTATCAGCAGAATCGGCTGCTCGCGTTTCTGAACCCGGAAGTCGACCCTCGGGCCACGGGATGGCACGTGATCCAATCCAAGGTGGCCGTCGGGTCGGGGGGCTTCTTGGGGGAGGGGTTCACCCTCGGCAGCCAGAAACGGCTCGCCTTTCTGCCGGCCCAACACACCGACTTCATCTTTTCGGTGGTGGGGGAGGAGCTGGGATTCGTGGGCGTGGTGGTCGCCCTGACCCTATTCCTGGCGCTGCTGCTCGTCCTGCTGCGCATCGCCCGCCGCGCCACCGATTCTTACTCGAGCCTGTGCGTCTTCGGCATCGCGGGCCTGCTGTTCACCCATATCGTCGAAAACGTCGGGATGACGGTCAATCTCCTCCCGATCACTGGTATCCCGCTGCCGTTCTTCTCCTACGGGGGATCGTTCCTGCTGGCGTGCTCCCTGGCGATGGGGATCGCGCTGCGGGTCGCCTGGGAGTCCCGCCAGTCAGGGTACGCTGAGCTGTGACAAGGAGTTACCAGCTCGGGGCTGGCGTATCCTCCAGGCCGCTCCCAAATTGTGCCCTTCCCAATCCCCTCCATGGCACGCATGGCCTGGTTCAAGAAAGAACGCAAGCCGCGCACGTCCGAACGAGTCAAGCTGGAGATCCCAGCGGATGCCTGGGAGAAGTGCGACGAGTGCGGGCACATCGATATCAAGGAGCGGTTCGTTCGCGCGCTCAATGTCTGCCCCAACTGCGGTCACCACCGGCGCATCTCGGCCCAAGAGTACATCGACTTCTTGGTGGATGAGGGCTCCTGGCATGAGTTGGACGCCGGCCTCAAGTCGGTGGACCCGCTCAAGTTCGAGAGCTACCCCGAGCGCCTCAAGCTCGCGGTAAAGAAAGCCGGCCCGCTGGAGGCCATCCGCACCGGCTACGCCCGGCTCCACGGCATGCCGGTGGACCTGGGGGTCATGGATTTCAATTTCATGGGCGGCTCGATGGGGTCGGTGGTGGGTGAGAAGATCGCCCGGCTGGCGCGCCGCTCGATCGACAAGCGCATCCCCCTGATCATCGTCTCGGCCTCGGGCGGGGCGCGGATGCAGGAAGGGGTCCTCTCCCTGATGCAGATGGCCAAGACCTCCGGCGTCCTGGCCGAGCAGGCATTCTGGGGAATCCCCTTCGTCTCGATCCTGACCAACCCGACCACCGGGGGCGTGTCCGCCTCCTACGCTATGCAGGGAGACGTGATCCTGGCCGAGCCGGGGGCGGTGATCGGCTTCGCGGGGCCGCGGGTGATCAAACAGACCATCGGCCAGGATCTGCCAGCGGGGTTCCAGACCGCCGAGTTCCTGCTCGAGCACGGCATGGTGGACGCGGTCGTGCCCCGCAGTGAGCTCCGGGACACGACGGCCCAGCTGCTGCGTCACATGGCCGGCCGCCGGCCGGCGGAGGCCGCCGACTGAACCGGTTGTCCTTCGCGGACGCCTGCCGTTTTCTCTTCTCCCGACAAGCCGGCCGCATCAAATGGAGCCTCGGACCCACCGCGGCACTGCTCGACGCACTTCACCATCCGGAGCGCCACTTTCCATCCGTCCACGTCGGCGGGACCAACGGCAAGGGATCTACCTGCGCCTTCATCGCCGCGGAGCTCCAGGGCCGGGGGTTGCGTGTCGGGGTCTATACCTCCCCGCATCTGGTGTCGGTGTGTGAACGGATGACGGTGGACGGACGACCGATTTCCCAAGATGCCTTCGCCGAGTGGACCAGCCTGCTCATGCCGCACATCGAACGGACGGAGGCGAGCTTCTTCGAGGCGACCACCGCGATCGCCTTTGCCGACCTGGCGGCGCGCGGGGTGGACATCGCGGTGATCGAGGTGGGGCTGGGTGGGCGGCTGGACAGCACCAACGTCGTCACGCCGCTTGCGAGCGCGGTGACCAAGATCGCCCTGGAGCACACAGACTACCTGGGGCACGACCTCCAGGGCATCGCCCGGGAGAAGGCCGGTATCGCCAAACCAGGGGTGCCGTTCATCACGGGAGAGGGTGACCCAGAGATCCGCGACGTCTTGAGGCACGAAGCGCAGGCGCGGGGAGCGGACCCGATTGTGCTGGTGGATGTCACCCGAGCCCCGGTACCCGGCACCCTATTGGGGCTCCGGGGACCCCACCAGTGGGCCAACGCCTGGGTGGCGCTGGCCGTCCTCAACGCCCTGCCGGCCCCGTTCGGGCCCGTCGGCGACGCCATTCCCCCGAGCTTCGCCGCCGCGGACCTCGCCGGGAGGTTCGACGTCCGTGGTGGCGGCCGGTGGATTTTCGACGTGGCCCACAATCCCGACGGCATCCAGGTTCTGGTCGCGGCGTTGCAGGAGCACCGCCCCCGGCGCCCGCTCCATGCCTTGGTCGGCATCCGCAACGACAAGGAGTGGCGCCCCATGCTGGCGCGCCTGCTCCCCGAGGTGGACCGAGTGGTGCTCACCGTGGCACCGACGGTGCCGGGGCACCAGCGCTGGATCGAGGAGGAGCTCGGCGGCTGGACCAACGACCGCGTGATCGGTCAACCGGTCGTGTTCGAGCCCGATTTTCTCCGGGCGCTCGAGCTGGTGCAGGAGGGCGCGGCGACGACGCTGGTGACCGGCTCGTTTCACACCGTCGGCGACGCGCTCGCCGCCTTGCCCGGGTTCGCGCCGGTCGGCTAAATTGTTGCGATGCAAGGACAAGCCTTACCCGGTTTTCGCGATTCCTATCCTGAAGAACTCGCTCTCCGCAACTACATCTTCACCACCTGGCG
>Ga0066710_100005647_pt1 | contig 11467 bp, 11 predicted proteins | sample GraSoiAngelo_159_FD_79666 | JGI IMG/M metagenome (GOLD analysis project Ga0066710, IMG submission 79666) | Grasslands soil microbial communities from the Angelo Coastal Reserve, California, USA - 14_1009_16_40cm | ecosystem: Environmental > Terrestrial > Soil > Grasslands | place: USA... | reverse complement strand
ATCGCTTGAGGCGGGGACACACCGATCTCGTTGGCCTGTTACGCGGAGTTCAGAACGAGTCCATCTGGCTGAAGTCGGGAACGGCGGATGCCAGAGGCGGTGCGCGGGAAGGCAGGTCCAGACAGTGCAGGATTTTCTGTGTGGTGTCGGGCGGGTGAATCGAGGCAAGTATTCGGAGCCTGCTTCCGCAGCGCTCACACTCCAAAACGTCCAAGTGGAAAACCCTGGCCATGAGATAAGCCCAAGCATAGTTGCGGCGGGCAGACACGTCCTTTGTGGTCACTTTGGCTTCGATCGGATCGTGGATGCCTGGTGCAGATTCCAGTACGGAAATCGGAACGGCGGCCGATGAAACAACCGATTCGACACTGGTGGGGGTGGGCTTGGGAACGATCAGGGGCCGCCATTTAGCCGCGGGAGCGAGTATTCCGTGAAATCGAGTCAAGTGAACGCGTGGCGCCGGGACCAGAGCCGCGAGCTTCGCCATGAAATCTTGCGGTTCGTAGATGACGTCTGTGGAGCCATCACTCCACAGTCGTTTAAGCCGGTAGACCAGCCGGCCGTCCGGCGACCGGGACAAGCGTTCCAGCGCCACGGCGGGACGGGCGGCGTAACGCAGCAATCTTCCAGGCGTTCTCTGTCGCGTGGGCCAATCGCGACGTTGCTGTGGAGATTAAAACCGGCAACCGCGGCACAGCGGGGGCTGGACAGTGCTTGGAGGCTATCGCCATCGATCCGGTCTCCTCCAAATGTCGCCACGCGGTTCCCGGCGTTAGGCCCTGAGGCAATTCGTCCGCGCACGGCTGAGGCATAGAGGGTCGCCAGGCCCGGATCGTTTTCCAAAAGCGTATCGGTTTCATCCTCCAGGCCGCGGCGCTCGATCATGCCTTGCACCCGGCCGGCAATGAGCGTCGCATCTGGGACTTTCTGAACTCATTGATCAGAAAGTCCTAATTTTCCGAGATAATCGATTTCGCTTTTCCGTGCTTTCGTCGACTTCCCGCGGAGCCGCGTGTGTCCTATGCCGGTCTCGGGGTGTTAGGGCGCAATTCCTATCGATCCAGACCTATGGAACAGCTTGTGAGAATTGTTCAACCGAAGTCGCCGGGCAAGCTCGCGCGCTATTCCTCGCGCGTATATCGATCAAGGTGTGGAAGCGCGTGGAAGTGCAAAGGGTAGGAAATTCAGCACTCAAACTCGACCGAACGGTTTGAGCGAATCTGCCCCGTTTGTTGTCGATCTAACGACCATGACAACGAAACGCGAACTGCACTATTTGAAAGCGCGGTTGCTGTTTCTGGAAAAGATGGGCTTGGCCGAAACCTGCGGTTCTAATCAATGGCATGTGCGTGCGGATCTTCGAGCGATCCTGACGGCGTTAGCACAGGCGAATGATCGTCAACGAGCACTTGCCGCCCACAGAAGTATTCTCTCGGACGCGCATCTGCCCCTCAGCCTGACCGACGTGAGAAAGCTCCAACGACCACTCGAAGGACGAGTTATAGGTCACGGCGAAGAGGAAGCGAGTGGACGAACCTACATGATTGGAGGGCACTAATCACCATGTTCATTCATTCACCATTCGCGCGAAGTTGAGTCAGCCCGCCACCAGGGAAAACTCAAGTCGAACACTTTTGTTCGGCTGGTCCCAACTGGGGTTCAAAACAAACGGCTACTCCAAATTGTTGATTTCGGAAATGCCGAAGCATTCTTGAAGAACAGGTTCCATGTTCGCGACCGAGTACAATTACTGACGCAACTGCCGAATGCAAACCAATGGGGCGGCTTGTTGGGAAGATATGATGCCGCTATCCAGTCGATGTTCACCGAAATGCGAGAACGAACGGAACACCGGAACAACTCCTGGCAACAACAGCGCGGTCGCTGAACTGAAGCAACCGTTCGCCTCGTTGCCGTCAACACAAGTGCACAGCCTGAGGTCGCGACGCCCGAAATGGTGGGCCAAAATCCTAGACATTCGAGTCACCCGATCTCTGAAATCCATGGACTGATTCGAGTGACCAGACAAGCGTTGCTCACTGTTGAAGGAGAACTGGAGTTGGATTCGGAAAGCGCAGATCGACGCCAGAGCAGCGATGCGCAGGAATCGCTCTATGTCAACTTGCGCGTGGGCAGGCCGGGCGCGAGCAGCCCGCTCGAGGCGGTATTTATTTTACACGATGGGTCGCAGATGATAACCTCTCGCGGTTTCCCACCCCACTAGATGCCAGAAAAGGAAATTCAGAAATTTCCGGTCTTCTCAACAAATGACCGGACAGGTACGGTGCTGTAGATTCCGGAATAGAACGTTCCTGAGTTCTCTATTGTTTCCGAAAACAGCGCTTCGAATTCAACTACGGCGAAGGAGACGATTATGAACCGACTCTGGAGAACATTTTTAATTGCAGTCCTGTCCACTGCCTGCTGCGAGGCCGCCAGGGCGCAAGTCGCACCACCGACAATCCTCGCAATCGATATCGAAGACTTCGTCGCCTACTATGACGATGTCCCCGATGCCTCGAGGCGCGCAACTGATCCCAATGCGACCACCGCAGTTCTAGGAAGAAACTTCGCGCCGTCGGTACTCATCGCGGACATTGTGGCAGTGAATGGCCAGCCTGCCAAGGGTACATTCGTCTATCATGCGCTGACCCTTAACCTTAGGACGGCTCCTGCTGCTGGGCAGGGGATCGCCGATATCGTGCGGAATAACATCAATAACCAGGCCTTTGAAATCTTAAAGAGCGACGGTACCCCGATTGGGACCATCATGACTTCCGGACTGGGGGTCGGCTCCGCCCCTCCGGGAGCGCCTGTGGCAGTCACGCAAGGCAATAACGCGATTGTCGGCGGCACGGGCGCGTTTCTAGGTGCGCGGGGGCAGGTGGGCCTGGCGGTGCAGACCTCGCCCGCTCGTTTGGCATCAATGACTGAGGATCCCGTCAACCGGCGCAGGTTTGGGGGAGGGAGGTCTCGATTTACGCTGCATGTGATCCCGCTGTTCCGCCCCGAAATTGTCAATACCACGCATGGACCGGCGGTCACGCACTCCAGCGCCTCCACACTTGTCTATGCGTTCGACCCAGCCTCGCCGGCCGAAAGGTTATCTTTGTTCGCAACGGGTCTTGGTCCCACGGTTCCGGGCGTTGATCCCGGCAAACCGTTTCCTTCAACGCCACAGGTCACAGTCAATTCGCCGGTTGAGGTGTTGGTGAATGGCCAACCCGCCGAAGTGCTCAGCGCGGTGGGCGTTCCCTCCTGCCCGGCAACCATCTCACGCGCGCACACAACCATACCGGCCACAGTACTTGGCCCAACGGTCCCCGTCGACGCGGACGACAACTGCTACCAAATTGATTTTCGGCTTCCGGCGGGCGCGACAGGAGACACGGCGAACATCCAACTACGCGTGGCATTCATTGCTGGACGCGAGGTGAGTATCTCTACCAGGTAGGTATGGCACCAAGCACGATTGCTTGGCCGGACGAGGGAAGATTCCCTTGATTCGAAGCGGTTTTGAACCGCAAGACGAAGTTCATGCGAAGGAAGTTGTAGCGCATTCTGTCTTGCTTAATTCGAGAGGAGCAAAACACATGATGTCGTACACGAATCGCCTTCTACTCTTCTTGTTCATCGTTACTATTTGGATAACCGTCTTCGCCCTCGTTGCTGCGGCGCAACAGGTGAACGGCATCTACACCGATAGCACGACGAAGGATCTCGGGGACATCACAAAAGTCGATGCTCTAAAGGGCATCAAGTTTAGGGGTTGGGTCGAGGGATATTACGTCGTCAATTTCAACCACCTTCGCCGCGATGTCGCCAATGCAAATCAGGGGGGATCTGCAATTCAGTCGCGCGATCTGACGATCGAAGGGCGAACATTCGACGTCCACAGCAACAGCCTTTCCATGAATCTCGCCGAAATAGAGGTGGAAAGGGTTCCCAATCGGGGTGGAGTCGGCTTCAAAGTTGATCTTGCAACCGGAGACACGCAGGACATCATCGTGGACACGATCAAGTTCTTCAATCCCACCGGCGTCAGCGCATTTGACAAGACCTTCCAGCATGCGTCCCTCAGCTACAACGCTCCGGTAGGCCAGGGCTTGCGATTTGATTTCGGCAAATTCGTGACACATATTGGCGGAGAGACGATCGAAAGCGTGAAGAATCGCAACTTCTCTCACTCGTTTTTCTATTCCTACGGCATTCCGTTCCAGGACACCGGCATGCGGCTCAATTATGCGTTCAGCCCCAAGATCTACACTGAAGCGTACGTTCTAAATGGCTGGAATGTGACTTCAGACAACAACAGCGGCAAGACATATGGCTTCAGTGTCGGCGCGACCCCCAGCGGCAAGTTCAATTTGTATGCCAATTATCTCGGCGGTCCGGAACGGCCGAACAACAATGGCGACTGGCGGCATCTGGGCGATTTTCAAATCATCATGTCCCCCTTTCCGAAATTGCAGACGATGCTCAACATCGATGTTGCCAAGGATAAGAATGCTCTGGGACCTGGCCGGGATGCGCCATGGCAAGGCGTAACGCTTTATGTTCGCCCAAACGTGATGGATCGATTTTTTCCGACTGCTCGCGTCGAATACTACAACGATCGAGACGGCTTCACCACAAATGTGGCCGGGCATCTATGGGGCTTCACGTTGACGGCCGATACCAAACTAGGACCACAGGATGACTTTGCGCATTTGTTGATTCGTCCGGAGATTCGGTACGACCTTGCTAACCACCCATTCTTTGGCAAGAGAGGGAGGCTGCTGTCGCGCAACCATCAATTCACAGCTGGTATTGGGTTGGTAGTTTATTTCTAGATTCAGGGTTTGGCGTGCAACGCCCCGCCGGCACGCCAAAATCCGTAGACAGCGTTACAGCGGATGCCCGTGTTGTACAATCGCGCTCCGGTGCCGGTCTCATCGAAACTCCGAATCGGGCCCTCTCAGACTGGAATGTGCGTACGAACAGCTGTTGACACGATGGTATCAGTCGATTGTCCGCTTGCCAACGCGGATGGTCGTCTTCACGCTACGTCCGGGCGATTGTACTCGCCGATGACGGCGAAACCCAAAACTGCCGGAGGCACTTTTTCGGGTTCTGGTTCGTGAAGCCACTGGTTGACGTCGCGGATCATTTTTATGGGAGCGATGACATCCGGCCGGATCGTCGCAACACCGGTGAGGTTGTTGATGTTCGTTGTCGATGTGCTGCCGGAGAGGATGCTCAGCGGGTTGCCCGATTGATCCTGCACGATCGTCGATAGCTGCCAGCCTTCGACCAGATGGTTTCCTTTGAACGGGAACGCGTAGATCGTGCTGATCACAAATCGATGCCGCGCGTCGAAATCGGAAAGCCCCGCGGTTGCCGCGAAGGTTAAAGCTGTCCTGAACCACGATGCCCTGATTGGTGCGCGAATTGTAATCGATCGATTTTGAGAACGTGTACGACGTGTTGAAGGTGAGGCCGCGGGCGAATCTCTTATTCGCGGTCAGCCACAGCGCGTTATAGCTCGAATTGCCGCCACTTTCGCGCTGGGTGATGTTGGTTAATCCAGTGTTGGGTGAAATGGGACTCGACGCCGAAAGGCGCGCGATCGGTCGCACGCCATTAACAAATTGGTTGGAGACGTGGATGTCGATATTTGTAATCAGGACATGGACCGGGTCTGTAAGTGAGCGACACGTGTCACTAAGCGGGCATCATCGATCTTCTTAGCGAGCTCAGCAAAACTTGACCTCGGCCCGTTCCATCTCAGCTCGTCGACATTTTTGAAAAGCGGCGCGTCAATGCGCAATGTGGCGAGATTCTTGAAGAGCAACGCGCGTTCGACATTCTGCTGATTAAGAACCGCAACAGGAAACTGTTCGATAGCCCCATACCTGTTGATGAGCGCCGCGGCGGTTTTAGGCCCTAAGCCAGGGAGACCGGGATAACCGTCAGAAGCATCACCGACCAGTGCCAGGTAATCAGGGATGAACATGGGCAGTACCCCGTACTTCGCCCGAACCCTGTCTTCATCACGAATCTGACCGCTTCGCCGGTCGACCTGCACTACACGGTTTCCAACGACGCATTGCGCGAGGTCCTTGTCGGGCGTCCAGATGCAAACCTTCTGCACGCGATCATCCTCCGCCGCAATGTGAGCCGCGGATGCGAGCGCGTCGTCAGCCTCTAACTCAACCATGGGCCAGACGACGACACCCATGGCGGTAAGCGCCTCCTCAAGCGGATGGAACTGCGCAAGCAAGGCCGGCTCAAGGCCTGTGCCCGTTTTGTAGGCTGGCCAGAGAGAGGTCCGGAACGACTCGATGACGTAGTCTGTCGCGACCCCGACGTGCGTCGCGCCGTCGTCACGCAGCTTCACGCTCATATTGAGGACCCCGGCGACTGCGCCGTAGGGTGGATCAGTCTTCCTGAAGCGCCGGATTCCATAGAAGTGACGAAACAATTCGTAGGTGCCGTCGACGAGGTGGATGATCATTTCAACTTTCAGGTCAGGCAACAGGCCCGAGGCTTTGGACATTTTAAGTGACGTTCTGTTGTTCTGCAGCGGAAACTCGATTACCGCAATCCGCATCAGGGCGCGCCAGCCGGATTGAAGCCGCATGCGACTTTGGCAGCGGGGGCACTCCAGCGCATTAAGGCCCACGGCTCGGCGGTTGTGCCCAAATCGGGTACACAGTATCATTGCCAAGTGAGGATCATCGCTCGCAGGACGCTGACACGGTTTGTTGAATCACTCGCGGGTCACAAAGATCAGCGTGCGGTTAAAGCGGCACTCGATGCGTGGTTTCACGAGGTAGCCGAGGCGGATTGGAAGACGCCGGTGGACGTAATGAAGAAGTATGCCACGGCCAGCATTGTGAGTTCGGATCGAGTGGTGTTCAACATCAAGGGCAACGATTACCGGCTCGTAACAGCGATCGACTACAGGAGACAAGTCGTTTTCATCAAATGGCTCGGAACCCATGCCCATTACGACAAGATTGATGTGAAGACGGTGAAGTATGAAAGTCAAACCAATTAAGACAGAGAAGGATCATCAGGAAGCGCTCAAAACGATTGAACGTCTTTGGGGCTCGCCGGAGGACACCCCGAAGGGAGACTTGCTCGATGTGCTAATCGCCCTAGTGGAGGCATACGAGCGCGCTCATCATCCAATCGATCCTCCCGATCCGCTCGATGCAATCAAATTCCGTTTGGAACAGCAAGGCGCTGACTACGCGTCGTTGATCGGCGTCATCGGGCATCGAACGCGCGTTTATGAGGTTATGCGGGGAGATCGGCCGCTTTCTCTGGATATGATTCGCCGTCTGCACACCCATCTTCGCATTCCCGCCGATGTGCTGATTAGGCCATCAAGGCGACATCGGGTCAAACGGCTGGGCAAGAGACGTGTTACCAAACGCGCGCGATTGTAGTGCGCGACTTTCGTCTTAAGATAGCGCCGCTTCAGATTCAGAGAACCATGATCGGCAAACAAATCGCGCTCCCCCAGTAGAAAGGGACGCAGTTGAGTTAAGCAGTCTTTTGTCACCTATCCACGCCCGAGCCCGCGGCACGTGTCCGGCATGATCCCGCCGGCCGCGCGTTTTGGCGCGCGGATGTACGAACGGGAGTGGCGCGAGGACCTGCTCCCGCGCTACGTCGCCGCGGTCGATCGTGCGGAAGAGCGTGTCGATAAGGCGGATGCGTCTGAGCTGATGGCGTTGATCGACGAACTGGCAGGGCTGGCAGGCCACTATTTCGCCTCGATGGCGGTGGTCGCCGGCTATGCCTACAAGGCAGAGGGAATGTTGGTGATATCGGGAGTCCTCTGGCGCACGCCTCGATCATCGCACGGGAGTACGGGATCCCTGCGGTCGTCGGCTGCGGAGACGCCACGCTGCGACTGAAGGACGGTCAGCGCGTGACGGTCGACGGGACGGCGGGCGTGGTAGAACGTTAACTTGTCATCGCCACTCATGTTTTGGATATTTCCGTTGTAGCTCCGATTTGATTCGCGGGTAATGTTCGCGCCAGAAATTTGCCAGGTCGTGGGTCATTTGTACCGGCCGCATGCTTGGCGCCAGGATGTGCACGCTAAGCGCAATACGGCCCATTGCAATTCTTGGCGTTTCGGTGACGCCGAACAGTTCCTGAATGCGTAGCGAGATATAGGGCGGCGATTCCGGCTCATACGTCACCTTTGGTGTACGCCCATTCGATAGCGTGACTCTCTCCGGTGCGTGCTTGTCCAGAAGCTCGCGTTGGGTGGTCGAAAGCCACGATTTCACGATAGGTTTCACATCGCGATCTTTAACGTCTTTATAGCTCACAGCTCCGAGACAGAGCTGCTCGATAATGTGCCGCCGATCCGCCTCTCGAATTGCAGGTAACTCAAATTCCGGGCACCACTGGCCTAGCAGATTCAACCGCAGTATCCATTGTTCGACGCTGTGGTCCCACTGCGGCAATGGCAGCCTGCCCGCCACGACTTCCTCGGCCAACACACGTGCTGCAGCATCGGGAGGAGGCGGTTCCACTCGCTTTGAAGCGATGGTGAGATCGCGGAACCGCTCGACATGCTCAGCTTGCACTCTTCTACTGACCGCATCGAACACAACGCGCGTCTCTCGGCCGACATCTTTTGCAAACAACTCGTGAAGCCAGTCCGCCTCGATCGCGGTGGCGAGGGAAAGAATCGTGTTCACTTCTTTGGAAGACTGCAGGTGGTCCGGCTTGCGCGCGCTCCCGCCGCGTCCCTTTTGCCGTCCACCCAGTTCTTGAACTTCTGCTGCAACCAAAAGCGGGCTTCCGCGCACAACGCTTTCGCGAGCGAGGTTGCCGCGACGGCCGTGGACCAGTTCGCAACGCAGTGTGCCTTCGTCGATGCGGCGTGCGACGCGATCGCTGAATCCGATGAGGATGCATTTTCTCAATGCTTCATTCGCGATTTCGCGCTGCAGATCCAATCCCTGCTCTTTCGCGATACGAAGGAACTGCTCATGCAGCGGGCCAACTTGCCGCGCTGCCGTGGCATTGATGCCGAGCCTGCGAAGCGCATCCGTCCGGAATTGATTTTTCGAAGCGTACTCCCAAGCGCGCATCAACACCCAAAAATCGGAAGTCTCATCATGCCCGCCAAGAAGATCTTCACGCGCCGCAGCAGCCTCGTGATCGGGATTCCGCGCCAACAGATCGCGTCCCTGCGTGAGCGCGGCGAGCAAGCACGCCTCATGCACGCACCCGTATTCCTGCGCGGCCAGCAGCATGCGCGAGTAACGCGGATGAACCGGGAATGCGAGCATGCGACGGCCAAGCGGTGTGATGCGGGTCATCTCTTGCTTGGCCTCGAGTGCGCCCAAATCCAGCAGCAATTCTTCGGCGTGCGCGAGTGCCGCGTCACTCGGCGGTTCGAACCACCGGAAACTGTAAAGGTCTTCGACGCCCGCAGCTTTGAGCGTGAGAATGATTTCGGAAATATCGAGCCGCTTGATCTCCGGTGACTCCTGCGCCGGCCGCTCTGCGTGTTCCGGCTCCGACCAGAGCCGGATGCAATGTCCCGGCGCTGTTCTCCCGGCGCGGCCCGCGCGTTGCTCGGCGCTGGCGCGGCTGATCTTTTCAACCAGCAGCGTATTGATACCCCGATTCGGATCGTAACGAGGAATACGTGCGAGACCACTGTCGATTACCAATCGAACGCCATCGATCGTGATGGAAGTTTCCGCGACATTGGTTGCGACGACGACTTTCGGCTGATCGTAACGCGCAACCGCAGCATCTTGATCGCGCGGCGCAAGTTCACCGTGCAACGGAAGAAGCAGATAGCCGCGAGACTCCGGCTTCTGGCGGATCGCATCGATGGTCCGATGGATCTCGTAGCCGCCGGGCATGAACACCAGAACATCGGGGCGGTCTGGGCGGCCATAGAGCGCCCCTGCAGTGTGAACGTACTTCGCAAACGCCTCTGCTGCAACTTCCCACACCGGCGGCGGATTGTTTCCCAAGCGCCGCGCGAGATATTCAATTGTGACCGGGTATGTCCGTCCTTCCGAGGTCAACACGACGCACGGCTGCAGGTATTTTTGCAGCGGGCGGGCGTCGAGTGTCGCAGACATCACCATAATGAGAAGGTCGGGGCGGGTCTGTTCCTGGACGTCGAGAGCGCGTGCCAGCGTGATATCTCCATATAGATGCCGCTCGTGGAATTCGTCGAAGATCAGCGCTTGAATGCCAACGAGCGTTGGATCCTGAATCATCTGGCGCAACAGGATGCCCTCGGTTTCAAATTTGATGCGTGTCGCTGCGCTTGTCGCGTTCTCGAATCGGACTTGATAACCGACCTCGTGTCCCAGTTCCACGCCTTGCTCACGCGCGACGCGGGATGCGAGCAATCGCGCCGCAAGCCGTCGTGGCTGCAGAATCACGACCTGTCCGCTCCCGAGCAATGCATGCTTGAACAGCATCTGGGGCACCTGCGTTGATTTGCCCGAGCCGGTCGGCGCCTGCAGAACGAGACGTCGTGTGTGCGTAACGGTGGTGAGGATGTCCTTTTCTATTTCGTAAATCGGCAGGAGTTCGGGCATGAATAGATTTTGAAATTGGAGGAATCCTGCATCTCAAATTCCGAAATCCGAAATATCAGATTGGACCAGTCCAATTTGCCATTTCGGATTTCGGATTTGAGATGCAGGATTCGTCCGATTTCAAAATTTCTTCCTTCCCTGTCTGGGCAAGTAGGTTGACGCCCGTGCGATCAGCGGGGAGCAGGTGCGGCTTCCGGCGTGGGTGTGCCTGCGCCGCCGCCCCCGTCCCAATCCTTCTCGACGCCGTGGCCTCGCGCTGAATCACCATGCATAGGGGTCACAAACCCGAGCAAGCAACCTCTGGTGCCGTCCTTGAGCAGATGACAGCGAATTTTAATGGGGTCGCCCGGTTTGACGTCTTCGCGCTTGATGCCGACGCGTTGGAGTCCGCCGGGACCCGTGGCCTCGAGAGCCCATACTGCAGGTTCCCCTTTCTCATCCTTGACCTCAAGGTAGATCCACGAATGCGGAACCAACAAATGCAGTTCCGTGACCTTACCTTCCATGGTCGTCCATTTCGAAACGTCGTAGTTACCGTGCGAATGGTGCGCCTGCACCGGCAACACCGATAAAATCACACCGATGGCGAAAAGCCTCAACGATCTGACCAGCATGGTCGCCCTCCTCACTTGAAAATATGAACTGCCGGACCGGGTCTCGACTCGCCGCCGATGTTTTCATCTCGTCCGCGGCGGCGGCGGTGCCGGGAATTTCCATTCCTCCGAATATCCAGTCGTGTAGTACGTGCGATAGCGCACCGGCTTCCCCTCCTCATCGAGGAACTGCAGAGATTGCTGAAACAGTCCGGGCGGTGGCGCACCTTTAGGAACGGTCGCCTCGAATACGTACAGACGCGTCCCATGCCTGTGGATAGCCGCGAACGT
>Ga0066710_100005645_pt1 | contig 11468 bp, 9 predicted proteins | sample GraSoiAngelo_159_FD_79666 | JGI IMG/M metagenome (GOLD analysis project Ga0066710, IMG submission 79666) | Grasslands soil microbial communities from the Angelo Coastal Reserve, California, USA - 14_1009_16_40cm | ecosystem: Environmental > Terrestrial > Soil > Grasslands | place: USA... | reverse complement strand
TCGACAGTTCCCTGCCGAGAAGAGGCTAGGTGTCTCTATGGCGCAAGGGCTCTCAGGTGAAGCTGTGAAGGGGAACCCGACGACGGTAATCCCCAGAGTCGATGAGACCAAGTCAACAAACAACCGAAGAGTTGATAGAACCGCTGACTACGCCTGATTTTTCCGGAAGCTGAAAAAGGGTCTAGAACGGACACCCACTCCCTTTCCTTATACGATCCCCACGAAGAGAAATAGCGATTTTCACATGTTTTTCTTGCGCGGTTGAGGGATTCTTGACTCAGAGTGCCAGTGGTTTCGTGTTTGGGCGAAGGCGACTCGCCAGTGAGAAGTGAACTGGCCTGAAGCCTACGTCTGTCTTGGGGAACCCTTGCCTGTAGCTCTTAGAGGCTTAAGGAGCCAAGCTCGGAGAGATCGACTAAGCTGTTCATCTTCATCATGGCGGGGGAGATTGTGTAAAGCACATTGCCGATGTATAGTGAGCGGGTGATGAAGCGGTTGGTGTTATTCCAACTGGGTGTTTCACCGTTCAAGAGGTGAGTTATTCCACCCCGGAACACAATCCCGTTCTCTGCTGTGACGCTGAACACGTAGGCTCCCTGCCAGACAAGTGAATTGTAAGTCCACGGATAGCTCGTGTTTTGCTGAGCCTTAGCGATCTCGACCGGGATAACGAGGAGGTTGAGTGAGTGGTCGAAGAGGACTGATTTGTGGTCTGTCAGGGCTGGGGAGTCGCTGCCTCGGTCTCCAACCAAGTAATTGCTCGTGGCTATGGGATGACTAGGGTCTGTGACGTCGAAGAGGCTGAGCTTCAATCCCTGGAACAAGGCCGAGTTCTCCCATGTAACGTTGGTAGAGGATTTTCCGAAACCTATCAAGTGCGTCTCATCGTAAGGTTGCAGATAGTCGGAGACTCCTGTAATGTTGAGTTGTCCCAGAACCTTGGGATGATACGGGTCTTGGAGACCGATAACGAATAAAGGATCCATCCGCTGGAACGTGACCAAGTATGCTCTGTCGCCCATGAACCTGGCAGCGTAGAACGCTTCTCCAGGAGAGAGACCCTCCAGTCTACCTACAGTGTGGAGGCTGCTATCAAGAACATAGAGATTCGTCTGCTGAATGGTCTGCGACACCGGCTGGGCGACCGTTGAAGGCTGCATCGCCCTGATCGGCAGGGATCCATAGTTGCTCGTAGCGACGCGGAAATAGCCCTTGGTTTCATCCATGGAAAACTGGTTCAGAATATGACCGGGCACTGCTCCAGTCGCTTCATAAGCAACGCTTCCATTGCTTATGCTGACCCGATGAATCACTGTTTCCTCGTTGCAAGCCCACGTGGCTGACGTGAGATAGATATTCCCAGTAGAAGCATAGATAGTGCTACTAGTGCCGATCAGAAATGTCTCCGACGCTAAGCTCGGAGGAACGGTGAGGTCCACTCTTTCTATGCTGGTGAGACTGTAGTAATAGTCCAGTACGTCTGAATGGTATATTTCGGTGGGAAGGACCGTTGAATTCTGGCCGTTTATCTTTCTAGAGGGAAGGACTACGCTGTCGTTCCGAAAGAACAGGTTTTCTGTTGTTATGAGATAGATAGACTTGGAGATAAGGCGAGATCCTTCGTATGAGCCAGTCTGTTCCAGAGTCAATGTGAGAACAGGATTAGACCGACTGGATATGTCGTAGACCCATAGCCAAGTGATGGGGCTGAAGTACCACACGCGAGTTGGGCCCGCTTTGGAAGCCACTCCAATGGGTGAACCTCCCAAGAGAAGTGGTCCTGGACTAGCCTCTCCGCCGATGAGAACAAGCTTGTCTCCAAGGACGAAGACTCCTGTGAGGGTCGCGTCCGGAGCTATTCGTGACACAACCCTTGCATCGCCAACCGGGTACGCTTCTACGATAACTAGAGTGTTGTTAGTTATCGTGTAGATGTACTGTCCATCGTTCTTGACTGTGTCAAGCTCGTCCACACCTTGGACTTGGACGTTTGTCGAAGAGTGGTCAGCGGCTAGAGAGCTTTTTAGGTTTTCGACCAGGATCGAAGGGTTTGTGCCAGGGTTTTGAACTAAAGGCGTGATCGGTGTTCCGGGGCATACCGATGGTTTGGTCTGAATGAAATTTGTAAGTTGAGTGTAGGAGCTGAAGCGGCTCATTTGATGAGCTGAAGCTGCCGGGAAGAAAGATAATGGAGCGGCAATCCCAATTATCACCAGTGCAACTATGGCGGACTTCCAAAGTGGGTTCATCAGACCTCACGATGTACCACTACCTTGCTCTCTCGGCATAATCCCAGTGGTTAGAACGGACCGTACAAGGAAAAGAACAGGGCAAGATTGAACTTGTAATGGGTAGAACAAGGAGAAGAGCCTCGTTTGGAAGAAGATAGAGAAAGAATTGTGGACTCTGAACTCAAAGGGGTCACATTACGGGTCTACTGGCACATCCTTGGTTCCAAGACTAAGACCGTCGGGGTCAGACCGGTCCAAAGGGCACTGGGCCTAAGCAGCCCCAGTGTGGCATCGCACCATCTGGAGAAACTCAAGTCCCTTGGGCTGCTGGAGAAGGATCTGACCGGAGAATATCACCTTGTCAGCCAGGTCAAGGTGGGCATATTGCAGAATTTCGTAGGCCTTCTTGGTATTCTCATTCCCCGATATCTCTTCTACTCCATCATGTTTACCGTGATGCTTATCCTCTACCCTATCCTTTACCCACCAAACTTCTCGGCCCATAACATTATGGCCTTGGTGTTCGGGGTAGCCGCGGCGAGCGTTTCCTGGAGCGAAACGGTTCGAGTTTGGAGAATGCGTCCGTTCTGATGCGTGTACGGCTCGTTCTAAGATGTGGGCTTATGCTTACGAATAGGCGTGATCTAAGTGGAGAAGAATCGAGGAGGAATCAATAGTCTATGTGGACTAGGAAATGGGGGCCAAGACTGATGGTGAGCCTGGCCTTGTGGGGTCTGGCCGGCGTGGCTCTCGTCTTGCTCCCGGGCCTTCTTGCCCAGAACCAAAGCAAGAGCACGGAAACGCCCCTTATCCAGAGTCCTAGGACATCCATCACCACATCAGGGCCCAGTACTATGACGTCACAAGGTTCCAACCCTGGCAGCTCCAACGCTGGAAGCGATTTCTTGCTCCGGCTTCTCCTCGTAATAATCCCAGCCCTGGCGCTTTCGGCGCTTGGTGGAACATGGGTCTCTGGGAGGATTCGCAGAACAACCGTCTGAGAGGCCCCTAACTACCTGTCAAGGCCTGGAGAAAAGTAGAAACTTGGTTCCTCGTTCTTTTCTCCTGGAAAGAAGAACCTAGTAAGTTCTCTCACACTTCGAAACTGAAAATCTGGATTCTCCGAGGTCGGATCTCCCCTGTTCTCTGGACTCCATAATGCGGCAATTGTCGCTACGCCTGCTCCCTTACCCGCCAAGATATCAGCTGGAGAGTCTCCAATAATCGCTGACTCTTTGGGCCGCAGCCTCATCTTGTCGAGCGCAAGCCGAACTCCTTCGGGGTCAGGCTTAGACTTGTGAACATCGTCTCCAGCAACTAGAACTTGGAAGTACTTCCGCAGCCCGAAACTGTCTAATGTCAATTCCATTAGAACGCGTTCAACTCCCGTAAAGACTGCCAGGCGTTTTCCAGATTTCTGGAGTTTTCCGAGTAGCTCTTCGATCCCCGGGAACACGAGAGTTCTACTAGGTAGCTCTCGTCTATAGCAGCTGTAGTAGTCCTCGATGGCAGCTTTGCTTTGAATCCCTCCCAGTTGAATAGTGAATCTTCCGATGATTTCGCGCGCCGCAGGCCCGAAAGTCGATATGACCTCTTCCAGAGTAAGGTTTCTACCCAGATATTTCTCGACAATCTCGTTGAGACAGTGCACGATAAGAGGCAGCGTGCTGACCAAGGTGCCATCCATGTCAAAGATCACACCGTTGAGATTCTTTACAAGATTGTATGACGAGCCAGTTGCATTCGATGGTTCGGGCAGGCTTCCTTCCTCAACTTGTTTCGGGTTTTGAAAGTCCTTGGCTAGGCGAGTGAAATCTAGCAACCTCTATATCGTTGTTCGTGGAAGAAAATTACACCTTGTCCTGTAAAGAACACACGATTGTCTCGCATTTAGCCGTCCTGCACCATAGTTCGGCCTTACTCGTGAAATACGATGACTGGTCTGAGTACGACAGTCAGCCTGGCTGGTTTCTCCCGAACGATGGTCTAAAACATGTTGAACATCCCGAGACAGGGGCAAAGAGAATTCTCCGCGATCAGCTGGGGCTTGAGAATGCAACGCTAAGGCTAGTCGATGTGGAGTCGTTCATAGGTGACAACAGGTCATGGCATTTGATATTCGACTTTCTCGCCTTTCCTAGTTCTATGAGAGTAATGCGGGGAAAAGGAGTGGCGGAGACAAAATGGTTTGAGATTGACAAGCTGCCGGGGCCGGGAGAGTTTGCGCACAACGGCTGGGGGAGGTCAGTTCTCCTCAAACACGCGAGAGTTCAAGAAGCTAAACCTCTCAGCGCGCTATGAATTACTCGTGGGGTGTAGCTAGCTCCACCGATGGAGACAAGTCTTGCCAAATAGAAAGTCTATTAGCCCATCTGACCCCAGCAGACCTCTCGCGTGAAAGGAAACGGGCCTAAAACAAGCTCTAGAATACATTAACGATAACCAGGAAACCTCGCTCCGGGACTTTCGCAATCTTCTGCGCCAGCCCAGCATATCGGCCCAAGGCAAAGGAATCGGGGAATGCTCCAAGCTTGTTAAGAAACAGATGGAAGCCGCGGGCATCAATACCAAAATCATTCCAGAAAAGGATGGAAATCCGGTTGTCTTCGGTGAGGTACGGTCAAACTCGTCCAGCAAAACCCTTCTAGTCTATGGACACTATGATGTCCAACCCCCGGAACCATTGGACAAATGGGTCTCGGGCCCTTTTGAGGCAAAGCTTCATGGTAGAAAGATAATTGCTCGGGGAGCCACGGACAGTAAGAACAACGTAGTCTCCTGCATCAAGGCCGCGGAAAGCTATCTGAAAACAGGACGGGAGCCTCCCCTGAACCTCAAGTTCATCCTCGAAGGCGAAGAGGAGATTGGAAGCCCTCACCTTCCCCACTTCATCGACGAGAACGCGAAGAGATTGAAGGCTGACTCTGTGGTTTGCTACGATGGCGACCTGGACGAGACTGGTCGGGCTAAGATCAATCTGGGTGTGAAAGGACTCCTCTACGTAGAACTTCGATGCAAGACAGCCAAAGAAGACCTTCACTCGTCCTACGCGCCGCTCGTGCCAAACGCTGCCTGGCGTCTTGTCTGGGCTCTCTCGACAATCAAGAGTCAAGACGACAGAATACTGGTAAAGGGGTGGTATGACGATGTTGAACCGTTCACATCTGCCCAGTCCCAACTGGTTGGCAAGATTCCATTCCGAGGCGAAACCTTCTTCAAAGAATTCGGACTGAAAAAATTTCTCAAGGCCAAAACGAACAGAGAAGCGTTGAGACGCTACCTAATGGAACCAACCTGCACAATTTGTGGTTTCAAAGCAGGATACATTGGTGAAGGGTCGAAAACCGTTCTACCGGGGAGTGCCATGTTGAAGCTGGATTTCCGGCTGGTGTACGACCAGAACCCAAGAAAACAGCTCCGGATTTTGAAGAACCACTTGGAGACACACGGGTTCGATGATGTTCGGGTTAAGGCCTTAGGACTGCTCGAGCCGTCCCGAACCAAACCATCAGCCCCGATTGCCAAAGCCGCGACTAGGGCAGCCAAAATTACGTACGGATCCGAACCAGTAGTTCTTCCCAGAAATCCCGCGTCTGGTCCTGACTATCTGTTCACCAAGAGGCTGGGCATGGATTCAATATGGACAGGTGGCGGTCTAGCGTCATCTTACTCTCATGCACATGCGCCGAACGAATACACCACCATCGACCTCTTCCTGTCCGGAATCAAATATCTCGCTGCCATAATGGATGCTTACGCGAGGATTCAATAGCAGAGTCACTGGGTCCGACTTCTACGCCGAGAGAATCCGGGTTCCCGCTTCAGTTCGGGCTGCCGAGAGCCTTCCGTAGTTCCTTCGCAACAGGAGAATCATGAGGAGATAGGTGAATGCCGCCCCAAGCGCCAGCAGGTAAAAGTTACCTTGATAATCCGTTATTGGGATTCCCTTGGATTCCAGAGGTCCCACCAGTTCAAGTGAGCCGGAAAAAGCGGAGGCCATCCTCGACCCAGAATATGATGCGAACAATATGGAAGCGAGAACGTAGAACCACCGTCGATGCGCCCAAGAATAGCCCGCGGCCAGAACCCCGAGTATGAGAATACCCATGATTACTTGTTGAAGCAGGGCGATTCCCAGAATGTCGACAGATAGCCCTGCTCGCGAATATAGTTGAGACTGCTCAAAGAGAAGCAGGCCGTTAGCTATGCTAGCCAGAAGGTAGACTGTCAAGTGTTCCCGCAGATCCAGTGTCAAGGGTTTGGAGGCCAACTCAGGCGCAAGCTAGCGGGACCCAGGGGGCTTGTTAACTACTTGTCGGGCCTTCGAACGTCTCAATAGCCGGTATCAGGTTCGAAAACTGTCTAGTACTCGGATCTACTTCTAGGACAGCTCCTGTAGTGGGATGGGTTCTACTTTTCGGTAAACCTGTGAGGGATGCAGTCGTTTTCCATCAACAGTTAGCAAGTCCGTTTGAATGGAGATTCCAAAGAGTCTCTCATTCTCTTCTAAATGCGGGAGTATCAGGTCCCAATCTCTGCTGGCGAAGTCCGTAATCCGTCCCCCATTCAATTGATCACTGGTAATGATTCTATGAGGGTCTCGAACGAAAATCGCGCCTCCTGACGCTAGGGAGAAAAGATTTCCTCCGGGATAGGGGGTTGTCTGATCCTGGAATTTACCCTCGGCAGTGGGCTTGAGGCCATTGAGGATGATGAATCCGCCCTCATTGTAAGGATCTCCCGCCATGAAAGACTCGGCCAAATAGTCGAGACAAGTTCCATTGATGACCACCTTCGGCTTTCCCACAGCGTTGATCAATGGACGTCCGGCTGTGTTTCCTAGAACGTAGACATGACCCCCTTTTGCTGCGTACATGAAAGCCTGTCCCACGTCGCCGTGGATGACGAGCTTTCCGTACTTCATGATCTGAGCCGCCTGGTCTTGGGCTGCTCCGTGAACATAGACTTCACCACCGTCAATTCCGGAGGCTGCATAATCGCCTGTGTCGCCGTAACAGTCGATTCTGAACCCGTTAGTTTGGGGCCCGAGGCCGTTGGCTAAGAACCGGTGACCGTGAAGATTGTAGAGCATGACTCTCTTCCATCCTTGGTTGTATGCTTGGACGATAAGCCTGGCCGCGCTTTTACTTCCTTCAACAGGAAACCCCGCCGTGTCGACGACCAAAACATCGCTAGCCCTTGTAGGAGGCGCGAGGCTTTCCCTGAACGACCAATCAACCCGAGACCAAGCAAGTCCTCGTACGAGAAGGGGGACCTCTGAGAATATTTCGTTAATAGCATCATTGTACATGTGGAGGAGAGAACTTCGCTTCTTGGACCCAGTATCGTATACGCGATCATAAAGAAGCGTCAAGGACTCTAACGCGAAGGGCCTAGCTAACTTATTGTCCCTAGCCAACCTTTTCAGCTCCTCTACAACTTCGGCGAGGTACCCAAACGAGCCCTCCCGTAATATTGGACGAAGATACTCGTAGACCGCAGAGGGATCGTACGGTTCTCTAAGCTTCTTGAGCTGCATAGTAACACTCGCATTCAACGCGACCGAAACTATTCCTTGGTCGAAATGACTCTGATCTTGAGAAGTGACGATAGTGCGTCCGAACTTGTCTGCACAAGTCAGCTCCATCCCAACTGAAGTATCTTTGAGCGTGAAGACGAAAGCTCCCCCATCCGTGTGACTTCCCCCTCTCGCATTCCAGTACGCGTCTGCGTAACGGGCGGGGATTTTTCCATCCTCTGCCAGTCTGGACAGCATCGCATTGATCGCCTGTCTTTCAGAAGCGATTACTCCAATTCTGACCCTTCCCTCTTGGAGAGCGAAAACCTGGGGCCTCAACATGGACGTATCCGTAATTCCTACCAGTTGCTGCAAACCTTTCTCTGGCTCGTTTCTGGCCACTATGAAGAACCAAGGACCATCAGGGGATCCGTGAATATGAGTGGACTGGATGGCCCGATAGACATTTTTCTTCTCCTCTGGCAGCATCTCGAAGTCTCGCTCAGTGGTGGGCGCCAGGGCCTCGAGCAAGTATTCCAGCGGGTACCTGTGAACTCTGTTCAACAGGTCGAATAGTAGAACGGATACTTCTGTATCTGTCAGGAAGAGCGGTCTGATCTTTCTCTGCGCCAAATATTCTACAATGGAATGGTAATTTGCGAAGTCGCCGTTATGAACCAATGCCTCATGCAGCCCCACGAAGGGATGAGCTCCTCCGGGATGCCAGACCCTGCCCTTGGTGGGGTACCTGTGGTGGCCGATCCAGATGTGCGCCCGGAAGTCCTCTAGCCTGTAGTATCGAATCACGTCATCTCCATAGCCTACCAGCTTGAGAACCATCATGTTTTTTCCGTGTGAGAGGACGAAGGCTTTCTTTTCTCCAAGTGACGAATAGTAGCGGAGGTTGAGCCGGTAGCTGTTCTGATAGACTATCTCATCTTCCAGAGCAAGCCTCTCAAGACCAAAGAGTGAATTGTCACGGGCGAACTCGAGAGCAGCTTCTGTTTTGACACGGCAGAAGTACCTGAATACCTGTGGGGGCTGAACCTCTAGGCCGGGTACGCTTCGATAGTCTTCTAGGGAGGATACCTCGCAAGAGGCGTCGACCTCGAATAGGGGTGAGACAAATTCCTTCTCAACTGCTTCTCTTACGCTCGGGTCCAGATAGGCTATATGGATTAGATAGTTCTCTTTCAAGACCTTTCTCGACACGCCCAGCTGTTCTGGATCGAGACCGACGGCCGCTATTCCGCCTCCCTTTCCATTCCCTCGGTTCTTCATCTGCTCGAGAGATCTTAGCAGGTATCTCCCTTCTATTGGGATAGTAGAGGCCGAGCCGATGACTCCGCAGCCTCCCTCCGCCTCTTCTTTCACTGCCTGGGGTACGAGAACTGGCAGTTTGGATCTTGACGCGATTATTTTCTCGACGAGCTCCATTCTGACCACGCCTATTTGTACCGAACTAGAAGGTCTGCTCGTCCCCTTAGTTCTCCGATTCTCTGCAGTCCGAACGTTGCTAGAATGTTTCGCAACTGCTTCTCCCAAGCGTGTAGCATGTTGACTATTCGAGCCTCACCCCATTCCGGATCTATAAATTGGGAAAGCTCAGGGTCCGTCGTGGTAATCCCTACCTGGCATCCTCGACCCCGTTCACAATTCCCACAGTGTGTACAGCCAACCGCTACAGCCTCCGCGGTCGCAATGACGCAGCCGTCAGGACGAAGCGCGATAGCTTTTGCCACATCATTGGCAGTCCGGATGCCCCCGCTGGCCATGAGGACTATCTTGTCCCTGACCCCCTCCGAGACGAGGTACCTGTGAACTTTGGGAATAGCGTACTCTACTGGCATCGCTATGTTTTTCTTGGCTATTTCTGGGGCTGCTCCGGTTCCCCCGTAGGCTCCGTCGATGTGGATGATGTTCGCGCCCGCATAATAGCTCCCTATCGCCACCATGTCGACGTCAGTCGGCGTGGATACCTTTACGGAAACTAAGGCTCGGGGATTGACGGTCTTGATCCAGTCCACATGCTTCTTGTGATCCTCTACCGAGTAGACGCTGTGGAAGGGAAAGGGTGAGTAGAGGCTGGTGAACATTGAGGATTCTCGCATCTTTGCAACCTCCGAGGTGACCTTGTCGGCCAAGAGGTGGCCGCCCAATCCTGGCTTCGCGCCCTGGGCATATTTGAACTCGACAATCGGCGCATATTGGATAGTTTCTTCTCGAACACCGAACATTCCAGTCGCGACTTGCGTGATGACGTTGTCCTTGTAAGGGACAAGCTGGTCCGGGTAGCCTCCCTCTCCCGTGCTGGTGTACGTGCCTAGCCGTTTGGCCGCTCTGGCCCGTGCGAGCATGAAGTTGAGGCTGATCGAGCCGAAGGACATCCCACCACCGTATATCGGCAGCGGAATCGTCAATCTTGCCCCTTCGTCTCTCTGGTTGAGGGGTAGCGACAAGTCCACTTCTTCTTCGTCTATTTTCCTGAAACTCTCCGGTTTCTGCCAGCCTAGAATGTCGAAGCCTCCGCCAGAATTTCCGATACGATATTCCAAGCCGTTGCGCGGCGGTTCACCGGTCAAGGCTTGCTCGTATGTGGCAAGAATCAATTCTCCTGTCCACCGCTTGTTTCCTAGGGCCTGGGGTATTCCGTATCGTAGGGTCGGAAGAACCTCTAGGCCTCGCTGGATACGTTCCGAATGTTTCTCTACTACTAGCTCTGTGATACCCATGTTATTCCCTTGAAGGCTTCTTCCCTCAGTTCCTCATCCCGCATTGACCGGCCAATATCTCCGCGCAGGCGTCTGACATCTCTCATTCCCATGGCACTGAGAATCTCGATGAGCTGATCGTGCCATGAAGCCATCAGATTGATGATTCTCCGGGCTCCCCATTCCGGGTCTATTTTACGAGATACGAGGCCCCGAGCATTACGGTCTCGGGTTTCACCTTTGAATTCGGCCTGAAGGGCCACAAGCAGGGTTGTGTCGAGAGCAACGAGGTCTGCGCCGCAAATGATTGCCTTAGGGACATGCTCGGCGAGAGTGATGCCTCCGCTGGCGATAATTGTGACCTGGTCTCTGAGCCCCTCTTCCACCAGGCGGCTGTGAACTGTTCTTAGAGCCGTTGAGATGTGCTGGGGAGGATTTGAATAGTCCATACCATGGTAGTCAGCATAGAGATGTATTGCATCAACCCCTTCCTGGACCAGTCGACAAGCCATATCTTCACAGTTGACTCTGAGACCCAGCCTGGCAACTACTAGCCGGTCTGGATTCCCTTCCCGTCCTCTGTTCAGACCAGTGGCACTGGAAGCATCATACTCGACGATTCTCGATTGTCGAATGGTTTCTAGTTTGGAACCCGTCTCGGTGTCTGATAAGACAGGAATCTGGTACGGGTCCGTCGTTTCCGAGTAGGAAGTCTTTGATACGTAGTAAGTGTTGAGCCTGGTTGCGGCTAGTCTGACCGCAGCACGAACATCTTCTGAACCAGCTCCATACGGGAAAATGTCGAATATGACGGGGATAGGTACCGGGACCGTCCTGACCTTGGCAAACGAGTCTGGGCTGCTAAAATCGAGCGAGAGGGGTTTTCTTCCGATGTCTGCGACGGTGGAGATGTATTCTCTCCCATAGACTCCGTCCCGTGTTGGCCTGACGATCTCTGACATGTCGGTCCATATTCCGTCAAACCCTTCTCCTCCGAAAGAGCCCTTG
>Ga0066710_100005644_pt1 | contig 11471 bp, 10 predicted proteins | sample GraSoiAngelo_159_FD_79666 | JGI IMG/M metagenome (GOLD analysis project Ga0066710, IMG submission 79666) | Grasslands soil microbial communities from the Angelo Coastal Reserve, California, USA - 14_1009_16_40cm | ecosystem: Environmental > Terrestrial > Soil > Grasslands | place: USA... | reverse complement strand
GACCCGCTCCACCAGCGTCCGGTCGGCGGCGAGTGCGTACTGCACGTGCAGCTCCACGCGGCCGTCCGCAACGCAGGCCTCCACGTACGGGTGCGCGGAGGTCCGACCGTACTTCACATCGTCGTAGGCGCGCTCCAGGTACTCGAGGGACGGGGCCACGCAGAGCGTCGAAAAGTCCGTGGGCCCCTCGAGCGTCACGGTGCCGCGCGCGACCACTGTGCGACTCTTGATGTTGCCCACGGCCCGAACGAATTCGGGGTCCAGCTGCTGCTCGAGCGGTTCGAATGTGGCCCGCGGGTCGGCGCTGGACACGACGAGCGGCGCCTCGATTGTGTCGCCTGTCTCACGGAGCGCGACGCCCGTGACCCGGCCGTTGCGCGTCACCACGGCGGCATCGCCCGAACGACCGTCCACGCCGGGCATCGACTGGAGCACCTGCGTCACGTTCGAGCGGCGCGGACGGAACACCCCGGCGGGGCATCCGACGTGATGGTGCAGGAAGTTGAAGGCGGTGCCGCCCGAGCGCGGTCCCTGCTTCAGGTGCCAGACCCCCAGCGCACCGAGCACGCCTTTCAGGGCGTCGGACTCGAACCAGTCGTCGAGCAGCTCGCCCACCGACATCGGCAGGATGCGCAGCAGGTCGATGATCACCTGCTTGCCGAGTCGCCGCACGCGCAGGCCCAGCCTCGCTAGGCGCAGCATCTCGCCCAGCTCACGTGTCTCGACGTCCGGCGCCGGCTGGACGTAGAGCGCCTCCAGCACGCCGGCGAGGCGCCGCATCCGCGTGCAGAACTCCGGCCACTTCGCGGCATCGGCAGGGCTGATCCGGCGGATGGCGTCGGCGGACTTCGCGACGTCCCGCCATAGCTCGAGCCGGCCGCCGCCCGCGAGCCGCGCGGTGATCCACGGGTCCGGCTGCGAGATACTCAATCCATTGTGCTGGAGGCCCAAGTCGCGAATCACTTGGGGCGGTACCCAACCCACGTCGGGAGAGGCATCCGCGGCGTCCCGCTGTCCGATGACCAGTACTCGCCGCCCGCCACGAGCGAGGTATTGCGCTGCGACGAGGCCGTTCACGTCCGCGCCGATCACGATCGCGTCCCAGCGGCCGGCCGTCATCGGCCGTCTCCGAGGACGGCCAGGGCGGCAAGTCGCCCCGAGGCGCCCATGATGCCGCCGCCGGGATGCGTGCCGGAGCCGCACTGATAGAAGCCGCGCACCGGCGTGCGGAACTTAGCCCACCCTGGGGCGGGTCGCAGAAAAAAGAGCTGATGCAGCGCCAACTCGCCGGCGAAGATATTCCCCTCGGATAGCCCCGTGATGCGCTCGATGTCCGCCGGCGTCAGCACCTGGCGGTGCAGAATCAGCGACTTGAAGCCGGGGGCGAACTCTTCGACGGTGTTGACGACGGCGTCTCCAAACGCCTCGCGTTTCGCGTCCGTCCAGCCCCCGTTCACCTTGTAGGGCGCGTACTGCACGAAGATCGACATCACGTGCTTTCCGGGGGGCGCCATGCCGGGGTCGATCACCGATGGGAACACGATGTCCATGTAGGGGCGGCGCGAGAACTCGCCGTACTTCGCGTCGTCGTACGCGCGTTCGACGTAATCGAGGCTCGGGCTGATGGAGACGGCGCCCCGGTGGTGTCGCCCCAGGCCGGGCATGCAGGTGAAGCTGGGCAGCGCGTCCAGAGCGAGGTTCACCTTGCCCGACGAGCCGCGGAACTTGAAGCGTCGGATGTCGGCGGCGAAGTCGGCGGGCAGCGCGTTCCCGTCCAGCAGCTGGAGGAAGGTGCGCCGCGGGTCGAGGCTCGAGACGACGACGCTCGCGGGAATCTCGTCCCCGTTTTCCAGCACGACGCCGGTGGCGCGTCCGCCCCGCACCAGCACGCGCGCCACCGGCGCGTCGCAGCGGATCTCGGCGCCGAACCCCCGCGCGGCCGACGCGATCGCCTCGCTGACCGAGCCGGTGCCACCCTTGGCGAACCCCCACGCCCGGAAGACGCCGTCCAGCTCTCCCATATAGTGATGAAGCAGGACATAGGCGGTGCCGGGGGACCGGGGTCCGAGAAACGTCCCGATGATGCCGCTCGCCGCCTTGGTCGCCTTTAAGACGTCGGTCTCGAACCATTCGTCCAACAGGTCCGCCGAGCTCATCGTCATCAGCTTCACGAGCGCGTGGAAGCGCTCGCCGCCGAGGCCGCGGAAGTGGCGCCCGAGGCGCAACAGGGCGAGCAGATCCCGCGGGTCGAGCGAGGTCGGGTCGGGCGGCACCATGCCGAGGATCGGCTTCACGGCGTGCGCCATGTGGTGCATCAGCCGGCCGTACTCGTCGTACGCCTCCGCGTCGCGCGGGGAGTGGCGGCACAGCTCGCGCCGGGTCTCATCGTGGTCGCCCCAGGCGGCGAGGTAATCGCCGTTCTCCATCGGGGTGAGCGTGCTCTCGAGCGGCAGGATGTGGAGGCCGTGGCGCGGCAGCTCCAGGTCGCGAATGATCTCCGGCCGGAGCAGGCTCACCACGTAGGAGAACATCGAGAACTTGAAGCCGGGGAACACTTCTTCGGTGATGGCGGCACCGCCCACGCGCGGCCGCCGCTCGACCACGAGAACCTTCCGCCCCGCGCGGGCCAAATAGGCGGCGTGGACGAGCCCGTTGTGCCCGCCGCCGATCACGATCGCGTCGTACCGAGCGGACGAGGCCATCAGGCGCGCTTCCGCTCGGGGTTGAAGAAGGGGAGCGGCGTCACGCGCGCCGCCGCCTGCTTGCGGCGGTGCTCGACGGTGACCTCCATGCGCACCGCCGTGCCGGGCCGCGCGAACGGGGCCTCGAGGTGCGCCAGCGCGAGGTACTGCTTCAACAGGGGGGACCAGCCGCCGCTCGTCGCGTACCCCACCTGCCGGCCCCCATCGCCGTAGATCGGCACGCTCGTGCGCCAGGCGACCGTCGGGAGCCGCGGCGGCAGCCCCACGTCGGCGTACAGCCGCTCCAGCGACTCCCAATCCACCGCGAGGCCGGTGAACTGCCACGCCGAGCCCCGCCGCTTTTCGTCGACCAGCGCGGCCTTGCCGTTGAACCGCTCCTTGTCGAGCGCCACGGTCCACCCCAGCCCCAGCTCGAAGGGCGACGACTTCTGCGCTTCGATCAACGCGTGGCGCGACGAGAAGTAGTCCACCTCGATCAACAGCAGCCCCGCTTCGATGCGCGCCACGTCGAGCGCCAGCATCCCCGCGGGGGTGATGCCATAGGGCGAGCCCGTCTCGATCAGCGCATCCCACAACGGCACGGCGTGGTCGGCATCCACCCAGACCTCGTACCCGAGGTCGCCGGTGTACCCGGTACGCGAAATGGTGAGGGGCATGCCGCGGATCGTCGCCTGCGTGAGGTGGAAATACCTGAGACCCGCGAGATCGACCTCGGCCGCGATCTGGAGAATGGCCCGCGCGCTCGGGCCCTGAAGGGAGAGCGCCGCGGTGCGTTCGGAGACGTCCGCGACGGTGACGTCGAGCCCCGCGGCGTTGAGGTGCAGCCAGCGCAGGTTCGGGTCCGCCGCCGTGAGGCGGTAGGTCCCCTCGTCGAGCCGGGAGATCGTGCCGTCGTCGATCTGCTTGCCCTCGGCGTCGCACCACGGCGTGTAGAGCACCTGCCCGACTTTAGCCTTGCTCACGTTCCGCGTGACGATGCGGTCGAGCAGTCGCGCGGCGTCGGGGCCGGTGACCAGGTACTTATAGAGGGGGGAGACGTCGAACAGCGCCGCGGCGCTGCGGATGGCGTGATACTCGCGGTCGTGCGACAGCTCGTACGAGCTCGCGACCACGTAGCCGGCCCAGCGGCGCCACGCCTGGCCTTCCATGAGCGGCGCGGTGCGGGGATGAAAGGGTGTTGTGCGTAGGGTCACGGGCGCGAAATCTAATGTTATCGTGTCCGCATGGCGCGGCTCCATCTCCTCGAGATCCACGACCAGGCCTGGTGCCCGCCGTCGCTCCGTGACGCGCTGACGGACTTCCTCGGCTTCGCGCTGCGGCTGGGCCGGAGCTACGCGCCCATCGCGCCGCTGCTGCGCGGCGCGGTGGCGCGCGCGAGAGCGGGCGCAATCGTCGATCTCTGCTCGGGCGCGGGCGGCCCCTGGCCGGCCTTGCGGCGGCACGTCTCCGTACCAGTCGTCCTGACCGACAAGTTCCCGAATCGCCAGGCCCGGACCGGCTCCTTGCCCTTTCATCCCGAGCCGGTGGATGCGACGGCGGTGCCTGCGCACCTGCGCGGCTTCCGGACCCTCTTCACATCATTTCACCACTTCCGGCCCGACGAGGCGCGGGCGATCCTCGCGGACGCCGTCGGGCGCCGCGAGGGGATCGGCGTGTTCGAGGTGGCGCGCCGCGCGCCGCTCGAGATGACAGTGATCGCCCTGACCTGGCTGGCGGTGCTGCTGCTCGTGCCGTTCATCCGGCCGTTTCGGTGGTCGCGGCTCGTGTGGACCTATCTCCCGCCGGTGCTGCCGCTCGTGGGCACGTTCGACGGCCTCGTGTCTTGCCTGCGCGCCTACTCGCCGGCGGAGCTGCACGACCTCGTGGCGGGGCTCGACGGCTACGAGTGGGAGATCGGCGAGGTGCGGCCCGCCTGGTGGCGGCCGCTCACCCTGACGTACCTGATCGGCGTGCCCCTGTCGGGGGGGGGGGCGTAGCGCGGCGACAGCAGGTGGGCTGGCTGATTGACGGATGGCGCGTTCTCTTAAACGACATTCGCCTGCCATCCTGGAGGACCCATGCGTCCCGTTTACCGTTTCCCGTTTCCCGTCGTAGCGGCTCTACTCCTCGCCCCGGTTCCCGTCCGCGCGCAAGAGACCGCCTCCGACACACTGCTCACCGTCAATCATTACCTCGATTGGGAGCAAGTGAGCGAGCCGCAGATCTCGCCCGATGGATCGCAGATCGTCTACACGCGACGCTGGGTCAACAAACTGGAGGACCGGTGGGACTCGGCGCTGTGGATCATGAACGCCGACGGCTCGAAGAACCGGTTTCTGGTGAAGGGCGCGAGCGCCCGCTGGTCGCCGGACGGGACCCGCATCACCTATCTCGCGGACGGTGATCCGAAGGGCAGCCAGGTCTTCGTACGCTGGATGGACGCCGAGGGTGCGACCTCGCAGATCACCCGCGTGACTGAGTCGCCGGCCGGGCTCAGCTGGGCACCCGACGGCAAGTCGATCGCATTCACCATGCTGGTCAAGAAGGAAGACAACTGGCGGATCAGCATGCCGTCGGCACCCGAGGGGGCCAAGTGGACACCGGCGCCGCGGATGATCGACGACCTCCACTACCGCCGCGACCGCACCGGTTTCATCGAGCAGGGGACGACCCAGCTCTTTCTCGTGCCGGCGGACGGCGGCACGCCGCGCCAGCTGACCAGCGGCGAGTTCGGGGTGAGCGAGCTCGGCACCGGACTCAACTACGATTGGACGCCCGACGGCAAGACGATCGTGTTCGACGGCCTGCGCGAGCCGGATGCGGACTATCGCTACCGCGAGTCGTACGTGTACGCGCTCGACGTCGCGACCGGCGCCGTCCGCCAGCTCGTCACGACCAAGGGCCTGTGGTCGAACCCCGAGGTTTCGCCGGACGGGCGCTCCGTGGCGTTCCTGGGGCGCGCGTACGGCACCTGGTCGTACAAGGCGAATGAAGTGTGGGTGGCCGGCATCGACGGGACCGGGATGCGCGCCCTCACGACGTACGACCGGGACCCCGGCGGCCTGGAGTGGGCACCGGACGGCAGCGGCGTGTACTTCGCTCTCGCGGAGACCGGCACGAGCAACGTCCATTTCGCGGCGCTGCGCGGCGGCGCGCGCAAGGTGACGGAGGGGACGCAGATGTTGTCGCTCGCGTCCATCGCGCGGGACTTCACGGCGGTGGGCACGCTGAGCGATCCCGACGAGCCGGGTGACGTGGTTCGCTACAGCCTGCGCAAGCCGCAGCCGATCACACGCCTGACGAGCGTGAACGCCGACGTGCTCGCGCGGATCCGCCTGGCCCGCGTGGAAGAGGTCTGGTACCGCTCCACCGGCGGCGCGCGGATCCAGGGGTGGATCGTCAAGCCGCCGGGGTTCGACCCGTCGAAGAAGTACCCGCTGATCATGGAGATCCACGGCGGCCCGCACGGCATGTACAACGTCGGCTTCAGCTACCAGCTCCAAAACTTCGCCGCCAACGGTTACGTGGTGCTGTACACCAATCCGCGGGGGAGCACAGGCTACGGCAGCCCGTTCGGCAACGCGATCGAGCGCGCCTACCCCAGCGTGGACTACGACGATCTGATGGCGGGGGTCGACACCGTGGTCGGTCGCGGCTACATCGACACCCAGCGGATGTACGTCGGCGGGTGCAGCGGAGGCGGCGTGTTGTCGAGCTGGGTGATCGGCCACACCACGCGGTTCGCGGCGGCGGCGGTCCGCTGCCCGGTGATCGACTGGATGAGCATGGCGGGCCAGACCGACATCCCGCTGTTCACCTACGGCTTCTTCGACGCGCCCTTCTGGGAGAAACCCGACCAGTGGCTCAAGCAGTCGTCGCTGATGTACGTGGGGAACGTCAAGACGCCGACGCTGCTGATGACGGGCGAGCTGGACCTGCGCACGCCGATCCCGCAGACCGAGGAGTACTACTCGGCGCTGAAGATGCTCAAGGTGCCGGCTGTGATGCTGCGGTTCAACGGGGAGTACCACGGCACGTCGTCGAAGCCGTCGAACTTCCTGCGCACCCAGCTCTACATGATGAGCTGGTACCAGCAGCACAAGCTGGGGAGCGAGGCGGCGGCGAGCGGGGGCGCGGAGCGCTAGGCCCCTTCTAGGGTGGGTCCGCCGCGACGAGGGCGAGGCGATCCCCCCGCGGGCTCACGGCGAGGCGCGTGATGTTGCGCAGTCCCGCGTCGGCGAAGTCCGCCGCCTCTTCCCAGCGCGCGCCGCGCGCCGGGTTCCACTGGTAGACCTTCGCGCCCTGGGCCATGAGGAGCGACCCGTCCGGCGTCCAAGCGTAGAGGTCTACTCCCTTGAGGGTCGGCGCCAGCACTCGGATCTGCCGCGTGGAGAGGTCGATTTCCGCGATCGACCAGGCACTGTCCGCGCCCTTCTGCACGAAGCTGATCGCGGACCGCTCTCTCCCGGGGACGCGCTGCAGCCCGCGGCCGATGTCGTGGGCCGCGGGCGTTGCCGCGCCGGAGCGCGTGTCGGCGATCTGGAGCGTTGCGGGTTGGCCGAGCACGAACAACGCGACGGTGTGAACGTCGCTCCCTCCCCAGGCGTGGTAGCCCACCGGTTTGACCTCCGGGAGAACCAGCGCGGGATGCGAGCCGTCCCAGTCGAAGCGCCAGAGACGTTGCGTCGAGTCGGCTTCGACCCTGACGACGGAGAAGCCGGATCCGTCGGGCAGCGGCGTCGGCGAGTACTCACTCTCCGGCGTGTCAGTCACCCTTACGGAGCCCCCCGCCGCGATGTCGTAGCGGAAGATGTCCGCCTGGCCGTCGACGATGGCCGTATAGAGGAAAGCGGCGCCCGTGGGGAGGAAGAAAGGCTGGTTGTCATATCCAGGACGGTGCGTGACGTTCGCGGGCGTGCCCACCACCGCACGACCATTTTTGACCGCGAGGGAGGCCAGGTAGATGTCGCTGCCGGGCGGACTCTGGGTGGCGAGGGTGAGCGTGAGGAGTGCGGCGAACATGTCCATGGCGCGTAACCTGAGCCCATATTGGTGCGATGTCCATGCGCCGCGTCGTTCGAATCATGGCGTGGGGTCTGGTGGCGCTGCTTGCGGCGACAGCGCTCTGGCTGCGGCTGCGGCGGCGGCCGGCGGCTCGACTCGCTCCGGCTTGCCCCCGGGTTGTGGACCTGCTGGTGCTGCCCGACGGCTCGGTACTCGTGTCCGATGATCGCGCCGGGGTGGTGTATCGCACTACCTACGCGCCGCAGTAGCTTACGCGGGGATGCCCGCCATGCTCGGCCTGGTGATCCAGATAAAGAAGAAGACCGATGGCTCGGCCGCCCTGAGCTGCCGGCGGGCCGACGGCTCGGTCACCTGGCAGCGCCAGGAGGGGCGGCAGGCGCGCTTCTTCCCCCTCCACGACCTGACCCACTACGCCGTCGAGGCCGTGCTGGGGCACCCCCGCGGCTTCTATGGTCTCGTCGCCGAGGGATGGGACCTGACCGACTTCGGCAACCCCTGGCGGCGGGGCCCGCTGCCGCCCGAGGCGCTCGTCTCGGAGCAGATCGTCGGGTTGCTCGATCGCGAGCGGGCCGCCGGGATGGAGTGGACGGCCGCGCAGTTCAATGCGTGCTTGCCCGCGGCATGCGCCGTCACCGACGACGATCTCCGGCAGGTTCGTGAGAAGCGGCGTGAGCTGTTTGCCCGTTGGGCCGCGCTGCCGGCCGGCGAGACGCTCGAGCTGCGATGACCCCGGACCTTGAGGACCTGCTCCGCCAACTCGTCAGGATCAAGGCTGAAGGGCCCGCGGTCTGCGCCGGGCTGACGGAGTCGCAGTTCAATTGGCGTCCGGGGCCGAAGCGGTGGTCCATCGCCGAGTGCCTGGTACACCTCAACGTGGCGGTGACCCGGACGCTCCCCGCCTTCGATCGCGCGATCGAGCGGGGACGCGAGAAGGGGCTCGAGGCCGAAGGTCCGTTCCGCTACGGCTGGTTCGCGAACTGGATGATCGCCTCGATGGAGCCGCCGCCCAAGCGGCGCATGAAAACGTTTGGGATCTTCGAGGTCCCCGCCGACGCGGCGCACGCGCTCCCCCGGGTCCTGCCCGAGTTTCTGACGGTGCGTGACCAACTCGGCGAGCGGGTGCGGCGGGCCGACGGCCTCGATCTGAAGAGGATCCGGGTCGTCTCCCCCGTGACGCGCCTGCTCCGCCTGCCGCTCGGCGCCTATTTCCAATTCGTTATCGCCCACGATCGGCGGCACCTCTGGCAGGCGCGGCAGGTCCGCAACGCGCCGGGGTTCGGCCTAGCCTCCTAGTACCGACCCTCCAATCAAGGCTTCGGTGCGACGCCGAACCGGAAAACGGTCGTGGACCGGTATTCCTGCCCTGGACGTAGGATGGTGGACGGGAAGTTTGCGTGATTGGGTGAGTCGGGGAAGTGCTGCGTCTCGAGGCACAGGCCGTACCGATGCCGGTACACGCGCCCGTCCTTTCCCGTGATCGAGCCGTCGAGGAAGTTGCCCGAATAGAACTGGATGCCCGGCTCCGTTGTGAGAACCTCGAGCGTCCGGCCGGTGGTGGGCTCCGTGAGGCGCGCCGCTAGCCCGGGGGCCGTTCCGGTACGGTTCAGCACCCAGTTGTGATCGTAGCCCTTGCCGCGCTTGAGCTGCACGTCGTTTTGCTCGATCCGGGCCCCGATCGCCGTCGGCGTGCGGAAATCGAACGGTGTTCCGTTCACCGAAGCGATCTCGCCGGTCGGAATCAACGTCGAGTCCACCGGCGTGTAGTGATCGGCCGCGATCGTCAGCTCGTGGCCCAGGACGTCGCCGGCTCGCGTCCCGGCCAGGTTGAAGTAGCTGTGTTGCGTCAGGTTGACGGGCGTCGGCGCGTCGGTCGTGGCGAGGTAGTCGACGCGCAGCTCGTTGCGGTCGGTGAGGGTGTAGGTGACCCGCGCCCGAAGCGTGCCGGGGTACCCTTCCTCGCCCGCGGGGCTCGTGTACGTGAACGTGATCGCAGCCGCGGAATCGCTCCGGGCGGTGTCGGCGGTCCACACCACCTTGTCGAACCCCTTCGCCCCGCCGTGCAGGTGATTCGGCCCGTTGTTCGTGGCCAGCTGGTAGGACCTTCCGTCGAGACGGAAGCGGCCCTTGGCGATGCGGTTCCCGTAGCGTCCGACCACGGCGCCGAAGTACGGGGATTTCTCGAGGTACCCGGCCAGCGTGGGGTAGCCGAGCACGATGTCGTCGAGCCGGCCGTCGCGGTCCGGCGTGCGGAGCGACACGATCGTGGCGCCGTACGTCATGGCCCGCACCTCGAGGCCGGTCGCGTTGGTCAGGGTGAAGGCGTCCACGCTCTTTCCGTCCCCCGTCGTGCCGAACGCTTCCCGAGTGATGCGCGTGTGCATCACTCCGCGCTTCGAGCGTCCGCAAGCGGACGCGACGGCGAGGAGCGCGAACACGACGCGAGCGACCGACGCACGATGCATGGCGCCATTCTAAGGCGGTTGTCAAGAGTCAGCAACCGCGCCGGCACGCGCGTATTGACACGGACCGAGCGGCGATCCAATCTCTCGTCACCCACCACCCGTCACCGACACCCATGACCCGCTTCACCGCCGACCAACTGGCGCTCGCGCGTTCGCACACCGGGTATCTGAACCGGGCGAAGGCGATCGAGTTTCTGCGGACGATGGACATCAAGATGAGCGTCGGGCACTGGTCGGCGGGCGACTTCTGCGACCGGTTCGCGCCGCCCGGCTATCACTCCGACGATCCGGCGTTCACGGGCGACTTCGCGTCGCAGTGCCGGCGGACGCTCGCCGCGGGCATCGACGCTATCGAGATCCACCAGAGTGTGTTCGAGAAGACGTTGAACGGCGACATCGACTGGCCCTCGCTCGAGCGCGCGCGGGACGGATTCCTCGCCGAGCTCGGGATGCGGGTTACGGCGTGCAATGTCAACACCTGGACCAACCCCCGCTTCCGCCTCGGCGGCCCGTGCAACCCCGACCCGGCGTTGCGGCGCGCCGCGCTCCAGGAAATCCTGAAAGCGGTCGAGATCGCGAAGGCGCTGAAACTCCCGATCGTCAGCGTGTGGCCGGGCTCGGACGGCGCGGACTACCACTTCCAAATCGACTATCTCCAGTCGCTCGAGTGGTTCACGGAGGCCCTCGTGACCGTGAACCGGGAGTGCCTCAAGGCCGGGATCAAGCTCGCGATCGAGCCCAAGCCCTACGAGCCGCGCGAGCTGTACATGATCGTGCCGACGGCCGCCTCGGCGATCCTCGTCGCCCGGCGCGTGAACCAGGAGTGCGGCGGCGGCAATTGCGGGCTCACAATCGATTACGGTCACCAAAAGATGGAAGGCACCACGGCGTCCACGGCCTGCGACCTCGCCGCCTACGCCGGCGTCCCGGTCCACAAGTTCGACATCAACGACGCCCGCCAAGGCCGCAACGACCAGGATTGCATGTTCGGTACGCTGTCGATCCCCGAGTCGGTGGAGTACCTGTTCACCACGTTCGTGCGGGACTATCGCGGTTACTACAGCCAGGACCAGTTCACCTACCGGGACGACGCCACGCGCGCGATGGAGCGGAGCATGGTGAACTTCGCCAACCTCGCGCTCAAGGCCGTGCGCGTCTACGAGCAACGCCCGGCCCTGGACCGCGCGCGTGCCGCGGGCACCGGCCCCGACGTGCTGGACATCGTCAGCCCGATCCTCGTCGGCTGACGCGTGGCCTTCACGATCGGCGTCGATTTCGGGACCAACTCGGCGCGGGCCATCGT
>Ga0066710_100005643_pt1 | contig 11472 bp, 10 predicted proteins | sample GraSoiAngelo_159_FD_79666 | JGI IMG/M metagenome (GOLD analysis project Ga0066710, IMG submission 79666) | Grasslands soil microbial communities from the Angelo Coastal Reserve, California, USA - 14_1009_16_40cm | ecosystem: Environmental > Terrestrial > Soil > Grasslands | place: USA... | reverse complement strand
CTTTCCGCTGCCGATGAGCTACCGCGAGCGGTTGGCCGCCGTGCCCGGCGTCGTGGCCGTGTCCTGGGCCAACTGGTTCGGCGGCCAGTACGGGGACGGCAAGGTCTTCTTCGCGCAGTTCGCGGTCGATCCCGAGTCGTATCTCGCGATGTACCCCGAGGTCGTCGTGCCCCCGGACCAGAAGGAGGCGTTCCTGCACGAGCGCACCGCGGCGCTGGTGGGCCAGGGGCTGATGGAGGTGTTCGGCTGGAAGCTCGGGCAGGACGTCACGATCCGCGGCACGATCTTCCCGGGCGACTGGACCTTCACCATCCGCGCCGTCTACACGCCGAGCGTTCGGGCGATCGATGACCGGTCGTTCATTTTCCGCTACGACTACCTGGACGAGCGCACGCAGCATCGCGTCACGCCGGGCTGGTACGCGCTCAAGTTGCAGGACGCCGCGCTGGCACCGCAGGTCGCCCACACGATCGACGCCATGTTCGAGAACTCGAGCGCCCCCACGAAGACCATGACGGAGAAGGCGTTCAACCAAAGCTTCGTGACGATGTGGGGGAACGTGCAGTTCCTGATGAATTCGATCGGGATGGCGGTGGTCTTCGCGATCCTCATGGTGACGGCCAACGCGATGATGATGACGGCGCGCGAGCGTACGGGCGAAGTGGCGGTGCTCAAGACGATCGGCTTCACCGATCGGACGCTGTTCGGCCTGGTGATGGCCGAGGCCGGCCTCGTGACGTTGACGGGCGCGGTGCTGGGCCTCGGCGGCGCGAAACTCCTGTACGCGGGGACGGGGTTCAACGGCTTCGGCTTCCTCCCCGGCTTCGACGTCACCGCGGGGACGGTCGCGGTCGGTCTCGGGATCACGCTCCTCCTCGCCGTGGCCAGTGGGGCGGTGCCGGCGCTGCGCGCGTACCGGCTCTCCATCGTGCAGGCGCTGCGGCACGTCGAATGAAGATTCCGCTCGTCTATAATCTGCGCAGCATCGCGCATCGGCCGGTGTCGACCGCGATGACCGCGCTGGGCCTCGCGCTGGTGGTGGCGGTCTTCGTGGCGATGCTGGCGCTGGCAGGCGGCTTCCGCGCGACGCTCGCGCGGACGGGGTCGCCCGACAACGTCGTCGTGCTGCGGCGCGGGGCCACCAGCGAGATGGAGAGCGGCGTGCCGCGCGAGAGCGCGCGCCTCATCGCCGCGGACCCGCGGATCGCGAGCGGCGCGGACGCGCGCCCGCTGGTCAGTCCTGAGGTCTTCGTGGTGATCAACATCCCCCGCGCCGTGGGCGAGGGCGTCAACAACGTCGTCGCGCGCGGCGTGAACGACGAGGCGTTCGCCGTGCGCAACATTCACCTTGTGGCCGGCCGAAAATTCGCCTCGGGCCGCAGCGAGATCATCATCGGGAAGAAGATCGTCCCGCGCTTCGCGCACACCGCGATCGGAGACACGCTGCGCTTCGCCAACCGCGACTGGATCGTCGTGGGACACTTCGCCGCGGCGGGCTCGGCGCTCGAGTCGGAGATCTGGGGTGAAAACGAGCAGTTCATGCCGGTGTTTCGCGGCGAGGTGTTCCAGTCGGTCATCTTCCGCCTCCGGGATCCCGCCGCGTTCGACGAGGTGAAGCGCGCGCTGGAGGGTGACCAGCGGCTGCAGGTGCAGGCGCAGCGCGAGTCGGCGTTCTACGCGGGGCAGTCCACCGTCCTCACCCGGATCCTCACCTTCCTCGCCATTATGATCACCAGCGTCATGGCGGTCGGTGCGGTCTTCGGCGCGGTGAATACGATGTACGCGGCTGTTTCGTCGCGCACGCCCGAGATCGCGGTGCTGCTCACCCTCGGCTTCGCGCCCCGCAGCGTTCTCGCGTCCTTCCTCTCCGAGTCGGTGGCGATCGCCCTGCTCGGCGGCGTGGCCGGCGGCCTGCTGGCGCTGCCGATCAACGGCATCGTCACCAGCACGACCAACTGGAATTCGTTCAGCGAGGTGGCGTTCGCCTTCCGCGTGACGCCCGGCCTCCTGGTGGGCGGCGTGATCTTCGCGGTCGTGATGGGGCTGGTAGGCGGCTTCTTCCCCGCGTGGCGGGCCGCACGACTGCAGGTGGTCCAGGCGCTGCGGTGAGGGTGACCGCGCTCGCCGCGCACACCCCGGAAGCGGTGCGCGCGGCGCTCGCGGCGCGCGGCTGGGAAGCGCAGCCCGCCTGGTTCGCCGCCACGGGCCTCCAGCCGCTCACGATTCTCCTCGAAGACTTGAGCGACGCGGAACGCGAGGCGCTCGTTGGGTGGGCCGCGCGCGCCGGGGCCGACCTCCTCACCGGGCAAGGCTGGGCCCTGGTCGGCGCGGCCGCGAGCCGGCTGGCCCCGCTCGCCCGCGCCGACCGCGTGCCGCCCGGCCTGGCGTCGCTCTCTCCCGCGCTCGCCCGTTTTCTCGCCGCCTACGCCGAGCCGCCCCGCCGCTGGGCGATCCGCGGCGGTGAGATCCCGCTCGAGCAACCCGTCCTCATCGGCATCGTGAACGTCACGCCCGACTCCTTCTCCGACGGTGGGCGGTATGGCACGGCCGACGCGGCGGCGGCGCACGGCGAACAGCTCGCGGCGCACGGCGCCCGCATCCTGGATGTCGGTGGCGAGTCCACCCGGCCCGGGGCGGGGGTCGTGCCGGCCGCCGCAGAGCAGGCTCGGGTCGTGCCCGTGGTTCGGGAGCTGGTCCGGCGCGGCCTCCCGGTGTCGGTGGACACACGCAAGGCGGTGGTCGCGGCCGCAGCCCTGGCCGCCGGCGCGGTGATCGTGAACGACGTCTCCGGGCTGGCGTTCGACCCGGCCATGGGCGAGACCGTGGCCCGGTCCCAGGCGGCGCTGGTCCTGATGCACATGCGAGGGACGCCGGACACGATGGATACCCTGGCGACCTACCGGCACGTGGCGGCGGAGGTGGCGGCGGAGCTGGGCGCGGCGGCCGAACGGGCCGAGGCGGCGGGCGTGGCGCGGGAGCGGATCGCGCTGGACCCCGGCTTCGGTTTCGCCAAGACCCCCGAGCACAACTTCCGGCTGCTCGACGAACTGGCCACGATCGTCGCGCTGGGCTATCCTGTAGTCGTGGGGCCGTCGCGCAAGCGGTTCCTCGGCGCCGCCACGGGGCGGCCCGTGGAGGACCGCGACCGCGCGACGGCGACGGCGTGCGCGCTGGCCTGGGAGCGTGGCGCGCGGCTGTTTCGGGTTCACGACGTCGCCCTTGCCCGGGAGGCCTTGAGCGTGGCGCTCGCCACGCGGCCCGCGACATGAACTTCGACGCGTTTCGTTTCCTCGCCCCGAAGCTGTGGCCCGACGCGGTGGAGATCGCCATCGTCGCGTGGGTCATCTACCGTTTCCTGTTGTTCCTGGTCGGCACCCGCGCGATCCAGATCGTGGTCGGCCTGGTGATTCTCTCGATCACCTACTTCGTCGCCGTGTTCGCCAAGTTCACCATGATCAGCACGCTGCTCGGCGTCGTCTTCACCTACGGCACGTTCGCGGCGATCGTGGTCTTCCAGCCGGAGCTGCGCAACGCGCTGGCGCGGCTCGGCCAGTCGCGGCTGATGCGGGCCTTCTCCCGCGGCGACCGGCAGTCGGTGGCCGAAGAGATCGCCGAAGCACTGGACCGCCTGTCGCGGGCGGGCACCGGCGCGATCGTCGCCGTCGAAGGGGACATCGGCCTCGAGGAGTTCATCACGACCGGCGTGCCGATGGAAGCCAAGGTGTCGGCCGACCTCCTGACCACCATCTTCACCCCGTACTCCCCGCTCCACGACGGCGCCGTGCTGATCCGCGGCGACCAGATCATCGGCGCAGGATGCGTGCTGCCGCTCACCCAGTTCAAGGTCACCGACAAGTCTCTCGGCACGCGCCACCGCGCCGCGCTCGGCCTCTCGGAGGAGACCGACGCGACGGTGCTCGTCGTCTCCGAGGAGACGTCCACCATCTCCATCGCCAGCCACGGCGTGCTGCATCGCCCGCTCACCTCGCAGCAGGTGCGGGATCTGCTCTCGGGGGCCATCAACCACCTCGAGGGCGGCGAGCGCGTCACCATCCAACAGTCCACCGCCGGCTGACGGCGGCTATCCCGGCCTCCCGCCGGGGGTTGCGACCGCGGAGGATTGTTTCGGCCCTCCCCGGCGGGTAGTTTTTGCGGCTATGGATTTTGCCGCCCTGCCCGAGCGGCTGGCCCACGTCAGGGCCGAGATCGCCGCTCGAGCGGCGGCGGGGGGCTGGACGCATCCCGTGACCATCGTGGCGGTCACCAAAGGGTTCGGCCCGGCGGCGGTGGCGGCGGCCCTGGCCGCGGGGCTCGCCGACATCGGCGAAAATCGCGTGCAGGAAGCGGTGGAGAAGATGGCGGATCCTCGGGCGGCCGGAGCGATGTGGCACTTGGTCGGCCACTTGCAACGCAACAAGGCGAAACAGGTGCCCGGCCGGTTCGCCCTGGTGCACTCCATCGACTCTTGGGAGTTGGCGGTGGAGCTGGACCGCCGCGCGGCCGCCCGGGGAACGCGGCAGCGCGTGCTGCTCCAGGTGAACGTCGCGGCGGAGGCGCAGAAGAGCGGCTGCCCGCCGACCGAGGCGCCGGCGCTGGCGCGCCGCATCACGACGCTCGAGCATCTCGCCCTGGAAGGGCTGATGACCCTGGCGCCGTTTACCGAAGACGCAGACGTGCCGCGGCGAGCCTTCCGCGGGCTGCGCGCGCTGCAGGATGGACTCAAGGAGGAGGGGCTATGGCTTCCGACCCTTTCGATGGGGATGTCCGGCGACTACGGCACGGCGGTCGAGGAGGGGGCAACGGTGATCCGGCTGGGTACCGCCCTGTTCGGCCCGAGGACGGCATGAGCGAGCCTCCTGCTTCTCCCGCGCCCGCGGACGCGTTTCACCTGACGCCACTGGACATCCGCAAGCAGGAGTTCCGCAAGAGTCTGCGGGGATACGAGCCGATCGGCGTCGAGGATTTCCGGATGCGGGTGGCCGATGCGCTCGAGCGGGTGATCCGGGAGCGCTCGGTGCTCGAGGAGCGGCTGTCGGCTCTCAGCGAGCAGCTCCGGGCGTTCCGCGAGCGCGAGCGCGCGATGAACGAAGCGCTCGTGGCGGCGCAGCAGCTGCGGCAGGACATGCGCGTCGCCGCCGAGCGCGAGGCGCAGGTCATCAAGCGCGAGGCGGAGGCGGAAGCGCGCCGCATCCTCGACGCGACGCGGGCCGCGGAAGCGGAGGGGCGCGCCCGCATGCAGGAGGCGGAGCGCATGTACGCCGGCTACATGCAGGGCTTCCGCGCGCTGCTCGAGCGCCAGCTCGCCGAGCTGCGCGCGCTGGAAGGACACGGCGGGTGACGGTGGCCGCCGCCGTCCGCGCCGTGCGGGCGCGGACCGCGCTCGCGCCGGACGTAGGCATCATCCTCGGCACGGGGCTGGGCGCGTTGGCCCAGGAGATCCGAGTCGAGGCGAGCGTGCCCTACGCCGAGCTCCCCGGTTTCGTGCGGCCGACGGTGGAGAGCCACGCCGGCCGCCTGCTGCTCGGCACGCTGGAAGGGCGCCGCGTCGTCGCGATGCAGGGCCGCTTCCATCGTTACGAGGGCTACGACCTCCCGGAGGTGGCGTTCCCCGTGCGCGTGATGCGGGCGCTGGGCGTGACCACCCTCGTGGTGTCGAACGCGTGCGGCGGGATGCACCCCTTCTGGAATCGCGGCGACCTCGTGCTGCTCGCCGACCACATCAACCTGCTCGGCGACAATCCGCTGATCGGCCCCAACGACGACCGGCTCGGCCCTCGGTTCCCCGACATGTCCGCCGCCTACGACGCCGGACTCCGGGCGTTGGCGCGCGCCGTGGCGCTGCAGCGGGGGATTCCCCTGCGCGAGGGCGTCTACGTCGCCGTGCCGGGACCCAATCTCGAGACCCGCGCTGAGTACCGGCTGCTCCGCGGCCTCGGGGCGGACGTGGTCGGCATGAGCACCGCCCCCGAAGTGATCGTCGCCCGGCACGGCGGGATGCGGGTGCTCGGCCTGGCCATCATCACCGACCGCTGCCTGCCCGACGCCCTCGAGCCGGCGTCGGTGGAGCAGATCATCGCCGTCGCCCTCGCGGCCGAGCCGCACCTGGCGGCCGTGGTGCGCGGCGTGTGCGCGCAGCTCAACTGATGGCGTATCCCCTCCTCGATCCCGCCCTCGCGGTGGACGCGTTGGAGAAGCAGCTGCTCGCCACCTGGAAGCACGAGCGGCTGTTCGAGCGCACCCAGGAGGCGACGCGGTACGGGCCGCCGTTCGTCTTCTACGAAGGACCCCCCACCGCCAACGGCCGCCCGGGCATCCACCACGTCTTCGCCCGCACCATCAAAGACCTGGTGTGCCGCTTCCACACGATGCTGGGCCACGGCGTGACCCGCATCGCCGGCTGGGACACGCACGGCCTGCCGGTCGAGATCGAGGTCGAGAAGCAGCTGCGGATCAGCGGCAAGAAGCAGATCGAGGCCTACGGGATCGAGGAGTTCAACCGTCTGTGCCGCGAGAGCGTCTTCACCTACAAGACGGACTGGGAGGCCCTCTCGGACCGCATCGCGTACTGGCTGGACTACGAGCACCCCTACATCACCTACACCAACCCGTACATCGAGTCGGTGTGGTGGCTGCTGAAAAAGCTGCACGACAAGGCGTTGCTGTACCGCGGCAACAAAGTGCTGCCGTATTGTCCCCGCTGTGGCACGGCGCTGTCCTCGCACGAGCTGGCGCAGGGCTACGAGGAGGTCCAGACCAGCACGGTCTTCGTCACGTTCCCGCTCGATGGCGACCCCTCGCGGCAGCTCGTGGTGTGGACCACCACGCCGTGGACGCTGCTCGCCAACGTCGCCGTGGCGGTGCATCCGGACTTGGAGTACGGCGAATGGGAGCTGGACGGCGTGCGCTACATTGCCGCGACCGCCCTCGCGCCGCAGATCAAGGTCCACGGCCGTCCTCTGTCCGAGGGCGCGCGGGTCGCGGGCTACCGCGGCCGCGACCTCGTGGGCAAGAAGTACGTGCGCCCCATCGAAGTCGTGCCGCTGCCCCAGGAGGGCCAGCGCGCCGTCATCGTGGCGGGGACCTTCGTCTCGGCGGAGGAGGGCAGCGGCTTGGTGCACCTGGCGCCCGCCTTCGGCGCCGACGACTACGCCGCGGCCCAGCAGTACGGCCTCGCGTTCGTGAACCCCGTCGCCGCCGACGGCACGTTTCAGGGGACCCGCTGGCCGGAGATCGAGGGCAGGCTCGTCACGGACAAGGCGACCAACGCGCTCATCATCGAGCGGCTGAAGCACGAGGGACGCTGGCTCGAGACGCGGCCGCACACCCACTCGTACCCGTTCTGCTGGCGCTGCGACTCGGCCCTCATTTATTACGCCCGCACGTCCTGGTTCGTCCGCACTACGGCCGTCAAGACGCGGATGCTCGAGGTGAACGCGTCCGTCGACTGGCACCCGCCGGAGGTCGGGGCCGGCCGCTTCGGCGAGTGGCTGGAGAACAACGTCGACTGGGCGCTGTCCCGCGACCGCTACTGGGGCACGCCGCTCAACGTGTGGGAGTGCGACCAGGACCGCGAGCACCGGGAAATGATCGGCGCGTACGCGGAGCTGGCCGAGCGCTGGGGCAAGCCGCTGCCGGCGGATTTCGATCCTCACAAGCCGTTCATCGACGCCTACACGTGGCCGTGCCGCGCCTGCCGCGGCACCATGCGCCGCGTGCCCGAGGTGATCGACGCCTGGTTCGACTCCGGGGCGATGCCGGTCGCCCAGTGGCATTACCCGTTCGAGCACCAGGCCGACTTCCAGGCCCACTTCCCGGCGGATTTCATCTGCGAGGGCGTGGACCAGACGCGCGGCTGGTTCTACTCGCTGCTGGCGATCGCGGTGGGCGTCTTCGACGCCCCGGCCTACAAGCACGTCATCGTCAATGAGCTCGTGCTCGACGCCCACGGCCAGAAGATGGCCAAGAGCAAGGGGAACGTGGTGAACCCCTGGCAGGTGATCGAGCAGCAGGGCGCCGACGCCGTGCGGCTCTACCTGCTGAGTCAGAGCCAGGTGTGGCTCCCCAAGCGCTTCGACCCGGCGCAGATCCCCAAGCTCGCGGGCGGGTTCCTCAACACCCTGCGCAGCACCTACGATTTCTTCCGCACGTACGCGGAGGATTGGGCGCCGAGCGACCACACGCCGCCGCTGGAGCAACGGCCCCCCGTGGACCGGTGGCTGCTCGCCCGGCTGGACGACGTGATCCGGAGCGTGCGGGACGCCTGGTCGGGCTACGACGTGACCGCCGGCGTCCGGGCGATCATGGGCTTCGTGGTGGACGACCTCTCCAACTGGTACGTGCGCGTCAACCGGCCGCGGTTCTGGGCGCCCGACCGCGCGGCCGACGAGGCGGCGCTCGCCACGCTGTGCGAGGCGCTCCGCACCAGCAGCCGGCTGCTCGCGCCGGCGGCGCCGTTCCTGGCGGACTGGCTGCACCGGGCGGTGGCGGGAACCACGGTCCACCTGGAGCGGTTTCCGACCGACCAGGGGGTGCGGGAGCCCGAGCTCGTGGGCGCCATGGATGCCATCCGCCTGCTGGCGTCGCTGGCGCGCGCCGCCCGGGACGCCCGGAGCCTGCGGGTGCGCCAGCCTATCGCGCGGATGAAGGTGGCCGTCCCCGCCGCCGTGACGGGGCCGGCCTTGGCAGACCTGTTAGATATCCTGGTTGCCGAAGTCAACGCGAAGGCGGTCGAAGTCGTGGAATCGGACCACGGCTTGGTCACGCTGAAGGGGAAGGCGAACTTCCGCAGCCTGGGCAAGCGGTACGGGGCGGAGACGCCGCGGGCGGCCGAGGCGGTGTCCCAGCTCACGGCGGAAGAGCTCTTGCAGTTGGAACGTGGAGAGCCGGTGCGGACGGGGACGTGGGAGTTCCAGCCGGAGGACGTGCGGGTCACGCGCGAGGTCGCGAGCGACTGGCTCGTGCAGGCCGAGGGGCCGTACGTGGTGGCGCTCGACCCCGTGCTGACGGAAGATCTGATTCAGGAGGGGCTGGCGCGGGAGGTCGTGAACCGCGTCCAGCGGCTGCGCAAAGAGGCCGACTACGCCTACACCGCGCGGATCGACCTGAGTCTCGCGGGGCCCGACGACATCGTGGCGGCCGTGGCGGCCTATCGGTCGTACGTGGAGACCGAGACGCTGGCGCGCCGCCTCGTGCTGGGCGAGGTCTTCGAGGACGCGGACATCACTCGAGGCGTCGACATCGAGGGGCGCGGCGTGACCATCGCGCTCCGGCGACATGACGGACGAAAGGGCGGACACCGATAATGCCGACGAAATCCAAGGCCAAGGGCGGCTTGAGCAAAAAGCAGCTCCAGCACCTCGAGAAGCGGCTGCAGGAGGAGCGCGCCCGCGTGATGAAGGAGCTCGGTCACTACGACGAGTCCTTCAATTCGAGCCTCCAGGCCTCCGACGGCGACCTCTCCAGCTACTCGTTCCACATGGCGGATCAGGGGACCGATGCCATGGAGCGCGAGAAGGCGTTCCTCTTCGCCTCGCAGGAGGGGCGCTACCTCTGGCACGTGAACGAGGCGTTGCGGCGTCTGTACGGGACACCGGAACGCTTCGGCAAGTGCGAGCAGTGCGGCGAGGACATCGGCTTCGACCGGCTCGACGCGCTCCCCCACGCCCGCCTCTGCATCAAGTGCAAAGCCAAGGAAGAAGATGGCAAGCGCCGCTGATCGCCGGCTGTTCTGGATGACGGCGAGCGCAGTGGTCGCCGTCGACTTCGTCACCAAGGTGCTCGCCGAGACGAGCCTCCACCGGCCGCTCGAGGTAGTGGGCGACTACGTCCTGCTCCGCCTGGTCTACAACCGGGGGGCGGCCTTCGGCATCGACCTCGGCGACTCCTCGCGCTGGATCTTCTTCGGGCTCGCCATCGCGGCCCTGGCGGTGCTCGGCTCCATGGTGCGCGCCACCCGCGCCGGCGATCGCATGCGCTTCCTCGCCCTCGCGCTGGTCTGCGGCGGCGCGTTCGGCAACCTGGTGGACCGCATCCGCAGCGCGCATGGCGTGGTCGACTTCATCGAGGTGGGCGTCGGCGCCTACCGCTGGCCCACCTTCAACGTCGCCGACTCCGCCATCACCGTGGGAGCGATCGCCCTCGCGATCTCCCTGTGGCTCGAGGGCCGGGCGCAGGATCGGGCGAAGGAGGCCGGGACGGCCGCGCCGTGACGCGGGCCGCCACCTCACCCCTCCCCGATCGGCTCGCCTTCTGTGTCGCCGTGCCCCTCACCGAGCGACTCGACCGCTTCCTGGCCGACCAGCTCGCCCTGTCCCGCACGCAGGCCGCCCGTCTCATCGCCGATAAGCTCGTCACCACCGCCGGCAAGCCGCTCCGTGCCTCGGCGTGCCTGGAGCGGGGCGCCGAGCTCACCCTCACCTTCCCGGCCGCGGCCCCGCCGCGCACCTATGCCCCCGCCACGGCCGACCTGCGGTTCGTCTACGAGGACGACCACCTCGCAGTGCTCGACAAGCCGGCCGGGCTCGTAGTCCACCCGGGGCCGGGCCACTGGGACGACTCGCTGGTCAACGTGCTGGTGGGGCGGGGCACCGAGTTGTCGCAGGGGGCGGAAGCCGGACGGCCCGGCATCGTGCACCGGCTGGACCGCGACACCTCGGGGCTGCTCATCGTCGCCAAGTCCGACCTCGCGCACCGCGGACTCGCCCGCGCGATCGAGCGCCGCCAGGTCGAGCGCGTCTACGCGGCGGTCGCGTGGGGCCACTTCCCCCAGAGCCCGGTCGAGATCGAGGCCCCGATCGCGCGCCACGCCGCCGACCGCAAGCGCATGAGCGTGCGCGCCGGCGGCCGCCACGCCGTCACCTACGTGGCCGTCGTTGCACGGTTCGCCCTCGTCGACCTGGTGCGCGTTCGTCTGGGGACGGGCCGCACACACCAGATCCGCGTCCACCTCGCGCACGTGGGCCATCCGGTGGTCGGCGACCGCGACTACGCGTTCGGCGGGAGCCGCCGCGTCACGCCGTCGGCCCGGCAGGCGGCCGAGCGGCTCGAGACGCTTGCGCCGCGCCAGCTGCTGCACGCGGCTGCGCTGTCGTTCATCCATCCGGTCACGGGCGCGCGCCTCGCACTGCAGTCGGATTGGCCACCCGATTTGCGGCCCGCGCTCGCCGATTTGGCAGGCGATCCAAACTTGCTTGTGGAACGCAACCCCTTGCAGTATCTTGGCTTCTTTGCATCGGATGGCTGACGCGGCAGTAGTCCGCCTGCTCGTTTTTCGGGTGGGGAACCTGGTTTGCGCCGCGGAGGCGGACGCGGTCCGGGAGATTCTGCCGCGATTGGGCACGACCCGGATTCCGGGGGCGCCGGCGGTGGTGGCGGGGCTCGTCAACGTACGCGGGACCCTCGTGACGGTGGTGGAGGGGTGGAGAGCCCTGGGTCAGCCTGCCCCGGCGGACGGGGGAGGGGCGGGGGGGGGGG
>Ga0066710_100005637_pt1 | contig 11475 bp, 10 predicted proteins | sample GraSoiAngelo_159_FD_79666 | JGI IMG/M metagenome (GOLD analysis project Ga0066710, IMG submission 79666) | Grasslands soil microbial communities from the Angelo Coastal Reserve, California, USA - 14_1009_16_40cm | ecosystem: Environmental > Terrestrial > Soil > Grasslands | place: USA... | reverse complement strand
GTCCACGTCGCCGCGCCGCAGCGCGACGACGCCGAGGCCGAACGACGCGACGACGAGGTCGAACGGATGCGCGGCGCCCTCGGCGATGATCATGGCCTCGTCGGCACGCCGGCGAGCCTCGGCGAACTCGCCCAACTCGACACAGCACCAGATCAGCCAGGCGCGGGAGAGCACCGACGGGAGGCCCGTCTGCCCGAAGCGCTGAGTCGCGCGCTCGCCGGTCAGCTCGTCGACGTTCGAGCGGAGGACGTCGATGCCCAGGCGATACTCGCCGAGCGCGTAGTAGGCCTGGCCGAGCCGGAAGTTCGACGCCACGCGCAGCGCGAAATCGCCGAGTCCTTCGGCGATCGTGCGGGCCTGCCGGCCCGATGCGATCGCCTTATCGTGGTCGCCCATCCAGGCGAAGAACTGACTCATGTAGGCGGCGAGCTGGCCGAGGCGGCGCTCGTCACCCAGTGACCCGGCGAGGGCTTCGGCCTCGCCGAGGTGCTTGATGAGCCGGGTCAGCTCACCGAGCGGCCACAGCGAGTTGCGGAGATTGAAGCGCAAGTCGATGGACTGCTCGACGACCTCGCGACTCTCCGGCAGGTGGCCGAGCGCCTCGAGGGCCTGCTCGAACGATGCGACCGCTTCCGGATGGGCCGAGCGCGCCAGCGCCTTGGCGCCGGCGTCGCGGCCGTAGCCCACCGCCTTGGGCCACAACTCGCCACGAGACGCGTGGAGGGCGAGTCGCTCGACGTGCTCGGCGAGTCGGCCAGGATAGAGCTGCTCGATCACCTCGACCATGCGGGCGTGCAGCACGCGCCGGCGCTCCTGAAGGAGGCTGGCGTAGGCGACCTCGTGGGTCAGGGCGTGCTTGAACGTGTACTCCATTTCCGGAAACAGGTTCATCTCGTAGAGGAACTCACCCGTTTGCAGGTGGGCGAGCCCCCGCTGGAGCTGGTCCTCGGGCAGCTCGGCGATGCTGCGAAGGAGCGCGACCGGCACGTCCTTGCCGATCACGGACGCCGATTGGAGGAGGCGCTTCTCGTCGCTGGGCAGACGATCGATACGGGCGGCCAGGATGGCCTGGACGGTCGCGGGCATCTGGATCGCGGTCAGCGGGCGGATCAGCCGATAGGCGCCCGGCTCGCCGGCGAGGACCTGGGTCTCGACCAGCGTGCGAATGCTCTCTTCGAGGAAGAAGGGATTGCCGGCGGTGCGCTCGATCAACCGCTCCTTCAGCGGCTTCAGCTCCGTCCCGCCGCCGAGAAGACCGTCGAGGAGCTGCTCTGCGCTGGCCGCGGGCAGTGGGCGGATCTGGATCTGCGTGTAGTGGCTCTTGCCGCTCCAGCCGTGCCGGTATTCCGGCCGGTAGTTCACGAGAAGCAGGACGCGCGCCGTCGGCAGGCTCTCGACGAGACTGTCGAGGACGGCCTGGCTCTCTGAGTCCAGCCAGTGGAGGTCCTCGAAGACGAGGATCAGCGGTTGCTGCTGGCTCTGGCGCAGCAACGTGTGTTTGATGGCGTCGAGCGTCCGTTGCCGGCGTTGGCCCGGGTCGAGGCCGTGCCAGCCCGCGTCCTCGACGGCGACGTTGAGCAGCGACAGCAGAGGCGCGGCTGCGCGCTCCAGGCTTTTGTCCAGCGTCTGCAATTTCACGCTGACCCGATCGCGCATCTTCTCGGGGTCGTCGCGGTCCTCGATCCCGAAGTACGTCTTGAGCAGCTCGATCACGGGCAGGTACGTCGTGGCTTTTCCGTAGGAGACCGACCGGCTCTCGAGGACCAGCCAGCCGTCGGTGTGCGGCGAGTGCGTAAATTCCCAGATGAGGCGCGACTTGCCGAGGCCCGCCTCACCGACGACGGCCACGATCTGGCCGTGACCGCTCCCGGCGCGCTCGAGCGCCTGGGGCAGCGAGGCCAGCTCCGTCTGTCGCCCGACGAACCGACTCAGGCCGCGGGCGGCGGAAACCTGCAGGCGCGTGCGGCTGGCGGCGGTGCCGACCAGCTCGAAGACCTCGATGGGGTGCGCCATGCCCTTGACGGCGACCGGCCCCAACGACGTCACGTTGACGTACCCTTCGGCGAGCGCGCGCGTCTCTGGCGAGAGGAGAATGGATCCGGGCATCGCCGTCTGTTCCATGCGCGCGGCCAGGTGTGTCGTCTGGCCGACGGCCGAGTAGTCCATCCGCAGATCGCTGCCGATCGAGCGCACGACGACCTCGCCACTGTTCAAGCCGACCCGGATGTGCACGGTGACGCCGTGCCGTCGCGCGACGTTCTGCGCGTACTCGCGGATCGAAGCCTGCATGGCGAGCGCGGCGTAGCAGGCACGGACGGCGTGGTCTTCGAGGGCCAGCGGCGCACCGAACAAGGCCATGATGCCGTCGCCCATCACCTGGTTCACCGTGCCCTCGTAGCGATGGACGGCGTCCATCATCAGCTCGAGGACCGGATCGAGGAGCCCGCGCGCTTCCTCGGGGTCGCGCTCGGCCAGCAGCTCCATGGAGCCCTTCAGATCGGCGAAGAGCACGGTGACCTGTTTTCGCTCACCTTCGATGGCGCTCCTGGAGGTGAGGATCTTCTCGACGAGGTGCTTCGGCGTATACGTCTCGGGCGAGGCGAACGTCGGCGGCGTTGGGGCTGGCGCCGTTGGGGCCGGCGTCGCTGGAGCTGGAGCGGTGGTGCTCGGCGCCGGCGCCAGCGACTGCCCGCATCCGCCGCAGAATTTTTCTCCGGCCTCGTTGACGAACCCGCACGACGCACAGGTGGCCGCGAGCGCGGAGCCGCATTCGCCGCAGAAGCGACGGCCCTCGCGGTTCTCCGCCTGGCACCGTGGACATCTCATGCGGACCGCCCCTTCGGCAGCGGCGCCAGAGTAGACCTCGCCATCGCCAGCGTCAAATCTCGCCCGCCGGAGCCGATGGACGGCCCACCGCGCGGCGCTCGGCTCCGGTGGCCGATTCCGGACGTGACGGACGCAAGCGTGCGGCGATGTGCTCGGCCGCTCGGATCGCGAGCGCGGCGATGGTCAGGGTGGGCGGCGAGGCGCTCGCCGTGACGAAGCAGCCGCTGCCCACGAGGTACAGATTGGGCACGTCGTGCGCTCGCAAGTTCACGTCGACCACGCTGGCCCGCGGGTCCGTGCCCATGCGGTGGGTTCCGATCTGGTGGGCCGCGTAAGAAAGTCCGCTCGAGCGTATCTCGCTCAACCCCATCGCCGTGAGGATCCTTGTGACCACGCTCTTCGCCTCGTCGAGGGCCTGACGCTCGTACGGGCCGACGCCGTAGTGGATGTGCGGGGCCGGGCTCCCGAAGTAGTCGCGCACGCGAGGATTCAGCGAGACGGTGTTGCGACGATCCGGCAACTGCTCGGTGTAGACACGGATCCCGAGCCAATGCCCGAACTCGTCCCGGACGTGCCGGCGCAGCGCTTCACCGGACAACCCGCTCCTCACTGCGATCTGCTCCGGGGTCGGCCCCGCCGTGTTCAAGAACTCGAGGAGGAACGCTCCGCGGGTGCGCCGGTCGCGCCCGACGGCGAACTGGCGCGACATCGCCGTCGAGAACCCGATCCGGTAGGGGTAGACGTTTCCGGACGCGCGACCGCTGACGTCGATGGCCGGGTGAGACGTGAAGAACTTTCCCACCAGCCCGCTCCGGTTGGCGAGCCCGCCGGGAAAGTCGGACGGCGCAGAGAGGAGCAAGAGACGCGCGTTCTCGACGGCGCCGGCGGCGAGGATGAACACGCGCGCGGTCAGCCGGCGCTCGCGCCGGTCGCGCCCGGCGTAGATGGCGGCACTCACGTCACCGGATCGATCAACGACCAGTCTAAGAACCGTCGCCTCGGTGATGACCCGCGCGTTGCCGGTCGCTTCGGCGTCGGGGACGTGGGTCAGGTCGACGCTCGCCTTGGCCCCCGTGGGGCACACGGCACAAGTCGCGCAGGCCCGGCACTGTGATCGCCCCGCGTAGGCCACGGAATTCCGCGCCTGCGGCAGATGATGGAGGGCGATCCCGAGCGGCTGGCACGCGCTGGCGAACAAGCCGTCGGAGTGGCTGAACGGGAACGGTGGGAGTGGGAACGGCGCGCTCCGCGGCGACGGCGACTCGTCGGCAGCGCCGGCCACCCCAAGCGCCCTCTCCGCGATCGTGTAGTAGGACTCCAGGTCATCGTACGAGATCGGCCAGTCGTCGGCGATCCCGTGGAGAGATCGCAGACGAAAGTCTTCGCCGTGCAACCGGAGGGCATAGCCCTCCCAGTGGAGGGTGCTCCCACCCACCCCGCGCGCCCGTTTGTCGAGGAGCTGGTACGGAACCTGACCACTGACCGTGTAGCGATCCAGCTCGCGCGGCGAGGTCTGCCACGGGTTCTCGTGCCTGACGTATCGCTGGACGTACTCGGGGCGTCGGGCGAAGTCGTGACGAGGACCGGACTCGAGCACGACCACGCGGATGCCTCGCCGCGCCAGCTCGAAGGCGAGGATGCCGCCAGCCGCGCCTGCACCCACAATGCCGACCTCGGCGTCCACGGCACGCCGGTCGTCTCGCGCGCTAGGATTCGGCGCGCGTGTACCGGGTGAGATCGCCGCACTTCCCTGGGAAGTCGCCGTACGCCACGGCCGCCCAGCCCGCCGGCGACCCATAGTAGCCGCCGATCAGGTCGGGCACGGTTCGGGTGCGGACGGCGCGAGCGTCCTCCGCGAACGGGCCAAGGCGCTCTCCCGGCCGCACGTCCGAAACCATGAGTCGATGGCGCGTCATCAGCGCCGCGCGCCGAGGGAGGTCGAGGCTCGAGAGCCGCGCCCCGGCGAGGCGGTTCAGCAGATGGACCGTCGTCCGGTAGAGATCGAGATAGTAGCCTGAGCCTTGCTTGGCCCGGTGCTCGATGTGATCGACGAGATGCTCGCGCTCGGGGCGGGACAGCGGTGCGGCACCAACCAGCGCCTCAGCGAACGCCACGAGGTCCTCCACCTCGGCGCCAGAAATCGCCCGACGCGTCGAGTCCGTCGAATCGGACGCGGCCCTGGTCAGAACCTCGCTGGTTCGCCCGCCGAACAAACCCGATAGACTCGACACGTCGAGACCGAGGACCGTGAGGACGCTGAGGATGAGCTTCCTCCTCGTGAACGTCACCGGCTACGCGCTCCGCAAGCTCGCTGGGGGAACCTCCGTCATTGAGGAATCGGCGGGTTCGTAGCGGCCGGGCTGCAAACGACCGACAATTGGTCGAGCGTGACGGTTTCAGTGCTCAGCGGGTCGATGATCGTGATGCCGGACCCTGGCGCCTTCGGCTGGAGTCCGAGCACGTCATAGCACTTGATCTGGTCGGGGCTCACGGTCGTGAAATCACCATTGAGCACCGGACCGCGCTCCACCTGGGCCGCCGACGTCGGAGTGCACAGTAGCCTCGCCTTGCCGAGGCGGACCTTCTCGACCCCGAAACGATCCGTGAGATCCAGAACGTATGGGGAATTGGCCCCATTGTGGATCACGTAGCAGTCGAAGAACGTCGCGTCGATCGATGAGCCCGCCCCACCGCCCGCATATCCGACCGCGACAGACGAGGTGATGAGGGTGAGCGTTATCAGTACGGCCAAGATCATCCTGGCTTTCATGGTCACCTCTTCTTTGTCGAGCGTGCTCTCATCAGGGCATGACCCTGATCGAGTCCGAGGCGTGGAAGTCGTACGTCCCATCGAACGTCGTCGCCTCGAGGACGGCGCTCTTGTCACCTACACTGACCGTGTTCTTCGCGAAATCGAACTGGCAGACGAGGTCCGCTGCGCCGTCGTGATTCACGTCTCGCATGCTGCACTGGAACTTCCCCTGGGTGTTGCGCTTCACGGGCAAGGTCCAGGTGGCGTTTCCCGTGCCTCTCAGGACGATCGTGGCCGGGTCGAGATTGCGCGCGTCGAACTCAAGCAGGCCATGGTCGTCGCGCCGGCTGAACATCGCCACTTCGATCGTCGTCGCGGCGCCGCGACCAATCGTGTTGTTCGGGTCGGCGGGCTTGATGTCGATTACGTCCCGGCTCAAGGAGAGGGCCTCTGGCAGGGTGATCTCGACAATGTTTTCGTCGATGCTGGACGTGGCGCCTCCAGCGAAATCCAGAGAGCCGCGGAAGTTGAAGTCGAGGCTGATCCAGTCGTTGAAGCCCGTGAGGATTTCGGCGTTCGCCGGGAACGTCCCGGGCAACGCCGGGCAACTGGCGATGCCGAGATTGTTCAGATCTCTTGCCACTGGCGTGGCGCTCACGGTGCCGTTGCGGTTCCAGTCGATCGAATCATCAGCGTTGACTGTCGCGACCACCGCCTTGGACGGGATCCCGGTCTGCGGGCCGAACGCCACCTTACCGGTGAATAGAGCGGCCGGAGCAGCGCCGACCCCGGTTGTCTCGACCAGACTTGCCTCGTTGAGCGTCGCCAGCGTCAATCGCGAGTAGTCGAGGGGCCGAGCGGTGATCGTATTGCTGAACTGTAGCGTATAGTTCATAACACTCTGGTAGTTCGGCTTGCAGTTGCTGTTGCTGTCACCGCCGTGGCGCAAGCCGAGGTTGTGTCCCAGTTCGTGCATGAACGTCCCGGCCTGCTGGTCGGTGGTACCGACGTTGTGGCTGACTCCGCCGACTGTGACGATTCCCCAGCTTCCGAGTGAAACCATGAAGTCATTGCCGCCGACCTCAGAGCAGCCCGACGAGGTGTTGCCGGTACCCGGCTGGTTATGGACGAAGAGCGCGTAGTGGGAGGCCAAGGCCTTCGCGTTGGTGCCGTTCGGGATGCTGCGCTCGGCCTGGGTTCCGAAGAACTGTGTCTTGAGGCCGTCGAAGGTGGCGTCACCGAGGGCAGGCGCCGGCGTACACGGGATGAGGGCGGTTGCGGTGGTATGTGGGATCTGCTCGTCGATCTGCACGTGGAGGCGGATGGGCCCCGGGTATGCGGGTTGGTTGGCAGTTGGCGCCGGGGCATTGGCGAAGGCGGTCACGACATTACCGATGGCTACCGGATCCGGCCGGTGGAACTGCATGAAGTCGACCTCGACGAAGATGTCCTTCTGCGTTTTGCTGGCGCACTCCTCGGCCTGGAACCCGGAAGTTCCGTTCGTCTCCACGCAGAGGGTGACGTCGCGGAGGGTGGCGGGGAACTTGCCGTTCGCGTCAGGCTCAGGCCAGACTCCACTGTAGTTGATTCCCGGTAGGCCATCGTCCCACAGCGTGCCATCCTCCCAGCAATCGGGGAGGCTGTCCCCGTCGGTATCCTTCGGGATGTCGCTTTCAACCACGAAGTACTTAGCGAGCTGGGGACACGCGCCAGGAAACAGCACCGGCACCCCCACCAGTTGGCCGCTGGTTCCGCCCGCCCACTCGATGGCGCGCAACTGCGCTCCCGGGCCCTTGGTCCAGATCGCGTCCTTGAACTCTGAGCCCAAGCTCACGGGGTCGTAGGCGAGGCTACCCGGGGTGGCGACGACGACGTCCCTCACGGCGCCCCCAGGGCTGTTGTCCACTTTGTACCCTTGACGAATCTCATCGTTGAGCGAGACGACCGGCGTCGCGCACGAGACGAAGAGGCTCGTCCCGGCGACACTGATTCCCGTCACGGAGTCTCCGGTAGGACAGTTGGCCAGGACCGACGTCGCCGTGCTGGTCGCGCTCTCACCGAAGTGGAAGACGACGTTCTGGCTGCCGCTCAAGCCGGTCTGATAGATCGTCTTGTCGTTGGAATCCCAGGCGAGCCCCGCACACGTCGACCCGGCCGGACCGTTACGTACCGGCACCACCGTCCCGTCGGTGATCGTGTTCAACGAGCTGTAGTCGATCGAGTGGAGCGTGGTCCCCCCTGTCACCGGCTGGCACGCGAGGAGATCGCCTTTGTCAGCGCGAAGGGTGATCGCTTGCCAGTTCCCAGTCGTCGGCCCGGGGGTGGTGGTGAGCGTCAGAACTGGGGTCGCGGGGTTCGCGGGATCGAGGAAGAACAGCTTGTTCGTGCAGCTCGTCACCAGCAGCACCGGGATCTGCGGAGACCCGATCTTTCCGCCCGGCACGACCGCGACCGCCGTCCCGCTATCCTCCGCGCACTGTGCTGCCGTCGGGATCGAGACGCTGTTGCGCTCCTGTCCCACGAACGCTTCGGCGCCCGCGATCGTTCCCAGGAGCAAGACGATGAGGACCCCGACACGCGTGCGCTTCATTCTGTTGACCTCCGTCCCTCCACCGGTGACCGGTCGCGCTCCCGGACGGATCCACGGCGCAGTGAGAACCCAGACGACAAAATCAGATGTCTCGACCCCGAGCGATGGTGGGCAGCTTTGTGTGACCCCTTGGCGACAGCGGACACGTATATATGCCGCCCGAGGCAACGTGTCAAGGCGCGAAATCGCGCGGCGTTGGGCAGCACGTAGCTTGCCAAGACGGAGCGCCGAAGATTCTGGTCCTTGCGCCCAGCGCCGGTTCTTCGCAGCGGCAGAATTCTGCGATACTGGCTGCCCCGCAGACGGGTATGCCCGCGAGGAGGAGCACATGGCCGAAACTCTCTACAAGCGCCTGGGAGGTTACGACGCGATCGCCGCCGTGGCCGACGATCTGCTACCGCGGCTGATCGCCGACCCGCGGCTCGGTCGCTTCTGGAAGCATCGGGGTGAGGACGGCGTCCGCCGCGAGAAGCAGCTCCTGACCGATTTTCTCTGCGCGTCCGCCGGCGGTCCGCTCTACTACGTGGGACGCGACATGAAGATGTCGCATCGCGGGCTTGGGATCGATGAGCGCGACTGGCAGGTCTTCCTGGGCCACGTGAACGCCACGCTCGACCACTTCAAGGTCGCCGCTCGAGAGAAGTTCGAAGTCCTGGGATTCGTGGAGAGCCTCAAGAAGGAAATCGTGGAGTAGGGTCGGCGCCGAGGTCTCACTTCACAGCGAGATCCAGCAGCCACTCGAACGCCAGAACAGCGAGGATGGCGAGCGCGAAGACAACGACGCTCCCGGTGAATAGTAGGACGCGCCTGCGTCTGGAACGACGTTGCCATTTCCTCGAACGTCGTGGCCGGCGCTGTTGATCGTATGTGTGGTCGGTTACTCCCCGTCGCGTCCTGATCCAGCACTGTAGATGGGGGACACGGCGATCCGCCATCGGCGGTCCCATCGGCGCGGCACGCTCGACGGGCGCGTTGCAGACCGGGCAGCTGAGATCCCTGACTTCGTCCATACTGACCCAGGTAATCGGACACTGCGATGACAAAGCGGATATGGGAAATGTTTTTCTAGTACCGTTGACGCATCCTACGCGGTGCGCTGACCGTATCGGGCGAATTCCGTGCCACTCGCCGCTTCACGCCGCTCGACACTTTTTTGCACCTTCGGATCGAAGTGTTGCTGGTACGTCTCGATTGACGCCACGATGATCTGTGCCTCGACGGTGATGAGGTTGATGCCGAGGAGGAAGACGCGCATCCAGGCATCGATCACGATACCTTTGTCCAGGACATGGTCGAGAACGTCGACGGCGCTCGTCGAAGCCGGCACTCTCTCGACCGGCGCTCGCTGACTGATCATCACCTATCCCGCCGACGGCCCAAAAGCGGACCGATACTACATAGTTCTTGCCATCAGCTAAATCCGCATCATGACGTGGCATCGACGTGCCGGGTGGCAATGAAAATCCACAAAATGCCTCAGCCAGTCAGGATCTCGTGGCCTCACGTCGCTTTGAGCCAGGTCTGCGTACCCGCGGACCTTGAGCTTGCCGTCTTCGACCCAGACCTCACCCTTGTAAATCTTGCCGTCTTCGGGATCCATGATGGTATCGCCCTTGTAACGATCCCGGTTCAGGCTCAGATGGGCTGGTCCTTGTCGGCGCCCGTGCACTTGCCGCAGACCTTCGGCTTGCCCTGTTTATCGTTCCGTTCGGTCAGGCCGATGATTTTGCCGAAGAGCTTTCCACCGTGCTCGTACAGCTCCACCTCGGACACGACCTTGCCCGTCTTGTCGTCGACCGTCTTCCACGTGGCCGTCACGGCGTCGCCCGCGACCAGCGTGCCGACTCCGAAGAGCATGCTCACCAGCATCGCGATCACCAGGTGTTTCATCGACGACTCCTTGGCGAGGAATCTTGCGCCCACGATGAACGAGGTGGTCTGGCGCTACGCAGGAGAGAGGGCGATCACTCCGGGAAGAAGCGCGCGGCGCCCAGCGGCAGCGGCTGCTCGCCGAGCATGCTCGCGACCATCACCTCGCGGACCGCCTCCGGATCGAGGCCCTCGCGCTCGACCTGATCACCGATCTCGGCCAGGACCCGGTCGACGTCCTGCATCACCTACCACTGCTTGAAGAGATCCCGCCGCTCCACGCCCATCGCCTCACCGACCAGCTCGAGGAAGTTCACGATCCGGAACGGCAGCGTCGCTTCGTGAGCGCACAGCTCACGGTGACAGGCGTGATAGATGCCGACGAGACAGTCCACGCCCGCCGCCTCGGCGGCGGCCAGCTCACGGGCGTGCAGCGTGCGCTTGTAGTCGGGCACCGGCGCCAGCGAGTTGCACATGTAGCCGACGCGCGGCTGCGCGAGGTCGACCAGCTCGAGGCCCGGGATCGCGCCGAGAATCTTGACCACGCCCTCGGTCACGCCAGGAACGCCTGGATGCTCGTGCAGGGCCACGCGACGTCGCACGGGATGGACGAAATGCGCCCGCAGCCGATCGAGGCGGTCGGCGATGTAGGGCACGACGTGCTCGAGCGCGAACCCCGGGGTCGTCGCCGGCATGACGATCTCGCCGAGCTGGATGTTGCAGGTCGGGCACCAGGTGAGCACCCGTGGCGCGCCCGTCGCGGCGAAGCCCGCCACCGTGCCGCCGCCGACCCGCCCGGCGGTGGCGGTATCGCCGGCGCGGAACTGGAGCACGCCGCAGCAATTCGCCGGGCCCCCGAACACGGCATAGCGTGTGCCGAGGCGATCGAGCACGTCGAGGCAGAGCAGCGCGATGTGTGGAGTCCGCAGCACGTTGCAGCCGAGGTACATCACGACGTCGGGCGCGGGCGCCTTCTCGGCGCGCGCCGACCGCGTGATGCTGCCCAATACACCCGCTGGGAGCTGGAGACGCGAGAGCACCTTCACCCCACGCGACATCTTCTGGAAAGCCTTGTGCCCGGTGGCTCGCCGCTCCTCGATCGCCGTCCGCTCATTGAGCCTCACCCGGGTCAGCGCGAGCATGAACCGCGGGTTGACGCCGTCTTCGCAAGCCTGGCGGCACGCCCCCGAGCCGGTGCAGGTCTCGGCCCAGCGCGCGCCTGCGCTCGCCGGATCGCCCGCGCCTCGCAGCAACCCGAGGACCTGGCCGACGACGGACGGTGGATCGCTGCGGTCGACCCCAGCCGGACCCGCCGTTGCACATACCTCGACGCAGCACCCGCAACGTGAGCAGCCGTCGACGATCTCCTGCGCCCGCGCTTCCAGACTCGCCACGAAGGTTGTCTCGCTCATGCGATCGCGAGTCTAGCACGCACGCC
>Ga0066710_100005636_pt1 | contig 11475 bp, 10 predicted proteins | sample GraSoiAngelo_159_FD_79666 | JGI IMG/M metagenome (GOLD analysis project Ga0066710, IMG submission 79666) | Grasslands soil microbial communities from the Angelo Coastal Reserve, California, USA - 14_1009_16_40cm | ecosystem: Environmental > Terrestrial > Soil > Grasslands | place: USA... | reverse complement strand
TCGGGCGGCAGAACCCGGGTGGCAAAGGCGGTCCTGCTTCGATGAGCACCGGAACCAACACGCGCATCGACGGACCTCTGGTGTACCTCGAAGCCCCGGGGCCGGAGCATCTCCCCGCGATTTGGAAGGTCTATCTGGACGCGCCCGATTATTTCGAGGCGCTGACCGGAAGCGCGGATTTCGATCCCACCGCGGTCGAGATGCTCTACGAGGATGCGCTGTCCGAGGACAGTCGGTATTACCTCGCCATCCGCCGCACGGATACGAAATCGCTCGTGGGCACGATCGAGTTCGAGGCCGGGGCCGACGATGTGCCCGCAACGCTGCGGGGACTCGTCGTCGCGCAGGGAGAGAGGGGACGGGGCTACGGACGGGCGGCGCTCGAGCTGGCCGAAGGGTTCCTCGCGAACGACCTCGGCGTCACGACGATTGCGGCCGACGTCCCGGAAGGCTACGACGATGGCGCGAGGTTCCTGGAGGCGCTCGGCTACCGCGAGCGGCGTCTCAAGTCCGCCGAGGTTCGCTGGGTGAAGCGGATCGCCGGGGCCTAGGAGCCCGAGAGGCCAGCGCCTCGTTCACCCTCGACGCGAGCACGCCCACTTCGAAGGGCTTGCTGACCACGAAATCGATCCCGTGGGCGACCATCACCTCGTCGCTCACCGTCGCGCCCCAGCCCGTGACGAGCCCCAGAACGATGCCCGGGCCCCCCTCGGCACGGACGATCCGCGCCACCTCCCATCCGCTCACGTCGGGCATGCCGAGATCGGTCAACACCGCGTCGAATTTCCCGGAGCGAAACCGGTCGATTCCTTCGGTGCCGCAGTTTCCGGTGACGATCTCATGCCCCTCGCAGACGAGCGCGTCGCGCATCACTTCCAGGAGATCGGGCTCGTCGTCGACCACCAGGATGCGCGCCTTGAACGGCGCGGGGTGGCGGTCGGGTCTCGCGAGGTTCGCCCTCGCGGGATCCACGGAGGGGAATCGCATGCGCACCACGGTCCCCACATGTTCCGTGGACTCCACTTCGATCGAGCCGCGGTGGCGGCTCACGATCCCGTAGACCATCGAGAGCCCCAGGCCGTTCCCGGAAAGGCCTTTGGTCGTAAAGAACGGCTCGAACATGCGGCTCTTCACGTCCTCGGACATCCCGACGCCGTTGTCCTCCACCTCGAAAACGGACTCGGCGCCCTCGACGCGCGCCCGAATCACGATCGTGCCCCCCATCGGGAGCGCATCCACGGCGTTGAAGATGAGGTTCGTCAGCGCCTCTCGGATTTCCGCCCGGGTGCCCAGAATGGGCGCGGCGGCCTCCGCCTCGATCCGGATTTCCACCTTCACGCCTCGTCGCTCCGCTTCGTTCTTCCATTTCCCCTTGGTGATTTCAATCACCTCGGCCGCGACGGAAGGGAGATGGAGCACTTCGTTCTGCGACTCTTCCCGGACGCGCGTGTACTGCTGGATCCGGCGCACCGTCTGCCCTCCGTCCATGGCGGCCTGGCGGATGACCTCGAGACCCGCGGTCAGTTCCGGATCGGCCACTTTCATCTGGAGAAGCTGCGTCCGGCCCAGGATGATGCCGAGATTATTGTTGAAATCGTGCGCGACTCCCGCAGCCAGCTCCCCGAGCGCGCGCAGCTTCTCCCCCCGGATGAGGCGCTCTTGTAAGTCGCGCTGGGCGGAGATGTCAGAGATCAGGATCATCGTCGCCGGCGCGTTCTGGAAGAGAAGCCCGACGGCATACACCTCGACGAAGATCTGCTTGCCCGACGGCTGGCAAATCTGCCCTTCCACCTGGGCGCCGTTCCCGTTCTCGAGCACGGCCTTGCGCACCTGATGCTCCGATTCCGGATCGAACACGCCGAAGGGATCGATCCCCGGCTGGAGCAGCGCCGTCGCGTCCCGCCCGGTCATCCGCTCGAAGGCCTTGTTCACGAAGACCGCCCGGCCGGCCTGGACGATCAGGATGCCCAGGGGAGAGCTCTCGACCAGGATGCGGTACTTGCCCTCCGACTCGGCGAGGGCGTGGGTCCGGGATTCCACCGTGGCCTCGAGCCTCTCGTTGAGCCTGCGGAGATCCTCCCGACTCGCCAGAATTTCCGCCTGCTGCTGCTGCACCTCGTCGGCCATTCGGTCGAAGTGCCATGCCAGCGTCTCGAGCTCATCGCCGCTGCGTAGATTCAGTCGCTGCGAGTAATCCCCTCGGGTAATCGCGCGAATCGCGACCACCAGCCGCTCGATCGGGCGCGTGATCGCGCGCGCCGCGAAACGCGCGCCGATCAGGCAGAGGATCGCCGCGACGATCCCCGCGAGAACGAGGTGGTGGGTCGTCCGCTGAATATCCGCGTTTACTTCCGCGAGAGAGATCCCGACCCTAACGGTCCCCCACTTCACGTCGTGCTCACCCACGTACACGGGAACGAGGAACTCGATCGCAGGCGCCCGTTCTGACAACGCGGCCGGGACGATCATCCAGCGGTCCTCGCGCGTCTGAGCGGCTTCCGTGTCCGCGCGTTCGCGCCGCGGATGCCCGAAGGAGTTTCGCTCCCGGCTGTCGGCGGCGACCTGGCCCTCTTTGTCGTAGATCACGACGTAGGCCACTGCGGCGTCCCCGCGGGAGCGGCTCGCGGCCTGGCTCAGCGCCACATAGTTGTACGAGAGGAGGGATGGCGTGGACAGCCACGCGATGCTGTGGGCGAGCGCGAATCCCTTTTCGCGGGTCTGGCCGAGGAGCGATTCCGTTTGGTTCCGGACCACGTAGGCCAGCGAGGCGCCCACGAGCCCGACGACGATCAGCCCGAAGGTGAGGACGATCCGGGTCTGGAGCCCGAACCGGCGCCCTGCGGGCGGGTCAAGGGAGCGCTTGTATTGGCTCACGTTCGTGGATGGGCTTTCCAATCCGGAGCTTCTCCATCGCGAGTGTGGATATACCCAACGGATTCACTTCCAGCCCCGAGAGGTCCTCCCTCAGCCCGACGAACGTGGACGAATGGAAAAGCGGTATCAGCGGCGCGGCTTGGACCACGCGTTTCTCCACGTCCCGGTACGCGTTCATCCGCAGATCGGAATTCGCCGTCCTTTGCGCGACGTCGAGGAGCGAGTCCACGGTCCGGTCCGCGAACCGGAAATAGTTGGTTCCGCTGGAGGAGTAGAACAGCGCGCGGAGAAAGGTGTCGGGATCCGGAATATCCGCGACCCAGGCCAGCCCGAACATCTGGGCGTGCCTGCCCGTGATGACGCTGTCCAGCTCCGCCCACGAGACGTACTTGAGCTTGATGTGGATTCCCGCCTCCGCGAGCGAGCTCACCATCACCGCATCCACTTGGCGAACGCTCTGGTTCGCGGTCGACTTCCAGAGCGTGATGGCCGGCAGGGGATGGCTGGGCCCGAACCCTGCCGACGCGAGCATGCGGCGCGCGGTTTCGGGATCGTGGGAGAAGGTTCGCTGCTCGGGGGAGTAGGCGGGCAGCCCCGGAGGCAGGATCCCTTGGGAGAGCACCTTCCCCGCCGGCCAGAGGTTCAGCATCGCCTTGCGGTCCATGGCGAGCGCGATCGCCTGCCTCACCTTGGGATTGTTGAGCGGAGGCCTTCTCGTGTTGATTCCGATGAACGAAAGGCTCAGATCCTGCCAGCGCACGACGCGGATGTTCGGCTTTCCCCTGAATTCCTCGAGCAGGTTGAGCGGCAAATTCGCCATCGCCGCTTCGCCGCGGATCAGGGCCTCGGCTCCTTGGGTATCCACCCCTTCCGCGCCCGCCTTCGGCGTGTAGAAGACGATGGAATCGATCGCGGGTTTGCCGAGGAAATAGCCGGGATTGGCCGCGAGAACGATGACGTCCTCCCCCCGCCGATAGGCCAGGTGAAAGGGACCGCACCCGACGGGGTGCTGGGAAAACGGCGTCTTCCCTGCGGCTTCCACCGCTTCGCGGGGCACGACCGACGCCTGGTCGAGCGCGAGCGCGCTCAAGAGCGCCCCGTAGGGGCGGCTGAGCTTCACTTGGAGCCTGTAGCGGCCCAGGGCGCGGATGCCGGCGATTCTCTTCGATTTTCCCTCGATGAATTCCGGCACCCCGACGATCGCATCGAGGTAGCCCGCCGCGAGTCCCTGGGATCGGAAGGGCTCCCGGAAGAGCCGGGTCAAGCTGTAGACGAAATCCCCCGCCTCGACCTCACGGCCGTTATGGAAGCGGACCCCCTTGTGCAGGTCGAAAACGTAGGTGAGCCCGTCGCGCGAGATGGTCCAGCTCTCGGCGACCTGGGGAATGGGCTCGAGATCGGAGGTGAGCCCGACGAGGGGGCTGAAAATCTGCGCGATGACGATCGAGGCATAGGCGTCGGAAGCGAGGGCCGGGTCCAGAGTGCCGGGCCTCTCGTTGAAATACCGGAACACCTGGGGCTTCGATGGAGCCCCGGAACGGGCCTCGTCCGTGCCGTCGGTTCCGAGACGCCCCCGGTCCCCGGGCGAAGGCCCGCGCAGCTTCGGCGCCGCCAGGGAGGCCACGATCACGAGGACCAAGGCGGCCGTGATCGCGACGGGGTTGGTGGGGCGGTCGCTCCCTCTCCTCTTTAGCACAGCGATCCCCCCACAACGGGCCGTGGTTATGGCCGATGGCGGCGGGAGCCCGCGCGCTTCGTGGCGCCGCGGGCCCGCCGACCCGAACCGAATGGTCAGAGTCATATATCGACCTTTGCAGATACGTACTTGAGGCGAAGTTGCTGCGGAGGGGGTGGAGCAGGTCGCAGATAAGTTCTTACAACATAACTAATTATAATAGTCGAGACACAGCCCCGCCTAGCCCCCGGCCTCTTCGTCCTTGAGGGCGCGGAGCCGCTTGATTCGCGACCGGCGCTTTTTCTGCGCGATGCGCGATTCCTCCGACTTTTGGGTGGGGGCGGTCGCGTGGCGCTCCTTCCTCGGCGTGAGCGCCTCGGCAACGATCTCTTGGAGCCGTGCGAGCGCGGCTTCCTTGTTGCGCGACTGGCTCCGGTAGCGCTGACTCGTGACGCGGAGGATTCCGCGGGGACCGATCCGAGCCCCGAGAATCGCCTCGAGCCGCGCCCGCTCCTCCGGCGTGATCGCGCCGGATTCACGCAGTTTCCAGCGCGCCTCGACCCGCGTCTCGAGCTTGTTCACGTTCTGCCCACCGGGGCCGCTGGAATGGGATGTGCGGAACTCGATCTCGTGAACGGGTACTTTTCCGGCGCGGGGCCTCGGCTGGGAATGCCCGCGAGGCCCCCCGGGCCGGGTTTCACGCCTCAAGGACGAATATCTCCCTCTGAATCGGCTCGGTCGTGACTACGGCTTCGCCGCCGTCGATGAGGAGATTCACCTCGCTCCGAATCCCAAAGTCCTCCAGGTAAACTCCCGGCTCCACGGATACGAGCGTCCCCTCGACCAGGCTTCGCTCGTCGCGGGTCTCGAGATTGTCCAAATGGACCCCGTTCCCGTGTACTTCCTCCCCGATCGAATGCCCGGTCCGGTGAATGAAGCGGTCGCCGAGACCTTGGGAGCGGATCGCCTCACGCGCCACGTCGTCCACGTCGCATCCTCTCGGCTCGCGGCCCGCGCGGAGGGAATCGCGCACGAAGCCGATCGCCGCGTCCCGCGCTTCGCGAACTGCGGCGAACGCGGCTTGATGGGCCTCGGGAGGAGCCGATCCGAAGTACGCGACCTGGGTGTAGTCGGCATAGACGGCACCCGGACGCTTCGATTTGGCCCAGGCGTCGAGAAGCAGGAAGTCCCCGGCGCGGATCGGCCGGTCGAGGGCGGCCCGATTCGTAAAGTGGGCGTCGGCGGAGTGCTCGTTCGCCGCGACGGTCGGGGGGTCGCTCGAGGTCAGCCCCTCGGAATCCAATCGCTCGAGCAGCCAGCGCTGAAGGGCGAGCTCGGTGGTCGGCGTTCCAGAGCGCGCGCACCCGCGCACCCGCTGGAATGCCGCCGCCATGATCGCGTGCAGAGCGGATCCGGTGCGGCGGTGGTCACGCCGCGCATCGGGGGCCAGCGCTCCCTCGAAACGCTGAGTGAGCTCCGCGGAGGAGACGACCAGGGCGCCGGTGGCGCGGACCAGCTCGACCGTGCCCGCGTCGACGCGCGACACGTTCGGAAGGCGGGAGTAGGGGGAGTACTCCATTGCGATCCGGCGGGGGGTTCCGGCAACCGTGGGATACCCCGCGCTTCGGACGCCCTCCGAGTGGATCATCGCCCCGAGCATTCGCTCCAGCTCTTCCCACGTGAGATAGACCAGGGCGGGGCCCGGAAGGTGATCCAGCGCGTGCGGCTCGAGACGATGCACGAGCTTTGCCGGCTCGCCCGATGCGGGGATCCAGTAAAACCACCGTCTCGTCGTCTTCGGAGGGTCGGCGCTCGCGGTCAAACCGAGAATTCGCCGCGCGATCGGGTTCGTGCCGTGGAAATCGAAGAGGAGCCAGCCGTCCATCCCGCTCTCGCGGATCGCCGCCTGCATCCGGCCGACGCGGGACGTGGAGTCTGGATCCTGAATCGGGCCGATTCCGGCGCCCGTCATGACCCTGTGCTTCCGCCGCGCGCCGCGCGCTCCTCGTGGCCTGCATTCTCTATGACATGCCGCATGGCGGCCTCGCGCAGCTCGGGGATTCCATCCCGCGTGAGGGCGGAGACGAAGACCGCGCCGGGATACCCCGCCCGGAGCCCCAGGACCGAAACCTCGTCGGGAACCGCGTCGATCTTGTTGAACACGCAGAGCCTGGGCCGGCCGAGCGCCCCGATGGAATCGAGCACGGCCTCGACCGCCTGGATATGCGCGTCGATATCCGGCTCCGTGGCGTCCACGACGTGGAGGAGGAGATCCGCCTCCGTGACTTCCTCCAGCGTGGCGCGGAACGAAACGACGAGATGGGAGGGGAGCTTGCGGATGAATCCCACGGTATCGGTGAGAAGGGCGCGTGTATTGCGGCCGATCGGAAAGACACGGGTCGTGGGGTCCAACGTCGCGAACAGCTGGTCTTCGACGTACACGCTGGCCCGGGTGAGCGCGTTGAACAGAGTCGATTTCCCGGCGTTCGTATACCCGACGAGCGAGACTTTGAAGCACCCCCGGCGTCCCCGGCGTTGCACGCGCCGCTCCTTTACCACCCGCTCCAGCTCCCGCTTCAGCTTCGCGATCCTTTCGCGGACCCGCCGCCGATCGACCTCCAGCTGGGTTTCGCCGGGCCCGCGGGTCCCGATGCCGCCGCCCAAGCGGGAAAGATGCTCCCACATGCGGGTCAGCCGCGGCAGAAGGTACTCGAGCTGGGCCAGCTCCACCTGGATGCGCGCCTCGCGCGTCCGGGCGCGTCGGGAGAAGATGTCCAGGATGAGCCCGGTTCGATCGACGACTTTCATGTTGAGCTGCTCGCCGAGGTTTCGGCTCTGGGCTGGGGAAAGGTCGTCGTCGAGAAGCAGAAGCGTCGCCTGCTCCTCGCCGGAGAGGACGCGTACTTCTTCGATCTTTCCCTTGCTGAGGAACGTGGACGAGCGGATGGGACCGCGGCGCTGCAGCACTTCGCCCCGCACCTGGGCGCCGGCCGTTTCGGCCAGGAGGCGAAGCTCGGTCAGGAGCCTGCCGTTCTCCCCATGCCGCCCCCTCGTTTCGCGGCCGGCGAGAATGGCGCGTTCCCTATGCGGGTGCGATCTCCAGCTCGTAGGGGACATGGGTGAGATTTTCGAAAGTTCCGTCCTGATGCGCGTAGATCACGTCCTCGATCCGAACACCCATCCCTCGGGAAGGATAGTAGAGACCCGGTTCCACTGTGAAGAGCGAACCCGGGAGAATGAGATCCGGATTCGATGCGGCGCTCAAGCGTGGGCGCTCGTGCACCTCGAGGCCGATGCCATGTCCCAGCCCATGCACGTACCCTTCCTGCACACGCTCGTCCTGGCGGATCGTCTTGTGTCCGTGAGCCTCGAAGAGATCGCAAACGCCTTCCTGGTAGACGCGGCCGGGGGTTCCGATCGCCAGCCGATCGACCGTCTCCCGGACCGCGTCCTGGACGAGCGTGTGAAGCTCCTTCAGCTCCCGCGGGGCTCGCCCGACGAAGTAGGTTCGAGTCACGTCGAAGTAATACCCGCCGTTCTCCTGCGCGGGGTACAGATCGACCACGATCGGCCGCCCCTCTTCCAGGACGTCCTGGTCGTTCCCCTCGTTGTGCGGCACCCCGGCGTCGCGGCCCATCGCGATGATATTTCCGTGCGGTTCCACGAGGCCGGCCTCGAAGAAGATCCGGCGCACTTCGCGGCGCAGTCTTCCGATCGTGACCCAGCCGTCCGCATCGCGGAGCTTCCTCCCTTCGAGGCGCGCGCGCTCGATGATCTCGCGGATGCGCGCGTACGCCCGCTGGCATACGGAGGCGACCGATCGGACCGTCTTCACCTCCTCGGGATCCTTCGTGCTGCGCACCAGCTCGAATAGTCCGGGATCCTCGTCCTCCACGAGCTCGATGTCCGGCTTGATCCTTCCGAGATAGTTCAAGATGTGGTGATACCAACCGATCTGCACGACGCCCTCGACCAGAACCCGTCCGCGAACGCCCAGCCTGTCGAGAACGATCTGCATGAGGCGCGCCGAAGCCCGCACCTGGTTTCCTTCCTGCTCCAACAATTTCATCCAGCCGAGCGAGCCGTAGTCTCCCAGCTCGAACCCGGTGGCGGCCGCGCTGTCGCGCTCCATCGCATGGTGGACCAAATAGGGCTTCGCGCCGGGGCGCCAGACCACAATGCCCTTCAGGTGGGCGTGGGGGCCCGTGATATAGCGAAAGGTCGGGCTCATGTACTCGCCCTGGAGCACGATCGCGGCCGAGAGCCCGCGCTCGTTCATGAGGTGGTCGATGTCTCGCTTCATGCGGGACTCCCTATGTCCGGAAGAGAACGGACTCGTTCGAGAAAAGCCGCGTCGCGACGAGGAGCATGACGGCCGCCATCGCCGCGCTCATGCCGATCGCGACGAGCGCGTGGATCGGCACCACCGTGTCGGTCAGGATTTCCCGCTGGAGCAGCGCCGTGTTCAGGATCGGGATCGCAAATCGCCCGATCGGCGGCGTTCCGAGCTGCCGAAAGCTCCCCAAGCCGAGAAAGATCGCGGCCATGTAGACGTAGGTCGCGTAGGTCTGACCTTCGCGCATGCTCCGCGCGAAGCAGCCGATCGCGACGAGGGCGGCTCCCAGGAATATCGTGGTTGGAAGCACCGTCAGGAAAATGAAGAGCGCCTGGTCGGGCCGGATCGAGAGCTGCATCGACTGGGTCGCGAGCGCGGGCATGAGCCCCGCGACCACGGTGAAGTTGAACCAGAGCCCGAAAATGCCGATAAAGCCGGCCGTCAACGCCGTGCTGATCACCGCCATGCACTTGCCGAGCACCAGCTCGCCGCGAGAGGTCGAGGTCGCGAGAAGGGTCTCCAGCGTGCTTCGCTCCTTTTCCCCCGTCGTCGTGTCGATCGCGATGTGCATGGAACCGGCCGCGACCATGAAGACGAGGATATACGGAATGATGAAGGCCGCGATGTAGCGCCCCGTCTCCGCCTTCGAGGAGACGTCGCGATGGTCCACCGAGATGCCCGGAGCCTGGTCGACCTTGGCGCCGCGGCTCTGCGCCCATAGGACGGTCAGCGCCCGACGGACGTCGTCCAGGACGGGCCTCATCCGCACCTCCGCCGCCGAGGACTTGTGATCGGCATCTTTGTAGAGAAGCTCCACCTTCACGGAATCGCCGCGGGCGATGGATTGGCGGAGGACCGGAGGAATCACGAGCACGGCGTCCACGCCCGCGTCCTCCATGGAGGCGGGTGCCCGATCCAGGGGGACGGTGGAGACGCCCGCGACCTGTTGCAGGCGCTGACGCACGGCCGGGAGCTCCGCTTCGCCCACGATCCCCACGCGCACCTGGAGCGCGCTCTCGTCCCTCTTGTTCTGGGATTCGATCCAACCCATGAAGAGCATGAGCCCCGGGTAGAGGATGAAGGGGACCACGAACACCGCGATGATCGTGCGGCCGTCCCGCATCGCGTCGCGCAGCTCCTTGCGGCATACGGTCCAGGACCTATGCGTCACCGTTGACCTCGCCGACCGTCTTCACGAACACATCTTCCAGCGACCCGCCGCCGTTCTCCCGCTTGAGCGAGTCCACGGTTCCCTGGGCCAGGATCGATCCCTTCTCGATGATCGCGATCTCGTCGCAGATCCGTTCGGCCTCGGTCATGATGTGCGTCGAAAAGATGACCGTGCGCCCCTTCGCGCTCAAATCGCGCACGATCCTCAACACCTCGCGCGCGCCCATGACGTCCAGCCCGGAGGTCGGTTCATCGAAGATGAGCACCGGCGGATCGTGGAGGACGACGCGAGCGAGCGAAAGCCGCTGCTTCATCCCGGTGGACATTTTCCCGACGCGCTTCTCGAGGAACTCACCCAAGCCGAAGGACTCCTGAAGCTCCGGGATCCGGGAGGCGATGGCCGCGGGCGTCATTCCCGCCAGCTCGCCGAAATATTCGAGCAGCTCCCGACCGGTCAGCCGGTCATAGAGCTTGGTGTCGCCGGAGAGATAGCCGATCCGCTTCCTCACGTCGCCGGCGCGCTCATTCACGTCAAAGCCTTCGATCCGCGCCGTGCCCGAGGTGGGGACGAGGATCGTGGCGAGCATGCGGAGGGTGGTCGTTTTCCCGGCGCCGTTTCTGCCGAGCAGCCCGAAGATCCGACCCGGGGAGCAGGAGAAGGAGATGTCCCGGACCGCGGGGATATCGCCTTTCTTGCGGTCGTGGAAGGTCTTACCAAGGTTCAGTACTTCGATCAATCGGACTCCGGGAGCCTCGCGGGGAAGGACCGCCCTGAAGCTTGCGCCCGGCCAGTCTAGGCATCCGGGCCGGGAGTGTCAACGCCGGCGGCGGCCTGTCCCCGCGCGGCCCCATTCCCTGCGACGGCGCGGGCCGCCGCGAATCGAACCTTGATGCGCGGAGTCTAAATCGTTAGTTTTTCGCAGCTCGTGTGGAAGGGCGTTCCACTCATCGTGTAAGGAGTCTTGGCCCATGTCTGATGCGGTCGTCCAGGTAAGCGATAGCACGTTCGAATCCGAGGTGCTGAATTCGAAGATCCCGGTTCTGGTGGATTTCTGGGCCGAGTGGTGCGGCCCCTGCCGGATCGTCTCCCCCGTCGTCGAGGAGGTCGCGAAGCAATACCAGGGGAAGATCAAAGTCGCCAAGGTCGACGTGGATCAGAACCAGCGGATCGCGGCACAGTACTCGATCCGCAGCATCCCCAGCCTCTACGTCTTCAAAGGTGGGAAAATCGTCGAGCAGATTGTCGGCGCCGTTCCGAAGCACCAGATCGTATCGGTGCTCGACGGCGTGCTCTCGGCGGCCTAGACAGCGGACTCGCTGCAAATCGGACGGCAGGCGCAGATCGAGCAATTGTGCTCGCTCGGTTGGGCGTGGAAATCCCCGGAGCGTACGGCCTCGGCGATCGCGAGAATTCGATCCC
>Ga0066710_100005635_pt1 | contig 11475 bp, 6 predicted proteins | sample GraSoiAngelo_159_FD_79666 | JGI IMG/M metagenome (GOLD analysis project Ga0066710, IMG submission 79666) | Grasslands soil microbial communities from the Angelo Coastal Reserve, California, USA - 14_1009_16_40cm | ecosystem: Environmental > Terrestrial > Soil > Grasslands | place: USA... | reverse complement strand
GGTGCTTGTCGGGCGCTCCGGGGTCGGGGAGTCCCCAAGGCCGCCCTCCCCACCCGCGCTGCCCTACGGCCCCAGGCCCGGGCCGGGCCTCCGGCTGGCCACGGGCGGGGGCCCGTCCGCCGCGCACACCCGCCACTACCTGGACAACGTGGTGGTGTTCGCCGGCTCCGCGAGCCGCTCCGCTACTCCTTGATCTTCTCCTGCTCGATGAGCCGGGCCAGCTCGGCGTCCAGGTCCTCGGGGGCGCGCTCCACGCCGATCCTGGGCACCCACCGCTCCATCCATCGCGGGAACCACCAGTTCGCGTCGCGCAGCAGCTCCATGGTGGAGGGCACCAGCACCATCCGGACCAGCGTGGCGTCGACCAGGATGGCCACGGCCAGGCCGAGCCCGATCTCCTTGATCTGGCGGACGTCGAAGCCCACGACGAAGGTCAGGAACACGGCGATCATCACCGCGGCGGCCGCCGTGATGACCCGGCCGGTCGAGGCCACCCCGTTTGCCACGGCGAGCCCGTTGTCGCGGGTGCGCAGGTATTCCTCGCGGATCCGGGACAGCAGGAAGATCTCGTAGTCCATGGACAGCCCGAACAGGATGGTGAACATCATCATGGGCACCCATGACTCGATGGGTCCCCTCTTGTCCACCCCGATCAGACTGGCTCCCCAACCCTTCTGGAACACGGAAACGATCACGCCGTAGGCCGCTCCGATCGACAGCAGGTTCATCACCGCCGCCTTGACGGGCACCAGGATCGAGCGGAACACCATCATCAGCAGGATGAACGAGAGCAGGATGACCACGCCGATCAGCACGGGCAGGCGCTGGCCGATCTTCGTGGCGAAGTCCACGAAGAAGGCCGTCTCCCCGTCGATGAGGACCTGCACCCCCGTGCCTTGCGTGGCCTGGGGGATGACCTGGTCGCGCAGCTTCTTCACCAGGTCACTGGTGGCGGCGTCCTGCGGGGACGTGGCGGGGTAGACCCGCATGATGGCGGTATCGACCTTGGCGTTCGGGAAGGGCGGCGTCACGGCGGCCACGCCCGGCGTGTTCGCGATCTCCTGCTGGAGCCGCGACATGACGGCCAGACCCTGTTGCCCGGGGATGCGCGCCGCCAGGAGCAGCGGTCCGTTGAATCCCGGGCCGAACCCCTCGGAGAGCAGGTCGTAGGCCCGGCGGGTCGTGAGGTGCTGGGGATCGTTGCCGGCGTCGGCGGCGCCCAGCCGCATGGAGAAGAACGGCAGGATCAGCGCGATGATCGCCACCAGCCCCACCAATCCCGTGGCCACCGGCCGCCGCTGGATCAGCCGGCTCCAGCGATACCAGAATCCCTTGCTGGACACGTTCTCGGTCCGGCGCAGCCGAGGGATGTGCAGCTTGTCGATGTTGCGGCCGACGAAACCCAGCATTGCCGGCAGGAGGGTGACCGAGGCGAGCATGGTGACGAACACGGCCGCCGCTGCTCCGACGGCGATCCCCTGGACGAACTGGAACCCCATGAGGAGGAGTCCCAGCAGCGAGATGACCACGATCGTTCCGGCGAAGATGACCGCCCGGCCCGCCGTGGTCAGCGCGACGAGCGTGGCCCCTTGGGGGTCACGGTCCTCATGGAGCCCCTGGCGATAGCGGGTCACGATGAACAGGGCGTAGTCGATCCCCACCCCGATCCCGATCATCGAGGCGATCTGGGGCGTGAAGTTCGGAACGCTGATGAAGTTGGCGAACAGGAACACCAGCGACAGCCCGATCCCGATCCCGAACAGGGCGTTCATGATCGGGAGGCCCATGGCCAGGACCGACCCGAAGCTGATCAGCAGGATGAGGATGGCCGCCACGAACCCCACGGCCTCGGCCCCGCCCGGCGGCTCGAACTGGGCGTTCTGGATGACGTCGCCGCCGAACTCGATCTGGAGTCCCGGGCCGTCGGTGGCCTTGCCAAAGGCCTCCAGGCGATCGACCTCCGACTTGGGGACGTCCTGGGACTGAACCGTGAAGTCGACCCTGGCGAAGGCGATCCTCCCGTCCCGGGAGATCGCCGGCTCGCCCTGGCCGGCCTGGTAGGGATCGATCACGGCCGCGATCCTGGGCAACGCCTTGACCTGGGCGAGGAAGTGCACCATCGACGCCTTCACAGCGGGGTCGTTCACGCCCTGGTCGGCCTTGAAGACGATGTCGACGGTTCCGCCGGACTCGCTGGGGAATCGCGCCTTCAGCAGGTCCAGGGCGTGCTGGGATTCCGCCCCCGGCAGTGAGAAGTCGCTCGCGTAGTCACCCCCCGCCGTCTTCCCGAGGAACACGAGCCCCACGAGCGCGACGATCCAGATGACGAGTGTCCGCCAGCGGTGCGTGTAGCACCACCGAGCCAGTCGCTGGAGCATTTCCTCCCCCTATCTGCGGACTACCGAGACTTCACGCCCACGCAAAGTGCAACCGATCGGTCCCCCTCGGAGCTTCCCACTCTACCGAGACTTCTGGGAGGGCGATGGGCCGTTCACGGAACGTTCACCCACGCTGCTAGGCTTCCGGCCCGGCGTGCCGACCGTCCACAAATACATCGGGTTCGTCATCGTGGGCGGGTGGTTCGTCCTGTTCCTGTGGGGGACGGTGGCATGGGTGGCCCGCCGCGATCCCACCGCGTGGTTCTGGCGCCTCCTCGCCGTGCTCCAGGTGCTCCTGGGCGTCCAGCTGATCGCCGGGATCGTCCTGCTCGCCACAGGCCACGCGCTCCCATCGCTGCTGCACCTGGGCTACGGCATCGTGTTCCCGGTGGTCGCCCTCGTGGTGGCACACAGCCTGGCCCGGAGCCTGGAGGACGAGTTCGACGCGCACAAGATCTTCACCCTGATCGCCTTCGTGGTGTTCGGGCTGACCCTGCGAGCCCTCAGCACCGGCCTCGGCCTGCCGTAGGCCGTGGCTAGGCCCGAGGTGATTCGGGTGACACCTCGAGGTCGGCGAATGATGCCGAGGTCTTCCCGAACTCCCGCCATCCCTTCACCCACGGCTTCACGATGGCCAGGCTCCGCCCGTACACGAGCGGGATGACGGCCACGCGGTCGGCCACCGCCATCCGATCGGCCTGGTGGAACAGCTCCAGCCGCTCACGGTCACGGCGCTCCTGCCGGGCCCGCTCGATCAGGTCGTCGAACGGGGGATAGGCGAACCCACCCTCGTTCGTTCGGCTGTCCGAGTGGAACAGCAGGCGCAGGTAGTACTCGGGATCGGGATAGCCGGGCAGCCATCCCGTGAAGAAGATCGGCGCCCGGGTCCTCGGGTCCTCGCCGCCCACAGCCTCGCTCATGCTCCAGGGCCGCAACTCCACCCGGATCCCAAGGACGTCCGCCCAGGACCGGACCACGGGATGGAGGATGGCGAGGTCCTCCTCGAAGGTGGCCACGGCGATCGATCCGGTGAACCCGGAGCGCTCCAGGTGATCGCGGGCCACGTCGGGGTCGCAGCGGAGCGCGATGTCCGGTGTGTGCCCGGGCAGCGCGGGCGGGACGATCCCGCCGGTGGCCACCACCATGTTCAGAGGCATGGCCGCCGCCAGCGCCTCCCGGTCCACCGCGTGGGCCAGTGCGCGGCGGAGGTCGAGGTTCGAAACGGCCGGGTCCCGGTGGGTGAACCCCAGGTAGCCGGACCACCCCGCCGGGCCGAGCGTGGCGTCGCGAGCCTCGGCCGGCATCAGGTCGGCCAGCCTCGGCGTGTACCGGACGGCGATCATGTCGATCTCGTCCCGTTCGTAGGGCTCGATCGCCTCGCCGGGAAGGCACCGGATGAACTCCACCTGGCCGACGTTCCCCGACCGCGCCCCCGTGTATGCGTCCTGCCGGCCGAGCCAGACGTGCTCCTCGTCGGACCGGGTGATCGTGAACGGCCCGCTGACCACCTGGACGCCGAGCTTGGTCCACCCGTCCCCATCGCGTTCGATAGCGTGCCGGGGCTGGGGCCCCCCGTCCGGCCGGTTCATCACGCTCATGAAGTAAGGCGCCGGGGCTACCAGCCGGAACTCCACGGTGAGATCGTCCAGCGCCCGCACCCCGATCCGATCCGCGTCGGCGTTGTGCCCGAGGTAGTAGTCCTGACCGTTCTCCAGGACGAAGTAGATGGCCACCGACGCGCCCGGGCTCTCCGGCGAGAGCACGCGCTTGATCCCGAACTCCACGTCGCGCGCGGTGAGGGGGACCCCGTCGGACCAGATCAGGCCCGGTCGCAGCCGGAAGACGTAGCGAAGCCCGTCATCGGAGACCTCCCATCGTTCCGCGAGGGAAGGAACGATGGTCCGCTCGGGCCATTGCTCCACCAGTCGATCGAAGAGCTGCATGCACAGCTGGATGTTCGGCCACGCGATGGCGGATTTCGGGTCGGGGTCGGCTGGCAGGAAGCTCGTCGCAACCCGCAGCTGGGCCAGCCGCCCCGACCGCGACGGGTAGGGCTGGGGCGGACGCCAGTGGTCGAAGGCCTCCTGGTAGGCGCGGTTCGCCTCGGCGAACCGGAGGGATTGGTGCAGGGCCAGGGCCAGCTTGAACAGCACCAGGGCGACCGCCTGATCCTCGCCCCGTCGCTGGAGCAGCGGCAGCAGCGACCGGTAGTGGCCGATCGCCTCGTCCAGGGCGTACTCGAGCCGGGCCTTGTCGCCGGCCTTCGCCAGATAGGCGATGGCCTTGTCCTCGTCGCGGGCGGCCAGCCAGTGGTGGGCCAGGATCCCGTAGACCTCTTCGAGGTTGCCCGCGTGATGCGTCTCCAACCACTGCGCTGCCAGCCGGTGGAGCCCGGCCCGGCGCTCCGTGAGAAGTGTCCGGTAGGCGGCCTCCTGGATCAGCGCGTGCTTGAAGCGGTACTCGGGTTGGGGCCACCGCCGGCCCTCGCGGACAAGGTCGAGGCGTTGGAGCTCTCGAAGGGCGTCGCGGAGCGTACCGCCGCCGCTGGCGAGCTCTTCGAGGAGCGGAAGCCCGAAGCTCCGGCCGATGACCGATGCGGCGGTGAGCACCGAGTGGCACTGGGGCGTCAGCCGGTCGATCCGGGCCAGGATCACCTTCTCCACGGTCTCGGGGATGTCGAGGCCGACGTCGTGATCGAATCGCCACCCATCGCCTTCTCGCACCAGCGCGCCCGCGTCGGCGAGGGAACCGATCAGCTCCTCGAGGTAGAACGGATTCCCTTCGGCGTCGGCGAGGACCCGCCGCTCCAGGTCGGATGGAAGCGTCCCTTCGCCCACGACCGCGTGCAGGAGCTCCCTGTCCGCGTCGCCCGAGAGCGCCTGGAGGGCGATCTCCCAGGTTCGGTGGGGAAGCTCCCGGCTCGCTACCTCCTTCACCTGCCAGGCCGGGTGGTCCCGCTCCGGCCTCATCGTGATCACCACGAGGACCGCGGCCTCCTCGGAGAGGGAAAGGAGGCGCTCCGCGAGCTGGATCGACGTGGGATCGGCCCAGTGCAGGTCGTCCAGGGCCACCACGACCGGCCGATCCTCCGCCAGCCTGGCGATCAGAGCCCGCACCACCTCGAAGGTCCGGTACTGGAGGGCCTCGGGCGAGAGCTCGGAGAGTCGAGCGGCGGCCTCCGGCTCCAGGGCCAGACTCAGCATCGACCCAAGGTACGGATAGATCTCCAGCGCGCGAGGCGAGCTGAACAGTCCGTCGACGGCCCGGCGCAGGGCGACCCGGACCTTGAGTTCGGGATCGTCCACGCCGGCCCCGAGCCACCCGCGGAGCAGGTCGCGGAAGGGCCAGTACGGAAGGGACTCGCCGTAGGACACACATCGCCCCTCGAGCCAGAGGGGCGGGCGCTCGGCTCCTTCGGCGGCCGCCTCCGCAAGCTCGCGGAGCTCACCCACCAGCCGGGTCTTGCCGATCCCGGCCTCCCCATGCACGACCAGGATGCTTCCGCTCCCCCCGAGCACGTCCTCCAAGCCCTCTCGCGCGGTGGCAAGCTCCCCACGGCGTCCGACCAGCGGGGCCTGGATGCCCTGCACGCCGCGAACCTTCCGGGCGCGGACGTGGACCCCGCTCGCCTCCCACGCCACGACTCGGTCCGACCTGCCCTTCAGGTCCAGGTCGCGAGGTGGTCCCCACTCGAACAGCGGCTCGACCAGCCTGCGAGTGTCCGCCTCCACCAACACGGTGCCGGGCGAGGCTACCGACTGCAGGCGGGCCGCCACGTTGACCGTATCGCCGAACGCCCCGTACTCGATCCTCCGGCCGGCGCCGACCGCCCCGACCACCACCGGTCCCGTGGCCACGCCCACCCGCACGGAGAAGCTCTCGACGCCCCAGGCCGAGGCGACCTGCCGCCCGTAGTCGGCGATCGACTGGGCGATGTCCAGCCCGGCCCGGACGGCCCGTTCCGGGTCGTCCTCGTGGGTGGCCGGCGCTCCGAACAGCGCGAGCACGCCGTCACCGGCGAGGTCCTTGACGGTCCCCCCGTACTCCTCGACGGCGTGGACCATGCGGGCCACGGCTTCACCCACGATGAGCCGGACCTCTTCCGGATCGAGCCGCTCGGCAAGGGGCGTCGAGCCGACCACGTCGGCGAACACGGCCGTGACGACCTTTCGTTCCTCGCGCATACCCTGGGGTACGAGCGAGGGTGATTCGAGATCGCCGGCCATGGATGGATATTGTCGCCGACGATGGCAGCGGGCGGCGGGCCGCCAGGAGCTAGTAGATCGTTTCCAGCCCGTCCAGGTCGCCGAGGCCGAGCGTGTCCTCGGCCCGCTCGCAGGGATGGATGATGGGGCTCATCGTCATCAGCGGGTGCTGAGCCTCCGAGACGTGGGCCAACCCGAAGACATGACCGAACTCGTGGGTCCCCACCGCCTCGATGACGTACCGGTTCCAGCATCCCGCCCCCGGATTGGCCACCCAGCGGTAGTCGTACTTGTTGAACCGGATGTCGGCTTCCACGGTGTGGCCACCCACCGTCCACCAGCACGCCATGGCGATGTAGTTGGCCGACAGGTTGCCGAACCCCACGACGCTGATCCCGTCTCGCTGCAGACAGCCTGACGAGGTGCTGATGTTGACCCCTCTGGAGATCGTTCCCTGAAATCCGACCGTGGCCGTCACTTGATCGGACTGGTGACAGTCGTTCACCCCGTGGGTGATGTTGGTCGCCGCCGCTCGGAGCGCCGCCTCCGCGTTCGCCCTGAAGACCCCCGGAGGGGTGGAGGACACATTGAAGTACCAGCGCATGGTCTGCTGCCAGCTCGATCCGTTGAGCGTGTAGGCGGAGTCGGCGCACGGGCTCTGGCCCCCGTCGGCGCCGGCACCCTCTCCCCCTCCCGCCGCGGCACCGTGGACCACCACGGCTCCCGTGGGGAGGGTTTCCAGGCCGATCGAGTGATCGGAGCCGTCGATGGTCATGGCCTCGGCCCACACCCCGTGCCCGGGCTGGGGGACCGTGACGCGGATCCCGGTCCACACGAGCGTCATGCCCGGCCGGGCCCCTGCCAGGCGTTCGACGGGGCCGCGGGGAGTTGCCAGAGGCAGCGCCCGCGTCGGTGTCGCCGGTGCCAGGAGGACCGACGCAATGAGGATGCTGCTGGCGAATCGCAGTGCTCTGCCCATGGTGCCGACGTCCGAGTGTCGATCTGGGGGTCAACGCTGGTATCGGTGCGGGCCACGTCGCGCTTGAACAAGGCGAGCAGGGCCCCGTCTGAACCCGCGGGGGCGTCGTACGCTGCTTGGGTGCGCTTCCGCTATTCGAGGTGGGACGGGACGCAGGATCCGCTGGGCCCGGACGTGTCCGCGGGCGACGTCCTGGAGGCCATGTCGGAGGAGCTTCTCGCCGGGCAGAGCGCCGACCGATCGCTGGCCCAGCTCCTCCGCCGGGGGATCCGCGGCCGCTTCTCGGGGCTCGATGCGCTCAGATCCCGCCTCCGCGCCGCTCGCCGTCGCGAGCAGGAGCGGTTGAACCTGGACGGGCCACTCCAGGAGATCCAGGAACGGCTGGCCGAGATCCTCGAGACCGAGCGCAGGACGCTGTCCTTCATGGCAGAGGACGAAGCTCGAAGCAAGGAACAGTTCCTGGACATGCTCCCGGCGGACCCCGCCGGCCAGATCCGTGAGCTGAAGGATTACCGGTTCGCCGACCGGGAAGCCCAGCGCAAGTTCGACGAGCTTATGGAATGGCTGAAGGAGCAGATCCTCGGCTCGTACTTCCGCGGGATGGCCGAGGGGATGCGGAACCTCTCGCCCGAGCAGCTCGGCCGGGTGAAGGACATGCTCGCCGAGCTGAACCGGATGATCGAGGCCCGCGATCGAGGGGAGGACACCCAGGCCGACTTCGAGTCGTTCATGCAGCGGTTCGGCGACTTCTTTCCCGACAATCCGCGCACGCTCGGTGAGCTCCTCGAGGGCATGGCCCGGCGCATGGCCGCGCTGACGCGGCTCCTCGCGTCGCTGTCACCGGAGCAACGGGCCGAGCTGGAGGGCCTGGCCCGCGAAGTGTTGCAGGACATGGATCTCGCCTTCGAGGTGGATCGGCTGGCCTCCAGCCTCATGGACCGCTTCCCGGACATGCCGTGGGGCGATCCGGCGCTGTCCGGGGGCGAAGAGGCCATGCCCATGCAGGCGACCGTGGACGCCCTGGAGCGGATGTCCGACTTCGAGGACCTGGACCGTTCCATGCGGGCCGACTACGCGGGCGCGTCGCTGGAGGACATCGACGAGGAACGGCTCCGGCGAACGCTCGGTGAGGACGCCGTGCGCGATCTTCGCCGGCTCCGTGAGGTCGAACGCGCCCTGGAGAAGGCGGGCCTGGTCGAGCGGGATCGTGGGCGGATGCGGGTGACCCCCAAGGGAGCCCGCCGGCTGGGGGAGCGCGTGCTGGTCCGACTCTTCGAGCAGCTCCGCAGGGACCGAGAGGGTTCACACGACGCCCGGCAGGCGGGCGGGGTGGCCGAGCCAACCGGCGCGACGCGGCCGTGGCGATTCGGGGACAGCGGGCAGATCGCCGTGCAGAAGACCGTGTTCAACGCGGTGGTCCGGGACGGGCCGTCCCGGCGCCCGCGGCTCTCGCAGGAGGACTTCGAGCTGGTGGAGGCGGAGACGCGCACCGAGGCCGCCACGGCGGTCCTGCTCGACCTGTCCTTCTCCATGCCCCTGCGCGGGCACTTCGTTCCGGCCAAGAAGATGGCCCTGGCCCTCCACGCGCTGATCGAGGGGCGATATCCGCACGACAAGCTCTACCTGGTCGGGTTCTCCGACTACGCCCGCCGGATCAGGCCGGAGGATCTCGCCGGAACGGGGTGGGAGCGCGTGTACGGCACGAACATGCAGCACGCGTTCATCCTGGCCGGGCGACTGCTGGCCGACCATCCCCGCGCCACGAAGCAGGTGATCATGGTGACCGACGGGGAGCCCACGGCACACCTGGAAGGGGAGGAGGTGTTCTTCTCCTGGCCGCCGGTCCCCGAGACCATCCGCCGCACGCTCCAGGAGGCGATGCGCCTGGCCAGGGCCGGCGTGACCCTCAACGTGTTCATGCTCGAGGAGACTCCCGGGCTGGCACGGTTCATGGAGCGGCTGGCCAGGCTCACCAGCGGACGGGTTTTCCAGACCGCCGGCGAGGGGCTCGGTGAGTTCGTGATCAGGGACTACGTCTCCCGCCGCGGCGGTTGACGGGTTCCGAAATTCATGGATGAAGACCCTCGATCCGTTCACCCCTGAGGAGGTGGAGCGGGCCCGCCGCTACCACGGACCCCTCTACGTCCTGCTCGCCATCGATCTGGTGCTCGACCTCGTTGTCCTGGGGTTGCTGGCCTTCGGCCCGCCCGGGGACTGGGTCGCCGGCGCGCTTGATGGTTTGCCCTTCTGGGCCCGCGCGTTGGCCTGGCCCGCTCTGGTCGTGGCGGTGGGTTGGCTGGTGGGGTTCCCCATCGCCTTCTGGCGGGGGTACGTGCACGAGAAACAGTGGGGATTCTCCACCCAGACCCGGGCGGGATGGCTGTCCGATCGGGTGAAGGGTCTTGCCGTCGGAATGGTCATCACTTCCCTCATGCTCTTCGGCTTCGTTTCGGTGGCCGGCGCGCTGGGGAAGGCGTGGCCGCTCGTCGTCGTGCCGGGCGCGGCCCTCGTCGTCCTGTTCCTGTCGTTCGTGGCTCCGGTCGTCCTCGAGCCGGTGTTCAACAGGTTCAGGCCCGTGGACGACGCGGAGCTGGCAGCGGAGCTCCGGTCCCTCTCCGACCGGGCCGGCGTGCCTGTGCGCGACGTCCTGGTCGCCGACGCCAGCCGGCGGACCAGGAAGGAGAACGCGTACGTCTCGGGCTTGGGGCGGACCCGCCGCGTGGTCCTGTACGACACGCTCATCGCGCGGGGCGACCCCGCGTACGTCCGGCTGGTGGTGGCCCATGAGCTGGGACACCGACGGCTTCGGCACGTCTCCAAAGGGACGGTGCTCGGCATGTTCGGGGCCGTCGGAGCCGTCATCGCCCTGTGGGCGTTGCTGCGGTGGGATGCGCTCCTCCGCGCCATCGGCGCACACGGTCCCGGCGACCCTCGGGTCGTCCCGTTCGTCCTGCTGGCCGGGGCCGTCCTGCAACTCGCCGGGCTGCCCCTACTGTCCGCCCTGTCCCGCCGGTGGGAGACGGCCGCCGACCATTTCTCCCTCCAGCAGACGGACGATCTCGACGTGTTCGAGCGGTCGCACCGCGCGCTGGCCGTCTCGAACCTGTCGGACCTGGATCCGCCCCGCCTCTTCTATCTGATGGCGTTCAGCCATCCGACGCCGCCGAAACGGATCGCCGCCGCCCGCCGGTGGGCGTCCCGCGGACACTCAACCCCTCGCTGAGCCCTGCCACCAGATCGTCGCCACGGTGCGATCCGGAAAGCCCCACCGCCCGTCCCGTTCGACGATCCGGTCGTCCAGCTGCGCCTCCACCTCCTGGTCGCGCTCGGCGGGAAGACACAGCAGCCGCCGGACCATCGCCACCAGGTCCTGACGCCGCTCGAAGCCGCCGGGCCGAGGGGCGGTCCAGTCCTCTCGCTCGGCCCCGAGCCCGGTCTCCCGGAGCACCGCCATGGCGTCGTCGGCCGTGGGCCGTTCGGGGCGGACCACACCATGGAAGTGCAGCCACAGGGGATTCAGGTTGCTCTGAGGGTGCTCTCTGGTCATCTCGACCACGACGCGCGCCCGGGCGTGGTCGGTCAGGCGGAGGGCGAAGGGGGGAAGGTCCGGAGCGTTGTAGACGACGTGATGACACACGACGACGTCTGCGGGCGGGGTGGCTTCGGCGACATCCGGCCAGGATCCCTCCACCGCCTCCGCCTCGACGCCCGCCGCGCGAGCGCGATCGGCGAAGGCCGCGAGCATCTCGGTCGAGGCGTCCACCCCTACGAGGTTGGAAGCGGACGGCGCGAGCGGAAGAGAGGCGGCGCCGGCGCCGCACCCGACGTCCAGCACCGCCCCGCCTTGGGGGAGCGCCTCCAACGCTCGACGGTTCGACGGGGTGAGCTCGGCCCGAGCGGCCTCGTCGGCCCG
>Ga0066710_100005631_pt1 | contig 11478 bp, 9 predicted proteins | sample GraSoiAngelo_159_FD_79666 | JGI IMG/M metagenome (GOLD analysis project Ga0066710, IMG submission 79666) | Grasslands soil microbial communities from the Angelo Coastal Reserve, California, USA - 14_1009_16_40cm | ecosystem: Environmental > Terrestrial > Soil > Grasslands | place: USA... | reverse complement strand
GTCGGGCCTCCGACAGCGTCGAGCTTTACCTGAACATAAGCGCGGTACGGCGATTTCGGATCGAGCGCCGCCAGCGCTTCTTCGTAGGCGACGCGCGCTTCGGCCGCGTGGCCGGCGACGGTCAGTGCATCGCCGCGCAAATCGGCGTACAGCCCATTGAACGAAGCGGGGCGCTTCGCATCGAGCGTGCGCAGCGCTTCGTCGTACTGCTTATCGTCGAGAAGGGTTTCGGCCAGGCGATAGCGCGCGATCGCTTTCAACTCGTCTTCGCCGGCGTGCTCGATGACCCATGAAAGCTGCGCTTTAGCGCCCGCTTTGTCGCCCGCGTCGAAGAGCAGCTTCGCATACAGCAACGCCGCGCGCGGCGCGTAGGCGGTCCCTGCAAACTTGTCGGTGAGTTGCGCCATCGCGTCCTTAACTTTTGCAGGATCGCTTTTGCGCACGCCATCGCTCACCGCCTGATAGAGGACCGACGCGTCCGCCGCGCGGCGTCCGGCCCACCACCGCCAGCCTTGCACGCTGCCGATGACGATGCAGGCGAGCACAATGCCGACAGTGATCGTGTTGCCGTACTGCTGCCACCACGCTTTCAAGTCGTCGATCTTTTCCTGCTCTTCCAAGTCGTAAGCCGCCATCGCTGCTTCCTTGCGCTACAAAGTTTTATGCGCCGAAGCGCTGAGGTGTTCCGCTACATCTTGGGCGGCGACGGCGCGTTGCTCGCCGGGCTCGCGCAGCGGCTTGATTGCAACGGTTCCAGCCGCGGCCTCGTCATCGCCGACGATGAGCGCAAATCGCGCGTCGCTCGCATCGGCGCGTTTCATCTGCGCTTTGAAGCTTCCGCCACCGGCGTTCATCACGATGGAGTGACCGGCATCGCGCAGCTCCTCGGCGACGCGATGAGCGAGCTTCGCCGCGGCATCGCCGACGTGGACAATGTAAGCGAACGGCGCATCGCGCACGTCGCCCTTGGCGAGCTGCAGCAGCAGAATCATTCGTTCGACGCCCATGGCGAAGCCACATGCGGGAGTGGACTTTCCGCCAAGCTCTTCGAACAATCCATCGTATCGACCGCCGCCCGCCACCGTGCCTTGCGCACCCAAGCGATCGGTAACCCACTCGAACACGGTGCGGTTGTAGTAATCGAGGCCGCGCACGAGCCGTGGATTGACGATGTACGCGATGCCGGCGTCGGCCAGCATTTGTGTCAGGGCGTCGAAGTGCGTCCGCGCGGGAAGTTCCAAGCGGTCGACGAGGCGTGGCGCGCCGGCGATGATTTCCTGCAGCGCTGGATTCTTGCTATCCAGTATGCGCAGCGGGTTGGTCGAGAGGCGTCGCCGAGAGTCGGCGTCGAGCGCGTCGGCGTAGCGCGTAAAATAGTCGACCAGCGCGCTGCGGTGCGCGCGCCGCTCCGCCGCATCGCCGATCGAGTTGATCTCGAGATGGATGCCGTCGGCGAGGCCCAACTCGCGCCACAACCGCGCCAGCATGACGATCTGCTCGACATCGACATCGGGGCCTGCAAAGCCCAGCGCCTCGACGTCGAATTGATGGAACTGCCGGTAGCGTCCCTTCTGCGGCCGTTCGTGACGAAACATCGGTCCTGCAAGCCAGACGCGCTGCGGACGTTCGTAGAGGAGGTTGTGCTCGATCGCAGCGCGCACGATGCCGGCGGTCGCTTCGGGCCGCAGCGTCAGGCTTTCGCCATTCAACCGGTCCTCGAACGTGTACATCTCATGCTCGACGACGTCGGTCGCATCGCCGATCGCGCGTACGAAAAGCGGCGTCGGCTCGACGATCGGGACGCGGAGATTGCGATAACCGTAACGGCGAAACACATCCCGGGTCGTCTCTTCGAACCGCTCCCACAGCGCTGCTTCGTCAGGCAGCACATCGTTCATGCCGCGAACGGCCTGCAGCGCCGTCTTGCGCGGCGGACGCGCGTCGTCGGCGCCGGGCGATGTCGCAGATCGCGGAGCGTCGGTCATTGCCGATTTCATGCCAGCGCCTTGAGCGCGATCGATTTCGCAGTCGGCCGGAGATTGGATGTCGCGGCCTCGCCGCCGTAGGTGGCCCGAACATAATCAGTGACGATCGCGATGAACTCTTCGGCGATGCGATCGCCCTTGAGCGTTGCGGTTTTCTGTCCGTCCACGAACACCGGCGCCACTGGAATTTCGCCGGTACCCGGCAACGATATGCCTATATTCGCGAGCTTCGACTCACCAGGACCGTTGACGACGCAGCCCATCACCGCGACTTGCATCGTTTCGACACCCGGATATTGCGCACGCCATGCGGACATCGACGCGCGCAAATAGATTTGGATGCGGCCGGCAAGCTCCTGGAAATACGTGCTCGTTGTGCGGCCGCAACCCGGACATGCCGTCACCATCGGCGCGAACGAGCGCAGTCCCATCGTTTGCAGAATTTCCTGCGCAACCTGAACTTCCTTGGTGCGATCGCCGTTGGGCTCCGGCGTCAGCGATACACGGATCGTGTCGCCGATACCTTCCTGCAGCAGCACCGCAAGCGCAGCGGTCGACGCAACGACGCCTTTGCTGCCCATGCCGGCTTCGGTCAACCCCAAGTGCAGCGGGTAGTCGGAGCGGCGCGCAAGCTCGCGGTAAACGACGATCAAGTCTTGCACGTTCGAGACCTTGCACGACAACAGGATGCGCTCGTGCGGGAGCCCGATATCTTCGGCCTGACGCGCGCTGCCGAGCGCCGATGCGATCAGCGCCTCGCGCATGACGGCATCGGCGCTGTCCGGCGTTGCGCGCTTCGCGTTTTCATCCATCAACCGGGCGAGCAGCGCCTGATCGAGGCTTCCCCAATTCACGCCGATGCGCACGGGCTTGTCGTAGCGGAGCGCCTGCTCGATCATCATCGCGAACTGCGGATCGCGCTTACTGCCTTTGCCGACGTTGCCGGGATTGATCCTGTATTTCGCAAGCGCTTGCGCGCAATCCGGATGATCGGCTAGCAGTTTGTGGCCGTTGAAGTGAAAATCGCCGATCAACGGCACTGCGCAGTTTGCGCGATCGAGCGTGGCGCGGATCGCACAAACCGCGGCGGCGGCCTTGGCTGTGTTCACCGTAACCCGAACGAGCTCGGATCCTGCGACGGCGAGTGCCTGAATCTGCGCGACAGTCGCGGCGATATCGACGGTGTCGGTATTCGTCATTGATTGGACGACGATCGGCGCGGTACCGCCGATGACGACGTCGCCCACGCGAACCGGCCGCGTCGGATGGCGAGCGATCGCCGATCGTTCCATCATCGTCACTTGAGCAGGAATCGAGCGACGTTCGCGCGCGTATAGGGCGCGATATCGATAGGCTGCCCGCGATAGGTCAGCATGACGCCGGCCGCATTGCCGATGTTGACATCGAGTGGTGGCGTTCCGCTCAATGTTTGCGTCGTTCCCGCGGTTCCCGTTTGCACAAAGATCGCGGCACCGTTGCCGTCCTTCACTTCCACCCACGACTTTTCTTTAAACGTCAACAGAAGCGTGGCGCTCGGTGCGGCGGCGTTTGGCGTCGGCGACGCTGCAGTCGGGGCAGTCGATTCGGCTGTCGCCGTGGCCGTGTTCGCAGGTGCCGCCGACGTCGCGGCCGTGACCGGTGGCGTGACTGTCGCCGCGCTGTCGCTCTTTTCCATGGGTGCCGCGGATTCCGTTTTTGCCTTCGCGAGCGGATTGGGCAGCGCGGTCGTTGACGGACTCGCGGATTCAGGCGGTGGCGATGGCGCGACCGAGTCGTTTTCCACGGCCGGCCGTCGTGTCGCGGCTGAGGTTCGCATGAACTCGTACACACCCGCGGCGGCGACGATCGCGAGCAACGCAATAGGGATCAGCCAACGCGTCCAGGAGTTGCGTCGCACGCTTGCCACCGGCAGCTCGACCATCGGCCGCGAAACCGCCGTAAGCGAGGGCCGGTCCAGCGGCGAGGTGCCGTCCGCGCGCGGTAGCGCAGCTATCACCGCGCTCGGATCGAGACGCACCAACCGCGCGTAGTTGCGGACAAATCCGCGGACGAACGTGCGGCCCGGCAAGCGCGCGTAATCGTCCTCTTCGATGGCGCGCACTTGACGCGGTGCGAGCTTCAGCTGTTGCGCCACAGCCTCCTGCGACCAGCCGGCGGCTTCGCGGGCGGCGCGCAGCTGTGCGCCCGCGGTGGAAGCAACGGGCAGCGGCGTCGTGTGATCGTTCGTCATCATTCGCAGGCCTGCGACGCAACCGCTTTCGCTTCGGGCGAGTCCGGAAATCGATTGCGAAGTTGCGTCATATACGAGATCTCGGCCTGCCGATCGCCCTGCTTGCGCTCGATGCACATGCCCAGGTACAGCGCTTCGGGGCGCGGGCTTGTGTCGCGCATCACGGGCCGCATCCAGCTACGTGCATCGTCGAGCCGCGCCTCGCGGTAAGCAAGCAGCGCGAGGTTGTACGCGGCGATCGAATTTCCCGGCGACGCGCCGAGCGCGCGACGGAAATATTCGTCGGCCTTCTTGTTTTCGCCCAGCACGGCACTGCATTTGCCGGCGTTGATCAGCGCGATTTCCGGTGATCGGTAGAGTGGATCGCGCAGAACGGTTTCAAACTCGGGAATCGATTCGCGCGCGCGGCCCGTCGCGCAGAGGAATGCGCCCCAGTTGGCGCGGATATCCGAGTCGTTCGGCGCGAGCGCGAGTCCGCGCTGGAAGTTGCTTTCCGCCTTTTGCGTTTCGCCCAGCATCGTGTAGACGAGACCGTAGACGTTGTAAGTCTTCGGATAATTCGGATCAATCCTCTGCGCTTCGTCGAGCACCTGGAGCGCGACGTCGAATTGACCCCGCTCGTAATAGCCGGCGGCAAGATCCGTCTTGATCTGCGCGCGCTGCAGCGGCGTCGCTTCCTGCGGCTTCACGGGATCGGGCGCTGCCTGAGTCTGATTCTGACCGGTTTGCGCCGGCTTGTTGGATGCGCACCCGGCAACGACCACCAGGACCAGCATGCCGAGAAGAGCGTAGATGCGCATGGACGAGCGGCTCCCTATCAATGCCTAACGCGTCGCGACAACCGGAATTCGGCTGCCGAGCTTTCGCTTCGTGCGGTCCTGCACGCGCCCCGCGAGCTGACCGCAGGCGGCGTCGATATCTTCGCCGCGCGTCTTGCGAATGGTCGTCACGATGTCGCCGTCGATCAACGTCCGTTGGAACGCCAGAATGCGCTCACGCGGCGACGTCCGAAACTCCGTTCCCGGAAACGGATTGAACGGAATGAGGTTGATCTTGCACGACGTATCGCGCAGCAGCGCGAGCAATTGGCGCGCCGTCGCCGTATCGTCGTTGACGCCGTCGAGCATCACATATTCGAACGTGATGAAGTCGCGCGGCGCTTTTTCCAGATACCGTCGACACGCGGCCAGAAGTTCGTCGAGCGGATGCTTGCGATTGATCGGTACGAGACGATCGCGTAGCGCATCCGTCGGCGCATGCAACGACACGGCGAGCGCAACGGGGCATTCGTCGCGCAAGCGATCGATCATCGGCACGAGGCCGGACGTCGACAGCGTGACGCGCCGGCGCGAGAGACCGTAAGCATTGTCGTCGAGCATCAGCTTGAGCGCCGCGACGACGTTGTCGAAATTGGCGAGCGGCTCGCCCATGCCCATCATTACGACATTGGTGATCGGCGCACGGCCCGCAGTCATCCACGGCGCTGTTACGCCGTCCGCAATGAGCGCGCGGTTCGCGTGCCAGAGCTGGCCGATGATCTCGCCCGTCGACAGATTGCGATTGAAGCCCTGCTTCCCCGTCGAGCAGAAGGCGCAATCGAGCGCGCAGCCGGCCTGCGACGACACGCAAAGCGTGCCTCTGTCGTCTTCTGGAATGTAGACGGCTTCGATCGCGTTCGCGCCGCCGGCGTCGATCAGCCACTTGCGCGTGCCGTCTGCCGCGATCGTATCGGCGACCACTCGCGGTGCGCGGATGTCGACTTCGCTTGCCAGTCGTTCGCGCAGGGGCCGCGCGAGATCGCTCATTGCGCCGACATCGTCGACGAACCGTTGATGCAGCCAGCGCGAAACCTGCCGCGCGCGAAACGGCTTCTCGCCGCGTTCGGCGAAAAACGCGGTGAATGCATTCGGGTCGAGGTCGAGCAGGTTGATCACTTATGTTTCGCTCACCGGCTAAAAATGGCGCTGGTCGGAAAAAAGAAGTCGATTTCGGTTCTCGCGGTTTCAGGACCGTCCGAACCATGGACCGCGTTGGCGTCGATCGATTCGGCGAACGCCGCGCGAATCGTTCCGGGCGCCGCCTTTTTGGGATCGGTTGCGCCCATCAGCTCCCGATTGCGGGCGATGGCATTTTCGCCTTCGAGCACTTGCACCATGACTGGTCCCGTCGTCATGAAGCCCACGAGATCCTTGAAAAACGGGCGCTCGCGATGCACGGCGTAGAAACCTTCCGCTTCGGCACGCGACAACCGCATCATCCGCGCCGCGACGATTTTGAGCCCGGCCTTTTCGAATCGGGCATAGATCTCCCCAATGACATTCTTGGCCACTGCATCGGGTTTGATAATGGACAACGTACGTTCGACAGCCATTCTTTTTGGGCTCCGGAAGCGCGAAATCGATGAAACCAATAATTCTAACATGCGTTCGTCATACGAGATCATCGCGAATCAGCCAATAGGTATCTGATCCACAACCATATTGACCCCCCGCAGCGGCCGCAACGCTGCCCGGGAAAACGTGCTCCGGCGGACGGCAATCCTGGTCTTCGCCGCACTCATGACCGAGTGGCGGCGTGCCGGCCAGCTGCAGACGCGCGAACGTCTTACGCCGTGCCGCTACCCCATCATCCCGAGCGCCTTCGGCAGCCAGATCGACAGCGACGGCCAATAGGTGACGATGACGAGGAAGACCAACATCGTGACCAACCACGGCCAAACGGCGATCGTCAGCTCCGTGATGCCCATCTTCGTGATGCCGGACGCCACGTAGAGGTTCAAGCCCACGGGTGGGTGGCACATGCCGACCTCCATGTTGACCACCATCATGATTCCGAAGTGCACGGGGTCGATGCCGAGCTTCATCGCGACCGGAAATAGAATCGGCGCCATGATCAGCACGATCGATGACGGCTCCATCACGTTACCGGCGAGCAGCAACAAGACGTTCACGACGAGCAGGAACGCGACGACGCCGAGGCCTTTGTCGAGCATCCATGCGGCGAGGACCTGCGGAATCTGCTCGGAGGTCATCAAATAGCTGAACATCACCGCGTTGGTGATGATGTACAACAGCATCGCGCTCATGTTGGCCGAGTCGAGCAGTATCTTGGGCACGCGCGACAGCGGCATGTCACGGTACACGAACACGGCGACAAAGAATGCGTACACGGCGCTCATCGCCGCGGCTTCGGTCGGCGTGAAGATGCCGGTGTAGATGCCGCCGATGACGACAACGATCAGCAGCAGCCCCCACATGCTTTCGCGAAAAGCGCGCAGACGCTCGCCCCAGCTCACCACCGGCTGGCGGGGATAGTTGTTCTTGCGCGCTCGCCACCATGTGGTCAGTCCAAGCATCGTCGCCAGAAACAGGCCCGGAATGATGCCCGCAATGAAGAGCTGGCCCACCGACGTATTGGTCGCGACCGCGTACATCACCATCACGATCGACGGCGGAATCAGGATGCCAAGCGCGCCTGACGTGGTGATGACCCCCGCGCCGAAACGCTTTGGGAAGCCCTGGTTGACCATGGCGGGCAGAATGATCGAGCCGATGGCGACGACGGTCGCCGGCGAGGAGCCGGAAACAGCGGCGAAAAGTGCGCAGGCCAGCACACCGGCGAGGCCGAGTCCGCCGTGCCAATGGCCGACCATTGAAGTGGCGAAATGGATCATCCGCCGCGCGACGCCGCCGTGCGTCAGGAAATTGCCGGCAAGGATGAAGAACGGGATCGCCATGATCTCGAACTTTTCGATGCCGGTGAAGAGTTTCAGCGCCACCGACTGGATCGGGACCTGAGTCATCGTGAACAGGTAAACGAGCACGGTGAGCCCGAGCGAGATCGAGATCGGCATGCCGGTCAGCATCAAGCCGATCAACAGCGAGAAGATGATCCATGCGTTGGCGATATCGACGCCGGCGAGCCGAAGCGCGAACGGAATCGCGATGATCGCGATGGGCAGTAGCGCGGGCCAGCGACCCCCGGTCGGCAGAACGACGGGCGCTGCGGCGGTCATCGGACCCCCGCGCTTGCGGCTGTCGCCGCTGCGCTGCCCCCAGAGGGAGAGTAATTCCCGCCTTGGGACGGCCCGGCGGCGGTCATGGAGCGGCTTTCAGATCCGCGGGATGCAACGACGGAATTGCGGCCGGGGCGTCGACGCCTTCGACGTGCGCAATATCGTGATGCGGCAACTCACCGGTGCGCCAAAACGACCACGCCACCTGAAGAAAGCGAAAGCACATCAGGTACGAGCCCAGCGGGATGCACAAGTAGACGATCCACTTCGGCACCTCGAGGTCGGGCGACGTCGAGTCGGTATGCCCGATGTCCCAAACGAATCCGGCGCCCAACGTGCCGACGATGCCCGTGAACAGCGCACCGGCCAGGAGGCCGAACTGCACATACCATTTGCGCGTGTCGCCCGGCAGCCGGTTGATCATGACGTCGACGCCGACGTGGATGCCGGTGCGAACGCCATAGGCGGCGCCGAACTTTGCCATCCACACGAACATGTAAATGCAAAGCTCCTGCGCCCAGGACAAGTCGAGCCGAATCAGAAAATCCTGCACACCGGGAATCGCGACGCCCGCCGCGTACCGATGCACGACGGCGATGAAGATCACGAGCGTCGCCGCGCCCATGAGAAACGCGATCAACCATTCCTCGAGATGATCGAGCCATTTCAGCATGGAGCCGCCTCCCTGTGTCTCGGTCATCCCGGACGGGCGCCGATTAGACGGGCGTAAAGTATCGAAAAGGACGGCGCCACGCAACGCAAATCACGCTCGCGGCCGTTGCCGCGCTCGCGGCATCAATCGCGAGGTCTCATCCCGGCGGCACGGATTGGGTGGATTCCGGAAGGCCTCACGCGGACGGGGGTGCCGACGCCATTCCCGGCATGGTCACGTTCCGCGCGCGGGGTCCGTTGACAAACGCAGCGATGCGCTTACGGCTTGAACCCCGTCTCCTTGTAGACCGTTTCGATGATGTCCTTGCCGATTCGCGATTCGTTCTCCTTGTGCACCGCAACTGCTACCTTCTTCCAGGCCGCTTTTTCCTGTGGCGTCAGCGTGATGATTTCCGTCTTGCCCGACGCTTTCACTGCCGCGAGCGCCTCTTCGTTTTCCTTCTTCGCGATATCGTTCGCGTACTTCGTTGCGTCCTTCATCGCGCCTTCGAGCGTCGCGCGGATGTCAGCCGGCAGGCCGTCCCAGAATTTCTTGTTGACGATGACTGCGTACTCGATCACGCCGTGATCGGTCAACGTCAGGTATTTCTGCACCTCGTGCATTTTTTGCGTATAGAAGTTCGACGGTGGATTCTCGGATCCGTCGACCACGCCGGTCTGCATCGCCTGATAGACCTCCGAGAACGCCATGACCTGCGGTAGCGCACCAAACGCACGCATTTCGCCATCCAAAACCTTGGAAGACTGGATCCGCATCTTGAGGCCCTTCATGTCCTCGGGCTTGCGTAGCGCCTTGTTGGCGCTCATATCTTTGAAACCGTTGTCCCAAAAGGCAACGCCGACAATGCCCTTGGACTCGAGCTTCTTGAAGAGTTGCTTGCCGATCGGACCATCGTTGACTTTGTGCAGCTCATCGTAGTTGTCGAAAATGTACGGCAGGTCGTAGACCTCGAATTCACGCACGCCGAGCGGCCCGAACTTCGACACCGACGGCGCCAGCATCTGCACCGATCCGAGCTGCAATGCTTCCATTTCCTCGCCGTCCTTGAACAGCGCGCTGTTCGGATAGACCTCGACCTTCACGCGGCCCTTGGTGCGCTCCTCCGCGAGCCTCTTGAAATATTCGGCGCCCTTGCCCTTCGGCGTGTTGACGGCGACGACATGACTGAACTTGATGACGATCGGCTGCTGGGCCGCGGCTGGCATCGCGGCGAGCCCGAGCGCGCAGAAAACGGCGAGCAATGCACGGACCTTCATGTTCCCTCCAAAAAATAACGATGGCGCCTTACCGCTTTCCGGGGCGCGCCGTGTTGTTGAAAGTCTTGCCCCAAACGGTTGTCGCCATCAGGAATCTCTCAGCACGGAGCAGCGGCGACGTGGTCATCCTATGTTACCTCGGCTCGCTCTACAACACGACGTTGGACCGGGTCCGTCCAAGGGGCGGGTTCTCCGTCTACGCGCGCTCATCCCACTGGAGCTCGAACCCGTCTTCGCCGGCCGAGGCCGCAAAATGCGTGTCGATGCCGATCTGCGGTACGCCGGCCAGCACGTCACCACAAAAGACCAACGGCAATCCCATTCGCGTCCACGTCGGGATGTCGGCCTGCTGCAGCAGCGACTTGAGCGCTTGTCGGGGTCGATTCGCCGCCAGTTGAATCCGTTCGCCGCCGCGGCGTGATCGGATTACGACGCGTTCGCTCCGCAAAAGCGCAGCCTTGATGCCGCTTCCGATGGAGCGATCGAAGCGGAGCACGCCGTGCGGCAACGCGATGACGGCTTCGCCGCTCCAGTCGTACGCGAAGGACGCGGGCGGCGGCGCGTGCACGACAATGCGGTTGCGATGAATGCCGATCTCGGCGCCGGCATGCCGCACGCATGTGCGCGCATCGATGCGTGCGTCGCGTAACTGCTCGCACATCGCCGCCAGCCGTGCAGACGACGGTGGCGAAAGCCCGCGCTCGCGCAGAAACCAGCGAAGCACATTTCGCGCGCGATGTGCGGGCAATCGAGCGAGCGCGGTGCGCGAGAGCGTTGCGCCATCGAAGGAATCCGCCGCATCGAGTGACGCCAGGTCGTCCGCGAGATGCGCGGCTTCTGCCTGGTGCGCGGCGGCTCGTGCGACAGTCCCCGGATAACCGGGCGCAATCGACGCAAGCGCGGGCACAACGCGCTTACGCAACGCGTTTCGCATATAGCGGACATCGGCGTTGCTGTCGTCGTCGACCCAAGCAAGATGTCGCTCGTGAACGTAGGCGTCGATCGCGGTGCGCGGCACATCGATGAGCGGGCGCAGCCACTTCACTCCCATCGCGTCGGTGCGCGCTTCCGGCATGGCCGCCAAACCCTGTGGACCCGCGCCCCGGAGGAGCTGCAAAAGCACTGTCTCCGCTTGGTCGTCCTGATGATGCGCGAGTAGAACGACATCAGCGCCTGCCGACGCCGCAGCGTCCGCAAGCGCTGCGTAGCGCACATGGCGAGCTTCGGCCTCGACGCTTTTGCGCGGCTTGCGGGCGACATCGACGCGGCGCACGATCAACGGCACGCTGCATTCGCAGCACAAATCCTTGCAAAAGCGG
>Ga0066710_100005629_pt1 | contig 11479 bp, 9 predicted proteins | sample GraSoiAngelo_159_FD_79666 | JGI IMG/M metagenome (GOLD analysis project Ga0066710, IMG submission 79666) | Grasslands soil microbial communities from the Angelo Coastal Reserve, California, USA - 14_1009_16_40cm | ecosystem: Environmental > Terrestrial > Soil > Grasslands | place: USA... | reverse complement strand
TGGATGCCCTGCGGCGGTTCGACCGCCAGGCGCCCGCGGGCAACAGCGGCCAGTTTAATTATGCACTGACGAATGAAGGCAAACCGAACCGGCGGTTCGCTGATTTGCTTGAGATTGACGAATTCAATTCCCTGCTCGACCGCGTAGAGCGTCTGATGGGTGAAATGGGCCGGCGCATTTTCACCGGCGACGCCAAAGTGGACCCCTATCGGAAAGGCGCGGAGGTCGCCTGCGATTGGTGCGACAGCCGCGCCATCTGTCGCATTGATCGGTGGACGCATCAGTTCCGCGTGTTGAGCAGAAATTCAACTGTGACGAAGCAGCCGTGAGCGCTTTCACCGCCAGCCAACAGCGCGCGATTGAAGGGAACGGCAATGTGCTGGTCGTTGCCGGCGCTGGAACAGGCAAGACGCGCACGCTGGTGGAGCGGTGTCTGGCGCGCGTGTGCGACGCGACGAAACCGGTGTCGCTTGAGCGCGTCCTGATGGTCACCTTCACCGAGGCGGCGGCAGCCGAGATGCGGAAGCGGCTGCGCGACGAGCTGGAGAAACAGGCGGACGCGCACCCGGACAACGCCTGGTTGGCCGAACAGCTCGCGCTGGTCGATGCGGCGCGTATCTCGACGTTGCATAGTTTCTGCCTGCATTTGGTCCGCGAACATTTTGACGAACTCGGCCTCGATCCGCAACTGGCGGTGCTGGCCGAGGAACAGGCGCAATTGCTCGCCCGTGATACACTCCACCGCGCGCTGCGAGAGCACTACGCGGGCGGAACGGCAATCGCGGAGGCGGTGCAGCAGCTCATTCTCGAACAGGGCAGCGGCTGGGACGAGCCGATCCGCGATCTCGTCTTGCGTATCCATCAGTACACGCAGACCTTGCGCGACCCGGAGGCATGGTTCAGCGAAAACCTGGCCGCGTTCCGGCATCCGCAGCCCGACCGATGGGAACAGTGGCTGCGCGAGGGCATCAACCAGTGGCGCGAAGACTGGCTCCCGCTTCTCCAAAGCCAGCCCGAGGAAAACCGCACCGCGCGTCGCTGCGCAGAGTGCCTGTGCCGTTTGCCGGCAGAAGCGTCACAGAAACAAATGGCTGAGGTCCTGGCGCAGATCCTCGACGCGGACACGGACTGGCCCAACCGAAAGAAGGGCGCTTTACGCGATCCGATCGAAAGGTTTTTTGGCGATGCAGAGTTTCTTCATTCCGTGGCGTCCGTGAGCGAAGAGGTTGACCCACTGGCACAGGACTGGGACTGGGTGCGGCCACAGATGTCCGCTCTGCTGGAACTCGCGCAGCACTTCACGCAGGAATTCGCCCGGGCCAAACGCGAACTGGCTGCCGTGGATTTTCACGACCTCGAGCAGTTCGCGCTGCAACTGCTTTGCCAGCGCGAAAGTGGGCAGCCGAACGACCGGGCTCGGCATTGGCGGGAGAAACTGGAGCTCGTGTTCGTGGACGAATATCAGGACATCAATGAAGCCCAGGATACGATTCTTCGCGCGCTCGGACGCGAGGGCGCCGAGGCAAACCGCTTTCTCGTGGGTGACATCAAACAGAGTATTTACCGCTTCCGGCTGGCGAATCCGCGGATACTCCAGCCTTATGCCCAGGCCTGGAACGCGCAGGGAGACGAAAGTGGGGACTCAGCAGGCTCGGCATACCCACCCCTGACCCCTTCCGGGAGGGGAACAGAAGAGGCTGCGGCTAGCGCTGTCGATGCAGGTGCCACCGATAACCCCCTCACCCGCCCTTCGGGCACCCTCTCCCCCAGCGGGGGAGAAGGCCGGGGTGAGGGGGCTCGCGGAGAATTTTCGCTCTCTGCCGGTTTGGCCGCAGCCGGTCAGGTCATTGCGCTGAGCGACAACTTCCGCAGTCACGAGGCCATTTTGAATTTCGTTAATGCGCTCTTTGCCGCGTTGATGCGCAAGGAAGTCGGGGGCGTGGAGTACGACGAGCAGCAGCGATTGCGGTTTGGCGCGGCGGCGGAACGAAACTACTTCTCGCTGGCCACCGATAGCTCGCCCCGAGTGGAACTCCACCTCGGTCTGACCGGCGGCGCAGAAGCGGAAAATGGCGAGGACAATCAAAACAACCCGGCAGATTTTTCCAACGCCTCGAAGGAAGCGCGATGGGCGGCGCTGTGTCTGCGCCGGTTGCGGGGCCGGTTTCAAATTTGGCACCCGGACTCCTGCCAATTCAAGATGGCGGACTGGAGCGACATGGCGATTCTCCTGCGCTCGCCGCGCCACAAGGCCGAGAGCTATGCGAAGGTGTTTGAAGAACTGGGCGTGCCGCTGACAGTGGCGCGCGGCGGCTTTTTCGAGAACGTCGAAGTCACCGACCTGCTGAGTTTGCTGCAGTTGCTCGACAACCCACTGCAAGACTTGCCCCTGCTGGCCGTGCTGCGCTCGCCGCTGGTGGGTATGACGCTCGATGAAATCGCCACGATCCGTTTCGCGCAACGGCGAGGCTACTTTTGGACCGCCCTCAGACGATTTCACAGAGACAAGCAACCTGTTGAAATCCGCATTCACGCGCGCCTCGATCGGGAAGACCCCCTGCCGGCGCCCGACGAGGAGAGAGACCAGGTTGGAGGGAACGGGCGCTCGCGCGGTGAAGCCGCGTCGAAACACCCCGAAGCGGCTTGGCCGAAAGTGGATTTGTTCCTGCGGCGCTTCGCAAACTGGCGGCGACTGGCGCGCCAAGCCTCTTTGTCGCAGTGCCTGGAGACGGTGCTCGATGAAACCTGCTACGAGGCATGGCTGCTGGCGCAACCACGCGGCCAACAACGGCGGACCAACTCGGAGCGGTTGCTCGCGTTGACGCGGCAGTTCGACCAGTTCCAACGGCAGGGGTTGTTCCGTTTTTTGAACTATGTCCAGTCTCAACAAGAGGCCGGCGTGGACCTGGAGCCCGCGTCCGTCTCAACGGAAAACGCCGTGCAGTTGATGAGCATTCATCAGAGCAAAGGGCTGGAGTTTCCGGTCGTGCTGGTCGCGGACCTGGGGAAACGGTTTAACTTCGACGATTTGAAGGAACGCGTTATTTTGGACGAGGAATTCGGCCTCTGCCCGAAAGTCAAGCCGCCGCACGCAGGCCAACTTTATGCCAGCCTGCCTTATTGGCTGGCCAAACGGCGGCAACGGCGCGAGTCGCTGGGTGAAGAATTGCGCCTGCTTTACGTCGCCTTCACGCGGGCGCGCGACAGACTGATATTGACCGGCATGGCATCGGCGAAAACCGTCGCCGAAAGCTGGACCAGTGACGTGACGGACAAATGTCCCACGCAGCGAATCCTCGCGGCGAACAGTTATCTCGATTGGCTGGGCGCCTGGCTGCCGCGCGCGACCGGACACAGCGATTGGACGACGAGCGGACAAAGTCCCCTACTGGAGTGGAGGATCTACCAGGAGCACGACGAGCGCCTGTCCGCTCCACCTGAACCCACCGAGAAACAGGCCGGAGCGACTGAGTCGGCCGAGGTGGTGGATTCGGCCGCGTGGGAATCGCTCCGGCAAAAGTTGGAATGGCGTTATCCGTTTGCGGCGGCCACGACCGAACCGGCGAAGACTTCCGCGTCCGCACTACGACGCCGGTTGCGGGAGGAGACGGATGACGAGGCCAAACCATTGTTCCGAGCCTCGAGTTCCAAGTCTTCCGTCGCGTCGCGCTCAGGAGAGGTGGCCGGCAAGCTTTCCGCCACGGACGTGGGAACGGCGCATCATTTGTTTCTGCAATGGGTGTCCCTGGAGCGAGTCACCAGTCGGGCGGAATTGATAAAAGAGGCGGAACGGTTGTCGCGGGCGGCAATCCTTTCGGACGCAGAGCTTGCGGTGTTGGATTTCGACGCACTGCTGGCGTTCTGGCAGTCGGAGTTGGGAGGAAAAATTCGCACCCAACAGGCTGGGCGTATTCATCGCGAGCTCCCCTTCACCGCGAGAATGTCGCGCGCGGATTTGGAAGCGCTGGAACTTTCCGTCAACACCGGCCTGACGGACGAGGAATTTGTGGTCGTACAAGGTTTTGCCGACCTGGCGGTCATTTTGCCTGAGGAAATCTGGCTCGTGGATTTCAAGACGGACCACGTGGAGGGTGGGGAGTTGGCGGCTGCAGTGAAATTTTACGAGCCGCAATTGAGGCTCTACGCGCTGGCGCTGGGCCGGATTTACCACCGCCCGGTCACCGAAGCATGGTTGCACTTTTTGTCGTCGAAGAAATCATTGCCGGTAGCGGCGCTGGAATAGTCCCGCTCGTCCCGGTGGGACGCTGGCCGTCGGGACATTTGCAGCGCGCACAATCAGCTGCGCATTGCTCATGGCCAATTGGGCGGCTCTTGTGCAACGATTTGCTCGGAAGGTTCCGCCTTCTCCGGTGCGAGTTGAGGAATTCCTTTCATGGGCGTCGCGGCAAATTCTGGTTCCGGCTCGGCGCGGTGAGGTTGGTCTTTACCCGCGACGGCTGCGGCTCCGGGCGGTTTGGCCGTGTCCTCCATTTGATCTGCGGGCGCGTGGGCTTGCAAGGTGACCAGCGCCGGTCGCACCAACTGGCCCTGAAAGCTGTAGCCCGTCGCGATGGTCTCGGCGACACGCGCCCCCACGGCCGCATCAACCTTGGCGTCGGCGAGTTGGTGGACCTTGGGATCGTAGGGCTCGCCAGGGAGGGCGACGAACGGGACGAGGCCGACGCGGCGCGCAATATCGCGGCAGGCAGTTTGAAACTGGCCGAGTTGCTTCGCCAGGTTGGTCTGCCCGGAACGAATCGCTGCTTGATTGAGCGCAAAAATGTGGTCCAGGATGCGGACGAGAATCTGCAGCCATTCGCTTTCCGCGCGGCGCAACTTGTCCACCTCGAGCCGCAGATGGTTTTTCTCCGTCTCGTTGGCCTTTTTCAAAAACTCGCTGAATGAGCGCGCTTCGGCGGAGATCTTTTCGGCAATCTCGCGCGCGGCTTCCACGCTTTTGTTCGCCTGCTCGTGTGCGGCCTGCCAGTTGGCCGTGGCGAGGTTGATTTGCCGGCCGACGATTTCGATGTTTTCGATTTGCAGGATGGCATGGGCGAGCCGGTCGGCTTCGGTGAGTCTCATCGCTGCACGATATTCAAGCAGGAACGGGGCGACGCAAAGCACCGCCCCCAGCGAAACAGACGCCGAGCAGAAAAACATGTCCCAGGGCGTCATCGGCGCCTCGCTCCGCCGGAAAACCAAATAGGCCACGCCCAGCAACACGATGTCGGCAAAGACAAACGGCAGCTTGGGCAGCCGGGGTTGCGTCCGTTGACTCATAGGAGGGCCAGATGTAGCGGATTTGTGCGGCAGTGGCGACGGAAAAATAACTCTGCCCCAGGGTCAGGCAGGCGCGTTCAAGAATGCGGTCGAGCAGGGGCGGGGACGGTTGGCGGGGACGGTGGTCGTCCCCGATAAGTATTGCGATCGTGACAAAAAGCGGACGCACCCGCCCCGCCCCATTCTTCGTAAAATGCGCCGGCAGGATTTGGCAGCGTCGCGATTTTGACGCGGCTTCGGCGCCAGTATCTGCTTATCGCGACCTGGATTTGTCGGCGCGTTGACACTCGGAACGGCAAACCTTAGGGTTGGCCTGGTATGAGCGCGCTGCAGGATTCACTGATTGAATTGATTCGCCGGACTTCCGCTGAGATTCCCGATGACGTGCAGAAAGCGATTCTCGACTCGCTCGACCGGGAGAAGAAAGGAACCATCGCCGAGTCGGCGCTGAAAATCATCGAGCGCAACATCGCGCTGGCCAAACAGAAATCCCAGCCGATTTGTCAGGATAGCGGCAGCATTTTGTTTTACGTGGATTGTCCGGTGGGAATGGACCAGATCGCGTTTGAAGATGCAGCCTGTCTGGCGGTGAAGAAGGCGACCAAGCTTGGTTACCTTCGGCAAAACTCAGTGGACTCGCTCACCGGCCTCAATGACGGCACCAACGTTGGTCCCGGCTCGCCGGCGTTGCATTTTCATCAGCAACGCTCGGACGAAACCGACGTGCGGCTGGTGCTCAAAGGCGGCGGATGCGAAAACGATGCAAAAATGTTTAAGAGCAGATATCTCAACGAGGTTTTTCAAAATCCAAAGTACCCGGGTTCTGGTGACGGCAACAACGGAAAGATCTACGGACGATTGATGCAACAGCGCGGGATTCTTTAAGAATTCAACGAGATAGCGCTGAGGCGTTCGACTCAAGGCGAAGCATTACGATAGTCAAACTTGCGATGATCGAACTCTCATTTCCTTTCACCGAAGACAAAATCCGGGCGCTCAACGTAGGCGACGAGGTTTTCATTTCCGGCGTGGTGTTCACGGGCCGCGACGCGGTGCACAAATACTTGCACGAAGGCGGCCCGTTGCCGCCGGGCGCGAACCTGCGCGAGGGCCTCCTCTATCATTGCGGGCCTGTGGTTTTAAAGGACGAGCAGGGCAATTGGAAGGTGACCGCGGCAGGCCCGACGACTTCGATTCGGGAAGAACCCTACCAGGGGGACATCATCAGAAAATTCGGCATTCGCGCTGTGATCGGCAAAGGCGGAATGGGCGACAAAACGCTCGCCGCCTGCGAGGCATCCGGCTGCGTCTATCTGCATGCGATCGGCGGCGCAGCGCAGGTGTTGGCCGAATGCATCAAAAAAGTCCGCAATGTTTATCTGCTCGAAAAATTTGGATCGCCTGAGGCGATTTGGGAACTGGAGGTGGAGCACTTTCCCGCCGTGGTACCCATGGACGCGCGCGGGCATTCGTTGCACAAAGAGGTTTTTGCGGCCAGTCAGGCCGAACTGGCAAAGCGTTTGTGACGGCGCATGCGAGCAGCGGCAGGCGGCCCGAGACCGTACGCCCACCAGCGGCGGTACGGTCGGCCAAGGCAGAATTTTTTCCCCGGCGTCAACGGCGTCCGGAGTTCGGTGTCGGAGTATGGATGCTGACCAGATCCCTGGTTGCGCTGGCACAGGGGGCTACGCCTGAACCTTCGGTCACGCCGCAACTCAACAAGTTGTTTTGGGCTTTGTTTCTGATGGTGGCGTGTGTGCCCATCGGAATCATCTGGGCCGGCCTGATCCGCCGCAACGTTCGGCAACAAACGGAGACGATTCGCCGGCGCGAAGCCGCCCTGGCGGAACATTACCGGGAATTGTTCGAAAACGCGCACGACATCATTTTCACGCACGATCTGGACGGCAAACTGACCTCGCTCAACAAGGCGGGAGAGGAAATTCTGGGCTACACGCGGGAGGAAGCGGCAGCCTTTAACTTCGACCACCTGATTGCTCCGGCCCAGCAAAGGTCATTTCGCGCGCTGTTGCAGCAACTCAAAGGCGGTTTACCGAGCGCGCATTGCGAATTGGAAATGCGGGCGAAGGATGGCCGGCGCGTCGTGTTGCGAGTCAATTTGCGCTTGCAGCAGTGGTCGGGCCGTCCGCGCGTGCAAGGAATCGCGTGGGACATCACAGAACGGAAACGCGCCGAAGAAGCCTTGCAGGAGAGCGAGCGGCGGCTGCGCTGTTCGCTGGAGGAACGGGTGCAGCTTGGCCGCGATCTGCACGACGGCATCATCCAGTCGATCTATGCCATTGGGTTGGGCCTGCAGGAGTGCCGCAACCTGATCAAGCAGGACCCGGCTTTGGCCGAAGCTCGGCTGAGCCGGGCGATTGCCGACTCGAACCTGGTCATTCGCGACGTGCGAAACTTCATTGTCGGTTTGGAGCCCGAAGCGCTGAAGGGGCCGGGGTTCCAGGCCGCGCTGCAATCGCTGGTCTCAACCCTCAGCACAGGTCAGTCGGCCCGGTTTTTGTTCGATATTGATGAGCAGGCAGCCGATCTGCTGAGCGCGCGCCAAGCCGCGCATTTGCTCCAAATTGCCCGCGAGGCCATGAGCAACAGCTTGCGTCACGCCCAGGCCAAAGCCACCATCGTGACCCTGAAGCGGCAAAACGGCTGCTTGCGGCTGGAAGTCAGCGATGATGGGGTTGGATTCGAACCGCAGTCCCGCTCCGGTAGGGGGCATGGGCTGCGCAACATTGCCGCGCGGGCGGCTGAACTTTTGGCCCGCAGCGAAATCATTTCCACGCCCGGCCAAGGTGCTCGGCTGCGAGTTGAAATTCCGTTGAGCCAGGTCAATGAATCAGCCTGAATCCAAGTCCATGCGTCTGCTGATAGTGGACGACCACAAAGTCGTGAGGCTTGGACTGCACACCTTGTTGAGCCGGCACGACGGAATTGAAGTAGTCGGTGAGGCTGGCACCTCGGCGGCCGCAGTCGAACAGACCGCGCGTCTGAAGCCGGACGTGGTGTTGATGGACGTTCGCCTGCCGGACGGCAACGGTTTCGAGGCGTGCCGCCAAATTCGCAAGGTTCAACCGGAAACCCGCGTGTTGTTTCTCACCTCATTCGCCGATGAAGAAATTGTGCTGCAGTCCATCGATGCTGGCGGCGACGGTTATCTGCTCAAGGAGATCGACGAAGAATACCTGGTTCAAGCGATCAGAAACGTGGCTGCGGGGAGATCCATTCTTGATCCCGCCATCACGCGGCGCGTCCTGGAGCGTGTCAAGAATACAGACACCCATTCGGGGACACCGTCCACGAATAAGCTTGGTTCGCTTTCGCCGCAGGAGCGGCGTGTGCTGGCTCTGGTTGCCGAAGGGAAAACGAACAAAGAGATCGGCCAGGCGCTCGGGTTGAGCGACAAGACCGTTAAGAACTACTTGAGCAACATCATGGAGAAGCTGCAGGTCACACGCCGCTCGCAAGCAGCAGCCTATTTTGTTCAACACTCGGCCAGATAAGGCCATTCGGCCCTAGTGAGCAGGGCCATAATACTTTTCACACCGCTCGAGCAGGCCGATGGCGTGCTAATCCGCGTCGCAACAAGAGGTTTGGAAGCCCGTCGCGATCCGGAATCAATTGGCTGATCCTGCCCGGCAAGCCGGCTGCTTACAACAGTGCTGAGCGGACAATATATGGAAATCAAATCAAAACGAGCCGCCATCCGACATCAGGCATTCACGCTGATGGAGGTGATGTTGGCCGTGGTCATCGTCGGGGTCGAATTCGTGAGTCTTTATGTGGCGATCTCGCAAGGGTTTGCCGTAGTCCAGTCAGCCCGTGAGAACCTCCGGGCGACACAGATCATGCAGGAACAAGTCGAAATCATCCGGGTGCTTGACTGGGAGAAAGTCACCACCACTCCCTCGCCGTGGACGTTCAGCGCCAGCTTTTACCCCGCGAGCGGAACCAATAATTCGGGAGTGACGTACTCGGGAACAATCACGGTCACCAACGCGCCGGTCCCAGCCGCGTATTCGGCCAACATGCGAATGATCATTGTCTCGCTCAGTTGGCCGAACGGCGCCAACTCGCGAATCATGCGCAACCGCGAACTGCGCACACTGGTATCACATTATGGATTGCACAATTACTTCCTCCAGCCTTAAGCGGAGCCGCCGTCGGGGCATGACGCTGGTGGAATTGCAAATCGCCAGCGCGATTGCGGTGATTCTGTTCGCCGCAGTGATGTCACTGGCGTTTTACACCGCTCGGAGTTTTGCTGCGTTCACCAACTATGTCGATCTCGACGTGAACAGCCGCAATGCGCTCGATCTCATGTCCACGGAGATTCGTCAGGCTGACCTCGTGACCGCAGCCACATCCACCAATCTCACCTTTCAAACCACTGACCCCGGCACTGGAGCGAAGCACGCTCTCAAGTATGTTTACAATCAGGGCACAAAAGAGTTGACCCGAATCTTTGACGGCGGCCAGCCCGAAGTGTTGCTTAACGAGTGCAGCTACCTGCAGTTTGGCACCTACCAACGGAACACCACTCCTACCATGGACAACGCCTTTGTGCCGGTGTCCACCAGCAAGCCCAACCTGTGCAAAGTGGTTCAGCTGAGCTGGATTTGCTCGCGCAGAATTCTGGGCAAGGCCGCCAATACTGAGAGTGTCCAGTCCGCCAAAGTTGTCATTCGTAAAAAATAGTCATCCAACAAGTCGTACTCCTATGAACATCACCATCCGCATCCGGTCCCAGGGCAGCGCCCTGTTGCTCGCATTGCTCACGGCCTTCGTGATCTGCATCGCGTTGACCACTTACCTTTACCTGGTTTCCAACCAGAATCGTTCCGTTATGCGTTCCTTGGCCTGGAACTCGTCCATCCCGGTCGTGGAGGCCGGCGTCGAGGAGGCGCTCACTCAACTCAATTATACGACCGTGGTCGACATGGATGCCAACGGCTGGGGCCCGCTGAGTGCCGACGGATTCTATCATAAGGTCAATGATCTGGGAAACGGCTTTGCGTACGATGTGGGGGTCAAACCACCTGTAGCCGGCGGACCGGACCAGCCGACGATTGAGAGCATCGGCTACGCGCCCGCGCCCGCCAACATCGCCAGCTATTATTCCTCATCCTGGGGAATGATCCTCGGCGGGCTGGTTCCTCAATTCTCCCCTGATAAACCATCCGCGAAACGCAAAATCCGCGTGCTCGCCAAGCGGCAGACGCCGGTGCAATACGCGATGCTTGCAAAAGAGCAGATCGACCTTAAAGGGAACAATATTGGGACGGACAGCTTTAATTCGACCAATAGCAACTACAGCACCAACGGCAAATACGACAGCGCCAAGTCCCGAGACAAAGGGGACGTGGCCACCAACGCGGGACTTATCGATTCACTCTCTGTTGGCAACGCCAACATCCGGGGTCACGTTTCGACTGGAGCGGGCGGGTCGGTCGCCGTCGGGTCCAACGGAGCTGTGGGTGACAAGACCTGGAACAGTACCAAGACCGGCATTGAGCCCGGTTGGTCCGCCGACGATGCGAACGTGGACATTCCAGACGCTGAGTTGCCTGCCAACAGCAGTTTCATCACGGCCAGCGGTGGGAAATATCCTCCCCTCACGGGCACCACCTACGATTTCATCCTCACCAACGGGACCTATCAGGCTTCCGACTTTCATGGCAAGGTGCTGGTGACCGGGAATGCCGTCCTGCTGGTGACGTCCTCGTTCAACTTCAGTGGCAGTGATGGGATTACCATCAATCCCGGAGCGAGTCTCCAGGTGTACGTCGCCGCGGCTTCGGCCAGCCTGGGAGGCAACGGAGTTCAAAATCCCGGTGACGCGATGTCCTTTATTTATTACGGATTGAAGAGCAATACCGCGCTTAGTTTCGGCGGCAACTCTACCTTCACGGGCGTCATCTATGCGCCTTACGCCGACTTCAAACTGGGCGGCAGCGGCAACGTCGATGACGATTTGGTCGGCGCCAGCGTTACTACGGCAGTGGCTCTGACCGGACATTTGCATTTCCACTACCATGAAAGCCTCGACAGCAGGTTCCGCATCAAGAAATATGCCGTCATCTCGTAGAACGAACTGGATCCGAACACTACCACCTGGGTCTTCGAGAATCGATCTCAACGGCAGTCACTTGACCGCCGCTTTTTTGTTTTCTGCCCGCGCCAGGAT
>Ga0066710_100005628_pt1 | contig 11479 bp, 9 predicted proteins | sample GraSoiAngelo_159_FD_79666 | JGI IMG/M metagenome (GOLD analysis project Ga0066710, IMG submission 79666) | Grasslands soil microbial communities from the Angelo Coastal Reserve, California, USA - 14_1009_16_40cm | ecosystem: Environmental > Terrestrial > Soil > Grasslands | place: USA... | reverse complement strand
GTCGAGGGCGGCCGGACCCTGCTCGACATCGACTACCGGCGGCTGCCCGCGCCGTACAACTTCCTGCTCAGCATTCCGCAGCGGCACGTGCTGGAGGAACTGCTCGACCGGTGCCGGGCGTTCGACGGGTTCAGCTACCTCGCCGGTACCCGGATCAGCGAACTCGTCCACCACGCCGGCCGGATCGCCGGGGTGGTGGGCGACGGGCCGGACGGGCGCCGGACGGTGCTCGCGCGGTGCGTGGTCGGCGCGGACGGCCGCTACTCCAAGACCCGCACGCTAGCCGGGATCCCGGCCGGGCGGCTGGACGTGTTCGCGCAGGACGTCCTGTGGTTCAAGCTGCCGGTACCGCCGCCGCGGTCGAGCCCGGACGTGCGCATCGTCCGGTGGTCGGGCAGCCCGGTGCTGGCCTACCACTCGTGGCCGGACCGGGTACAGCTCGGCTGGACGCTGCCGCACCGCGGGTACCCGGCGGTGGCCGCCCGGGGCGTCGGATACGTCACCGGGCAGATCGGCCGGGCGGTTCCGGAGTACGCCGACCAGATCCATGAACATGTGCGGGCGCTGTCCGACCTGACGTTGCTGGATGTGTTCGCCGGCTGCGCGCAGCGGTGGGCGGCCGACGGCCTGCTGCTCATCGGCGACAGCGCGCACACGCACAGCCCGATCGGTGCGCAGGGGATCAACCTCGCGGTCCAGGACGCGGTCGTGGCGCATCCGGTGCTGCTCGCGGCGCTGCGGTCGGGTGACGTCAGCGCGCAGCGGCTCGACCGGTTCACGGGGCAGCGCCGGCGCAGCGTCGAGCGGGTGCTGCGGCTGCAGGTGATGCAGAGCCGCGCCATGCTGTCGGCCGGCCGGCTCGCCACCGCGGTGCGGCCCCGCGTGGCGAAGCTGCTGTCACACACGCCGCTGTACCCGAAGGTGCTGCACCGCATCGCGTACGGCGACCGGCCGGTCCGGGTGGCCGCCGACCTGTTCACCGCCTGATCCGAAAGGAGCGCCGTGCACGTTCTCGACCTGTCCTCGCCCGTCGACGCGGCCGGTTGGGAGCCCGAGCCGATCTCACACACCGTGCTGACTCCGGCCGAGGGCGCCGCGCACCTGGCCGCCGAGATGCGGGCGCATTTCGACCTGGAGATCGACCCGGCCGCGCTGCCGGACGGGGAGTTCCTCAACAACGACACCCTCACGCTGACCGTGCACACCGGTACCCATGTCGACGCGCCCGCGCACTACGGATCCCGGACCCGCTACGGCCGGCCGCGCACCGTCGACGAGCTGCCGCTGCACTGGTTCCACCGGCCGGGCCTGCTGCTGGATCTCACCGCGGTACCGGTGGGCGGCGCGGCCGACGCGGCGTTCCTGGAGCGGGAGATGGACCGGGTCGGACACCGGCCCGACCCGCTGGACATCGTGCTGCTGCGCACCGGCGCGGCGGAGTTCACCGGAACCCAGCGGTACTTCACCGACTTCGTCGGGCTCGACGCGTCGGCGGTGCACCTGCTGCTCGACCGCGGCGTACGGGTGATCGGAACCGACGCCTTCAGCCTCGACGCGCCATTCACCCACATCATCGAGCGGTACCGGCAGACCGGAGACCCCGCCACCCTCTGGCCGGCACACATGACCGGCCGGGAACGCGAATACTGTCAGATTGAGCGTCTTTCGAACCTCCACGCGATTCCCCACCCGTACGGTTTCACCGTGTCGTGCTTCCCGGTGAAAATCACCGGAGCGGGCGCCGGCTGGGCCCGCGCGGTGGCTCTGTTCGACGAGGAATGACTGCGTTAGCCTGCCGAATACGATGACGAATGTCGATGGCTGCCTACCCGCCCGCGACGTCGCGGCATACCTTGACCAGTTGGTGGAGCTGGCCCGGCAGGCGTCCGACCGGGGTGATGCGACCGAGCAGGCCGTGGTGCTCGCCGAACTCCAGCGCCACGGCGAGCGGGCGATGCACCTCGCCGTCGCCCATGCCAGGCGGCACGGTGCCTCCTGGCGGGACCTGGCCGCCGCGCTGGACACGCCGGTCACCACGCTGCGCCGCCGGTACGCCGACGCGGACGGGGCCGCCGTCGCGCAGGCACCCGACGACGGTCGGCCGCAAGGGCGGGCGTCACCGGTACCCGAAGCCGGTCGCGACGAGTTCATCGGCCGCGAACAGGAACTGGCCGACCTGCGCCGGCTGCTGACCCGGTCGCGCCTGGTGAGCGTCACCGGTCCCGGCGGCGTGGGCAAGAGCCGGCTGGTCATCGAGCTCATCCCGCACCTGCACCGCACCTATCGGGCCGGCCTGTGGTGGGTCGAGCTGGCTCCGGTACCGGATGCATCGTCGGTGCCCGGCGCGGTGGCCGCGGTGGTCGAGGACGGTGGCCACCCGCGGCGCGGCCTCGCCGACGCGTGCACCGCCGGCGCCGCGCTGCTGGTGCTGGACAACTGCGAGCACGTCATCGCCGGCTGCGCCGACCTGGTGGCGCAGCTGCTGCGCGACCACCCCCGCCTGCGCGTGGTGACGACCAGCCGGGAGGCGCTGCGGGTACCGGGCGAGTCGGTCTTCCCGGTCGCCCCGCTCGCGGTGCCGGAGGGTGGTACAGCGAGCGAGTCGGAGATCCGCGGCGCGAGCGCCGTGCGGTTGTTCCTCGACCGGGCGCGTCACCTCGCCCCGGATACCGCCGTCGCCGACGACCTGCCCCTGCTCGCGCTGCTGTGCACCCGGCTGGACGGCTTGCCGCTGGCCATCGAGCTGGCTGCCCACCAGCTGCGCGTGCTGCCGCCGGAGCGGCTGATCGAACGGCTCGACGAGCGGCTCGACGACCGGCTGGCCGTGCTCGTCGGCGGTGCCCGCGACGGGTTCGGCCGGCACCGCAGCCTGCGCGCGGCCATCGAATGGAGCTACGAGCTGCTCACCGGGACCGAACAGGCGGTTTTCCGCCGTCTCGCGGTGCTGCCCGGCGGTTTCGAGGAGACCACCGCGGCGGTGGTGTGCGCGGACACCGGGGCGGGTGCCGACCTGTGGGCGACGGTGACCGCGCTGGTCGACAAGTCGATGCTCGTCGCCGACCCGCTGACCCCGGGCCGGGTGCGGATGCTGGAGTCCCTGCGCGCGTACGGGTGCGAGCAACTCGCCGACGCCGGTGAGCACGCGGCGACCAACGACCGTCTCCTTGGCTGGTTGTCCGGGCTGTGCGGAGAGCTGCCCGACCATCACGTAGTCACCGGCATGATCAGCGTGTTGCACCGGGAGCAGCACAACCTGCGTTACGCCGTCGAGGTCGCGCGGCAGATCGGCGATCCGCGGTACCTCCGGCTGGCCATGCTGCTGGGCGCGTACCTGAACGGGGTACGCCAGGTGGGCCAGGCACGGGCGGTGCTGGAGACCGCCCTCGCCGGGCACGACGAGCCGTCCGCCGAGGCCGTCCTGGCGTACACCGAGCTGGCGTTCGCGTACGGCCGGGCCGGGGACCGGGCGGCCGGCCGTACGTACGCCGAGCAGGCGCACCGGATGGCCGAGCAGCTCGACTCCCCGCACCTGCGGCTGATCGCCATGCGGGGGCAGGTCAGCACCGCGGCGGATGACCCGGAGTTCGTCAAGCTGGTCGGCGAGGAGCTGCGACTGCTCCGCGAGCTGGGACCGGCCGACCGGATCCCGCTGGCCCTCAACGGACTGGCCTGCGGCCTGCTGGCGCTGGGCCGGTACGAGGAGGCGCAGCCGGCCATCGATGAAGCCCTGTCGCTGCGGGGCGACGGCTACGCGGCCGCGCTGCACACCGCGGGCACCCTGGCGACCCTGCGGGGCGAGCTCGACCGGGCCGACGGGTACTTCCGCGCAGCCGTGGGCAAGCGGCCGCTCGACGCCGACCACCATCCGTACGTACTGGAAGGCATGGCGCTGCTGGCTGTCCGGCGGGAGCAGCCGGAACGGGCGATCCGGCTGCTCGCCGCCGCCGGCACGGCCCGATCCGTCATCGACACCACCCCGCCCGGCTACTGGCTGCGGCTGCTCGACGAGGCGGCGACCATGGCGCGTACCCGGCTGGGCGCCGCGCGCGCCGGTGCCGCCTGGGCCACGGGCAGCACGCTCAGCGCCGACCAGGCGACCGCCTACGCGCTGCACGACGAGTGGCCGCGGTCGGCGCCCGCCGCCGCCGGCCGTACCCTGTCCGGCCGCGAACTGCAGGTCGCCGCGCTGGTCGCCGAGGGACTGACCAACGCGCAGATCGCCGGCCGGCTCGGGGTGTCCGCCCGGACCGTGGCGAACCATCTGGAGCACCTCCGCCGCAAGCTCGACCTGCCCACCCGGGCGCACGTGACCGCGTGGGCCACCCGCCAGCGGCCGCGCTGACGCGTGGACCGGACCACCATGAAGGGAGCTTTCCCATGCGAGGAGTTGTGCTCCACGCCCCACGCGACGTCCGTGTCGAACAGCGCGACGATCCGACCATCGTCGAACCGACCGACGCGCTCATCCGGCTGTCCGCCACGTGTGTCTGCGGCTCGGACCTGTGGCCGTACCGGGGCGCCGACCCGGTCACCCGACCGTCGCCGATGGGTCACGAGTACGCCGGGATCGTGACGGAGGTCGGCACCGGGGTCACCACGATCCGGCCGGGGCAGTTCGTGATCGGCTCGTTCTTCGCCTCCGACAACACCTGCGAGATCTGCCGGGCCGGGTACCAGACCTCGTGCATCCACCGGGTGGGCATCGGCGGACTCGGTGCCCAGGCCGAGTACCTGCGGGTACCGCTGGCCGACGGTACCCTGGTCGCCACCCCGGACGTCCCCTCCGACGACCTGATCCCCGGGTTCCTGGCCGCCTCCGACGTGCTGGGTACCGGCTGGTTCGCCGCCGTCGCCGCCGACGTGCGACCCGGCAGGACCGTGGCGGTCGTCGGCGACGGCGCGGTCGGTCTGCTCGGCGTGCTGGCGGCCCGGCAGCTCGGCGCGGAGCGCATCATCGCGATGAGCCGCCACGAGCCGCGCCAGAAGCTCGCCCTCGAATTCGGCGCCACCGACATCGTCACCGAGCGCGGCGACGAGGGCGTGGCCCGGATCAAGGACCTGACCGGCGGGCTCGGCGCGCACTCGGTCATCGAGGCGGTCGGCACCCAGCAGTCGATGATGCAGGCCATCCACGCCACCCGGCCCGGCGGGCATGTCGGCTTCGTCGGCGTGACCCACGACGTCGCGCTGCCCGGCGACGAGCTGTTCTTCTCCCACGTGCACCTGCACGGCGGCCCCGCACCGGTGCGCCGGTTCCTGCCCGAGCTGATCGACCTGATCTGGCACCGGCGGATCGACCCGGGCAAGGTGTTCGACCTCGAACTGCCGCTCGACGACGCCGCGGAGGGCTACCGCGCCATGGACGAGCGCCGGGCCATCAAGACCCTGCTGCGCCCGTAGCCGCCTGGTACAGGTACCGCACCAGCATCGTGCACGCGGCGTCGGCGGTGCCGTCGACCTCGATGGCGCTGGAGTACACGCATTCGACGTAGCCGCGGGGCCGCCGGCGCGCGGACGCCACGCCGATCCGGGCGCGGATCCGCGACCCGGTCGGTACCGCCGCGTCGAAGCTCAGCCGCTCCACGCCCTTGTTCAGGACCAGGACGCAGCCGTCCACGGTGACGACCTCGTCCAGCAATGACGGCACCAGGGACGCGATGAGGAAACCGTGCGCGATGGTACCGCCGAAAGGGCTGGCGGCCGCGCGCGACGGATCGGTGTGGATCCACTGCCGGTCGCCGGTCAGCGCGGCGAACTCGTCCACCAGCCGCTGCGTCACGGGGCGCCAGTCGCTGACCCCGAGCTGACCGCCGGCCTCGTCGACGAGCAGCTCCGGTCGGGCGTAGCGCTTCATGCCGGTACCCGTCCGTCGACCGGCCCGGCGGCCAGAGCGTGCACGCCGCCGTCGACGTGCAGGACCTCACCGGTCACCGCGGGCAGCCAGTCGGACAGCAGGGCGCAGACCGCGCGCGCCACCGGTTGCGGGTCCTGGACGTCCCAGCCCAGCGGGGCCCGTTCGACCCAGACCCGCTGGAGCCGGTCGAAGGTCGAGATCGCCGACGCGGCCACGGTGTGGATGGGTCCGGCGGCGACCAGGTTGACCCGGGTGCCGTTCGAACCGAGCGTGGCGGCGAGGTACCGGCACGCGCTTTCCAGCCCGGCCTTGGCCACGCCCATCCAGTCGTAGCCCGGCCACGCCTGGGTGGCGTCGAAGTCCAGACCGACCAGGGAGCCGCCGCCGGCCGCCGCGAGCAGCGGGCCGAACGCCCGCCCGAACGCGACGAAGGAGTAGGTGCTCACCTGCAGCGCGCTCGCCACGTCCGGCCAGTCCGCGCTGAGGAACCCGCCGCCCAGCGCGCTGGCGGGGGCGAACGCGATGGAGTGCACCACGCCGTCCAGCCGTCCCCAGCGGTCGCGCAGGTCGTCGGCCGCGGCGGCGATGTGGTCCTCGCGGGTGGCGTCCATTTCCAGGACGTCGCAGGCGGGGCTCAGCGCCGCCGCCAGCCGCTGGGTGATCCGCAGCCCGCGGCCGAAGCCGGTGAGCACCACCTCGGCGCCCTCCTGCTGGGCGGTCCGGGCCACGGCGTAGGCGATCGAGTCCGGCGAGATCACGCCGGTGACCAGCAGTCGCTTGTCGCGCAGCAGCACGTCCAGCTCCTCGGGTCCGCGGTCTAGTTCACCGGGGCGCCGGTACCGGCACCGCCGGCCGCCGCACCGTCCGCCACGGGCAGGAGCGCTTCCAACCGGTACAGCGCCTCGTCGGCGGCGCGGCCGGTCTCGGCGTTGTCGGGATCGGCCGCCACGGCGCCGAACATCTCGAACACCCGCTGTGCGGCTGCCGCCAGGTCCTCGGACATGGGTTTCTCCTTTCCCTACAGGGCGTTGCAGGCGCGGAAGATGTGCACGAAGGCGGGGATGCTGGCCCGGCCCTGGAACGCCACGTACTCCGGCAGGACCACGCTGGGCGCCCACTTCTCCTTGTAGGCGAGCTGCGTCTGCGCCGGGTAGACCTCCGCGCCGTGCTCGAACAGCTGCTCCATGAACCAGTGGAAGGCCCGCCCGTACCCGGGGAACTGCTGGTCCGCCGCGAGCCCGGTGAACGGGGTGAACCCGAAGTGCAGCCAGCGCACCCCTTCGGCCTGGAACGTGTCGATCGCGGTCTTGTTGATGGCCTCCATGACACCGGGCGGGACGTCCGGCTGGCGCCGGCTCAGGTCGTGCATCCAGCCGACGCGGGAGCCGTAGACCGGCGAGTACGAGATGTAGCCCATCAGCCGACCATCCAGCTCGGCGACGAACAGCCGCCGCAGCCGCTGGTACGGCCCGCCGCACTGGCCGACGAGGTACTCCAGTGGCCGGGCGTGCTCGCCCTTGGTGCCCAGCCACGCCTGGTCCAGCTCGGCGATCGCGTCGACCCATTCCTCGTGCGGCGCTTCCCGGATGGCCAGGCCGCTGCGCAGCGACCGGGAGATCTTGTTGCGCAGCTGCATGAAGCGGGTGCCGCGCAGGGTGAACGTGGTCAGGTCGACGGCGAACGAGGCGCCGATCTGGTTCACGGTGAAGCCGCGCTCCAGGTACGGGCCGGCGTCGGCCGCCTGCAGCTGTACGGCGACGATCTGCCGGCCCTGGCGGGCGGCGAGGTCCACGAACGAGGCCAGCAACGGGCCGCGGGCGTCGGCCGGGGCGAACGGGCCACCGAACTGCACCAGGTAGTCGCCGGCGGTGCGGTACACGATGACGCCCGGGGTGTCCCGCAGCGTGTGGTAGCTGTTGCCCTGGTTGACCGCGAGGAACGCGCTCGGGTTGTCCGCGTCCGGGTAGCGCTGGATCGCGTCCAACGCGATATCGGAAATGGTGAGTGTCCCGGTCATTGTGAGTCCAATCTCTGGCCTGACCTCAACAATTGGGATTTCGGCCAACTATCACATGGGTGGGGGCGCGGTGCAACCCCGGAAACGGCCTGGGAAATGCCCGGCAAATTCGTCAGCGATCTATCAGCGTGACGTCAGCACCCCGTGCCAGAGTTACCTCAAGCGAAACGCCGGAGCCCCCCGGGGAACCGAAGGCGGATCGCAGGGAGAGGTGCCCGGAGCGGTTCATCGGGACACCGAGTTTCGACTCGGAGTGGGTCACTGACCTGCGCAGGTTCGAATCCTGCCCTCTCCGCGACAACTTTATAGAAAACAGGGAGAGGTGCCCGGAGTGGCTTATCGGGACACCGAGTCTGACTCGGAGTGGGTCGTTTGACCCGCGCAGGTTCGAATCCTGCCCTCTCCGCACGAGATTACCGCGGGCCGACTGTCTCGACAGTCGGCCCGCCGCCGTTTCCGCCCCTTTATGCCGTCAGTCGCGGGTCAGGGCGCTGTCAGTGCCGGCGGTCAAGCTTCGGCAAGGCGATTCGACGGCGAAAAGGAGCTGGATATCGTGTCCTCCGACACTCTGATGCCTCGGCAGGCGCCGGCGTCCGGGACGGGTACGGCCGGCGGCGGGCGGGCCGGACCGGTGCGCAGCTACGGTTCGTACGTCGGCGGCCGCGACATCGTCGGCGACCAGTGGGTGTACACGGTCAGCTCCCGCTCGCTGCTCGAAGACGTGTTCACCAGCGTCAGCCTGAAGCGGGCCCTGGAGCAGGACCCGCACGGTCCGGCGGCCGAGCACCGGTACGTCGTGGGCCGCTGCGCGGTCGCCGATGACGCGGTCGTCGACGAGGCGCTGGTGGCCGCCAGCAACGCCGCCGCCCGGTGGGGGCGCGCCCCCGTGGACCACCGGATGCGCCTGGGCCCGATGTTCCGGGACAGCCTGATCCGCCATCGGGACACGATCCTCGACCTGCTGGTGGCCGAGGCGCATCCGGTCCGGCTGGCCCGCTGGGAGCTGAGCTGCCTGCTGCAGGTGTTCTCCGCGGAGAGCTGCTCCTGGTACCGCCAGCTGATGGAGACCGAGTTCGAAAGCGGCGGCCGGCGGCTGATCGTGCGCCGCCGTGCGGACGGCGTGGTGTGCGTGAACCCGCCGCAGAACGCGCCCGCACCGAGCGCCGCGTTGTCGGTGCTGGCGCTGATGGCGGGCAACGCGGTCGTGGTACGCGCACCGCGCAGCATCGCGTTGAGCACGATGTACATCCTGCGCGAGCTGGTCGGGCCGCTGCTCGACGAACTGGGCGCGCCGCCCGGTACCGTCAACGGGCTGTGCGGCACGCCGCAGCGGATGATCCGGCGCTGGCTGGACAGCCCCCTGGTCAACGACATCTTCTACTTCGGCGGCAGCGACGAGGGCCTGCGCTTCCAGCTCGACTGCGTGGCCAGCGGCAAGAAGCCGATCCTCGAACTGGCCGGCAACGACGGGCTGGTGGTGTGGGCCGATGCCGACCTCGACATGGCCGCCGAGGCGATCACCGAGTGCTTCTACGGGTCCGGGCAGATCTGCATGGTGCCCAACTACGTGGTCGCCCACCCGGCCGTCGCCGACGAGCTGCTGGCCAAGGTGCAGCAGGCGGTACGGGACGTCCGGCCCGGGTACCCGGACGACGAGGACGTGCTGCTGTCCCCGGTGCGGCGCAGTGAACGCTTCTTCGCGCTGCTGTCCGACGCGCTGAACAACGGCGGCCGGCTGGTGTGCGGCGGGCAGCGTACCGAGCTGGACGGCACGCCGTCGGACACCGGCGTGTTCCTCCAGCCGACCGTCGTGCGGGTGGACGGCCTGACCGGCGCCCGGGACCTGGCCATCGTCGGGCAGGAGACGTTCTTCCCGTTGCTGCCCGTGGTGGTACCCGAGCCGGCCGCGGAACCGGTGCTGCTGGACCGGGTGCTCGACTTCGTCGACGCCAACACCTACGGCCTGCGCAACTCGCTGTGGTCGCGCTCCGAGCAGGTCATCGACGAGTTCGTCGGCCGGGTCGGCAACGGCGGCCTGCTGAAGGTCAACGACTCGCACATCGGCTTCCTGCCGTACCTGCCGTCGCACGGCGGTACCGGCCTCACCGGCGGAGTGTTCGGCGAGGCCAACTACCCGATCGTCAAGACCTCGCACCTGCAGGGCGTCAGCATCGCCGCCCCCGGTGTGAGCCCGCGGGCGGCCGTGTTCGACAGCGGCGACCCTTCCGTTCCCAACCCCTGATCCCAAGGAGACGACATGCGGTCCCTGACGGTCGCCCGAGCCGCGTGCGAGCGGTTCCATCCGGGCCTACTCGCGGCGCTGGAGGAGCTGCCGCTGACCGCCCGCGAGGCGCCGGACAGCCCGATCGTCGAGCTGTTCCGCACGCACGGCGCACCCGGCCTGCTCGCCCCCGAGGAGTTCGGCGGTGCCGCGGCCAGCCCGCTCGACGCGGTACGGGTGCTGCGCGGGTTGGCGTCGGCCAGCCCGTCGCTCGGCGTGGTGGCCACCATGCACCACTTCACGGTCGCGATGCTGTTCAGCCTGGCGGCGACCGCCGAGCGGCTCACCCCGGCGCAGCACAAGATGCTGGCCGGCATCGCCGGCGACCGGCTGCTGCTCGCCTCCGGCTGGGCCGAGGGCCGGACCGACCAGAACATCCTGCTGCCGTCCGTCGTCGCCGAGCCGACCGCGGACGGGTACCGGGTCAACGGCTCGAAGAAGCCGTGCAGCCTGTCGGCGTCCATGGACATCCTGACGTCGAGCGTCGCGCTCACCGGGCCCGACGGGCAACCGAGCCTCGCCGTCCTGCTCATCCCGGCCGACAGCGCGGGCATCAGCGTGCGCCCGTTCTGGTCGACCCCGGTACTGGCCGCGGCACAGAGCAACGAGGTCGTGCTGGACAACGTCGCGGTACCGGAGGATCTGGTCATCCGCAGCACGCCGGAGGATGCCGGCCGGCTCGACGACCTGCAGACGGCCGGCTTCATCTGGTTCGAGCTGCTGGTCAGCTCCGCATACACCGGGGTGGCCTCGGCGCTGGTGTCGCGGGTGCTGGAGCGCGGCCGGGGTACCGTGGCCGACCGCGCCGCGCTGGCCACCCGCATGGAGGCGGCGGTCAACCTGGTCGAGGGTACCGCCCGGGCGGCCGACGACGGCCTGGCCGGCGACGAGGCGGTGGCGGCGGTGCTCGTTGCCCGGTACGCGGCGCAGGACCTGATGGCGGCGGCCGTGGACGCCGCGGTGGAGCTGCTCGGCGGGATGGCGTTCATCTCGTCGTTCGAGGTCGCGTACCTGTCCTCGGCGGTACGGGCACTGGCCTTCCATCCGCCGTCGCGCGGCAGTGTCGCCGAGGCGCTCGTCGACTGGTTCGACGGCAAGCCGCTGCGGCTGTCCTGACTGTCCACAGTGGAGGGAGACACGACGTGACGACCGTCGACGTGACGCCGGCCCGGGTGGAGGACGAGATCCTCGCGCTGTACCGGGCCCATCTGAGCAAGGGCCGCGCGACCGTGGCCGAGCTGTTCGGCAGCCACATGGAGGTGTCCTCGTCCGGCGCCTGGCTGCGCACCAGCGACGGCGAGCGGTTCCTCAACTGCGGCGGGTACGG
>Ga0066710_100005626_pt1 | contig 11481 bp, 10 predicted proteins | sample GraSoiAngelo_159_FD_79666 | JGI IMG/M metagenome (GOLD analysis project Ga0066710, IMG submission 79666) | Grasslands soil microbial communities from the Angelo Coastal Reserve, California, USA - 14_1009_16_40cm | ecosystem: Environmental > Terrestrial > Soil > Grasslands | place: USA... | reverse complement strand
GCGAATCGCGCTCGCACTTTCCCCAGTCCCAGACCCGCGAGCAGGCCCTCGATGAGGGCGAGGTTCATGCCGCAGGTGAGCTCGCGGCTCACGGCCCTCACCGACTCGAAGGGGCAGTTGCGCAGCACCACCTCGCCGTCCGGCGCTCGGTGCGGCTCGAAGCCGCAGGCCCGAAGAGCATTCGCCGCTCGGTGGAGCGGGGACCCCTGTCCCGTGACAGCGGCGAGATCCTTGGCCAGCAGCTCTCCTCGTTCCCGGGCCGCGCTTCGGAGCGCTTCGAGCACATCCTTGGCTCCCTGCTGCGCCAGGGCCTGGGCGAATAGCTGCGCCGCGAGCTCGTAGCGTCGGGGGGGCAGGCTGACATCCAGGAGCGCCGAACCGCGACGGTAGAGCTTGGAAGGGCGCCCGGCCCCGGGCCCTGACCGGGCCGAGAGCCTCCGGAAGGTCGCCTCCAGAAGGCCAGCTTCCACGAGCTTGTCGAGGTGGAAGGCCGCGAGGGCGCGAGAGACCCGCGCCGCGCGTGCTGCTTCGTCACGGCTGACGTCTCCGTCACGAGCCGCCACGTAGAAGTAGAGCTTTCGGCGGACGGGCTCGTCGAGCGCCGCCAGACTCTCAAGCTGCCGAGCGAATTCCTTGAGTTCCATGGCCTCCGGTCGCTTCCGGGCTCTCCTGCTTGCGAAGCTCGAATCTCGGGTGATTTCTAAACATCAGATGCATTAGTTTTAGAAAGGGACCCTCGTGGGGCTCCTTACCGGGGACGCCGGGAGCGTTTCCCTCAACTGGCCTTCCGAAAGGAGAGCATTCATGAGCACGGCAAGCGGTTTGCACGCGGACAGCGCGGGGTTGGCAGCCACCCACGCGGCGCACGATACCACCACGTCCTCCCATCAGGCCTATCGAATCCTGCATTTCGGCTTCACGGTGGCACCCATCCTGGCCGGGGTCGATAAGTTCTTCAATGTGCTGACCGACTGGAGCAAGTACCTGCCCGACGTGGTCAACAACCTGATGGGCGGGCACGGTCATGCCTTGATGATGGGGGTGGGCGTCGTCGAGGTGGTCGCCGGCATTGGCGTGGCCCTCAAGCCTCGCCTCTTCAGCTACGTTGTCGCCGCCTGGCTCTGGGCCATCATCATCAACCTCCTCCTCATTCCCGGCTATTTCGACGTGGCACTTCGAGACTTCGGCCTGTCGCTCGGCGCTCTGGCCCTCGGTCGGCTGAGCGTCGATCACGCGAGACGATAGGCAGCTTGAGGAAAGCAGGAACCTCTCTGCATTACCTTCCGCCGCCGCCGGGCCGCGCGGGGTGACGACCGCCGCAGCGCGCCCTCAAGGGCGGCCGCCGCCGGGCCGAAAACATCCGCACGCCCTCTTTCGCCGCGCTCGACCCGCCGGCAGCCTGGGGGCGGGTCATCCCGGGAGCCGCAAGAGGTTTCTTCCATGCAGCGAATCCAGGCCGCTATGCTGCGGGCGGCCGCGGCCCTCGGGCTCGCGGCGCTCGCCGGTTGCGCCGCGCCCGGTGCCGTGATCCGCGGCACCTTGAGGGTTCCCACGCCGGCGGCGCGCTCGACGACGAGCGGAGGCCACGCGCCTCGCGCCGCGGCGGAGCGCCGGCCGGACCTCTCCGAGGCGGTGGTGTACGTCGAACGGATTCCGGCGCCGGCCGGGAAGCGTTCGCCTCCGGCGCCTCCCGCTCCGGCCCGCGCCCGGCTCTACTCGGAACCCGACCGGTTCGAGCCCCGGGTGGTCGCGGTCGCGCGCGGCGACTCGGTGGTGTTCGTGAACCGCGACAAGCGCTGGCACAGCCCGTTCAGCGTCTCTCCCGCCAAGCGCTTCGAGCTCGGCTCGGTCGCTCCCGGCAAGTCGCACCCGCTGCGCTTCGAGCGCCCGGGGATCGTGCGCGTGTTTTGCAAGCTCCACGCCGACTCGTCGGCCCTGGTGTTCGTGACTCCCAACCCGGGCTGGGCGCATCCGGACGCCTCGGGGACGTTCGCTCTGCCGGCACTCCCGCCCGGGAGCTACGAGCTCAAGGCCTGGCACCCGCGCTACGGCGAGCGGCGCTGGCGCGTCGACCTGCCGCGGCGAGGGGTCGCCCTCGAGCTGGTGCTCTAGTGGAGCACCCGTGATGGGCTTCCCTCTGCGCTGGCGTCTGCTGCTGCTGACCGGCGCGGCGCCGGCGGTGCTCGCGCTCGGCACGTACGCCTACCTGAGCGGGGTGGTCACGGCCCAGGTGCGCCGCGACGTGGACGACTCCCTGACGCGCGCGGCGCTGGTGTTCGAGAAGCAGTTCGGGGAGCGGTCGGAGGCGCTCGGGGTGGCGGCGCGGGTGATCGTGCGGGATCCGCGCTTCTTCTCCGCGGTCGCGCTTCCCGGCGGGGCCGCGGATCCCGGGGCGCGAGCCACCGTGCGCGGCATCGCGCTCGACTTCCAGCGCCTCACGCACGCCGACGTCTTCGAGGTGTGGGACCGGCGCGGCCGCGTGCTCGCCTCGATCGGCGCTTCCGCCTCGAGCCCGGGCGATCGCGCGCGGCTCATGCAGGAGGCTGCCCGGGGACGCGAGTTCTCGGGGCTGCTGGTCGACCGGCAGGCCCACTGGCAGGTGGCCCTCGCTCCGGTGACCGCGGACGGGGCGCTGGTCGGCGCCCTGCTGGTGGGATCCGCGATCGGGCCCGAGCTCGCCCGCGAGCTCCACGTCCTCACGCGCGGCGAGGTCACGTTCGTGGATGACGGGTTCCCGACCGGCACTTCCCTCGCCGACACCGCGGACGTCCGGGCCATGCTGGCGGGGGTGGGGGCGCGGCTCCAGCATCCCAGCGCGGTGCCGGTCGAGATCCTGGAACACTCGGGCGCGTGGGTCACGCTCGCGCGACCGCTCCCAGGCACCCTGGCGAGCCAGGGCCAGTCGTTCGTCATCCAGCGTCCCCTGGGCGAGGAGATCGCCTTCCTGCGCCGCGCCCAGAAGGCCCTCCTGGAGCTGGCCCTGATCGCCGTCCTGATCGCCGGCGTCCTGAGCGTCATCACCGCCGAGCGCATCACGCGTCCGATCCTGGCGCTGGTGCGAGGCGCGGAAGCGATGGAGCGGGGCGACTACGACGCCCCGCTCGAGGTCGGAGGGGCCGACGAGATCGGCTACCTCGGGTCGCGTTTCCGCGAGATGCGGGCGCGCGAGCGCGAGTACGTCACGGCGCTCGAGGAAGTCGCGCGGCTCAAGAGCGAGTTCATCAGCCTCGCCTCCCATCAGCTGCGCACGCCGATCACGGTGATCAAGGGCTACAACGACCTGTTCTACGAAGGCGCGCTCGGCAACCTGACGCCGCACCAGCGCCAAGCCCTGGCGGCGATTCAGGAGAGCGTCGAGGGCCTGGTCCGGCTCACCGAGGACGCGACGCGCATGGCGCAGATCGAGGGCGAGCGCCTCATCCTCGACCGCGAACATCAGGACCTCGCACCCCTGGTGGGCGAAGCCGTGGCGGAGGCGCAGCGCGACGCGATCGGTCGCCACCTGACGGTCGAGCAGCACCTGCCGGAAGGGCTGGTGCTGGCCTACGTGGACGGGCCGCGACTCGCGCAGGCGCTCGCCAACCTGGTGCGCAACGGAATCCGCTTCACGCCCGAGGGCGGGCGGGTCGACGTGCGGCTGAGCACCGATCCGGCGGGCTGCGTGCTGGAGGTCACGGACACCGGCGTCGGCATCGCCCCCGAGCAGCAGAAGCAGCTCTTCACGCGCGCGTTCATGGTGCGCGACGTGGCGCACCTCCATTCCTCGAACACGCTCGAGTTCGGATCGGCCGGCCTCGGTCTCGGGCTCGCGATCGCGCGCGGGATCGTCGAGGCCCACGGCGGGACGATCGCGGTGGAAAGCACCCCGGGCAAGGGAAGCGTCTTCACGATCCGCATCCCGCGGCTGGCCCTGCTTCCCCCCGGCTCGCGGGGGCCGCGAGAGCGCAAGCAGGGGCCGGACGAGGGAGCGCGCTCGGCGGCCTGAGCGCTCGGCCGTGCACCCCCCGGCGCGGGCTACCCGTAGCGCCCCTCGATGTACTCGCCGGTCCTCGGGTCCTTCGGGCTCAGGAACAGGTCCGAGGTCCGGCTGTGCTCGATGACCCGGCCGAGCAGCATGAAGATGCACTCGTCGCTTACCCGCCGCGCCTGGGCCATGTTGTGGGTGACCACCACGATCGTGTAGTGCTCCTTGAGATCGAGCATGAGCTCCTCGATCGCCCGCGTGCCCTCGACGTCGAGGGCGGAGCACGGCTCGTCCATGAGGATCACCTCCGGCTCCAGCGGTAGCAGCCGCGCGATGCAGAGCTTCTGCTGCTGCTCGAGCTGCAGGGTGGTCGCCCGGACGTGCAGCCGGTCCTTGAGGTCCTTCCACAACCCCGCGCGGGTGAGCGCCATCTCGACGGCGCCGTCGACCTCCGACCGCTTGATCGCCCCCGAGTGGATGCGCAGGCCGAATACCACGTTCTCGTAGACCGAGATCGGGAGCGGATTGGGCCGCTGGAAGACCATGCCGACCGCCTTGCGCAGCTCGACGAGCGAGACCTCCGGCGCGTAGATGTTCTGGCCCAGGATCTCGATCTCGCCGGCGGTGCGCACGTAGTCGTAGCGCTCGTTGACCCGGTTGAAGCAGCGCAGCAGCGTGGTCTTGCCGCAGCCCGAGGGGCCGATGAGCGAGGTGATGAATCGGTGGCGCATCCGGACCGACACGTCGATCAGCGCCTGGAACGACCCGTACCAGAGGTTGAGCCCGCGCGTGACGATCGAGAACTCGCTCATCCGAAGATGCCCCTCACGTACTCGAAGGTGCGGCGCTCGGCGGGCCGGTCCGAAAAGATCACCTCGGTCGAGCCGAGCTCGACGATCTCCCCCTTCAGGAGGAACATGGTGCGGTCGGCCAGCCGCCGGGCCTGCTGGACGAGGTTGGTGACGAGGACGATCGTGATCTCCCGCTTGAGCTCCTTGAGCACGTCCTCGATGCGCATGGTGGTGACCGGATCGATCGCGATCGAGAACTCGTCCAGGCAGAGCACCTCCGGCTGGTGCGACAGGGCGCGGGCGATCGTGAGCCGTTGCTGCTGGCCTCCCGAGAGGGCGGTGCCTAGGCTCCGGAGCCGGTCCTTGACCTCGTCCCACAGCGCCGCCTGGCGCAGGCACCGCTCGACGATGGCATCGAGCTCCGCGCGGGTCCTGAGACCGGCGGCGCGCGGCGCGAACGCGACGTTTTCGTAGATCGACAGGGGCAGGCCGACCGGCAGGGGCGTCACCATCCCGATCCTCCGCCGCAGGCCGTGGACGTCGGCGACGCGCCGGATGTCCTGGCCGTCAAGCCGGATCGAGCCCGAGACCGTGACGTGCGGGTGGAAGTCGATGGTGCGGTTGAAGCAGGAAAGCAGCGAGGTCTTGCCCGACTGGGCCGGTCCGATGATGCCGAAGATCTCGTGGCGGCGGATGTCGAAGCTGATCCCGTGGAGCACCTCGCGGCCGCCGTACGCCAGGCGCAGATCCTCCACCTCGATCGTCGTCGGCCGATCGCTCACACCCTCACCATCGCTTGCGGTTCCGCAGCCACACGCGCGCCACGATGGCCGTCGCGTTGACCATCAGCACCAGGCCCAGCAGCACGACGGCAGTGGCATACGGAATCGAGTCCTTGATGTTCGGCACCTGGGTGGAGACGGTGTACAGATGCATGGAGAGCGCCATGCACTGCTCGGTCAAGCGGTACGGGAACAGGTCGCCGCGCTGAACCGCCTTGTAGAACACCGCCCCGGTGAACATGATCGGCGCGGTCTCGCCGGCGGCCCTGCTGACCTGAAGGATGACCCCCGTCAAGATGCCGCTGATGGAGTTGGGGAGCACCACGCGCCGGATGGTCTGCCAGCGGCTGGCCCCGACGTTCCAGCACGCCACCCGGAACGCCGTCGGCACCGAGGCCAGCGCCTCCCGGGTGCTGGCGATGATGACCGGCAGGGTCATGATGGCGAGCGTCAGCGACGCCGAGAGGATCGAGTAGCCGAACCGCGCGGCGTAGACGAAGGCGCCCAGGCCGAAGAGCGCGTGCACGATGCTCGGCACGCCGGCAAGGTTGATGACGGCGAGGTTGATGAGCCGGTTGAACCAGTTGTCCCGGGCGTACTCGTGCAGGTAGATGGCCGCCATCACCCCGATCGGGGCCGCCACGGCGAGCGAGAGCCCCACCAGGTAGAGGGTCCCGACGAACGCCGGCCAGATTCCTCCCTCGCGCATCCCTCTTCTCGGCACGTCGACCAGGAACTCCCAGGACAGGGACGGCGCGGCGCGGTAGAGGAGGTAGCCGACGATGGCGAGCAGGGGCAGGACCATCGAGATCGACATGGCGAAGAACCCCCACTTCGCCAGCGCCTCGCTGCGCTCCTTGCGGGCCACTTGCGCCGTGCGTCCGAAGCGCGTGCCCGGCGGGACGCTCACTTCGCTACCTCCGGCGCACGCCGCGAATCGCCAGATCCGCGGCCAGGTTCACCACGAAGGTGATGAGAAACAGCAGCGTGCCGGTCAGGAAGAGCACCCGGTAATGGCCCGATCCGGCGGACGCCTCGCCGAGCTCGGCGGCGATGTTCGCGGTGAGGGTGCGGACCGAGTCCAGCAGGCTGTGCGGTACCTGGACGGCGTGCCCGGTGGCCATCAGCACGGCCATGGTCTCGCCGACCGCGCGACCCACGCCGAGCAGCACGGCGGCGAGCAGGCCGTTGCGGGCCGCCGGGACCAGCACGCGGTGCACCGTCTGCCAGCGCGTGGCGCCCAGAGCGAGGGCGGCCTCCCGGTAGGAGTCGGGCACGGCCTTCAGGGCGTCCTCGCCGATCGAGACGATGATCGGCACGCTCATGAGCGCCAGGATCACCCCGCCGTTGAGCAGGTTCACTCCCACCGGCGCGCCCGTGAGCGCGATGATGATCCGGCTCATCACGGTCAGCCCGATGAAGCCCCAGACCACGCTCGGGATCGCGGCCAGCATCTCGATCACGATCTTGAGCGTTTCCTTGAGCCGGGGGCCGCAGAACTCGGAGACGAACACGGCGGCCCCCAGGCCGAAGGGGATCGCCAGGGCGACCGCCACCCCGGTCACGCTCAGGGTGCCGAGCGTCAGGGCGAGCGTGCCGTAGCGGACATGGGATTCGGAGGTCGGGTACCACTGGGTGCTGAACAGGAACTCCGAGAGGCGGAATTCCCGCGAGAACAGGACCGGCGCCGCCTCCCGGAAGATGAAGAAGAAGATCGCGAGGACGAAGAAGACCGCGCTCACTCCGGAGAGGCGGATGGTCGCCTCGAGCACCCTCTCGGCGACGATCTCCGCCCGCGGCCGCTGGGGGCGGGAGTGCGCGAAGAGGTTGCTTCTCGCCGGGTCCGGCCCCGCCGCGCCCACGGCCCGCGCCACCTCGCCGGCGTCGTCAGCTTCCACGTTGTGCGGCAGGCAGCGGCACGTATCCGTTCTCCTCGAGGATACGCTGGCCGGCTGGAGACAGCATCCACTCGATGTAGCGCTTGACCTCGCCCTGCGGCTCTCCAAGCGTGTAGACCTGAAGCGAGCGGGCGAGCGGGTAGCTCTTGTCGAGCGTGTTGGCCACGGTGGGTGCCACCGAGGGCGCCCCGGCTTTGGGCGCGAGCTTCAGCATCTTGACGGCCGGCGTCGCGTACCCCATGCCGCTGTAGCCGATCGCGGTCTTGGTGTTGGCCACCAACTCGACGACCTCCTTGGAGCCGTTCATGTCGCGCGACCCGAGCTTGAAGTCCTTCTTGTCGAGCACGTGCTCGCGAAAGAACTCGTAGGTGCCCGAGTTCGATTGGCGGCTGACCCGGACGATCTCGTCGTTGGCGGCCCCGGGGATCTTGACCCCGAGCTGCGACCACTTCGTGATCGTGCCGCCCTCGACGAAGATCTGTGCAAGCTGGTCGAGGGAGATCTCGTCGATCGGATTGTCCTTGGGGACGTAGACCCCGAGGGCGTCGTACCCGACGACGAACTCCTTGGGCTCCTTGCCGGTGTTGCGCTTCGCCTGCTCGATCTCCTCGGGCTTCATATTCCGGCTGGCGTCGGCGATGTCGATCGTGCCCTTCTCCAGGGCCGCGATCCCGACCCCCGAGCCGCCCCCCGAGACCTCCACGTCGACGTTGGGCGCCACCTTCTTGTATTCCTCCGCCCACGCCTGCGCCACGTTGACCATGGTGTCCGAGCCCTTCACCTGGATGGTGGTGGGCGCCGAGGTGGCTTCCTTCTTGGCGCCGCACCCGCTGAGCGCGACGGCCGTGGCGAGCGCTAGACCCACACCGAGGACCTTCACCGACCGAGCCGTTCTCATACGCCTGCCTCCCTTCCAACCGCCTGAGAGTTCACGAACCGCCTCCCTCCGCTCTTCGACACGCTCGCGGCCGGGTCTCGGGCCCGGCCTCCCCGGACGCCGCTCCGCTCGCCGCCCCGACTCCGGGGCCACGGTCGCGCCCTGACCGCGGCGGCGGGGCGCATCGACACGGGTCAGGGCCTTCCGGTGTCTCGGATGGCCGAGACCAGGTCCCGGATTTGCCCTTCGATGAACGTGTAGGCCTTCTCGTAGGCGGTGCGCACCTCGACCTCGGTGCCCTGGACCAGGCTCGGATCCTCGAGCGGCCACTCCAGGAGTACGGCCTTGCGCGGGCGGCGGGGGAAGGCGCGCCGGGCCTCGGGGGCGAGGAGGACGATCACGTCCTGGTGGTCGAGGTTCTCCACGCTGGTGACCGCCCTCGGAACGGCGCGCGTGATGTCGAAGCCCTTCGATGCCATGAAGCCCGCGGTGGCCCGCCCGATGGGCAGGGGTTCCAGTCCCGCGCTGGAGAAGGCGAAGCCCGGCTCGCTGAGCGAGTTGCCGATGTACTCGGCCATCAGGCTGCGGCACGAGCTCCGCTCGTCCACGAACAGCACCTGGAGCGCTCCCGAGCGCGGGTGCTTGGCGATCTCGCCGGTGCAGAGGTAGAGCGTCTCCAAGCTGATGTTGCGCGCCTGGTCGGAGACCCGCTCCAGACGCCGGATGACCATGATGAGCGGGTACAGCGCCTCGAACGGCAGCTGCCCCTCGCGGAAATCGCGGGTGAAGTCCTTGATCAGCTTGTCCCGCACCAGGTCCACGGCCTCGTCGGTCTCGATGATCTTGCTGGCGAGCTCCGCGTCCTGGTCGATGAATGATTGGATCGCATCGTGCAGCATGGGCTCGGCGAGATCGGCGATCTGCTGCAGGCGATCGAGCGGCAGCGGGGTCTCGATCTGGCTCAGCCGAAGCGCCTCGCGGGCGATCGCCTCGGCGTAGTCCCCGACGCGCTCGAGCTCGAGGTTGATGCGGATGCTTGTGTAGGCGAACCGCAGCAACCCGGCCGCCGGCTGGTGGCGGACCAGGAAGCGGAGGCAGAGTCGATCGAGCTGCTTCTCCACCTCGTCGATGTAGCGGTCGCGGAGGATGACCGCGTAGGCCAGGTGACGGTCCCGGCCGAGCACGGCCCGGATGCTGCTGCCGACCGCCCCCTCGGCCAGCCCGCCCATCTCGACGACCTTCTGGCGGATCTCGTCCAGGTCCTCCTGGAGCGAAGCCTCGAGGTGGCCCTTCATCATTCCTGCCTTTCGCGAGGACGGGTCGCGGTGCGCGGTGGCTCCACGCTCTCCTCACCCGCCAGCCCGTTCGCGTGAACATAGCCCCCGTCGCGAGGCGGACTCAAGCTCGGGGCTCTTCCCGCGGCCGCGAAGACCGAAGGCGCGTGCCTCTCGACACGCGCCTTCGGGTATCACGACTACTCGCGCGGCTATGCCGCGGCCGTCATGGAGCCATGACGACTCGCCGCACGAAGGCACCCTCGGGGGTCTGCAGACGCACGAAGTACATCCCCGCCGAGAAGGCCCCGTGCCCGCTCGAAATGCTCCAGCGGGCGCTGTAGCGCCCGGGCCCGTGGAGGCCGTCGGCGAGTGTCGCCACTTGCCGGCCCTGCACGTCGAGGACCGTCACCCGCACCAGTGCTGCGCGCGGAACGGTCCACCAGACGTTGGCCACCCCGTGACTCGGATTCGGAGAGATCGGAAGCAGGGAGAACTCCGTCACGGGGATGCTCACCGAGATCACCGTCGGCCCGAAGGTCTGCACATCGCCTTCGGGCGTGGCGGTCCGGACCCGGTAATACCACGTGCGATCCGCCGTCGCCCCGGAATCGATCATGACCAGCTGGGAATCTTGGTTGCGCCGCTCGAAGGGCACGGTGGCCCACGGCCCCTCGGCGGATGAACTGCGCTCGAGAATCACCTCGACCAACTGGGCGGGATAACCGCACTGGAGGCGAATCTCGATGCCTCCCGCGACGGATTCCGGTGTCAGAAGCGCCGTATTCGGCCCATCGCCGGTCTCGACGCTATCGGGCGCCCAGTAGCCGCTCTCGAGGCACGTCCGGGCGTAGGCGCTTCCGGTCGCCGAGATGGCTTGACCGATGCTCGCATCGAGCCACACGTCGTCGTCCGAAGCGGCGTCGCCGCCCGAATCGATCGCGTACCACGAGATGTCCACGTCGGGTTCGTCTGCGCTTGCTTCCGGCGCGACGGGCCCCCCGGCCGACCCCGGTAGGGGTCGGCCGTGACTGGGATCCGCTGCAGAGATCCCGGGGACCAGGGCGAGCCAGAGGCTGAGCGCGAGGAACCATGGATAATGCTTCATACGCTCCTCCGGGTCGTTTTCGTCATCGTCGCTCGCGTGTGAACCACTTCGACCGCCTCGCTCACGGAAGCACGGTGACGGTCATGGCACCCGTGCCGACATCGGCCGTTCCCGACCCGCTGGCAAGGCTGGTCTTGACCGTGACCTGGCGAGAGCCCGACGGAAGAGAGACGGCTCCCAGCATCTGCCAGGGCACCGATACGCCGCTCGAAGTCAGTGCGACCTGCTGCTTCCAGGCCGTCGCCACCCCGTCGACGTAGATCGTCACGTCCACGACCTTCGTCCCGCCGCTGGCGTTCGTGGCGATTCCGTTGGCCAGGACGAGCACCATGCTCTGCGATGCGAGGCTCACGGTCTGGTCGAGCCCCGGAACGGTCGTTGGTGTCGTGCTCGAGGCTGAGACCTTGATCGCCTGATTGAACTTTGACGTCGAGGATGCCTTGGGCCCGGTTGCTCCTGTCTCACCCTTGGGTCCAAACCCTCCGGCCGCCCCTTGATCGCCCTTGGGGCCGGTGTCGCCCTTCTGCCCGGTCTCACCCTTGGGGCCGTTGTCGCCCTTCGGTCCAGTCTCGCCCTTGGGTCCGGTTTCGCCCTTCGGTCCAGTCTCGCCCTTGGGTCCGGTCTCGCCGTGCTGGCCAGTCTCGCCCTTGGGACCGGTCTCGCCGTGCTGGCCAGTCTCGCCCTTGGGTCCGGTTTCGCCGTGCTGGCCAGTCTCGCCCTTGGGACCGGTTTCGCCGTGCTGGCCAGTCTCGCCCTTGGGTCCGGTCTCGCCGTGCTGGCCAGTCTC
>Ga0066710_100005624_pt1 | contig 11483 bp, 11 predicted proteins | sample GraSoiAngelo_159_FD_79666 | JGI IMG/M metagenome (GOLD analysis project Ga0066710, IMG submission 79666) | Grasslands soil microbial communities from the Angelo Coastal Reserve, California, USA - 14_1009_16_40cm | ecosystem: Environmental > Terrestrial > Soil > Grasslands | place: USA... | reverse complement strand
GTTCTGCGAGGCCGCCGCGGCCGCCGAGGGGCGGGTCGATCTCCGCTCCTTCGACGAAACCGAGGTCCCCGAGCCGGTTCGTTCGCTGATGACGCGTGTGACGATGGTCGTCGATGGAGCGCTGCCCGATCGCCTCGAGCAACACGCGTGGAGCCGTGTGACCGTGCGGCTCCGTGACGGCCGCACGCTCGCCTCGCCCGCGCGCGGAGCCACCGGTCATCACGATCAGCCACTCACCGCCGAGGCCCTTTGCGCGAAGTTCTTCGCCTGTTGTTCCGGCACGCTCTCGTCAAGTGAAGCCGCGGGGATCGCGGACCAGCTCGAGCACCTGGAAGCGATCCCCGACATCCGGGCGCTGACCTCGCGTCTCGTCGCCGACCGCGACTAAGGAGATCCCGATGGGCGTCCTCGACGGCATCACCGTCCTCGAAGTCGCGCGCGTCCCGCCCGCCGAGATGCCGGGCATGATCCTGGCCGACATGGGCGCCGACGTGCTGAAGATCGAGACTCCCGGCCTCGAGCACTCCGACGATCCCGACTGGGACCGCCGCGCCGCCTTTGCCTTCGTCAACCGCAACAAGCGCTCGATGGCGCTCAACATGAAGGCGCCCGAGGGCCAGGACATCTTCCGGCGCCTGGCCGCCAAGGCCGACGTGATCGTCGAGGGCTTCCGCCCCGGGGTGATGAAGCGCCTCGGTGCCGATTACGAGACGATTCGCGCGCTCAACTCGCGCATCGTTTACTGCTCGCTCTCGGGCTTCGGCCAGACCGGGCCGGCCGCCGGGTATCCCGCCCACGATCTGAACTATCTCTCGCTGGCCGCCGTCCTCGGGTTGATCGGCGAGCGCGACCGCAAACCCGCCATCCCGCTCAACCTCGTGGCCGACTATGCCGGGGCCAGCCTCCACGGCGCCCTCGGCATCGTGCTGGCGCTGTTCGCCCGGGAACGCACGGGCCGCGGTCAGCACGTGGACGTCTCCTACCTCGACACCACGATCTCCCTGCTGGCGGCCACGCCGAACATGCGCTTCTTCTTCTCCGACGGCGTGGCGCCGCGCCGGGGCGAGGGGTTTCTCGGGGGCTCCTATCCGTACTACGCGATCTACGAGACGCGCGACGACAAGCTCCTCACCATCGCCTGCACCGAGCCGTGGCTGTGGGAGAACTTCTGTAAGGCGATCGGCCGGCCCGATCTGATCAGGTTCGCCCGCAAGCCCGATCAGTTCGTCCGCGCGGCCAACGCGGAAGAGGACGGAGCGCGCCGCGAGATCGAGTCCATCATCCGCACGCGCACCCGTGACGAATGGTACGAGCTGCTGGTCAAGGCCGACGTCTGCGTGGGCAAAGTCTACGATCCGCAGGAGATGATCAACGATCCCCAGGTGAATCACCGCAAGATGGTCGTGGACGTCGAGCATCCGAAGTTCGGGAAAGTCCGGCAGTTCGGCGTGGCCATCAAGCTGTCGGAGACGCCGGGAACCGTGCGGACCGCGGCGCCCGTCAGCGGCGAGCACACCGAGCAGGTGCTCTCGACGCTCGGCTTGAGCCGCGAGGAGATCGCCGGGCTGCGCGCCAAGCGCGTCATCGAGTAAGCGCTCGCCGTGGCCGGGCGCTGGCGCGCCCTCGCCGCCCTGTCGCTGGCCGAGCTGCTCGCGCTGTCCCTGTGGTTCAGCGCGTCCGCCGTCCTTCCCGCGCTCTCGCGTGAGTGGTCGCTCGGATCCTCCGGACGGGCCAGCCTCACCATCGCCGTGCAGCTCGGCTTCATCGTCGGGACGCTGGCGAGCGCTCTCGGCAACCTGCCCGACGTCTGGTCGCCGCGCGCGCTCATGCTCGGCAGCATCGTCGGCGGCGTCATCGCCAACACGACGCTCGCGCTCGCCGTCGACAGCCTGGGGCCGGCCCTCACGCTACGGTTCGTCACCGGCCTCGCCACTGCCGGCGTTTATCCGCCTGCGATGAAGATCATCGCCACCTGGTTCAGAGATCGACGCGGGCTCGCCATCGGCATCCTGATCGGCGCGCTGACGATCGGCTCGGCGACGCCCCATTTCATTCGCGGGGTCACCGATCTGCCCTGGCGGGAGACGCTGCTGGCCGCTTCGGGGCTCGCCGCGATCGCCGCGCTGATCGTCTCGCTCGGGGTGAGCGAAGGCCCGCACCGTTTTCCGCCCGCGCGCTTCGATGTCCGCATGGCGGCGGCGGTGTTCAAGGGGCGCCCACTGCGTCTGGCCTGTTTGGGGTACTTCGGTCACATGTGGGAGCTCTACGCGATGTGGGCATGGCTCGGCGTCTTCTTTGCGGAGAGCCTGGCGACGCGGGGCGGCGCCGCGTATGCGGGCCTCAACGCCAGCCTGGCCACGTTCGTGGCGATGGCGGCAGGCGCCGGCGGTTGCTACGCCGGTGGCATCGTGTCGGACCGCTGGGGCCGGACGACCCTCACGATGGTCGCCATGGCGCTGTCGGGCCTCTGTGCGCTGCTGATCGGCCTCACCTTCGGCGGCCCGCCCTGGCTGACGCTCCTCGTCGGTGTCGTCTGGGGCATCACCGTCATCGCCGACTCGGCGCAGTTCTCCACGGCCGTCACGGAGCTCTCACCTCCTGCGTACGTCGGGACCGCGCTGACGACCCAGACGAGCGTCGGCTTCGCGCTGACGATGGTCTCGATCTGGCTCATCCCGCCCCTGGCCGACGCGGTGGGGTGGCGCTGGGCGTTTGCGTCGCTGGCCGTCGGGCCGTTCCTGGGCGTGCTGGCGATGGCTCGCCTGCGCGGGCTGCCGGACTCTCTGAAGCTCGCGAGCGGCCGGCGCTAGAGTACGATCCGCCTCGATCTCACTCGACCGGGAGGAACGCTCATGACCCGTCTCGTCGGTCTGCTCACGATCTGCACGCTGCTGCTGCCCGGACTCGCGAGGGCCCAGCAACCGGCGCCTGGCCCCACCGCGACGCCCGCCGACTAATTCCTAATGACGGTGATCCTGAAGCACGACCAGTCCAGGAACCTGGACGAGATCAACAAGATCCAGGAAGAGTCCGGATTCTGGGGGAAGTTCCCGCCCGACGGCATCACCGTCGAGTCCTGGTACATCGCGATGGGCCTCGGTCACATCGTGACGCTGCGCGTACCGCCTGCGCGCCTGCGCGAAGTCAACCGGGCCATCGAGCTGACGGCGTGGAAGGCGTTTCGAACGGAGATCTACGCGACGTACGACGCGCGCGAAATCGCCAGGACGCTGCGGGAGCGAGCGGTCAGGGGACGGTGACGACCGCGCCGGCGACGAGGCGGCGGATGAGGCCTTCACCCTCGGTGGCCAGCCACGCGAGCGTCGAGCTGTACCCGAAGCGGAGCGCGGCCCGGGCCGCCTCGAACCCCATCGATGGCCCGAAGAGCGGGCTCTTCGTCCGCGGCGGCTCGAGAAGGAAGAAGGCGGTACGCGGAAAGCGTACGGCCAGGGTGGTCAGGCCGAGCTGAAGCAGGTTCTGCCCGTAGATCCGGCTCGCCTGCTCCATGATCGTCCACAGCCCGCGCGACCGCATGGTGACCCCGTCGCCGTCGGCCAGGTTCGGCACGAGGGGGTGGACGACGAACACGACGTCCGCGCCTGCCTCGGCCGCGAGGTCGGCGTGACCGCTGAAGCCGACGCCGCCATCGACGTAATCGCGCCCACCGATCGTGAACGGCTCGAAGAAGCCGGGAATCGCCGATGACGCAGCCACGGCCTGGCTGATCGGCACGTCACTCAACGCGCCGTGCCCGAATACCACGCGCTCGGCGCGGTCGAGGTCGATGGCAGGAATCAGGAGCGTGCGCGGCAGCGCGGGGAAGGCGTTGGTCAGGCCCTTCGCCTCGAAGCCCTGGCGCATGAACCGCTCGAGGGCAACCAGCGAGAAGAACCCCGGCGGCAGATCCCGCTCGGCGCGGGCGAGCATGTCCGGGATGGAGCCCCGGACCGCGGTCACCGCGTTCTTGCCGAAGGCCCACACCATCCGCCCGAAGCGACTGGCGGCCCGGCGGAACGAGTCGGGGGCGAAGACGGCGCCCCGGCGGAAGTTCAGGGGATCGTCGAGGTCCTGATCGAGGATCTGGTAGAGCTCGCGGGCGCGCACGCCGTTGGCCAGGAGCGAGGCGACGACCGAGCCGGCACTGCAACCGACGTAGACGTCGAAGCCACGGCCCTCGCCGTTGAGCCGCTCTTCCAGGGCGGCCAGGGCCCCGACCTCGTACATGCCGCCGATGACGCCACCACCACCCAGGGCAAGCGCGATACGCGGCCGGGACTTGCCCCAGAACCGGCGAGACTGCCAGAAGATCGACGCGCGTCGGAAGAGGGTCATGTGTCCGCTCTTAGGTGTAGCAAAGGCCTTGCCATAGTTACAACTCCTGATGATCAGGCCCTTATGACGATAACCGCGCAGGCAACCGGCAAGTTCTGCCGCAGGGTGGAGTACGATTGAGACGTGGTGCGTCGCCTTCTTGGTGGTTACCGTCGGGCCTGGAGCCCGATCCTTCTCACGTACTTCTGCTACGGGGCGAGCGCCGTCACGGCGGTGGCGGACGTCTTTTTCCAGAAAGACACGCTCAAACTGACACCGTCACAGGTTGCCGGAATTGCGTTCTGGCTAGGACTTCCGTGGTCCATGAAGATGGTTGCAGGGGTCGCCTCCGACGTCTACCCGATCCTCGGAAGCCGTCGCATCGCTTATCTGTTGCTCGGCAGCGCGGCCACCATGGCGGGCTACATGGCCATGGCCGGGAGTGTCGCGACCAGGACGGGCTACCTCATAGCAGCGCTGCTGATCACCGTCGGCTTCATGGTCCAGGACGTGGTCGCCGACGCGCTGAGCGTGGAAGTCGCGGAGACTGACGAGGAAATCGGCCAGATCCAGACGCTGGGCCGGATGGCAACGCTCGCCGGCGGCATCAGTGTCGGCTACCTGTCGGGATGGTTGGCAGAGACGATTGGCACGCGGGCGACGTTTGGCGTGGCGGCGCTCCTCCCGCTCCTCGTCGTGCTGAGCCTCCCGTTCGCTCGCCCGGGCCGGCCCCGGGTCCGTGTTCCCGCCACGGCGACATCGCGAGATGGCGGGCCGCTGGGAGGTGGGAAGGCGCGGTTGGTGATGCTGGTGGGTCTCGGGTACGCCGCCTTCGGCGTAGTCCTGGAGGTGCTCGACGTCCCGTTCAACCAGGAGATCGTGCTCGTCGTCTCCGTGGCCCTGATCGGGCTGCTGCTCCAACGCGTCGGCATCTCTCGCGGCGTGGCCGTGGCCTCGATCGTGATCTTCCTGTTCCGGGCGACGCCCGATGTCGGTCAGGGCTACAGCTACTGGGCGATCGATCGCCTGGGCTTCGACCAGCGCTTCCTCGGCGTGCTCGCCCAGGTGTCCTCGATCTTGAGCCTGGCCGGCCTGCTGCTCTTCCGAAAGACGATCGTCCGGCGGCCGGTGAGCTTCACGCTGTTCTGGGTCGTCATCGCCGGGACGCTGCTCTACGTGCCCAACGTCGGCCTCTTCTACGGGTTGCACGACTGGCTGGGGATCAGCGCGCGCACGCTGGCGTTCATCGATACGACCATCTCGGCACCGCTGGCCCAGCTCACGATGGTGCCGATGCTCATCCTGATCGCCAAGTCGGCGCCGGCGGGCGCCGAGGCCACGATGTTCGCGATCATGGCGTCGCTGATGAATCTGGCACTCTCGGCGAGTCAACTCTTCACGCGCTACCTGAACGATCTCTTCGCCGTGACCCAGCATGACTACTCGAACCTGGGGCGGCTCATGATCGTGGTCGGCCTCGTGAACCTGCTGCCGCTTTTGGCCCTTCCGCTCTTGTGGAAGGCCGAGCACCCGACGCTCGCCGAAGTGCGGCAAGGCCTTCCGAGCGAGCAGCTCGAGACCCCGTAGCACGTCGTCGATCGCCAGAGAACGACCTCGTCGAACGCCAGGGCGCGCCGTGCCATGCTCGTCAGCGATGACGCCGGCTCCGGTCCGGCGCCGACGAGCCCTCCTCGTCCGCGCCTGCGCGCTCGTGATCGTCCTCGTCGTCACCACCACCGCCGCCGAGATCGAAATTCGACTGCTCGTCGGCACGCCCCGGCCCGAGCGGTTGCCGCTGGCGCGCGTGGTTCCACATCCCGAGCTGGGGTGGACGATGATGCCGGGCGATCTTCACTACACCTACGACATTCCGGTGCAGCTCAACGCCCTCGGGTACCGCGGGCCCGCGGTGAGCGCGAAGGCGGCGACCGAGTACCGCATCGTGGCCCTGGGAGATTCGCATGTCTACGGACAGGGCGTGGCTGACGCCGATCTGGCCACCGCGCTGATCGAGCGGCATTACCGGCAGCCACCGTGGTCCTGCGACGTGCGCGTGGTCAACCTCGGGGTTCGCGCCTACAGCATCAATCAGGAGTACGCCGCGCTCCGGCTGCTGGGCCGGACGCTCGCTCCCGACCTCGTCCTCCTCTTCTTTTACCTGAACGACTTCGAGCTCGTGGACGTGCAACGACGCTGGGAACGATTCAAACACCTGGACTGGTACACCTTCGATCTCGGCGCCAAGCCCGCCGGCGACGTGATGCGTTGGTGGACGATCCGCCAGATCGCGCGAACAAGCGCGCTCATCAACTGGGCGCACGACGCGTGGATCGCGTGGACGTCCCGGGACAACTTCGAGGAGGCCGCGCTCCGTGGCCACCTCGATCAGGCCAGGATCGACGACGTGCACGCCTATCTCGTGCGCTTCGTCGCCCTGGCCGACGAGTTGAACGCCCGCTTCACCGTCGTGATCGTTCCTCACGCCGCCCAGATCCAGCGGGAGTTCACCCAGAATCGGTATCAGCGCACGATCATCGACATGGCCGGCCGCCTGGGCATGAACGTCATCGACCCGCTGCCGGTGTTTCGCCGCGACTATGCCGAGCACAAGCGCTCGCCAGTCATTCCGTTCGACGGGCATTACGACGCGGCCGGCCAGCGGTTGCTGACCACAGGGGTTCTCGAGCACCTCGCCACGGCATGGCCTGGGCACCCCTGTCCGGCCCGTCGACGTGGCGCGTGACAGACGGGTGATACAATCCATCGCGCAAGGAGTCTCACCGACATGATCACGAAGCGAGCGGCCGGTGAGCGCGGCCACTTCGATCACGGCTGGCTCCAGACGTATCACACGTTCTCGTTCGCCGATTACCACGATCCCGACCACATGGGCTTCCGTCACCTGCGGGTCATCAACGAGGATTACGTGCGTCCCGGGATGGGTTTTCCCACGCACGGCCATCGCGACATGGAGATCGTGACCTGCGTGCTGGAGGGCGCGCTCGAGCACCGCGACAGCCTGGGCAACGGCTCCGTGATCCGACCGAACGACGTCCAGCGAATGACCGCGGGCACCGGTGTGCGCCACAGCGAGTTCAATGCGTCGAAGTCCGAGCCCGTTCACTTGCTCCAGATCTGGATCATGCCCGCGCGAGCGGGCCTCGCTCCCGGTTACGAGCAGAAGACGATCGCGGAGAAGGACAAGCGCGGAGCGCTCCGGCTGATCGCCTCGCCCGACGGAGACGATGGGTCGGTCACCATCAACCAGGACGTTCGGCTCTCGGCGAGCGTGCTGCAGCCGGGCGAGAAGGTCGCCTACGACCTTCCGCGCGGCCGGTTCGCGTGGCTCCAGGTCGCGCGTGGCGCCGTGACTTTGAATGGACAGACGTTGGTCCACGGTGACGGCGCAGCCGTGAGCGACGAGACATCTCTCGGCATCGCGGCCACTGCGTCGTCGGAAATCTTGCTATTCGATCTCGCCTGAGGGGGCCGCGCGCCCTCGCCGTGCTCGCCTTGGCCGTGGGCGTGGCTGTCGCTGATGCCCAGCCGCGTCCGGAGGTCACCGCCGCCACCGTCACGGTGATGCGTCAGCTCGAGGCATTCCGCCAGGGCGATTTCGACGCCGCCTACGCGTTCGCATCCGCCGACATCAAGCAGATCTTCGACCGGCCGACGTTCGAAACGATGGTCCGCGGGGGCTACCCCGAGATCGTGCGCTCGGTGTCGGCGGTCGTCACCGAGGGCGACGTCGCTCCCGACGGGCACGTGTACTTGCGGCTCACCATCCACGGCGCCAACGGCCGCAGCGTGGACGCCATCTACGACATGGTCCAGGAAGGTTCGGACTGGCGCATCAACGGCGTCGTGACGAAGCCGACGACGGGCACGGTCTAGCGCGGCCGAAGCGCCTCGACGCGGTGTCCCAGGCGGGCGCGCTCCTCGCGAATGACGCGCAGGATGCTGCCATCGAGCGTGCCATCATGCCCGATGTCCAACAAGATGTAGGCAAGCAACATGCCGATGACGACGAGCAGCAGCGCGTCGATCGTCCGCCGCGCCGGTGTCAGCGACAGGTGCCCGCACACCCGGCAGCGTCGCTCGTCCTCGTGTCCGGCGCGTCTCTCATGGAAAAACGTACGCATGATCTGCCTCCGCGGAGCGACTCCCAGCGTGCTTGGACGGCGCACCTGCCTCACGCCTTCACTCCGTCGAAAGCGTCACGACGTGGAGGTCGAAGAAAGAATCGAGGGTCTACTCGATGACGCCGAGCCGGCCGTTGTGGCTACCCATGTACCACAGGCGCCCATCGTGATCCACGATCATCTTGCGGATGCCGACGTTCTTGGACGGCAACGTGAAGACCCGCAGCTCACCCGTGGCCGGGTCGAGTCTCACGACCGTGTCGGTCTGGATCTCGTTCACCCAGACGATGCCGGCGGCGTCCACCGTCACCGCGTAGGGCCCGCCGTGGGCGCCGGCCGGTAGCGCGTACTCTTTCGTCACCTTCTGCGCCGCGGCATCGATCTTGATGAGCTTACCGGTTCCGTAGAGCGTCACCCACAGCGATCCGTCGGGCGCGATCGCCATGCGCCGCGGCCGAGAGCCGGTCGGCAGGGACACCTCGGTGATCTTCCCGCTCGCAGGATCGACGCGGCCCAGTCGGTCACCGGCGGACTGGCAGAACCAGACGTTACCGCCACGATCGACCGCGAGGCCGTACGGATTGCCGCGTGTGTTGTACTCGGTGATCGCGCCGGTCGGCACGTCGAGCCGACCGATCCTCTGCCCTGTCTGGACCGTGAACCACAGCGTACCGTGGTCGTCGCTGACGACCGTGTGGGGATCGCCGCCCGACGGCGCCTTGTGCTCGGTGACCTTGCCCGTGACGGGGTCCAGGTGGCCGATGGTGCCGTTGCCGTTGCCCGTGTACCAAACCTGTCCGGCCTTGTCGACGAGCAGTCCGTGCGGGCGCGCGCTGGCCGGTAGATTCCATTCCTTGAACGTCTTGGTGCGCGGATCGAAGCGCGCGATCTTGTTACCGAACATGACGGCGATGAAGATCGAGCCGTCGGGCGCCGGTGCCGGGTCGCGCGCGAACTCGGGCGTCGGGACCGCCCACTCCGAAATCTTCCCCTCGAACTGGGGCCGCGCGCCGGGCGCCACCGCGTAATTGGAGCCACCGGCCCCGGCGCCCACCGCCGTGGCCAGGATCACGATCGCGATGATGGCGAGCTTCATCCGGCTGTCCTTCCTCACGGCTTGAACGGGTCGAGCCGCGCCGCCTCGTCCACGTAGCGCGCCCCGTCTTCCGGCAGGAGCAGGCGCGCCCGCATCAGCTCACCCACGACCTGTATCACCCGCCGGAGGTAGCCTTCGCGCGTCGCGTAGCGCTCCTCCAGCGACATGCGCGGGTCGCTTTGCGCCACGCGGTCTGCGCGCGTCCGCGGCAGCAGCAGGTAGGCGCCGTCACGATCGCACAGCTCACCCTCCGGGTACGGTGCGCGGTAGAAGTTCCAGCCCGTGTGCGTCGCGAGCGGCACGGCGATCGGCGGCAACCGGATCCCCGCGATCTCGTTGCCGTCGACGTCCACACGCGGCACGCGCGCGACGTATGCCTTGCCGTCCTCGTGGCGCGGAGCCGTCCAGTCGCCGAACAGGACGAGGTGATTGGACGCCTTCGGCGCCTGCACGCCCGGGATCGCGGGGAAGCGCAGGGCTTCGGCGAGGACGAGCGAGCCTTCGGCGACCCTCGGCACGCGGCTCGGCGGCGGCTCGACGCCCGCCGTCGCCCAGCGGTCCAGCGCGACCAGCAGCGCCCGCAGCGTGGGGGTGGGGTTGTGAGGATTGCGCGGATGCAGGCACGTCGCCGGCGTCGCGCTCAGGCCCGCGCGCCCGCCGTGCTGAGTGCCGGCGACGAGATAGAGCCTGACCGTCGCCGGCACCTCGATGTCGCGCGTGCCGGTGGGATCGGTGTGGAGCAGCGAGGCGCCCTTCTGCCAGTACTCGGTCGAGGTGTTGACCTCCATCACCACCGGATCGAAGCCGTCACCACGCACGAGCCCTGCCGTCTTGCCGCTCACGGGATCGGTGAGCCGAGCGTGCGCGAAGGGAAAGTGGTTCTCGGGGAAGTGATGATCCTCGTGCTGCGTGCTGGTGCGGTTGGGCTGGCCGAACTCGACGTTGGCGAAGACCTTGCCGACTCCCGCGATGTGGGCGAGCACGCCGTCGAAGACGTGACGCCCCGCCTCGTCGCGATTGAAGCCGAGCTCGAGGTGATCGCGCAGGTAGCGGCCGCTCTGCGAGATGCCGATGGCCAGCGCGGCCGTGATCCCGGTGCCAGCGCCGCCGTGGGCCGCGGGGTTGGCGGTGCCCTGCCCGTCGCGCAGCTCGTAGCGCAGGAACGAGACGAGATCGCGCGTGGCCGCGTAGCCGATGCCGAGCACCTTCGGGTCCCTGGCCGGATACCTGAAGTCGTAGATGAAGCCCGGCTTGAAACGCGTACCCTCGGGCAGCAGCTTCAGGTTCCGGCTGTCGCCATACGCCCAGCCGGTGGCTTCGATCTCGGTCGCCGACTCACTTTCCCGGGCGCGCGCGGTCAGGCGGGCGCGCGATTGATCGAGCGTGGCCGCCTCGTAGCTGAGCGGCGCCGTCGGGCGCGACTCGGGCACGCGGGTGCCGAAGACGAACTCGTCACGGATCGTTCTGACGATCGGCGCGCCGGCGTTGGTGGCGACCGGCACGCGGATCGCCATGCCGTGATTCACGCGCGGCGCGTCGGGATCCCAGCCGCTCCACACGATGGTGTAGCCCTGGCGGAACACGAAGCCGTTCCCGGCGTCCTGAGCAGTGGCCGGATCGTTCACGGCGCCCGGGGTCGCCGTCGCCTGGTTCATGAACGGCAGGAGGAGCTTGCGTCCGCGATTGGTCACCTCGTAGAGGAGCTTCCCGCTGCCGAGGGCGGGATCCGCCGGGCGCATCAGGTAGAAGTCGACTTCGTACTCGACGAGGCCCCAGGCGTTGCGGGGCGCCCGGTCGAGGTTGACGATGACGGCGTTTTCCGGTCGGGCCGGATCGAGGTCGCCGTACGCCGTACCCGTGATGCGAACGTAGGCCCCGGCCGTCCCGAACGGGCTGCTGGCAGCGAACGGCTCGGTGCGGTCGATCACGACCTT
>Ga0066710_100005622_pt1 | contig 11484 bp, 10 predicted proteins | sample GraSoiAngelo_159_FD_79666 | JGI IMG/M metagenome (GOLD analysis project Ga0066710, IMG submission 79666) | Grasslands soil microbial communities from the Angelo Coastal Reserve, California, USA - 14_1009_16_40cm | ecosystem: Environmental > Terrestrial > Soil > Grasslands | place: USA... | reverse complement strand
CGGCGCCAACTACGTTCATCAGGCTTATCAGAACATCGGTCCCGCGGATCGGAACCTGGATGTGGGCGATTGTGGACAGGACCGGCGGCAACTGTTCAATCTGACGACTGTTTTGCAAACGCCGAACTTCTCCAACAGGACGGTGAACGTGCTGGCTTCAGGCTGGACGTTCTCGACAATCTTCCAGGCGAGGGCGGGCCAACCTCTCAATTTGCTCATCGGCACCGATCAGGCATTGAACGGATTCTCGGGCAATCCTCCTGGAACGCAGAGGCCGAATCAAGTGCTCGCCAGCCCCTATGGCGACCGGAAGTCTCTGACGACTTACTTTAACCAGGCAGCGTTCACGGTACCGGCCACGGGTACCTACGGGAATGTGGGCGCGTTTAGTGTTGTTGGTCCGAGCTATTGGGATTGGAGTGAGGCTGTGTCGCGGCAGTTCCGGGTTCGCGAAGGCCAGAGGATCGAGATCCGCGCTGAGGCGTTCAACGTGACCAATAGCCTGCGGCTCGGGAACCCCGGAACGACAGTGGGTAATCCGAACACTTTCGGCAGGATCCTCTGCAGTGCGGCGAGCGCCAATGCGGCAGGCTGCGGTGCCGTGGCGGGAGGTAACACTCCAGGAGGTCCGAGAATCATGCAGTTCGCATTGAAATACGTGTTCTAGCAGCGAATGACCAATTCAGGAGCCCAGAATGAAATCCAATGCAAGTGTTCCAGTGTTAGCGGCCGTGCTTTCTATTGCAATCGGTGCAGGCAGCGTGATCGGCCAGTCCGGCAAGGAGACATTCGAGACGCATGTCGCGGCCGCAAAGGCCGCGGCCAGGCAGGAACACAATGCGCTAATCGGTTTATGTAGCGCACCTGAGCCGGCGCCGGCGGCGCAGCGCGGCCAGCCGGCCGCAGCCCAACCGCAAGGTCCTCCGGACCGTTCGCGGTGGCATGCGGAGCCGGTGAAAGTCTTCGATAATCTCTATTTCGTTGGCATGACGGAATATTCATCCTGGGCCGTCAATACCTCGGACGGCATCATCATCATCGATGCCATCTTCGACTATTCGGTTGAGGACGAGATCGTCAAAGGGCTGCCAAAGCTGGGATTGGATCCCAGGAAAATCAAGTACGTCATCGTCAGTCATGGTCACATTGATCATGCTGGCGGCGCGAAGTTCCTCCAGGATCACTTCGGCGCGCACGTGATTATGGCTGCACCGGACTGGGATTTGCTCGATCGCGATAGAGGCGCGTGGCCAAAACCAAAACGCGACATGGTTGCGACCGATGGCCAGCGGCTCACGCTAGGCGACACGACTCTGACGTTATACCTGACACCCGGTCACACGCTAGGGACCATTTCGACCCTCATTCCAGTGAAGGACGGGGGAAAGCCGCACCTTGCAGCCGAGTGGGGCGGTACGGCGTTCAACTGGATTCGAAACAGAACAGCCTACATCACTCCGGAGAGACCCGACCGGTTCTGGTTTGAAACCTATAGCAGCTCCGCGAGGCGTTTCCGCGACGTTGTCGCCAAATCGGGTGCCGATATCATATTGTCCAACCACACGAATTACGACGGATCAAAGATGAAGCTGGCCGCGCTGGCGAACCGGAAGCCCGGCGATCCTCATCCTTATGTGATCGGAAGCGAAAGCGTACAGCGCTATTTGACGGTTGCAGACGAGTGCGCCAAAGCGGGTCTCGTTCGTCTGAATTAGATCTCGTACCCAAAAGCCACAAATCAAATTCCAAACGCAACCGATCCCGTCGGAGCACAAGAGTGCCACCAGGAGGAAAAATACTACCCGGGCGGGAAGAAAAGGCTTCATATCCCAGCGCCCAGCCGTTGCACGGTCCGTGCAAGTCCAAAGGGCACAATGTCTCCAGAAATGGCATTGATGTGACACCGCGATGGTGAATGATTTGCAGCAAATGTGGTTGCACACGACCAGCTCACATTCGAATGGATCTTGCGGAAGGAACCACATCTTCGCTGGGAAAATCTGAGTTCGCCCAGCCGCTTCGGTGTCCTGGTTCCTCCCGCCGATGCTGGTTCCCTGTTGCGGCAAATTTCTGAAGGACACCACAGGAGGTCACAATGAAAAGCAAACTTCTGGTGGCAGCATTCTCGATTGTGCTGCTGTCCTGGCCCAGGACCGCCGCCGCCGTCGACTGCTCAACGTTTGGCGGCCGGGCTACTACTGTTCAAGTGAACGTCCTCGGTATCGTACCTGTGGTACTGTCCGACACCGGCAATCTCGACAGCACGGGAGGTGCAAAGCAAGCATCCCTTCTCAATGCGTCCGTTGCCGGTTTGCTCTCGGGGGAGGACCTGCACGCTACGGCGATTGGCGGGGGAAGCAACACACAGGCGGAGTCCTCTTTGGCTAATCTGGTTCTGAATGTGGCGGGTAACACTATCAGCGCCGATTTCGTAATGGCTCGCGCAAACGCGTCCTGCGGAACTGTGAGTCCAACCGTTGACGGGATTACCGAAATACATGGGCTCGTCGTCAATGGACAGAGCATCCCTGTGAGCGGGTTGCCGAATCAGGTCGTTTCTTTGGTCGGGGGCGGGCTCATGACCATTAATGAGCGAACGAGTGCTGTCCAGGGCCAGATCGGAAGTATTACGACGAATGCGCTTCACCTGAGAGTACCCGCGGTTATCGACGCGGTGATAGCCACCGTGTTCGTCGTCATCGGTGGTGCGGACTTGGTCGTCGGACCGCCGCCGGTCTCCGACGGATGCGACTTCATCACGGGCGGTGGCTGGATCATCACACCGACGGGCGGCAAAGGAACCTTCGCCGTCTCTGGCGGCGTCCGTCATGACGTGCCCTCAGGTCATCTGGAATACCACGACCACTCACTCGGTATAAATGTCCACGGAACCGGCATTCTCAACTACGGTCCGACTGAGACTGAGGTTGTGACGACGACACGTATGATTCAGGGCAATGCGGAGGTCAACGGTCAGGATGGCTACATGTACACTGTGGTTGTGAGCGATAACGGTGAACCCGGCGTTGGCGATGTCTTTACGATTAGCCTGACGGGACCTCCTCCTCCCATGGGCTTTGGCGGATATACGGCCGGAAGCGATCTGATGCGAACCCCTGTAATAACTCTGGGCGGGGGCAACATCCAGCTGCATACCAAGTGTTGCGGCGGCAGTTAGTCCATGCCGGACAAAAGATGTCCAGATAGTGCGATCTTTTGTCCAGGCAGGGATATCTTTTCGCACGGCGGTGCCCAAAGATGTCCATGCCCGGACAAAAGATGTCCGGATAGTGCGATCTTTTGTCCAGGCAGGGATATCTTTTCGCACGGCGATGCCAGGAGATGTCCAGGCGGGGACAAAGATGTCCGGGTAATGCTACCTAGCCAGAGAGTCCGGCAAGATCGGCGCGAAGGGCTTGCCTCTGCGCCTCGGTCAGGCGAATTTCGGCTTGCAGATCGGGAAGATCGATGCCGGCACCGATGGGCACTGCACCCCTCGTGTCGAACTTCAGATACTGGACGGAACTCAGGCGGCTACTGCCGCGCTGCCGTTCGTCGAAGGTTGGACGGACTCGAGTGCCGCTCTCCAGGAGAAGGTATATCTTTTCGGGAAGGCTCAACCACTGCTGCAGTTTCTGATCCCTCAGAGCAGGATCTTCAATTTCAATGAGAAGCGTGCATCCGAACTCTCCATCTTTCCCGAGCAGCTCGTTATACGTGTCGATTTCGTGGCGAATGTCGGATTCACGAACCATCCGCTCGGCGCGAACCATCTCCTGGATCTGGTATCGGATCGTTGTGTGGTTTTCGACCAACAATGTGAGGTAATCGCCGATGTGGACACGCCGGGGAGCCTTGATATTCATGACTTCGGCGCGAAATGCGTCCCGCTCGTCTTCGTACGTCGCATAATCGACGATCTCGTTGCGCTCCACTGGTTTCATTCTTTGAACCCGTCCTCCCGGTATGCGCGCGCCATGATACTCATCGGATGCATCGGCTTGACTCCGGCGTGCTGTTGAAATTGAAGGGCGGCCAATGGGCAATCGGTGGACCAGATTTCCGAGGCGCTGTCCTTCATGCCGTCGAACGCCCTCTTCCCGATGCGGGCCGAAGGCTCGAATCCCTCAATCGTCATGGCGTGCGTTCCGTCGTGTCCGCAGCATTCCATGACGGTTGAGGGCACAACTCCCGGTATCTTTCGAAGCAGATCGCGGCCCTTGAAACCCACGGCCTGCGCGCGAAGGTGGCATGGCGCGTGGTAGCCAACCTTCGCTCCGGGTGTGCTGCGAAAATCCGTATTGAAGCGGGGCTCATTGCGGATCGACCAGAGAAACTCGCTCGGATCCATTACGCTGGCCGCCAACTTTTTCGCGGCAGGACGATCCTCAGTATCGAGCAGTGTTGGATACTCTCTCCGCATCATCATCGAACAGGTCGGGTTGATGGCCACAACCCTGGCACCTTTCTCGACGAACGGGACCAGAATATCGAGATTCGCGCGAGCCTGCCGGCGGAGCGATTCCAGGTCACCGTGCTCCCATGCCGGCATGCCGCAGCATTGCAAGCCGCGAACACAGCGCAGGTCCACCTTGTTGCGCTCCATTACTTCGACTGTATCGCGTCCGATCTGGGGCTCGTTGTTCTGGACATAGCAAGTCTGAAACAGGACCACTTCGCCGCCGATCCCGGACTTGATCTTTCCCGCGCGCACCGCCCACTTTTCGAACGTCGTACCGGCAAAATCCGGCAGCAACTTATCGCGATGGATGCCCAGAACCTTTTCCAGAAAGATCCGGTGCAGCCGAACGCGATTGGCAAGGTTCGCGATGCCGAGACTGAGGCGAGCCAGGAGGCCGGCACGGTCGGGATTGCCGAGCACGCGGTCGCGGAGGCGAAGTCCATCACGCTTCGCTCTCTCTGCCTTGTAGCGATGGACGAGCCGCGGGAAATCCAGTTTGAATTCATGATTGTCACGCTCTGTGTACGGGCATTGGACCTCGCACAGCTTGCACTGAAAGCAGGCGTCCATGATCGTGCCCGTCTCGGAGGCGGTGATGCGGCGAACATCGCCATTGTGCTTCTCGTCCAGCAGCGAAAAAAGCGTTGGGAAGCTGTAGCAGCACGTCGAGCAGAGCCGGCAGCCGTGGCAGGTCTAGAACGTCCGCCGGATCTACTTGTCTGGCGCGTCGCTGTCCCAGTACTTCTTCTCCGTTGGATCGTAGGAGAGCCCATTCGTCGGCTAATAGGCGATGTTTTTCTGCTGTTCCATTATATTGATGGCTGCGCCCTATCGGGCTCGCATTCGCTCCGCTCATCACGAAATCGACTTCAAAAGATTGCTGAACCTTCCGGCATGGGACTTCTCAGCCTTGGCCAGCGTTTCAAACCAGTCGGCAATTTCCGAAAAGCCTTCTTCCCGGGCCGCCTTGGCCATGCCGGGATACATGTCGGTGTACTCGTGGGTTTCGCCGTGTACCGCCGACTTCAGGTTCAACGCAGTGTCGCCGAAAGGCTGGTCCGTGGCGGGATCCCCAACCTTCTTCAGATAGTCGAGATGACCATGGGCGTGCCCTGTCTCGCCTTCGGCGGTGTCGCGAAAGTTACCGGCAATCTCGGGATAACCTTCCACGTCGGCAACCTTTGCAAAATAGAGGTAACGCCGGTTGGCCATCGACTCGCCGGCAAATGCGTCCTTCAGATTCTTATGCGTTTTGCTACCTTTCAGATCAGCCATGTTGTTTTCCTTTCTTGTAACCAAAAAGAAGACAGAGAATTAGCCGCGGATTACGCCAATTACGCGAATGGGGCGCCAAAACAAATTCTTGATGCGCCCCATTCGCGTAATTGGCGTAATCCGCGGCTAATTCTCTGTCTTCTTGGTTGTTTGCCATACGTAACCGTAAATTGTGAAACGTCGCTAGACAAGGTTGGACTTCCAGGCCCTGATCTGTCTAAGACATTGTTTCTATCATCTGAATAGGTTATTCCTATCAGCATGAGCGCTTATAATTTCACTCTCCGGCAGCTCCAATACGTGATCGCGGTTGCAGAAACCATGAGCTTCCGGCGGGCTGCGGAGCGATGCAACGTGTCTCAACCATCATTGAGCGCCCAGGTAGCAGAGGTGGAAGCTGGTCTTGGCGTTGCGCTCTTCGAGCGGGACCGGCGAGGTGTCATTGTGACTGCGGCCGGCAAGGGACTTCTGGAGAGAGCACGGCGCGTCATTGTGGAGGCCAATGACTTTGTCGAGGCGGCGAGCCGCTTCGCGGATCCGCTCGCAGGCACCCTCCGGATCGGAGCGATTCCCACCATTGCGCCTTACCTTCTCCCGCGGGTCGTGCCGGCGTTGCGAAAGGCCTACCCGCGCCTGACTTTCGTCTGGACGGAAGACAAGACAGACGTTCTGGTACGCGCGATCAGCCATGGAGAACTCGATGCGGCACTGCTGGCCCTGGAAGCGAACCTGGGAGACCTCGAGTACTACGTCATTTCCAAGGATCCGTTTGTCCTCGCAACACCCGTCGGCCACAAGCTGAGCAAATCTTCGTCACCGGTGCCGCGGACGGTTTTGCGTGGCGAGCGTGTTCTGCTGCTCAATGACGGACACTGCTTTCGCGACCAGGTGATTGAATACTGCGCCAGCACCAAGATTGAAGAACTGGGTTTCCGTGCGACAAGCCTGCCCACACTGGCGCAGATGGTTGCCAGCGGCACAGGCATCACGCTGTTGCCAAGCATCGCCGTCTCAACGGAAACGTACCGCTCCGAAATGGGGGTTCGGCCTTTTAAGCACCCCGCTCCGTTCCGAACGATTGTGCTCGGGTGGCGGCGGCGCTCGGCGCAGGTCGCAACTCTGCGAGATATAGGGCACACGCTGCGCGTAATCGTAGAGAATGACAAAAACGAAAGGAGTGTTTCGAAGAAACGCAGGAAAGGATGAGCGGAGCGAATGCAAGCCCGATAGGGCGCAGCCATCAATAGTTGAACAATTTCGCCCGCGAATTACGCAGCTGCATACAAATGTCTTCTTCCAGACTCAGCCACCCTTCGGCTCTCTTCGTAGGGGCCGTAAGAGTTCAGCCTATATAAATCAGATTGACAACGTATGTGGCACGGTTCTATCGTCCCGGCGCAACCTGAAATGTGCAGCCCGCAAAAAGCTGATTTGGCTTAAAACAGTACGTCAACAGCTAAACCCTTCCTTGAAATAACCGCCGGCCACGGATGGCGATTACCAGTCAGGTTGCTGTCTCCAGGGTTCACCACCAACTTGTAAGACGTGTCTATTTCGAGCAACCACAATCTCGTTCCGGGATAAGTGTGTCTGGACGAGAGGGAGATGCCTACATGACAAAGACTGTGAAAATTCTTGGTTTGATCCTGTTCGCGACGCTGATGGTCCTGGCAATGTCCGTCCCGCGCTCTATTGAAGGTCAGTCTACTGCTAGCGCACAGCCGGCGGAAGCTCCGACGACGGCCCTTGACGCCAGAAAGGACGACCTCTTCAATGGTTTCGGTGCAAAGGGCTCGCCCATTGATGAATGCGTCTCAGCCCCGGTTGCAAACCGCTCTTTCGAAGACAACAAGTTCATTTTTAACGAGCTCGAGAGTCTGGAAGACGGATTGGGGCCGGTTTACAACGACGCAGGATGCGGCTCGTGTCATCAGGCTCCGATCATTGGCGGAATCAGTCAGAGCAAAGAACTGAGGGCCGGTTTTGCGACCTTCAATGGGTTTGTGAACCCCCCGGGCGGTTCACTGATCCACCTTCGGGCGATTGCAGCAACAATCCAGGAACGTCTGGACGACATTGCTCCAAACTACAAATCGACACTGCGCACGACGCTCAACACCATTGGCGATGGTTACGTAGAAGCAATTGCAGGCGGTACAATCGGTAACATTCGGAACAACCAGCCTTTCGGATTCAAAGGCACCATCATTAATGTTCCCGTGGCCGAAGCGGGAGGCAAGCTTCGTGTGGCGCGATTCGGCTGGAAGAACCAGCACGCCAGTCTCGTGTCTTTCTCCGGTGATGCCTATCTCAACGAGATGGGTATAACGAATCGTTTCGACGGGAATAACGGCCAGACGGAAAACACATCCATGGGCGCCTCTGTTGAAGAGTACGACGCGGTACCGGATCCGGAAGATGACGGTGACGACGTGCAAGCTTTCGCGAACTTCATGAGAGCGACCCGTGCCCCCGGCCGCGGCCCAATCACACCCGCCGTGCTTCGCGGCGAAGACTTGTTCCACAAAGCCGCTTGTTCCATCTGTCACACACCGTCGATTACGACAGCTCCCGCCGGCACCGTCATCAACGCCGGCGAATTTACAGTTCCGGCCGCCTTGGGCAACAAAGTGATCCATCCATTCAGTGACTTCATGCTGCACGATATCGGCAGCGGCGATGGCATCGTCCAGAACGGTGGCGAAGCAACCAGGAACATGGTACGAACGCCGCCGCTGTGGGGTGTTCGCACGCGTGTGGAAATGATGCACGACGGCCTGGAGCTCAATTTCGCCGATGCCATTCAACGTCACGCCGGATTCGGCGGTACGTTCTCTCGGAACTTCTTCAATAATCTCAGTAACTTTCAGAAGGCGGACCTTATCGCTTTCCTGAAGTCGCTGTAATTTGAACACGGAAATAGGGAAACGAGGAGTCTGACCCCTCGTTTCCTTGTTTTCCTTCACCGATTGGAGGAGTTCGTGAAAATCGAACGATGTGGACTTCTGTTTCTAGCTGTCGTCTGGCTCTTTCTGTCTGGTTGCGCAAAACCGCAGGAAGCGCTCATAGAGGAGGCGCCTCCTCCGCAAGCGGGACCATTCCCTTCCCGAACGGACTTGCCAGCGCGAAAGCTTCCGCCGCCGCAGCCGGCAGAGGTGCGTTCCAAAGTCGCTGGTATATTCAAGGGAGCCGTGCTGATCGATGAAGGACGCGCTCCCTACTTCATCGCCGGCGATTTCAATGGAGATCTTTCGCAGGACCTGATCGTAGCGGTGAAGCCTGCGGCCGGCCGATTGCCGGAGATCAACGATGAATTGGCCAACTGGATCCTTGTGGACCCACAGGCGGCCAATTACACCCAGGTTGCGACGAGGCAACGAGTTCGTGTCGAGGAACGGGATGCGCTGCTGACAGTCATACACGGGTTTGGCTCCGAGGGTTGGCGTAACCGGGAAGCGACTCAAACCTACGTGGTCAGGAACTCTGCCGATGGCCCGATGATTTCCCAGCCGCACAGTCAGGCCGTCACACCTGCCAATAAGGAGAAACTCCCTCGCATCTGGGGTGACGTGATCGCTCAGACCGTCTCGGGACGGCCCGGATTCCTCTATTTCAATGGTGCCAGGTACGCGTGGTTCGACTCGGCAAATCCGCCGCTACTTGTCCATCCGCGAAGGGTGCACCAGTCAAGGGAGGATCGATGAGTCTCATAAAGTCGAGTACGATGTGCGCGTTACTCTGGATCACCATGGTGATGACTGCACGTTCGGTTCTGTCCCAGGCAACTTCCGAAGCGCCGAAACCGCCGGAATTCGAGCGCATCACGGCTGAGGAGCTCAAGGCAAAAATCGCTCGAAACGAGCCCGTCACAATACTGGATGTCCGAAGTGGAGACGTTTACAGCCGCAGTGACAGCAAAATCAGGGGAGCAATGTTTGTACGGTACAGACGGCTCGAGTCCAGGCTCGCTGTGCCGCCACTGAAAGACTTACCGCGAAGTGCGGAAGTTGTTACGTATTGTTCCTGTCCGGATGAAGCCACCAGCGGGCGGGCGGCGCAAGTCCTGCTCGCGGCAGGCTTCAAACGGGTGCGCGCCCTCAAGGGCGGCTGGCTTGCATGGTTGGACGCCGGCGGTCAAGTAGAATTTAAGCCCAGGGGTCAGGATTAGGCGTTTTTGTAGTCTCCGCTTGACAGAAGTCTCAACCGTGCACAATATGCGCTCGGCACTGGAACGTTTTACAGATCGCCTTTGTCGACAGGATGTCCTTTCCGACACGATTCCGGTGCTCAACGATTTGCTGCGGATGCAGTCGTTTCACGTCTGGCTCAAGTAGGACGTCCTGAGCTTTACAAATCGGGCGTTTGGGACAGCAACATGAGTGAGCATCAGATCGACCCGCCCTCCAATTCACAGCTTCCCGACCTTGTTGGCTTCGAACCGGAACCGGTAACAACGCGTTACGATGCGCCGGCCGTAAGAATCCAAAAAACGATCTTCGAAAAAGCCGTAGAGCTCGACGCGAGCGACATCCACATCGAGCCCCGCAGTGCCGCGACCTGCGTGCGATACCGGGTTAATGGCCTGATGAAAGAGGGTCTGGAAATCCCTCGCTGGATGCATGAAAACCTGGTCGCGCGAATCAAGATCCTGGCGAAACTGAACATCAGCGAGCGCCGCGTGCCGCAGGACGGCCATATTTCGTCAGACAGACCCGACGGGCCGGACATCCGTGTGTCCGTCCTGCCGAGCCGATGCGGCGAAAAGGTCGTACTGCGCCTGCTTCGCCACAATCGAGCGATTCGTTCGATCCCGGAACTCGGTCTGCCGGCAAATGCCGAAGACGCGCTGCGCGCGCTGATCCATCGCCCACAGGGCATCGTTCTGGTTGTCGGTCCGACAGGCAGCGGAAAGACCAGCACACTGTACGCGATGGTCCACGAAATCAGCCGGGAACCGCTGAATATCGTCACAATCGAGGATCCCGTCGAATACGAATTCGAACGCATCACCCAGGTGCAGGTTCACGAAAAAGCCGGCCTGACGTTTGCCAAAGCATTGCGCGCGATCCTGCGCCAGGATCCGGACGTCATTCTGGTGGGAGAAATTCGCGACGGCGAAACTGCAAAAATCGCATTCCAGGCATCGATGACAGGCCATCTGGTCCTTACAACACTCCACACAACGGATTCCGTCTCGGCCGTCTCACGCCTCGTGGAGCTGGGTGTTCCCCGGGATCTCATCGCGTCGGGCATGGCGGCAGTCATCGCTCAACGGCTGATTCGAGTGAATTGCCCGGCTTGCAGCGAAGTGGATTTTCCGAGGCCGATCTACTTAACACGGCTGGGAATTTCGGAAGGCCAGCCCGGGCGGTTGGTACGCAGCGCCGGTTGTCCCGGTTGCGATTTTACCGGCATTCGCGGACGAAGGGGCGTGTATGAAGTGCTGGAGGTCAACAAAGACATCCGTTCGGCGCTGCTTGATGGTTCCGAATCGGAAATTCGGCACGCGCTGAAGACCAATGGCGTGCGCACTCTCACCGAACAAGCCATGGAACATGTCCTGGCGGGAACGATCTCGGTTGGCGAAGCATACCGGACGTGCTACTTCGGCGGTGCAAGCGATGACTGAGGACTATTACCGGAAGCTCGGTGTCCGGGTGGACGCGACAGCCGATCAAATCCATCAGGCGTACCGCGCGCTTGCCATGCGCTACCATCCGGATCGCAACCGGTTGCCTGAAGCTCCT
>Ga0066710_100005621_pt1 | contig 11486 bp, 7 predicted proteins | sample GraSoiAngelo_159_FD_79666 | JGI IMG/M metagenome (GOLD analysis project Ga0066710, IMG submission 79666) | Grasslands soil microbial communities from the Angelo Coastal Reserve, California, USA - 14_1009_16_40cm | ecosystem: Environmental > Terrestrial > Soil > Grasslands | place: USA... | reverse complement strand
TTCCACAGGAATTCCTTCGAAGTCCTGCTTCACCAAATCATACTCGCCGATGGCCACCGAGATGAGGTAGGAGACCGCCGGCACCTCCTGGCTGTAGTGAAAGGTCCGCTTCCCATGCCCCGGAAGGGTCTTCACCTCCACGAGACGGCCGTTGCTCACCGCCGTCTGGCCCGAATCGACCGTCAGGTAGGTCTCGAAGGTGGCACGATCGTTGGGATAGTCGTAACAGGGGAACCAGTAGTGGTTGTCCTCGCTCTCTCCCTGGGAGTAAATCTGCCTGGGTTTGCTCGGATAGGCCCGGTCGGGGCCGACGAAGTAGAGCCCCTTGCGCGGATTCGCCTCGTAAGAGACGGTGAAGGTGATCTCCTCGCCTGGAGCGACGGTCCGCCCCAGATCCACCAGCAACTGTTGTCCCGTGGTCCTGAACCCCAGCGGCGACGCCCCCGACGCGACCCGCGAAACTCGGAGCTCGGCGCTGTCCAGCGCGATGGTCTGGAGCCCCTCCGCCAGCGGGGCCATCGTGAAGGTGGCGTCCCCGCCGACCCACCTCTTGCTCCAGTCGAAGGTGAGGTTCAGGACCAGGTGTTTCATGTCCACAGCCCGATCGCGCGGATAGTGGCGGGTGGAGGTGGAGTCTCCGAAAGGCCGGTGCTCCTCGCCGTCGGTAGAAGCGCCAGAAGGTGCGGCCGCCGCGAGCCAGGGGCCGAGGCAGAAAGTGAGGATGAAGACGTGGCGCAGAATTGCCTGGAGAGAGCGGAGCGGACGTGAAGCGGGCGCGGGAAGATGACGAATCGAATTCACGGCGGGCTCCAGGGGACCGTACACTCCTGCGCCATCCGAATCAGCGCTCCCGGGAACCCGGGCAAGCTATCATCCGCTCGCGCGGGGTGTCAAGACGCCCGGGAAGTCCGGCTCGCCGCCGAGACAGACCTGTCGAGATGGGGGTTGCCGGCGACGCTTCGTGGAGGTATATTCGGCGTTACACGAGGAAGGAGGTGGTCCAGTGAGCTTATCCAGTCCTAAATCTGAGACCCGTGAGGTGCCTGTAACCTAGGCGGCCCCCGACATCGTAAGGTCGTCGCTGGGTCCCGCTTCGGGAATACCAGCAGGCCACCGAACCCGGAAGTCCCCGGAATTGGTCAGCCGGGGCGGCCCACGCGGCCGTCCAAGCTTCCGGGTATTTTTTTCGCCCGCCTCATTCCTTCCCGATTCGCCTCGCTTCCTCCTTCAGGGTGAGGACCGCCTCGCGCACTCTCTCGCGGTGCGTGCGGAAGCTCAGGACGCAGATCCGGAGGATATAACGCCCTCGAAGCGTGGTACTGGAGAGGAAGACGCGGCGGCGCGCATTCACCCGGCGGAGCAGTTCTGCCCCCGCCGCATTGGGATCCCCGCGGGATGGCCGGCAGGTGAAGGCGACCACCGAAAGCTGTGGCTCATCCAGCATCTCGAGGAAAGGTTCTCCCCGGAGTTCCTCGAACGCCCATCGAGCCAACTCGAGCTTTTCGCTGAGCTGATCCCGGAACGCGGAGAGGCCGTGGAGCTGGATCGGCAGCCAGACCCGGAGACCCCGGAAATCTCGGGACAGCTCGGGGGAGATGTCGGTAAAATTGACTTCCCCGGCGCTCGCCGAGACATCCTGCAGGTATCCGGCTTGTCCACCGTGCGCCCTCCGGAGAGTCGCCGGATCGCGGACGAGCAGGCAGCCGGTGCCGTAGGGAAGGAAGAGTCCCTTGTGGGGATCCAGGGTGATGGAGTCGCACCGCTCGATCCCCTCCATGAGGGCCGCACCGCCCGGCGCGAGACGGAAAAAACCGCCGTACGCGGCGTCGGCGTGGACCCACAGGCGTTCTCGCGCGGCGATATCCAGAATCTCCGGCAGCGGATCGACGGCGCCCGTGTTGGTCGAGCCGATGTTGGCGACAATCAGGAAGGGGTGGAGCCCCCGGGTGCGATCCTCCGCGATGGCGGCTTCGAGGCGCCCGGGAATCAACCGGCAGCGCTCGTCCACCGGAATCCAGCGGAGGTTCCTCTCGGGGAAGCCGGCGATCCGCGCCGCCTTCGCGACGGAGAGGTGGGTCTCTTCGGACAGGTAGAGGGTGCCCGAGAGGAAATCCTCGGGGAGGAGTGCCGCACGAGCGGCCACCAGCGCGGTGAGGTTCGAGAGGGATCCTCCGGAGGTCAGGATGCCTCCCGCCTCGGGTGGATAGCCCATCAACGAGGCAAGCCAGTCGATCACCGTCGCCTCGATCCGCGAGAGCACGGGGGCCGCGGCCGAAACGCCCACGAACCGATTCACCCCGCAGGCGATCAGGTCAGCCATCGCCGCCGATGGGATCCCGCCCCCGGGGATGAAGGCCAGGTAGCCTGGGCCGGCGGTGTTGAAGGACTTGGCCACCGCGGGACCGAGGCGCTCCAGGATCGCCTCCAGGGATCGGCCTTCCTCCGGCGCTTTCTCTCGGAAGGACGCCGCCAGCGGCGCGGCCTGCTCGGCGTCCCAGGAAGGCTGCGAGGGAAGCGAGGCCACATGATCCACGACGAAGGCGACGCAAGCATGAAAAAGCCTTCGCAGCTCCTCGGAGTCGGGCTCCAGGGGCCACCGGATTTCGCGTGAATCGTCCATGGGGCTCACTCCCCCGCCCGCAGAACCAGCGCCTCGGCGCCCGCGTGCAGCTCCTTGCTCTGCCGAACGCATGACGCCATCTCAAACGAGGACGCTTGCGGGCGGCGTCATTATGTCGCATTCTATGGCCTCTTTCGACAGCCAGTTCAGCCTGACGCCAGCCACCGGAGGAATCCTCGATGGGCGCACCCTTTCGTATTCCGGCAGTCGTCCTTTGCCTCCTCACCATCTCGACACCCGGTTCCGCCGTCGAGCCCTCCCGAAAGCGGCTGGGCTTCTTCGAGGCGTCCACCTCCAGTCAGAGCCGGGGCGAGGAGGTGTTTCTCGCCACGCCGACCCCGCGGAAGGCAGAGGAGTGGCTGAGGCAGCTCACGGAGGAGCCGCACGTGGCGGGCACGGAGAACGATCGGGCGCTCGCGGAGATGGTCCGCGATCGCCTCAAGGAATACGGGTTTCAGGTCGAGACGCGGACCTACCAGGTCCTTCTGAACTACCCGAAGCGGGTCTCTCTCAGGATGCTTCAGCCCTCGGCGCAGGAGCTCTCCCTCTTCGAGGAGGGGTACTCCCGTGACAAGGACTCCTTCACGCGGGACGCGTTTCCCGGCTTCCATGGATACGGCGCCAGCGGCACGGCCTCCGGTCAGGTCGTTTACGCCAACTACGGCACCGACGAGGACTTCAAGAAGTTGGACGACCTCGGGGTCCGGGTGCGAGGTCGGATCGTACTGGCCCGGTACGGGAAGGTCTTCCGCGGGCTCAAGGTCAAGGAGGCGCAGGCCCGGGGCGCCGCCGGGGTCATCATTTATTCGGACCCGGCGGACGACGGCTACATGAAGGGGGATGTCTATCCGGACGGACCCATGCGTCCCGCTTCGGCCATTCAGAGGGGTTCCGTTCAATTCCTCAGCTCCGGCCCCGGCGATCCCCAGACTCCCGGCATCGCGTCCACGCAGGACGCGCGCCGGATACCGCGGGAGAAACTGGAAGGTGTGCCCCGGATCCCTTCCCTGCCCCTCAGCTACGGTGAGGCCGAGAAGATCCTCCGCGCCCTGGCCGGTCAGCGCGTTCCGGACGAATGGCAGGGTGGACTTCCCTTCGCGTATCACCTGGGACCCGGGGCCGCCGAGGTCCGGCTGGAGGTAGAGATGGACTATGCCGTCCGTCCCATCTGGGACGTGATCGGCCGACTGCCCGGGTCGATGGATCCGGATCGGTGGGTCATCCTGGGCAATCACCGGGACGCCTGGACCTACGGCGCCGTCGATCCCAACTCGGGCACCGCCTCCTTTCTGGAGACGGCACGCGGACTGGGCGCGGCGGTCAAGGCCGGCTGGAAGCCGCGCCGCAGCATTCTCCTCGCCAGCTGGGACGCTGAGGAGTACGGCTTGGTGGGCTCCACCGAGTGGGGCGAGGACCTCGCTTCCGAACTGGCTCAGAAGGGGGTCGCGTATATCAATCTCGATTCGTCCGTCACCGGAGAGGATCTGGAGGTGGAGGGGATTCCGTCGCTGAGGGATCTCGTTCGGGAAGTCGCCGGTGATCTCGAGGATCCGGTCAGGGGGAAAACCGTCGGCGAGCTCTGGACGAACAGGGTTCGGAAAGCCTGGAACAAGGAGGAGCCGATCTGTCTCGATAGACCCGAGTCACCCTTCTCCCCCGCTCTGGGGCCCCTCGGATCAGGCTCGGACTACACCGTTTTCGCGGACCACCTGGGGATTGCCTCCCTGAACTTCTCCTTCACCGGCAGCTACGGCGTCTATCACTCGACCCTCGATGACTTCTTCTGGATGAAGCATTTCGGCGATCCCGAATTTCTCTACCACGCCGTCGCGGCCCGCCTGTTCGGGCTCCTGGCGATGCGCCTGGCGGGCGCCGATCTGGTCCCGCTCCGGTACCACCCCTATGCCGACGCCCTGGCGAACCAGTTGGACGAGGTTCGCCGCCGCGCCGTCATGGAGCGGCGGGATGCCGCCACCTCGGAGATGCCGGCGCCCCACCCGCCCCTGACCCCGGACTTCGGGCCGATTCGCTCGACCCTGGCGGATTTCCGCGGCGCGGCCGATTCCCTCGACGCCGCCCTCGACGCCCTCCCGGCGGGCGCAGTCCCCTCGGCGGAGCGCCTCGCCCGGATCAATGACGCCGTGATCCGGGTGGAGAGGGAATTTCTTTCGGAGGAAGGGCTCACGGGAAGGCCCTGGTTCCGCCACGTCCTTTACGCGCCGGGGCTGACCACCGGGTACGCGGCGTGGCCCTTCCCAGGCCTGACGCAGGCCGTGAAGGACCACGATCCGTCGATGTGGGAAAAGGAGTCCCGGAAGGTGCTGGAGAGGCTCGCCTCGGCCACGTCGGCCCTGAGGAGCGCAGAACGGATTTCCCGGGAGGCGGCTCACCCCTGAGACACCGCAAGGGATCACGATCACTTCTCAGCGGACGGCGTTCGAGGGAGAGAGTGGCGGGACGTCGAGGGAGGACAGGTCCCTCCCGCGCGTCTCCGGCAGGGTCCAGATCCAGATTCCAGCCAGGAGCGAGAAAAGGGATGCCAGCGCAATGCCTCCCGCCAGGCCATATCCTCTGCGGGCCACCCAGGTGATGACGAGGGGCGTAAAAAACTGGACTCCGCGCGCCAGGTTGAGCGCCGCGCCGACGGCGCTGTTCCGTAGGGAAGTGGGGAAAAGCTCCGAGAAGAAAGGGCCGAAGTTGGACCAGGTACCGGTGCCGATCCCGACGAGTCCCATGGCCGACAGAAGAAGGCCGCGGGAGGGGGCAATCACGTCCCAGAAGAGCGTGAGAAGAGCCAGACCGCAGGACATGAGCACGGCGTAGAGTGTGAAGGCCGGCTTCCGACCGATCCAGTCGGATACCGTCCCGAACGTGGCGTATCCGACCAGCTCGCCGGCCACGATCACCAGGATCCATATCCCGGACCGAGCCACCGTCATTCCTCGCTCTTCTTGAAGATACCCGGGAAACCAGACGTACGTGAACCAGTAGGCACTCATGTTGAGCACGGCCAGGACGAGAGCTTTGAAGGCGGTCCCGCGGATTCCTCCCCGAAACAACGCCGCGAGAGGTGCTCCCAACCGCTGGCCCCCCCCTGCCTCGCGTCTCCGCAGCTCCCAAAGGTCCGACTCCGGGATTCCCTTCCGGAATGCCGCCACGAGGAGGGCGGGGAGTCCCGATACGATGAAGGTGGCCCTCCAGCCGTAGGCCGGGGTGAAGAGGGTTCCCATCACGGCGGCCAGACCCACTCCGAGGGGCGCGCCCGACTGCATCAGGGCGCCGAAATGACCCCGGCGCCCCGGGGGGAACGTCTCGGCGATGAGCGTGTGGCCGCTCCCCCATTCCCCTCCGACTCCGAGCCCCGTGACGCCCCGCCAAAAAAGAAGAGAGCCCAGGCTCGTGGAGAAGCCGCACATCACCGTCCCGAGGCTGTAGGTAAGGATTGTGATCTGAAGAATCGGGCGCCGGCCGAATCGATCCGCGAGTACTCCGAACAGGACCCCACCCGCGGCGGTCATTCCCAGCGAGAAGCCCAGGACCAGGGAGTGTTCCTCCCGGGCGAGGTGCAGCTCCCGGGAGATTTCGGTGAGAAGGAAGCTGTAGAGAATCAGATCGTAGAAATCGAAAAGCCAGCCGGCCCAGGCTAACAGGAGAATCCGCCGATGGGCCGGCGTCAGGTGGTCCTGGTCTGACAGCATCACGAAAGCCCGGCCTCCGCCTCGTCACCTCGTCGTTGGCTCACGGAGTGATATCCGATCCGCGGCGGGGTGTCAAAGGGCGGCGTTCGCGCCGGACGGCGAGAACAGGCCGCCGGCTGCTGTGATAAGGTGGCCTCGCATGTCCCCTTCAGGCGCCTCCCGAGCGGCTCTCGCCCTGGCCCTCGTCGCCGGCGCGTCCCGATGGCCCGTGGTGGCTGAGCCGCTCCTCCGGGGCCGCAGTGTCACGGTCGTCTTTCGGCTCGACGACTACTCCTCCCGGAGCCCGACGGGTCTCGAGACCCGACTGATCGACGCCTTCCGCCGATACCACGTTCCCTTGACAGTAGGTGTCGTGCCTTTCATCGTCTCCCGGAGTGTCTATGACCCCTCGCCGCAAGAGCCTTCGTCCTTCAGCGCCGCCAAGATCGCGGTCCTGAAGGAGGCCGTCGAAGACGGAACCGTAGAGGTGGCCCTTCACGGCACGTCGCACCAGACGGCGCGGGGGGCTTCCGCTGGCCGGTTTGTCCGAGCGTACTGGCCCTACGACACGGAATTCCGCGGAGTGCGTCGCGACGTGCAGGCGGAGAAGATCGCCCGGGGGCGGACCTTCCTCGAGGAGGCGTTCCACACCCGAGTGGACACCTTCATCCCTCCCTGGAACAGCTACGATCGGAACCTGCTCCGTTGCCTGGAGACACAGGGCTTCCGCTCCCTCTCCGCGGGCAGGTGGGGTCCGCTGGACGTCTCCTCGCCCCTCAAGTGGCTGCCGGCGACCAGCAACCTCTCCGGCGTTCGGAACGCGGTCCGGGCGGCGCGGATCGGGAAGGATCCCGAGCCCCTGATCGTGGTCCTGATCCATCCCTCCGATTTTCGCCAACCCGGCAGGGTGGACGGTGGCCCCGATACTCGCGGGCTCGAGGAAGTCCTGGCCTGGATTTCCTCACAGCGGGATGTCCGCACGCTCTCGATCCGCCAGGCGGCGGAGAGGGTCTCCGACCTGAGCGCGAGGCGTTTTTTCTGGAACCGGACTGCTTTCCTCTGGGAGATCACTCCGAGATTCATGGAGAGGCTCTTTCCCCGAGCGGAGCGGTCTCTTTATCTCTCGCCCCCGGCCGCACGCGCGATCAAGGTCCGGTTGTCGCTCCTCCTCTCTCTCAGTGGCTTCGGCACACTGGCCCTGTCGGCGGCTCTCGCTTCCCGCGCCGGGACGGCCCTCTTCTCGCGTTTCAGGGCTCTGCTGGTCGTCTCGGCTCTCGGCGCGCCCCTCCTGGGGGGCTTGGTCCTTCTTGCCCTCCTCCCGCAGCGGGCGCTGCGCGCCGACGGGGCTCTGGCCTCCGCTCTCCTCGCGGGGGGTTGCGCGGGGATCTGGAGATCCGCCTTCAGGCTCCTGGTCGGAGAGCGACGGCCGGCGGCCGCCGTGAGAGGGCGGGTCCTTCGGGAAGGAGAGGGCGGGCGAGCGCCGCCGAGGATCAGGGAACCTCGGACGCCACAGGCGACCGGCTCCGAAGCGCGGCGCTCCACCGGCGAATGGAGTCCGCCAGAATCGTCAGGACGCAGGCCATCATGACCAGCGTCAGTGAGGCGTTCAGATATCCCTGGAAGGGCTGTCCTCCCTCCCGCGCCAGAGGGAGAAAGTTGTCGCAGACGCTGCGCCATCCGGCGGTGAGGGTCGTAGTGGCCACGAAGGCGAGGGGAAGAAGGGTGATCCAGGCGTAGCGGGCGCGGCCGGAGTTGACGATGACGGTGGTCCCGACGCAGAGGGCGATGCTGGCCAGGAGCTGGTTGGAGATGCCGAACATCGGCCAGATAGTGGTGATGGAGCCGGTCCAGATGAAGTACGCCCACGCCGAGACCACCAGCAAGCTGGACAGCACCGTCCCCGGGAGCCAGTCGGTCCGCTCCAGGGGTCGATAGACCTTTCCAAGAAACTCCTGAACCAAGAAGCGCGCCACCCGAGTCCCTGTGTCGATGGTGGTCAGGATGAAGAGCGCCTCGAACATGATGGCGAAGTGGTACCAATAGGAGAGGAGGCCTTGGAGGCCCCTGAGTCCGCTGAAAATCTGAGCCATCCCGATGGCGAGCGAAACGGCCCCTCCGGTTCGCCCCGCCAGGTTCTCCCCCACCTGTCTGGAAAACTCACCGAGGTGAACCGTGGACATACCGAGCGTCGCAAACTTCGCCGGCGGTACGTTGATGGCGAAGTAGTCGCCCGGGTAGAGGGAGGCGGCCGCGATGAAGGCCATGACCCCGACGAACCCTTCCATGAGCATGGCACCGTATCCGATCACCCGGGTGTCGGACTCCCGGTCGATCATCTTCGGAGTCGTCCCCGACCCGATGAGGGCGTGGAACCCGGAGATGGCTCCGCAGGCGATGGTGACGAACACGAAGGGGTACAACTTGCCAGGGATGATAGGGCCTCCGCCGCCCACGAAGCGGGAAAGAGCGGGCATCCGAAGGTCGGGGTGGACGAGGATTACCCCGATCGCCAGGGCGGCGATGGTGCCGATCTTCATGAACGAGCTGAGATAGTCGCGGGGACAGAGGAGCATCCAGACCGGCAGAACCGAAGCGATGAACCCGTACGCCGCGAGGGCCAATGTGATCTGGTGGGCCGTGAGCGTGAAGAAGGGGCCCAGCGGAGAGGCGGGAATGAAGCGTCCCGCCACGACCGCCGCCAGGAGCAGCGCCACGCCGATGGCCGTCGCCTCCCGGATCTTCCCCGGGCGGAACCGGTGCATGTGGAGCCCCATGTAGAGGGCGATGGGCATCGTGAGGGCGATGGTGAAGACACCCCACGCGCTCTCCTTGAGGGCATTGACGACTGCGAGTCCCAGCCCGGCCAGAGCGATGACGATGATGAAGAGGATGGCCACGGCCGTCGTCAGACCGGCCACCGGCCCGATCTCCGTGCGTGCGATCTCGGCGAGGGACTTCCCATTCCTCCTGACGCTGGAGGCGAGGATGATGAAGTCGTGCACCGCCCCGCCCAGGACCACGCCGATGACCAGCCAGAGAAGTCCCGGCAGAAACCCGAACTGCGCGGCGAGAACGGGACCGATGAGGGGACCCGCACCGGTGATGGCCGCGAAGTGGTGCCCGAAAAGAACCCACCGGTGGGTCGGAACGTAGTTCTGTCCATCCCGCAATCGGTGCGCCGGCGTCACGCGGGTGTCGTCCAGAACGAGCACCCGGGCGGCGATGAAGGCGCTGTAGTAACGGTAACCGATGGTCAGGACGCAGACGGTGACGATGAGGATCGGCAGCGCGTTCACGTGCGGGACCTCCGATCGGCACCCCTCATCCCGTCGGACCGACGGGCCGTTTCAGGATAAACCTTTCCGGAGCACCGCGCGAGTACACCGCCGACCGAGACGCGGGCCCGCCGCTCCCGTGGCCGGGGGAGCGGGGGAGGCCGAGGTGTGCTAAGGTTCGGAACCGACAAGGAGGTGCCGATGGACCAGCCAGCCCCGCCGATCCAGGTCAAGCTCACCGACGACATCCTGGGAGGCGTCTACTCCAACAGCATGCAGGTGACCCACACTCGCGAGGAATTCGTCCTCGACTTCATGAGCATCTTTCCCCCCGCCGGAAAGGTCAACGCGCGCGTGATTATCAGCCCGGGGCACATGAAGCGGATCATCCTCGCCCTGCAGGAGAACCTCAGGAAATATGAGGCCACTTTCGGGCCCATCCAGCAGGCCCCCGAGCCACCCGCGCGAATCCCCCAGGGAACTCAAAGGCCGCAGTAGGCTCGGAGGGCCCTTTCGAACCAGGAAGGTCTGACCTCCCGTGCGCGCGGAGCGATGGGACTCAGCGCTTGCCGTCCTTCCCCGGGTCGCTTCCCAGGAACTCCTCCTCCGAGTGGACGTTGAAGAAGACATAATTCCGGAACGTTTGGGCAATCCTCAGCCGGATCTCCTCCTCGTCCCGGGGCGATAGAACGAACGCCCGGGTCTCGGCCACTCCCGGAAACGTGAGCGAGAACTTCTCAACCGTGAAGGAGAGACGATAACGATATCCCCTCGGCTGGCGTTTCATGGGCAGCGCGCCCAGGCGCGGCGCCTTCAGCCAGGCGGCCATCCGAATCGGGAGCAGTTCGTCCTGATGATTCGGGGTCGCCTCGACCTTCAGAAAATTCCCCGTGTCCCGGTCCACCCAGACGCGGCCGGTCCACTCCTCGATTCTCTTCCCGCGAACGAACGGCGCCGCCCCGGCGAAGGCGACGATGTCCGCCAGGTGGAGTTCCACGATCTCCTCCCCCGCGGCCTCGAACCGGAAATGGGGCCGGTGGACTTCCGTGAAGAGGAGGGACCAGTCGTACGCCCCCGGGACGGTTAGGTCGGGGTCCACCAGCCTCCGCTGCCGCGGTGATTCGTTTTTCTCGACGAGCATGCGAATCTCCTGATAGCCCGACTGGGGGTTCCCTTCGTAGAGGGTGTCGTAGCGGGTAACCATCTCTCGCCGGTTCTCGCCGGTCTTGCCGGAGAATTTTCCCACCGTGATTGTCTCTTCGCAGCTGAAGCCGGTCGCCGCCTTCTCGTAGAGCGCACCCCGCTCCGCCAGCCGGCCCAAGAGCGCTTCGAGGGGCGGCGCCACGGACGGGGGCTTCGCGTCCTGGAGGGCAGCGACGGCGAGACCGGCGGCCGGCAGCACCGCCCCGATCAGGATTCGGGCCCACTGGCCCCTCACGGCCGACACGGTGTCCTTCCGATCATCGCCGTCCTCCGGGTGGTGTGCGGCCCCGGCGCTTTTTCCTTCCTCCGGTTCGCGGATCCCATCATACCGTTCCGGAGTGTCACCTTAAACTCCCAGTGTATAATCCGGCCCCGATGCCATCCTCCCCCCGCTTCCCCCTGGTGGCCCTGATCATCCTGCTCCCGATGGGGCCCCTGGCCGCGGCCGGGGAGCCGATTCCGTCGGGTGAAGAGCTCGAGGCGGCGGGCGCGCGGATCGGGACGATCCGCGTGAACCGACTCGACATCTTCGACACCAACGACCCGGCGGAGAATTACTTTCTCTACCGTGTGGCCAACCGGCTGCACGTCCTTTCACGGGAAGAGGTGATCCGCCGCGAGCTCCTCTTCCGCGAAGGGGATCCTTATCGCCGGGCTCTCATCGAGGAGAGCGAGCGGAATCTCCGCGCGCTCTCCGTCATTTACCATGTC
>Ga0066710_100005620_pt1 | contig 11487 bp, 11 predicted proteins | sample GraSoiAngelo_159_FD_79666 | JGI IMG/M metagenome (GOLD analysis project Ga0066710, IMG submission 79666) | Grasslands soil microbial communities from the Angelo Coastal Reserve, California, USA - 14_1009_16_40cm | ecosystem: Environmental > Terrestrial > Soil > Grasslands | place: USA... | reverse complement strand
CCGCCCCGGGGCCCGGCGCCGCGAAGGCCGATGACGGTGTCGCCGGCGATTTCGAACGGGAGCCGAGCGGGATCTCGTCGTCCGCCCGTTCCCACTCGGCCGAGGCTGCCTCGGGAGATGCGCGGCGGATCGTGGTCCCGATCGATCTGGGCGCGCTGCCGCACTCGGGACGCATCACGCTCTCGGTCGAGATCTCGATCCGGATCGACTCGGACGAGCCGCGCAAGAGCGCGGCCGGCGGACGGAAGTCTGGCGGGTTCGACGAATCCTTCACACGGGACCTGGAACCCATCCCCTAAGCCTTTTGTCATTGACACCCTCTTCGGGCGCTTCCTAGGCTGCGCCCGTGGATCGGGTCTTTTCCGGCCGCATCGGCCGCGCGTTCGAGACGGCGCAGCGGGAACGTCGCGGCGCGTTCATTCCCTTCCTCACTTCTGGGTTCCCGGACCTCGTGGAGTCGGACCGCCTCGTCCAGGTGGCGTGCGAGGAAGGCGCCGACGTGCTCGAGCTGGGGGTTCCTTTCTCCGATCCGATCGCCGACGGGCCGACGATCCAGCGTACGACCGAATCGGCGCTCCGCGCGGGCGCCACGCTCGCCCACGTTCTCGGACAGGCGAGGAGGCTGCGGGCGCGGAATCAGACCCCCCTCGTGCTCATGTCCTACCTGAATCCGATTCTCCGGTACGGCACGGACCGCTTCGCGGCGGACGCGGCCGCCGCCGGGGTGGACGGGCTCATCTTCGTCGATCTTCCCCCGGAGGAGGAGCCCGCGCTCTGGGAGCGAGCGCGAGGCGCCGGTCTCGACACGATCACGCTCCTGGCGCCCACGACCGAGGGTGAAAGGCTCGCCGGGGTCGTCGGGCGCGCGAGCGGGTTTCTCTACGTCGTGGCACGTCTCGGCGTCACCGGGCGCGGCGCCGGCGATGCCGGGGTCGACTCAGTGCTCGAGCGGTGCCGCGCGCTCTCGATGCTTCCGCGGTGCCTCGGCTTCGGGATCGATCTTGAGACGCCGCTCGAGCGCTATCGCGGGAAGGCCGAAGGGGTCGTCGTGGGGAGCTCTCTCTTGGACGCGGTTCTTGCCGGCCACGATCCGCGTTCCCGGGAGGAGCGCCTCCGGAGTTTCACGCGCGCCTTCCGCGCCAAGCTCCCGGGTCTTCATCCCGGGTGAGGCTCAATACTCCAGATGGGACAGCTTCCAGAGGGCGCGATCCCCGCTCCGGTTCGTCGACACGAGGATCGCTTTTCCGTCAGCGGACCATGTGGGATGGCGGAGCTCCGAGCCCGGCAGATCCTGGGCGATCACCGCGAGCCCCTGCGCTTCCCCCGACGGGCTCAGAGCCCACACGCCCCATAGCCCCCCGCGGTTTGATGCCATGAGGATCCTGGATCCATCGGGGCTCCACTTCGGGCCTCGGTCGAGCTGTGGCACGCCCGGCGGGCTGCTCGAAGGGGCGACCGTGAGCTGAATCGCGACCGTGTCGGTGAGAGAAAGCCGCCAGATCTGGCTCGTGCCGTTCGGTTCCCGCGTGCTGAAGCAGATCTGGTCGCCGGCAGGGCTCCAGTTGGGCTCCCCGGCGTGGAGCGAGGCAGGGGTCAGGTAGATCTTGCCGAGCGGCGCGGCCGAGGTGTCCGGAACCAAGACGAGCCTTCCAGAGTCGGGATCCACCCCTTCCACGTAGACAAGCCCGGGGCTCCCCGGCCTGGGCGCCGGCGTCCATTCCATGCCGGGAAACGCGGTGAGTCTCCGCGTTCTTCCCGTCGCGACCTCGCGGTACCAGAGGTCTTCCGAGCCGGCGAGATCGGATGAATAAGCGAGGAGCCCGCCGCGCACCCATCGCGGGCTCCGGGCTCCCGCCGCCGAGAGTTCCGGCTCGATCTCAAGTCCGCTCCCGTCCTCGCGCGCGACCGCGACGCGGTCCAAGCCCTGGGCGCTCACTTGGAACGTAATCGAATCCCCGTGCCAATCGGGCCGGTCCGCCTCCGTCGCCTCCGGTGGCGTGATGCGATCCCATACCAGGCCCGCGGGGGAAACCACCCGGCTCCCACGGTGGTCGCATGCGTGAAGCAGCGCCATCGCCAACACGAGGAGCGCCGCGCCGGCGGCGCGGCGGTGCGTGATCCGGCTCACGCCATGGATCGTAACAGGGCGCCAAACAACCGGCAACGAACGCGCTTGGCTCGATCCGGCCTCGCCCATGGTCACCACGCGCGGGAGGTCCCCGTGCGGGCATTCCCGGTTCAGAAGGAGACCGCTCCTGCCGAAGAAAATTCTGGACGAGCCGAGCGGGACGCGCACGAGGCGCGATTTCCCGAACGGCTCCGGCCGAGACGCCTCCCCGGCAGGACGCCGGAGATCGACGAGGGCACGATGCTCCTCCTGACCCGAAAGCTTGGCGAGAACATCCGAATCGGAGACGACGTGAAGATCACGATTGTAGAGGTGAAGGGAAATCACGTGAAACTCGGGATCGACGCCCCGCCGAGCGTGAAGGTCCATCGAGAGGAAATTTACGAGAGGATTCAGGAGGAGAATCGCAGGGCGCAGCGCTTGAAGCCGGAGGGTTCCGATGGCACAGGGTCTGAGCCGAAGTGAGCCAAACTTATTATGAAGAGAATCCAGCGGAGCTGGACCGCTGGCTCCGCCGATGTGATGAGGTCCTCGCGCTGCTGGATTGCGCCCTGCGCGGATGCCACACGCGAAGCCATCCGGTCGTCCAGGAATCGCTCCGCGAATCCATGCAGTGCTTGGAGCTCGCGAGCGAAGATATCGCGGGCCGCGTGCTGGGGATCCTGGATTTCTGCATCACCGAATCGGAACAGGGACGCTTCGACGAAGCCGCCGAGGCGCTCGCCGATTTGAAGGAGAGCTGGACCGAAGCGATCGCATCGATTCGGAGGGACCGCAACCGTGCTGCCAACTTCAATTGAGGCTCCGGAGACCGAGGCGTCGTCGCGGCTGACGGAGGTCAAACGCCGGATCCGCGAACGGTACTACAACCGCCCGGAGGTTCGCCGCGCTTTGAGCCAGATTGTCCTGCGTAAACTGGCGCACCCGGCAGGAAAACGCGAGCGCCCTGAATCCGCTTGACCGGGTCGAAAGGTCGCTGGTAAGTAGATGACCAGCAACTATAGATGCTCGAACCCCTCGATGCGGAGCCAAGCGCGAAGAACATGCCGGAAACCGGCCGGGAAGCCGCGGAACTCCTTCAGCGCGCAGATCCGAACGCGAGGGCCCGCGCGGCGCAAAGGCTCCGCTACGAGGATTTCGGCGCCGAGCTGAGCCGCGCCTTACAGGACAACGTCTTCGATCCGGACCCCGAGATCCGCTCCCTCGCCGTCGGCCTGATCCCGGATCTCAGGGAGCCCGTGTCCCCAGAGCTTCTCTCCTCGGCGTTACACGACTCTTGCCCCGATGTGGCCATCTCGGCCGCCGAGGCGTTCGCCATCCTGCGCTTCCCGCGCGCCTCCGACATCCTGTCCGAGTGCCTCGCCCTGAGACCCCAGCTCGCCGGGCCCTTGGCGCTCGCCCTGGCGCGGCTCGAGGAATCGGGCGCCGAAGAGCTTCTCGTCGACCGGCTGGGGCAGGGGGATCCCGCGATCCGGATCGCCGTGCTGCGCGCGCTCGGCGCGTGCGGGACGGCGCGCTCGGTGCCGCAGCTCATGGGGCTTCTCGGTTGCGGAGACCCGGTGGTGGAGGGAGAAGCCCTCGCCGCGCTCGTCCGCGTCCGCGAACGCTCTCCGAGCGCGGTGGGAAGGGACGAGATGCCTTCCGACCTGGTGGCAGAGAGGCTTCCGGAGCTCATGACGTCCCAGGATCGCCACCGGCTTCTGACGGGGATCGCGTTGATCGGGTGGCTTCGGCCGCCCGAAGGCCCGGCCCTTCTCCTCGGGCTCCTCGAATCGCCCGACCGGGTGGTGCGCGAGCGGGCGCGGGAGGCTTTCGGCGCGGTCGCGGCCGGTGCGGAACGCGCCGCGCTCGAATCGGTCGCGGAGTTCGCGGACCGGCACCCCGCAGCGGCGGCCGCCGCGCTCGACCGGGTCGCGGTGGCCCGCGAGGAGGAATCGCGGTCGCTATGCCTCGGTCTGACGCAGCATCCCGACGCCAAGGTGCGCGAGCGCGCCGTGGCCCTCGCGGGCCGCTCCGGCGGAGCGGGAACGCCCGAGGCGCTTCTCGCGCTTGCCGGGGATCCGGTGGGCCACGTCCGCGCGCAAGCGGCCGAGGCGCTCGGGATTCTGCGCTGGAAGGGGGCGGGGCCGGCGCTCGAAGCGCTCCTGTCCGACCCTTTCCCCGACGTCCGGCAGGCCGCGCTCTCGGCGCTCGGCACCCTCCGGGACCACGAGGTGGACCCGGAGCGGCTCTTCGAGCGGGCGCGGGGCGCTCCGGCGCGCGCCGCGGCCCTTCGCGCCTGCGACCCGCGCCGGGCGGGCGCCCAGTTTCGGAGCGCGATCTCCGACCCGGATTCCCAGGTGAGGCTGGCGGCCGCGATGAGCTTGAACGAGCACGGCGTCTGGCTCGAGGAGGCGGCGGCCCTCCTCGCGGACGAGGACCCGCGCGTTCGCGCGCATGCGTTGCACGCGCGCCTCAAGGCCTCGCCTGCGCTCGGTCTGGAGCCGCTCGCGGCATTCCTCCGCGACCGAGACGAGGGCGTCCGGCAAACGTTCGCCATCGGCCTCGAGCGGGCGACCGGAGTCGAGCGCGGCGTCTGGCTGAGGAGGCTCCTCGGCGACCCCAGCGCCGCGGTGGGGCGCGCGGCGGCCCGTGCGCTGGCGCATCATCACGATCCGCAGACGATCGGCTCCCTGCTCGACGCCGTCTCGACCGGGCAGCCGGCGGTCGCGGCGCAGGCGATCGAATCGCTGGGCTCTCTCGGGGCCCCCGAGGCGCTGCCGAGGCTTCGGGCGGTCGCGCGAGGAGGCGATCCCTCGCTGCGGGATCTCGCCGCCGACGCGATCCGCCGTATCGAGGAGTCGCGCTCGTGAGATCGCGGAGCGCGCTCCCGGCGGACGGTGAAGCGTCCGCGCCGAGGCAGCACGCGCTCGAGGCTGCGTGGAGCTTTCTCCGCCACGCGCCGTTCGGGGTGATCGCGATCGACCGCGATGCCACGGTGCTCGCGATCAACCCCGCCGCATCGAAGCTCCTCGGATACTCCTCCGAGGAGGTGGAAGGGGAAGCGGTCGCGCGCATCCTGCGCGCGCCGCGCGGCGAGTCGCACGTGCCGCCGGGCGCGTGCGCGGCGCCCGAGGAGGCGCGCGAGGTGGAAGTCGTCGCCCGCTCCGGAGACGTGCTCCCGGTGGGGCTGAGGCTTCTCCCGCTCGAGGCGTTGGACGGGTCGCTTCAAGGCACGATTGCTCTCTTTCAAGATCTGAGAGAGCAGAAGGCGCTCGAGGAGCAGTGGCGCCGCCGCGACCGGCTCGCCTCGCTGGGTGCCCTCGCGGCGGGTGTCGCCCACGAGATCCGGAATCCTTTGGCGGGCATCGGCACCTCCGCCCAGGTGATGAAGCGGAGGCTGGAGGTCGGGGATCCGAGAGCGCAGTTCGTGGACCTGATCCTCGAGGAAGTCTCCCGGCTCGACCGCATCGTCACCGGGCTGCTCCAGTTCGCGCGGCCGGCGATCCCCAAGCTCCAGCGCCAGTCGATGCTCCCCGCGGTTGAAAAGGCGCTCACGCTCGTCCACGAGGTCGCGGTACGGCAGAACGTGCTCATCCGGGTCGACCGGGCGGACAGCGTTCCCGACGTCTACGTGGACCTGGATCAGATCCTACAAGTGATCCTGAACGTGCTGATGAACGCGCTCCAGGCTCTGGACAAGGGCGGAGAGCTGGAGGTTTGGATCGGCCCGATTCGCAAGCGGCTCGCCGAACGCTCGTCGCTGGGCCGTCGCGCCGCGGATCGGATCGGAGCCCGGCGCCCGGCCCGGCCGCTCGATCTGGTCGAGGTGCGGGTGCGCGACAACGGCCCCGGAATTCCGGCCGCCGTGCTGGCGCGCGTCTTCGATCCGTTCTACACGACCCGCACGCAAGGGACCGGGCTCGGCCTCAGCATCTGCCAGACCATCATCCGGGAGCACGGAGGCTCCATCTCGATCGAAAGCGTGGTCGGGCAGGGTACCCAGGTGCTCATCGACCTACCCGTGGAGAAACGACATGGAGACAGGCGCGGTAGTCCTCGCTAAGCAGACCTTCGGAATTCTGGTCGTGGACGACGAGAAGACGCTCCGGTACGCGCTCAAGGAGGGGCTATCGGAGGAAGGGTATCGGGTGGAGACGGCGGGGGACGTCGCCGAGGCGCTGGCGCTTCTGGATCGCGAGGAATTCCACCTGGCTCTTCTCGACCAGAAGCTTCCGGACGGGAGCGGGCTCGAGCTCCTGAGGCAGCTCAAATCGCGGTATCCCGCGATGCAGGTCGTCATCATGACGGCGTTCGGCAAGTTCGAATCCGCCGTGGAGGCGACCAAGGCGGGCTGCTTCGATTACATCGGGAAGCCCTTCGAGCTCGATCACATGAAGCTCGTGATCCAGAACGCGCTCTCCCAAGTACGGCTTGCCGAGGAAGTGACCCGCCTGCGCCATGCCGAACGGCGCCGCGCGGGATCGACCCTCATCGTGGGCGGAAGCTCGAAGCTCGCCAAGATCTTCGAAACCATCCGAAAGGTCGCGAGCACCGGCACGTCGACCGTCCTCCTGCAGGGGGAGACGGGTGTCGGTAAGGAGCTCCTGGCCCGGGAAATCCACGATTTGGGGCCGACCCATGATGGCCCCTTCGTCGAGGTGAACTGCAGCGCGTTTCCGGAAAATCTCCTCGAGAGCGAGCTGTTCGGCTACGAGAAGGGGGCCTTCACAGACGCGAAACGGACCAAGAAGGGCCTCATGGAGCTCGCGAACGGGGGCACGCTCTTCCTGGATGAAATCGGCGAAATGAGTCTCGGACTCCAATCGAAGCTTTTGCGCGCGCTCGAGATGAAGCGCTTTCGCCGCGTGATGGGCGTGAGCGACATCGTGATCGAAACCCGTGTGTTGGCCGCCACGAACCGCGATTTGAAGTCGCTCGTGGCGCAGGAGAAATTCCGCGAGGACCTGTACTTCCGGCTCGACGTGATCCGGATCGTCGTTCCGCCGCTCCGCGAGCGGCCGGAGGACATCCCGCCTCTGATCGACCATTTTGTGGGGCACTGGAACCGGGAGCTGGGACGGAACGTGAAGGGGCCGACCGACCGCGCCCTGGAGCTCCTGCTCGCGTATCGCTGGCCGGGGAACGTTCGCGAGCTGAGGAACGTGATCGAGCGGGCGATCCTGCTCGAGAGCGAGGAGTGGATTCTTCCGGAGCATCTGCCGGTCGAGATCGTGGGCGCGGCGGGGGGCGGGCCCGCGGTGCTCGAGACCCGTCTCAAGGGGGAAGGGGGCATCACCACGCTCGCCCAGGCGGAGCGCATCGCGATCGAGATGGCGCTCGGGCAGGCGGGAGGCAACAAGACCAAAGCCGCGGAGTGGCTCGGCATCTCGAGGCAGACCCTGCGCACCAAGCTCAAGGAGTACAGGATCGAGTCCGTCGCCGGACATGGCGGCTGAACGAGGCGGCGCCGACCTCGCCCGACGTCCGATCGTGGCGCTCGAGAGGCGCATCGGGGACCTGTTCGGCCTCTCCCTCAAGGAGTGCACCCCCGAGGGATTGGCCCAGCGGCTCCGTTTCCGAATCCAGGACCGCGCCCTGGACGGCGTCGAAGCCTACGCGGAATACCTCCTTTACTCCGAAGATCCCGCCGCGTGGGAAGCCCTCGCGGAGACCTTGACCGCGAACGAGTCCCGCGTTTTCGGCATGCCCAGCGATTTCGCGCCGCTCTTCGAGATCACGTCCGATCCCCAATGGTCGCGATACGCGAACCCGGAGGCGGGCCCGTTTCGGTGCCTGAGCGCCGCGTGCGGAACGGGCGAGGAAGCCTACTCGCTGGCGATCGCCCTCGCCGAGGCGCGCGCTCCGGCGCTCGAGTTCGAGGTGATCGGCGTGGACCTGAGCGCGCGGGCGATCGCGAGCGCGCGCCGGGCCTCGTATCCGCGCGCGCGCGCCGCCTCCCTTCCAGCGGAGATCCTGCAACGCTACTTTACGGAGCGAGACGGCGAAATCGTCGCGGAGCCCCTCCGGACACGCGTCCGCTTCGCGCGGATCAATCTCTGCGAGCCCGATTCGCTCGCGCCACTCGAATCGTTCGATCTCATCCTGGCGCGGGACTTTCTCCCCGCCCTGACCGCGGACGGGCGGCGGGCGGCGCTGACGAACCTCTCCCGGGCGCTGAAGCCCGGAGGCGTTCTCGTCCTCGGTCCCGGGGACTCCGTCGGCGAATCGGATCTGGGCCTCACGCCCACCCGGTGGGGGGAGCGATACGCGTACGAGAAGCCGGACGCGGAGGCGGGGGCGGTACGCGGCGCCGCCCCCGAGGAAGATCCGGACCCGAGAATGGCGCTCGTGGCGCACCACTCCTCGCTCGTCCGCGCCTGGGTCCGGATTCTGCTCGAGCAGCGCGGCTTCGCGGTGGACGAGGCCCCGGACGGCATTCGGGTGCTCGAGCGGGCGGTGATCGGAAGACCTCCCGGCGTCTATTTGCTCGAGCGGACCCTTCCACCGCAGGGCGGGCCATGGGTCGCCGACCGGCTGGCGCGGCTCGGGGCCCCGCGTCCGGTGGTCCTGGCCTTCCTCGCGCCGGGCGGCGGATCCGGATCGGAGGGCGCGCCTCCGAACGAAGGAGCCCAAGTCATCGAGCTTCCGCTCTCGGGCCGCGATCTCGACGCCGTGCTGCCCCGCCACTTGCCCTGAACCCTTTCGCGTCCATATCCACGCGCGACCCCGCCGCGCCGCGCGCGGGGATGCTCGTCACGCCTCACGGCGAGGTCCGGACTCCCGCATTCATGCCGGTTGGAACGCAGGGGAGCGTCAAGGGGCTCTCGCCCGCCGATCTTCGAGCCTCCGGGACCCAGATCCTGCTCGCGAACACCTACCACCTCATGCTTCGGCCTGGATCGGCCGTGATCCGTGGCCTGGGCGGTCTCCACCGGTTCATGGCGTGGGATCGGCCGATCCTGACCGACAGCGGCGGCTATCAGGTGCTGAGCCTGAAAGGCCTCGTGAAGGTGAGCGAGGAAGGGGTCGAATTCCGCTCGCATCTCGACGGAGCGCTCGAGTTCCTGACCCCCGAGCGTTCGATGGAGGTGCAGGCGGATCTCGGCTCGGATATCGCCGTCACGCTCGATCACGCGGTCCCGCTTCCGCTGGATCCCGCCGCGCAGCGCGAGGCGGGGGAGCGCACGATCCGCTGGACGGAACGCTCGCTCCACCGCGCGCGGGAGCTCGAGCCCGCCGGCGGAGCGCGCCAGCTCCTCTTCGCGATCGTCCAGGGGGGAGGGGATCCGGCGTTGAGGAAGGAAATGGCGGCGCGGACCTCGGCGTTCGAATGCGACGGGTTCGCGATCGGCGGGCTCTCCGTGGGGGAGGAAAAGCGCGAGACATGGGCTCTGGCGCGGGCCGCCGCCGAAGCCCTTCCCGCGGACCGGCCGCGCTATCTCATGGGGATGGGCACGCCGCTGGATTTGCTCGAGGGGATCGCCTGCGGCGTCGACCTCTTCGATTGCGTGCTGCCGACCCGAAACGCCCGGAACGGGATGGCCTTCACCGCCGCCGGACCGCTCAACATCCGAAACGCCGAGCACGCGGGCTCGGAGCGTCCGCTCGACGCCGGATGCGCGTGCGAAGCGTGCGCGCTCATGAGCCGCGCCTACCTGCGTCACCTCCACCTCGCGGGTGAGATCCTGGCGCATCGAATGCTGACCTTGCACAACGTCACGTTTTACCAGACACTGATGGAAGGCGCCCGCCGCGCGATCGAGCGCGGCCTCTACCACCAATACGCGCGGGAGTTTTCGGAGCGCTACCGCGAACGGGACGGGAACCCTCCCGCGCCCGCGTGACCGGAGGAAACAAATCGATGCTCGACGTGGCGTTCGCGCAGGCGACCCAGGCCGCTCCCGAGGCGCCTTCTTCGATGGACCAGATGATCCACATGCTCACGCTGCTGGGAATCACGGTGGGGATCGTCTATTTCATGATCATCCGGCCCCAGCAGCGGAAACAGAAGGAAACCGAGGCGATGCGCTCTTCGATCCGCAAAGGTGACCGGGTTCTCACGACCGGCGGACTCTTTGGCACGGTCGTCGGCGAGAAGGAGGGCATCGTCGTGCTCAAGGTCGCCGACGACGTGAAAATGGAGTTCGCGAGGGAATCGATCGTCCAGGTCAAGGAGCGCAGTGGATAAGGGGACGCTCACGCTTCGCTACTATGGGGATCCCATCCTCCGTCAGAAGGCGGCGCCGGTCGAACGCGTCACGCCGGAGATCCGCGAAGTGATCCGCGCGATGTTCGACTGCATGTACCGCGAGCGCGGGATCGGTCTCGCGGCGCCACAGGTCGGGATCTCCCAGCGGATCTTCGTGCTGGACGTGGAGCGGGAGTCCGGGGAGCGCTCGAAATTCGCGCTGGTGAACCCGCTCATCAAGGAATCGTCCGGGAGCATCGTGGGGGAGGAGGGCTGTCTCAGCATCCCGGGGATCCACGCCGACGTGAAGCGCCGCGCCGAGGTGGTCTTCGAGGGCCTCGACGAGGGAGGCGCACCCGTTGTGGTCCGGGGCGACGGGCTCCTGGCCCGGGCGCTCCAGCACGAGCTCGACCATCTGGACGGCGTCCTTTTCGTCGACCGGCTGAGCCCGATCCGGAGAAAGCTCCTCGAGCCGAAACTCGCGCGGATGCAATTCGGCGAGGCCGGGACGGCCGCTCCGAGCGCGAGCGCGTCGCCTTCCTTCTAGCGGGCGGCGTGCGCCTCGTCTACTACGGCACGCCCATCCTCGCGGTTCCTCCCCTCCTGCGGCTCATCGAGGACGGCAAACCGCCCTCGCTCGTCGTGACGCGGCGCGACCGGCCGAGCGGCCGGGGGCTGGCCCTCGCGCCGTCTCCTGTTCGCGCGGCGGCCGAGGCGCGCGGCATCCCGGTCGCGACCCCCGAGCGCGCGGGCGCACCGGAGGAGATCGAGAGGCTGCGCGCTCTCGCCCCCGACGTGCTCGTGCTCGTCGCGTACGGTCAAATCCTGAGCCCCGGGCTCCTCCGCCTTCCCAAGATCGGCGCGATCAACGTGCATTTCTCGCTCCTTCCGAGGCATCGCGGCGCCTCTCCGATCCAGGCCGCGATCCTGGCCGGAGATCGCGAGGCCGGCGTGACCACCATGTGGATGACGGAGAAACTAGACGAGGGGCCCGTCTTCTCGTCCCTCTCGACACCGATCGGACCCGAGGAGGACGCGGGGAGCTTGGGTGGGCGCCTGGCCGAGCTGGGCGCCCGCTGCCTTTCGGAAACCCTCACCCGGATCGAACGGGGCGAAATCGTGCGGCGGGACCAGGACCCCTCGCGCGCGACCTACGCGCCGAAGCTCACGCGGGAGGATTCCCGGCTCT
>Ga0066710_100005618_pt1 | contig 11487 bp, 9 predicted proteins | sample GraSoiAngelo_159_FD_79666 | JGI IMG/M metagenome (GOLD analysis project Ga0066710, IMG submission 79666) | Grasslands soil microbial communities from the Angelo Coastal Reserve, California, USA - 14_1009_16_40cm | ecosystem: Environmental > Terrestrial > Soil > Grasslands | place: USA... | reverse complement strand
TCCGACCTACTCCGACCTATTCCGAGTTATTCCGACCAAAAAAAGTGAAACTTCCGGGAAAATTCCTCTGCTCGGGATGGTCGAAGTCTTCCCGCGCTCTCGCTATGCAGCGCGCAGACTTGATCCCGTTTCCGGCGCGGACTACAAACATCCGTGCCGCGTCGCGCGACCCTGCAAATTGCGCTGTTCGCATTGCTCCTGGTGGGCTTCTTTGGCGTCTTTCTGTTTTATCCGGTGTCCCTTTTGTTAAAGGGCGCGTTCATCGCGAACGGGAAATTCTCGCTTCAATATTTTCAGATTCTTTTCTCCAGCCCGCTGCAGCGCGAGGCCCTGCGAAACAGTTTCCTGATCGCAATTCTCACGACCGCGTTAACCACGTTGCTGGCGTTGCCCCTGGCACACGCGTTGACCGTCTTCAACTTCCGCGGAAAAACTCTGCTGCAAGCGCTGCTGCTCGTCCCGATGATCATGCCTCCGTTCGTTGGCGCGATTGGCCTCCGTCAACTCCTCGCGCGCTTCGGCACGGTGAATCTCGTGCTGGCGAAGGTCGGCTTGATTCGGCCGGAACATCCCATCGATTGGCTCGGCGCGGGCGGCTTTTGGGGAATCGTAATTCTTCAAGTGATGAACCTTTATCCGATCATGTTTCTGAACGTGTCGGCCGCGATGGCCAACGTGGATCCAAACCTGCGCGAGGCGGCGCAGAATCTCGGCGCCGGCATGACGCGACTGTTTCGCACAGTGACGCTGCCGCTGATTCTGCCTGGCTATTTCGCCGGAGCGATCATCGTGTTCATCTGGTCGTTCACAGATTTGGGGACACCGCTGATCTTCGGCTACTCGCGAGTGATCCCGGTGCAAATCTTCGATGCGGTCAACGACCTCAACACGAACCCGATCGGCTACACGCTCGTGGTGTTTGTGCTGTTGCTCACGGTGGCGCTGTTTCTCACCAGCAAGCAATTGCTGGCGCGGAAACGTTACGAGATGCTCGCGCGCGGGCACACGGCGGGAGAGCGCAACACAAGCCGCTCGCGCACACTGCTTCTGTGGATTGGCTTCGGCACAGTGATTCTCATTTCGTTGCTTCCGCACATTGCGGTGGTGGTGCATTCATTCGCCGAACGGTGGTTTATGAGTCCCCTGCCCACAGCGTGGACAAGCCAGACCTACGCGGAAATCCTGCGCGATCCGCTCGCGCGCAAGAGCATCCAAAACAGCTTGTTGTACTCGAGCCTGAGCGCGTCACTGGATTTGATCCTGGGCGTGATCATCGCATGGCTGTTGACGCGCCGACGCGTGCCGTTTGCCGGTCTCCTCGATGCGCTTTCGATGCTGCCGCTAGCGCTGCCGGGAATTGTTTTGGCTTTCGGGTATGTCGCCGCATTTGATTTTAAAATCCCCTGGTTGAATCCGCGCGACAATCCGATTCTGCTGCTCATCATCAGCTATTCCATCCGGCGGCTGCCGTACATTGTCCGTTCGGCGTACGCAGGTTTCCAACAGACTAGCGTCACACTCGAAGAAGCCTCGGCGAATCTCGGCGCATCGGGCTTCCACACGCTGAAAAAAATTACGCTTCCGCTCGTGATGGCCAACCTCATCGCGGGAACGATCCTGACATTTTCCTTTGCGATGATCGAGGTGAGCGACGGCCTGATTCTGGCGATGAAAGAACAATTTTATCCGATCACGAAGATGATTTACCAACTGATGGGCCGAATTGATCCCGCATCGGCCAGCGTGGCCTGCGCGCTGGGCGTAGTTGGGATGGCTGTGTTGACGGTCAGTTTGCTGGCGGCTGGACGGCTGCTCGGCCGCAAGATGGGACAGTTGTTTCGCGCGTGACTATGGCCACACGGCGCGATAGAAGCGCCGTTGGGGAAGTGGCGGGCTATCGATGAACTGAAATTGGCCACTGCCGTCCGCTGTTCGACTGGCCAAATTACTCCAGGTCCGCAGGTTATCGGAGATTTCGATGCGATACGTCGCGCCGGGGGTTCCTTGGAGATCGAGTTGCACGCTGTGGTCAGGACGGAACGAGATGCGCTTGATATTCGCGCTCGCGGCGGTCGCTTTGGTCACCTGGATCGTGGTAGCGGCGGCGCCTGATCCGCCATAGATATCTGTGGCCGTAAGATTCACGGGATAAGTGCCCTCGCCCGGATATTGATGCGTGGCCTGAAAGGTGTATTGACACACATCGAGCGGAAGCACGGAGTTCGGACTTCCGTCGCCCCAATTGATTGTGACGGTGAACTTGGGACCCGGATCAGGGTCGCGGATCGTGGCGGTCAGCGTGGCGTTGGTGTTCGCCGGAACGGAGGGGGCCAAGATGTTAACGATCGAAGGCGGGGTATTTGTCCCCCCCGTGCCGATGAAGCCGTTTTTGGTAATGGACAGCAGATAATCGCCCGCCATCGTGCCGATTTGCGCGTATGGGCTGATGGATACGCGCGCATAGTAGCGTCCTGTGTAAGTTGCGCGACAGACGATCGATTCCGCTGGCGAGAAAGGCCGACTTGCATCCAATCTTCCCGGGACAGTGTTGGTGTTCGAGGTATTGCTCGGATCATCCACCAGCATCAAAACGCTGCCCGCGGCGTTCAGCAATTCGAGTTGCGGATCGATCGGCGTGCGGTCGCGCAGTGGGTCGGCATCGAGCCCGATGAATATCACGTCGCCCGCCACAGCATCGAAGGCGTACAAATCCTCGTCAGTCGCATTTGGCAGCGTGCCGCGAAAGTAGTTCTTAGGCGAAGACTGCGCCTGCGCGAGAGTGCCGTTCGGCTCGACTTCGGCAACCGCGTTGGACAGGGGCGGCTGAACCACCGCGTAAATTCGGTAGGGCTCCGAAATCTGCGGCACATGAGTGATTCGCAAAGACGCGCAGTCGGTCGTTAAGGGAGTGCCCGCCACGCTTCCGGAGCTTTGGCCGTACGGGATGTCGTTATTGTCGGTATCGTATTCGAGCGTATCCGTGGAGGTTACCACGCGCAGATCGAAGTCGGGAATATTGGCGGAAATGGCGTCGATCAGCGCAAAAACGCGTGAGCCGGCCGGAAACATCCCTAATGCATAGTAATCGATTTCGCCGATCGGGAAGATGCTGCCCGTCGTTTCGAATATGAAGGGTTGAGGAGCAGATACAGAATTATTGGGCTCGATCTCGGGTATGCAACGAGTGACCTCCATCGTGAAACTGCTGCCGCGATTGTCCGGATACCGATCGTCCACAAAAATGTAGACGGTCTGCGAATTCGTTAGCGGCAGGCATGCAACCTCTTCGGCAATGTTCAGATTGCGATTCGCGGCGGCGAGACAGTCATTCATCGTGCCGCTCGGGTCCGGCAAAGGACAGGTCGGCGAAACATAGATCACCAGGTCGTAATTGGGGTCGGCGACTATGTTGTAGTTCTTCACTTTAAAGGAATATGTTCCGTTACTCGGCGCCGTAAAAGAAAAGACCACGTCCAGTCCGGGCGTGTCCACCGGCGTCTGCCCGACACCGGTGAAACAAAGAGAATTTCCGAAATCGTAATCGTTGCGCGCAAACAACGTGCGTCCGATCACCGGGATGTTGAGCTGCACGGGCTGGGGGGTGCTGCAATCGTCGTTCGCGGGCCGGCCGCGTTCGACCGCCACACGCACGAGGCCTTCGCCCGGGAGCGGGGCATTCGTTCCTGACTCCCAGACGAGAATGAAATAAGTTACGCTCGCATTGAGGATGGTCGTGATTTCCGAATTTCTGTTGCAGGCGTCGTCGCTGCAACCATTCCCAATCTCGACATACGTCCCGCCACAGGCGCTCGTGCCATTGGTGAAGATAGCCATTACGGTGTCGCGCACCGTAGTAGCTGTCCCGGCCTCGGCGCAGGTGCTCAGGCGGTAAACGTCTGTGGTGCCGGGGCGAAACTGATACCAGACGCCACGCGACACGTCGGCGAACGTGCAGGAGGGTACCGGCGGGTCCCCGGTCGAGGTCGCGTCGGTGATGTCGACCTGGGCAGTTAGAAATGGGAACGGGCCGGTCGCGGGAATGACAATGGCGCCCGCGCAACGATCATTGACCGGAGCAGCCGCGGATGCGCTTAGCGCGGGAAACGCCAGAATCGCTGCTGAAAGCAGCAGCCTGGCCCACCAATTGGACAAGTCGGGTCGCATAACAACTGATTCTGCTTACGCAAAGCCGGAACAATCCCACCGTCCGTCGTACCACACCGCTTCCGAACTGCTCTGCAATATCCCAAGACAAAACGAATCGGTCTTGCACTGCACCGAACTATGCTTTTGGAACGGGCCTAGAATGACAAAATCAAACGAAGATGTCAAAGGTGGAAAACGGCGTGGTGAGGACGGTCTGCCGCATGCGGACAAGTTAGCCACGCCGCAGCCGACGCGTATTCCGTTCGAGCCAGGACGCGTAATCAGCTTCCTTGATCTCGCTCGCTGCTAATGCCAGCGTCGTGAGCGTGGCGTCCTCCTCCGAAGCGACTAATTCGTACCCATTTCGCTCAAGAAAAACGGCACAAACGACAAATCCTGTCCGTTTGTTGCCGTCAATGAACGGGTGGTTGCGAATAATCCCCGAGGCATATGCGGCAGCCATGGCGAAAATGCTGGGTTGCTCGTAGGCAAAGAGGTTTTGCGGTCTTCCCAAGGCCGAATCCAGCAATCCTTCATCCCGGATGCCCGCACTCCCGCCGTACTGGGCGAGGGACTGTTCGTGGATGGCCAGTACAACTTCCCTCGAAATCCATCGTGGCTCTTTCACTTTGCGAGTTCGCGGAGCGTGTTGCGGTACTTCTTCATGACTTTGCCGGCAATCTGCATTTGCTTCGCGAACTCAGGATTCTCGCCTGTTATGCGAAAGCCATCGGGCGAATCCGTAATGAAAACTGCGTCGCCAGCTTCAACGTTTAAGCGATTGGCGGCTTCTTTCGGCAGCAGGATACCGAGGGAGTTTCCGACCTTTGTAACTTTCAATTGCATCGTCATACGTACTTACATCTGTTATAACGCCTATTTGCCGGTTTGCAACCCATTTGCAGCTTGTCATTGGCTTGGATTTTTCGTCTAACGCGCGGATGCCTGACTGGCTGTCTGTGGTTGTGCTTGGGATTGTGGAAGGAATTACGGAATTCCTGCCGATCTCTTCTACGGGACACATATTACTTGTGGATCAATGGCTCGGACGGCACAGCAACGACTTGTTCGTGACCGTAATCCAATGCGGCGCGGTGCTGGCGGTGATTCTTGTGTTTTGGTCGCGCGTAGTGCAGCTCACGGTCGCTTGGCGCGATCCCGAGAATCGCGATTATATCCTCAAGCTGATGATCGCGTTCGCGATCACTGGCGCAGGCGGGTTGGTTTTGAAGAAGCTCGGCTTAAAATTACCGGAGCGCGCTGGACCGGTCGCTTGGGCGACATTGATCGGTGGTGTTGTGATCATCGCGATCGAGGCAGCGCTCCGGAACAAACCACTGCGCGAGGACGTTACATGGCCAATCGCTATTCTTACTGGGTTCGCGCAATTGCTCGCGGCGGTTTTCCCGGGAACGTCACGATCGGGCGCGACGATCCTGACAGCCCTGGCGCTCGGGCTTAACCGTCCGAAAGCCGCAGAGTTTTCCTTCCTGCTTGGCGTTCCGACGTTGCTCGCCGCGGGTGCCTTGCAGATTCTATCCGCGATGAAGAAAGGCGAAACGATAGATTGGGCCATGGTCTCGCTGGGATTGGTCGTTTCTGCGATCACGGCTTTCGGCACGGTCAAATGGCTCCTGCGCTTCGTGCAGACCCACACGTTCGTCGGCTTTGGATGGTATCGCATCATCCTGGGCGTGTTGATTCTGCTGTTTGCCTAGCCTACTATCTTTCCGTGCTCGAATCGTTGACCCAGCAGCTCAAGCAATCCATCGCGCTCTCCAGCGAACAAGTCGCTGGGGCAGTTTCGGCGTTGGTGGATGAGCACGTTTCCGTGCAATCGAAGGCTGATTTCCTGACTGCACTGGCGCGGAAAGGCGAGACCACTGAGGAAATCGCTTCCTTCGCCGGCGAGTTGCGCGACAAATCGATCCGCCCGCCGTTTACCGGTGAAAGTGTGGATGTTTGCGGCACCGGGGGCGACCACCTGAAAACTTTTAACATTTCGACGACGGTCGCGTTCATCGTGGCCGCAGCGGGAATTCCGGTAGCGAAACATGGCAACCGCGCGATCACCTCACAGGCCGGCAGCGCAGACGTTCTGGAAGCGCTCGGAATTCGCATCGATTTCGCTCCCGAACAGAGCGCGCAATCGCTGCGCGAACATCAGTTCGCGTTTTTCTTCGCGCCAAAATATCACCCGGCCTTCAAGCACATCGCCGCCGCGCGCAAGCTCTGCGCGGAACGTGGGCAGCGCACCATCTTCAATTTCCTCGGACCGCTGCTGAATCCTGCGCGACCTACGGCGCAACTTGTTGGAGTGCCGCAACCGCGGTTGTGCGAACCGATTGCGCGCGTGCTTCAAACCCTGGGTGTTCGGCGCGGCATGGTGGTTTCCGGTTGCGTTGAAGGCGACTGCTTTCTGGACGAACTGTCCACCCTTGGTGAAACGACCATAGCCGAGTTCTATCAGGATCGCGGATTTGCCACCTCGACCTTCAAGCAGCCAGAGATCAGCGGTCGTTTGAGCGATCTCGCCGGCGGCGACAGCGCCGCGAACGCCGAGATCATTCGTCGTATCCTGCGCGCCGAGGACCGCGGACCAAAACGCGATGCGGTGCTGTTGAATGCCGGTGCCGCGTTACTGGTGGCGGGTCGTGCGAAAAGCATCGCGCAAGGCGCTGAGCTCGCTGCTGAGCTGATTGACTCCGGCGCTGCCATGAAGAAAGTCGAAACCTTGAAAAAGTATGGAGCGACTGCCGGGATTTCGTGATTTCTACCCAGAGCCGCTGCCGCATCCGGATGTCTGGAGCGCCGACGCGCGCCAGTACATTTTCGACAAGTGGCGCGAGGTCGCGCAGCGGTATGGCTTTCGCGAGTACGACGGCCCGCCGCTGGAGTCGCTTGAATTATATACGCTGAAGAGCGGCGAGGAGATTGTCGGCCAGCTTTATAATTTCGAAGATAAGGGCGAACGCGCTGTCGCGCTCCGACCCGAAATGACGCCGACGCTGGCGCGCATGGTCGCGGCGCATGAACGCAATTACAAGAAGCCAATTAAGTGGTTCACGATTCCGCAACTATTCCGCTATGAGCGGCAGCAGAAAGGGCGCCTTCGCGAGCACTTCCAGTTGAATGCAGACATTATCGGTGAGTCGGACGTCGCGGCCGATGCCGAATTGATCGCGCTGCTGATCGATTCCCTCCGTGTCTTTGGTCTCACTGAGCACGATTTTGTGATTCGTCTCAGCAGCCGCAACGCCTGGAGCGACTTCCATCGACAACACGGCGGTACCGAGCAGAACGCGTATGCGTTCTATCAGGCGGTGGATAAAGTCGACCGCGAGACACCGGATGAGAATCACAAAAAGTTTAAAGGACTGGGTTTCTCGTATGATACGGTCCAGCAATTCATTACGAGCGGAAAGCCGACGGCTGAATTGGATACGGTCCTTAAGAATCTGGCCGCGCGTGGGCTGGCCGAGTTTGTCAAAGTGGATTACGGGGTGATTCGCGGCCTTGCTTATTACACGGGCGTCGTTTTCGAAGCCTTTGCGAAAGTAGAAGACCTCCGCGCGATCGCCGGCGGCGGACGCTATGACAACCTCGTGAAGGTGATCAGCGGCGGCAAAGTGGGTATGCCCGCGCTTGGCTTCGGCATGGGCGATGTGGTGCTAAGAGAGCTTCTTGCGGTGCGAAAGCTGTTTCCAACGTTTTCGGCTGGAGTCGATGTGTTTTGCGTTATCGAGGATGAAGGCCTAAGAGGCGAAACTCTCGGTCTGATTCAGCAACTCCGAGACAAGGGACTGTGGGTCGAGTATTCACTCACGGCTGCGAAACCCGACAAGCAATTCAAACGCGCTTTAGAACTGAACGCAGCGTTTACGTTGAAGGTAGAATCGCCCGGAATGGCGCGATTAAAGAATCTGCGGACACGTGAAGAGATGGCGCTGCCGGCGGCAGACGTGTTACAGAAATTCAACCGCGAATGACTCCACAGAGGTTTTTGGGTCTAAATAATAAGTAAGCTTCGCCGCCCGGATGTGCAGGCAGTTTACGCCCAGATTTATGAGCCTGGCGAGGAGTGCTGGCCATTTACGGACACGCAGCGCGATGACCCTACCCGAAGTGTAATTGTGCAATGCGGCGGCCCTACTTGACGGCGAAAGCGTATCGGAGGTTAAGGCTTTATTTTTTCGGGTGAGTGTGGTAATGCTGCGGCCATTCAATGACTCCGACCTCTCGCCGCGTGTCGCTGGTGGTGCTTGCTGCTGCCTGCCTGCTGGAATTCGGCTTTATCGCAGCTTACGCTCAACCGCTCCTTCCGACCGATGTGGGGACCACCGTCGCCGGGTATCAGGATGACTTCGATGGCGCCACGCTGGCGCCCGGCTGGCAAGTGCTGGGGGCCAATGTGTACACGGTGGGCGGCGGTGTGTTGCACGTGAGCACGGCGACTGGCGATCCAAACCATCTGTTGTATGCGGTTGGGGGTTACAATAACTCGGTGCAAGAGGTGCTGGCGCGGATTCGCGTTTTGAATTTCGGGACGGGCGACCAGCCGCGGGGCGGGATAGCGACGTGCGTGGATCCGGCGGCGTCCCCGGCGGGAGGCATGGATCTGCATTTTCGGGACGAAAACCTCGGCCGTCACATCGAGTTCCTGGATGACTTGCGGGCGTGGGGAACGGAGTACCAGTTCGCATGGCAGAACAACGTCTGGTATTGGCTGCGGCTGCGTCACGAGCCGAATGCGGCGTCGCAAGGTGGTGTGAACGACGTATTCGGGAAAATCTGGCTGGCGGATGGCAGCCAGGCCGAGCCAGCCACGTGGCAGGACGTGTATGATTACATCCCCTTGCGAAGCGCTCGAACAGGCTACGCTGGAATCGTCGCCGGCAGCACGGGCGGGACAGCGGAGTTTGATATAGATTACATTTTGATCAAGGCCTCGGGACTGCCGAACATCACCGTCGCGCCGTCGAGTTTCGTGCAGACGCCGGTGACGATCACGAATCAGCCGCAAGGCCTGACGGTGCTGCAATGCCGTCCCGCGACGTTCACGGTGGGTGTCAGTGGCACCCTGCCGATCACATTTCAGTGGTATCGGGATGGCGGGGTAATTCCTAATGGGACCAATGCAAGCTACACGCTGTCAAACGTGCAACCGGCGGATAGTGGGACGGTGTTTCGCGTGGTGGCCAGCAATGTCGCCAGCAATCAGCCTTACAGCGTGACCAGCAGCAATGCGACTCTCAACGTCAGCACCGATGTTGCTCCGCCGGTTCTGTTGAGTGCCGCTAATAATGGCCTGAATCAGATCGTGTTAACTTTCTCAGAGCCGGTGACTGCGGCGACAGCGACCAACTCTTCGAATTATGCAATCACCAACGGTAGTGGCGGTGTCCTGCCGGTCTCGAGCGCGACACTGGCGTCCAACCAGACGAACGTGACGCTGGTCACCAGCGGGCAGGTGGAGGGCGTTGTTTACACGTTGACCGTGAACGGCATCATGGACCAGTGCCAGGGGAACTTCATTGCAGCCAATAGCCAGGTCACATTCATGGCTGTCGCGTACGCGGCGGCCGACATCGGGAACCCGTCACTGCCCGGAGGTGCGCAGGCGGTCGTTGGCGGTTATAACGTGACCGGCGGCGGGCGGGACATCGGCGGAACAAATGATCAGTTTCAATTTAGCTACCAGCAGCGCAGCGGCAATTTCGACCTGAAGGTTCGGATCGAGTCGCTTGGGTTGTCCGATGCGTGGGCTGAAGCGGGCTTGGTCGCGCGCGAGACGCTTGACGCAGGAAGCCGGTTCGCGAGCGTGATGGCGACGCCGACGATCAGCGGCAGTTATTTTCAATCGCGCAGCGCGGCCAATGGGGCGACCACGCTGGCGGGCTCTTTCCCGGTGAATTTTCCGAATACGTGGCTGCGTTTGCAACGCGTAGGGGATCAATTTACTGGCTACGCCGGGTATGACGGCCAGAACTGGACCTTGCTGGGGAGCGTGACGATGGCGCTGCCGACGAGCCTTTATTTCGGCTTCGGCGTGTCGAGTCATAACACGAACCAGACGACGACAGCGGCGTTCCGGGATTTGGGCGATGCGAGTGGCGGCTCGGTGGGACGCCTCGCCCTACCTGTGGAGCCGCTGGGGCAATCGAGCCGCAAAACGCCGATCGTGATTTCGGAGATCATGTACAATCCGCTGGACCGGCCCGATCACAGGAACACGGAGTTTGTGGAGTTATTTAACACGGCGAGCACGGCGGAAGACATCAGTGGCTGGCGCCTGGACGAGGATGCGGATTACAAATTTCCACCGGGCACGATCATTCCGGCGGGCGGATTTATCGTGGTGGCGTCCGCGCCGGCGGATGTCGAGTACGTTTATGGGATCACGGGAGTGATGGGGCCGTTCTCAAGCACGAACAGCCTGCCGAACAGCAGCGGCGTGGTGCAGTTACGACATCGCACCGGCGCGGTGTTTCTCGAGGCGCATTACGGCACGGAGACGCCGTGGCCGATAGCGGCCGATGGCGCCGGGCATTCGCTGGTCCTGGCGCGGCCCTCCTATGGCGAAGGGAACATGGAAGCGTGGGCGGCGAGCGATGCCATGGGCGGTTCGCCGGGACGGTTGGATCCGGTGACAATTGATCCCTTACGGAATGTGGTGATCAATGAATTTTTGGCCCACACGGATGATCCCGAAGTGGACTATGTCGAACTCTACAATCACAGTACGCAGTCGGTGGATATCTCGGGCTGTTATCTGACCGATGATCGCAACACGAATAAGTTCAGGATTCCGCCGGGCACAATCCTTGGGCCGCGCGGATTCATTTCCTACGACCAGAACCAGCTTGGGTTCGCGTTGAGCGCCGATGGCGAGCGGATTTATTTCCGCGACGCGGCGAACACGCGCGTGTTGGACGCACTGCGGTTCGAAGCGCAAGCCAACGGCGTGTCGATGGGCCGCTGTCCGGATGGCGCGCCAGGCTTCAGCGAACTGGCGACGAAAACACCGGGCGCGGCAAACGGTCCGATGTTGAGCCGGGACATTGTGATCAACGAAATCATGTACAGCCCGATTTCCGGGGACAGCGACGACGAATACGTCGAGCTCTATAATCGCGGCAACAGCGCGGTGAAGATTTCCGGGTGGCGGATGATGGACGGGTCCAGCTTCACCTTCCCGTTCAATACGGTGGTTCCGGCCGGCGGCTAATTGGTGGTCGCGCGCAACGCCTCGCACTTGATCCCGCGTTACGCGAATCTGAACGCGAACAACAAAGTGGGTGATTACAAGGCCGGCTTGTCGAATAGCGGGCAGCGAAATCC
>Ga0066710_100005616_pt1 | contig 11488 bp, 10 predicted proteins | sample GraSoiAngelo_159_FD_79666 | JGI IMG/M metagenome (GOLD analysis project Ga0066710, IMG submission 79666) | Grasslands soil microbial communities from the Angelo Coastal Reserve, California, USA - 14_1009_16_40cm | ecosystem: Environmental > Terrestrial > Soil > Grasslands | place: USA... | reverse complement strand
TGACCGACGGGTTTCCCACCGAGTGGGGGACCAACGTGCCCAGCAAGGACTTCGGCGAGAAGGTCGAAGTGGTCCATCACGTGCCGGAGATGGAGGCGAAGGAACTCGCCGAGCGCATGCGAAAGGGCGAGAAGTTCGCCATCCTCGACACGCGCACGCCCGAGGAGTTCCGGCGCTTCTGCATCCCCGGCGGCCGCAACGTGCCCGGGGGGGAGCTGGCGCTGCGCATCACCGATATCGCCAGGAGCCTCGACGAGGACACCACGATCATCGTCAACTGCGCGGGGCGCACGCGGAGCATCATCGGCACCCGGGTCTTGCAACGCATGGGGCTTCCCAACGTGTATGGCCTGAAGAACGGCACCGCGGGCTGGATGCTGGCCGGCCACCAGCTCGAAACCGGCGCCGATCGGGTGCAGCTCCCCGCGCCATCTGCCGAGGCCGTGGCCGCGGCCGAAGCCTACGCGGCCCGTGTGGCCGTCGAGGACGGTGTGCGCTCTCTGGACATCCGAGCCCTGCAAGACGCGATCGAACGCCGTGATCGGGAAAGCGTGTACTGCGTCGATGTGCGCACGCGGGAGGAGTACACGGCCGGCCACATCCCCGGCTTCCGGTGGTTCCCGGGCGGCCAGGCCGTGCAGCGCTCCGACGAGGTGGCCGTGGTCAAGAACTGTCCGATCGTGTTCTCGTGCGATGGCAAGGCACGGGCAACGGTCATCGCCTCCTGGTACCGGCAAATGGGCTTCGCGGAGGTCTACGCCGTGGATGGCGGGACGGCCGCGTGGGTGGCGAGCGGCCGTTCACTGGCAACGGGGATGCCGGACGAGCGCCCGGTCGGCTATGACGAAGCGCGCGGCAAGGTGAGGGTGATCTCCCCGCCGGAGTTGCATGCGTCGCCGCCCTCGGCGGTGATCTTCGTCGACACCAGCCAGGACTTCGCCCGAGGGCACGTGCCCGGCGCTCGCTGGGCGCCGAGAGGATGGCTGGAATTCTGGATCGGCGACCTCGTGCCCTCGAAGACGGGGGCGGTGGCGGTCACCTGCAACGACGGCCGCAGCTCAGCCCTGGCTGGTGCCACCCTCGAGGGACTGGGCTACCAGCACGTATCAGTGGTCGACGGCGGCATGGCGGCCTGGCAGAAGGCCGGCTTGCCGGTGGAAACGGGGCTGTCCGGTGTGATGGCGCCGCCGGCTGATGTGGTGCTGTTCGGGCCCGACCGCAACTTCGCCGACATGCAGAACTACCTGCGGTGGGAAGAGGCGTTGGGGCGGAAGTACGGCCCCGCCGCGCGATAGAGCCCCCTCACCTGCTCTCTCCCCCTCGGCGGACTCGTCGGGGACAGGGAGCCATGACGAGGGTCTCGATCGCGCAGGGCCGGCCCGGCGCGGCTCACGATCGACGGCCCCCGGGCAGAGAGAGGAGTGCACGATGGCAACGAACAGGCACGCGCCGCCGGCGTTCGCGACACGGTTCTACACCCAGCGTCGGGGGTTGCCCCTGACCGGGGACCTCCGCGAGTCGGCGGCGGCATTCGTCGAGAAGCGCAAGCCCGTGTTCAGGGGGCGGTGACGGCGATGGCCTACCAGTTCGCGACCTATCAAAAGCAGGGCCGCATCGCCATCGTCACCATCAATCGCCCGGAGCGGATGAACGCGCTCCATCCGGCGGCCAACCTCGAGCTGCACGAGATCTGGAGCGACTTCGAGGGCGACCCCGAGGTGTGGGTGGGCATCCTCACCGGGGCGGGCGACAAGGCGTTCTCGGCCGGCAACGACCTGCGGTTCACGGCCGAGCACGGGCGGGACATGGTCCGCATGGCGGACAGCGGATTCGGCGGGCTCGCCAACCGCACCACGTGCTGGAAGCCGATCCTGGCCGCGGTCAACGGCTATGCGCTCGGCGGGGGGTTCGAGATGGCGCTGGCGTGCGACATCATCGTGGCCGCCGACCACGCGCGGCTCGGGCTCCCCGAGCCCCGCGTCGGCCTCATGGCCGGGGCGGGCGGTGTGCATCGCCTGCCGCGCATGATCCCGCACAAGATCGCCATGGGCTACATCCTCACCGGCCGTCACATGACGGCCCAGGAGGCCCACCGCCTGGGGGTGGTCAACGAGGTGGTGCCCCTCGCGGAGCTCATGCCGACCGCGATGAAGTGGGCCAACGAGATCCTCGAGTGCGCGCCGCTGTCGATCCGCGCGAGCAAGCAAGCCGCGCTGATGGGGCTCGGGCATCCGCTGGACATCGCGCTCAAGCTGAACTACACGGAAGCGGAGCGGATGCGGCGCTCCGAGGACACGGTCGAGGGCCCGCGCGCCTTCGCCGAGAAGCGCAAGCCGAACTGGAAGGCCCGCTGAGCAGCCGCGGCCGCTGTCTCCCGGTGAAATATACCCACGCCGCGAACCAGAGGCCAGCCGGCGTCCGGACGCCCGCCGACCACATGAACGTGTGACCGTGCGAGCCTTCCACCACCGACTGCCGCGGGGCACGGCGTGTATCCTCGGTCCGCGTAGCAGCTCCAGCCCCGTGCGGCGAGGGGCTCCCAGGTGCCTGGCGAACAATGCCGCGCACACCACGACGCCCGGCCCGGTGGGCTTTGCTACCTTGCGGCAGCCCGCGCGGTCCACGCTGCTACACGGTTCAAGATACTTGTAGTTGGGTGCCCATCCAGTGAAGACCATTCGTTTGGTTTCAGCAATCCTGTTAGTGGCTGCGGTCAACACGACGCGGGCGGGAGAACCCGTCGAATGCGGGCCGAATCTGCTTGTGCAGATTCCGAGAGTCACTCTCCACTCGGGCGAACGAGTTGTCGGCGTCGTCCTGACAGTGGTGAGCGGCCCAGTCGTTGGCGTGACTGGCATCCCCCGAGACTGGGGCCTTTCGGTGACGCCTGAGATGGGCGGCACTTCGTCGGTTCAAGGTGTTCCCAACATGGCGTAGGTGCACTCGCCTCTACGGATAAGTTGCCTCGGGTCGTGGTGCGCGACCAGGCGTGTATCGTACCAGGCAGCCCAGGGTTTGCGATTAGCGCCGAAGTGCAAGTGACGGAGGACTTTCAGAATGTCCGAATCATCCAACTGAGCCAGCGGATGCTCGCGATCAGGCAAGCGCCCAACTCCGCGCTGCAGCTGCCCGGCGCGGTCGGGCCTGGCGCCCACCACAAACGTGTTGGCGGCGCGCCGGCAGCTGAGCGCGAACGGTCGGCAGCAGGGCGGCAAGAATGAATAGCGAGAAGATGCGATTTGTCGGTCTCGATCCCGGCGGCGACGGCCAGTTTGGCTGGTGCATTATCGCAGGCTCCGAGCGGCCACTCTCTCTCATTCACTCGGGCTGCGCCAGTGACGCTGCTGCGGCCGTCCGCTCCCTGCTCGGCGCTCTCGGTCCGTCACCCGAGGTTCATGGTGTCGGAATCGACAGCCCACTCTTCTGGACCCCATCGGGTGCGCGGCGCGTCGACTATCTCGTACGGGAGGCGATCAAAGCGGCCGGCGCTCCCAACGCCGGGGGAACCGTCCAGCACGTCAACTCCCTCCGCGGCGCCTGCCTCACCCAGGGCGTCGTTGCGGCCCACCTTCTGCGACAAGCGATTCCGGGTGTGCGAATCACTGAGGCTCATCCCAAGGCGCTGTTGTGGCTGATGAAGATCGCCTCCGCCGACCGTCGGGTGCGCCAAGTTACCTTAGGGCACCTTGTGGAGCTCATAACCTGCGTCACTGCCGAGCTTTCCGAGCACGAGCGCGATGCTGCTCTTGGAGCCCTTGCGGCCTGGGCGATGGTCTCCGCCGCAGCTGGATGGCGTGATATCGCACTCGAAGAGGAGGATGCCTTCGCGCCGGTTCCTCCGGTCGAGTATTGGATGCCGGCCGTGGCCTCGCCGAACAACGCGTTGCACCCGCCGAGCGGCGTTGGCCCCGCCAACGCCGCTGGCAGGTGAACGCTGCGTTCGGCCAAGGGTCGGCATCGCCAGAAGCATTTCTCCTGTGCGTGTTTCGCAGCAGCGCCGATTGCGGCACAACCGAACTGGCGAAGGGGCTGGAGAATGACATAATGAGCGGAAACACCCTTTGGATCTCCTCCGAGAACTTCTGTCGATGCTTGAAGAGAGCCACATCCTCCTTCAGGATGTCGATCTCCTGAGCCTTGCTCTTGACAACATCGCCGATCGAACCGACCGGCTTGTTCTCCGTGGGCCTCCTACGAGCAGGTAACAGCTGTCGGGAACTGAATCTAGCAGCTCGCAGCTGTGGGTAAAACGCACCCCGGGGGAGCGTCTCTGACAGACAACCGCCAGGAGTCAAGCGGATTGGTCCGGCGATCCAGCTGAGCCCAAGTGGATGTCGGCTCGCCAGGCTGGCCCATGGCGGCGGTCCACCTGTTCACCCCTTCGCGCGGAGCTCCCTTAGGAGCTGCCTCGTTCGTCGCTGTTGACGGGCAAGTTCAGAGACGATCTGTTCGTAGATCCAACCCGGCGAAATGACCGCGACTCCGGAGCGAGCGAGCCGCCTCTTGAGCTGATTCTCGCCAGCCATAGGGAGGATGACGCACACAAGATCCTTGCGCTCAAACCGCAGTGCCCCAGCGATCCGCCACTCTCGTTCCCAGGTGAAATCGTACGATTCGTGCATCGCATTCACGAATGGAAGGACCCGCCAAATCTCATTCCGAAAATGAGCGCGTCGCGCTTCGCCCAGAATCCGATTGACCGCCTGCGTCACGACGGTATTCTGCCCATAACTGTTGATGTAGATCGCGGGCTGCGCTCCTTGCTGGACTAAAAAGTTCTTCCTGAAAACGAATCCGTACGGCGCCATCTGCGTCCGGCGCCCTTCGATCGGCTGGGTCAGGAGATGGATCTGGTTCAGCGGAACTTCGGTAAAGCAAGTCACGTTGAAGGCCCGGGTAACATGGGCGGGCACGTTGCCAAGTTTATGGCGGTGGAGACAGTGGGCCTGGTACGCTCGGATGACCTTTTGTCGGTAAATCGACTGGAAGTTCCGTCGCGCGCTCTGGCCGTTCTTGAAATCGCGCCGGTCGTCCCGCGTAAGGTGGACGATGAATCGCGAAAGGTCCTCGCGCCGCTCAGCGACATTCCACCGATTTGTCGCCATCGTATCCTCCTGGGCGTCTCCGTTCTCAGGCGTGTGACGCGGTGAAGAGAGTCTGGGAACTCCAAACGAAAGGTGCGCTCCTCCTGCAAGCTCGGACGCGGAAGAGTCTGACGAACGCACGCTGTGATAGAGTCTCGAGGTCGAGTTGACCGCTATGCCTCAGAGTCGTCGCCACGCAAGCTGCCCTCGGCCGTCGGGCTCGAACAGGTATAAGCGCAGTTGGGAATCGTCTGCGCTCCGCGCCGCCACGATTTTCTCCAGCCACGGACCCTGGAGAAACCCTGTCTCATCGAACAGGGCTGCACCGCGTCCTTCCGGACAGAGCCTCGACAGCTCGGATAGCTTTCGCACGTCATCCATCGCCTGCTTCGCATGGACTGTAAGCTGCTGCAGGTCGAACCCTGCCGCGAAGTGCTTGAACTCGAGCACGATCTCTCCGCGCACCGCAGGCCGAAACCCGCTTCTCACCGATCGGGAGAGGATCGATTTCCTCAGACCCTCGTCGATTTTGTCGCCAGCGCGTTCGATGAACAAGCGCTTCAGCGCCTCCGTTTCGAGGATGTCCCCGATCACGAGGTCGTACTTCTCTTTGCCATCTGTGCCGGCCAGTCGGGTGCTCAGGTGAATGCGGCGCGCGGCGCCACCTGTGTCCGACACGAGAAGGTAGTACAGGTACCCGGCGACATCGGCTTCAAGGAGAGGTACCGCTTTACCCGCAGCCCAGGCGTCAAGGAGCCGAGAGAACGCCGCTTCTACGCCCGCCCAGAGGCGGGCCGTGCTCACTTCATCGCGCTCGACCGACGCCATGCCGGCGATGCTACGTCAGGTCGCTAAGAGGGGCGCGGACTTCCAGCCCGTGACGCGACTGGCGTTGGCCCGCGGCCGTCGCGCCCAACGCGTGTGGTATATTACGGTGTAAGTAGTTCTGGCCACCATGGAACTAGACGCACAGCAATATACCACCTCAGGCATATCGGCCGCGAATCGCCGCCGGCTGGAGCAGCTTCACCGCGTCTCCAAAGTGCCTGTGACCGTTCGTGAAGCGGCTCACATCCTGGGGATCGATGCGACCACAACCGCCCGCCTACTCGCGCACTGGTGCGCTCATGGATGGATCCAGCGTGCGCGACGAGGTCTGTACGTGTTGGTTCCCCTGGGCGCTGCCGGACGTGTCGGTGTCGTCGCCGACCCGTGGATCTTCATCGCTCGGGCCTTCGCTCCGTGCTACATCGGCGGGTGGAGCGCCTGCGAACACTGGGACCTGACCGAGCAAATCTTCCGAGAGGTTGTGGTCATCACCTCGAAGCCGGTGCGCCCGCGCCGAGGGGAGATCGGCGGGGCCCGCTATCTCGCGCGCGTCATAGCGCCGAAGCAACTCTTCGGGACCCGCCGTGTCTGGCGGGACCAGACGCCGGTCGATGTCTCCGATCCCTCTCGGACGATCATTGACATCTTGGACGTCCCCGCTCTCGGCGGGGGCATTCGCCACGTCGCTGACGTTGTCCGTGCCTACTTCGCCTCCGAGCACAGGAACGACCGGCACCTCGTCGAGTACGGCCGGCGACTTGGGAACCAGACGGTGTTCAAGCGCCTCGGGTTCCTCGTCGAGCGGCTCGGTATCGAGGCGGCGGACCTGCTCGCGGAGTGCCAGCGCGCGAAGACTACCGGATACGCTCGCCTGGACCCGAGCGGCCAGGCACGCGGCAGGCTGGTGCGCCGCTGGGGCCTCCAGCTCAACGTCGGGGTGCCCGCCGGCCGATGATCGGCGTCCTCGAACTTCGGGAGCGCGCACGCGAGTGGTCACTGCGTGAGGATATCGTCGAGAAGGACTACGTCCTGGGCTGGCTCCTTTGGGGTATTGCTTCGGAGCCCGCCCTCACGAACACCTGGGTGTTCAAGGGCGGCACGTGCCTCAAGAAGTGTTACTTCGAGACGTACAGGTTCTCCGAGGACCTGGACTTCACCCTCCTCGAGGGAGCGCCTGATGAGCCTGATGCTCTCCGCGCGATCTTCTCGGCGACCGCGGAGCGCATCTACGAGGCCTCGGGGATCGAGATCCCTCGGGAGCAGATTCGTTTCGAGGCGTACCAGACCCCGCGCAGCGCGCGCGCGACCGAGGGTCGGGTCTACTACCGTGGGCCTCGGCGCCCGGGCGGCGACCTCCCGCGCGTCAAGCTCGACTTGACCCCTGACGAGGTGCTGGTGTACGAGCCGATCCGGCGCCCCGTCACGCACGCCTACACTGACAGGTTCCCCACCGCCGTCGAGCCGCTCTGTTACAGCCTCCCGGAAATCTTCGGCGAGAAACTCCGAGCTCTCGCCGAGCGCTGCCTTCCCCGGGACCTCTACGACGTGATCAGCGTCTTTCGGCGACCCGACACCCGCGGCGCGGCCGACATCGTCCTCAACATCCTGAAGGAGAAATGCCGCTACAAGGAGATTGCCGTACCGACCCTCGCCTCCATCGAGGCGTCGCCCCGGCGGGAAGAGCTCGGGCCGGAGTGGCAGAACATGCTCGGCCATCAGCTGCCCGAACTGCCACCGATCCAGCCGTACCTGGAGGGCCTGCGAGCGCTGTTCGACTGGCTCGAGGGCAGGCCCGTCGCCGTGCCGACCCTGCCTCGCGCGCCCGTCGGCGCGGGCGAGATCGAGTGGATGCCGCCAGCCACGATTTCCACCTGGGGAACCCCCGTGCCCCTGGAGGTGGTCCGGTTCGCCGCCGCCAACCGTTTGTGCATCGACCTTGGTTATCAGGGCTCGGTCCGCCGCGTGGAGCCGTACTCGCTGCGGCGGACCCACGATGGCCACCTCCTGCTCTTCGCCGTGAGACGGGACAGCAGGGCAGACCGGTCCTACCGCGTCGACCGCATCCAGAGTGTCCGGGTCACCCAAGAGGGCTTCACCCCGGTCTACCCCGTGGAGTTCTGGCCCACGGCTCCGATCAGCGCGCCGCCGCTGGCGCGTCGCCAGCCCTCGGCGGGCGAAGGTCTGCCCAGCTCGACGGCCGGGCGCTCCCGGCGGCCGGCCCGCCCCTCGGGCGGACCGAAGTATGTCGTCGAGTGCTCCTACTGCCACAAGCGCTTCGTCCGGCGGGACACGCACCTCGGGAAGCACAAGATGAAGGGCCGCCAGCACGAGTGCCCCGGGCGGCTGGGCTACATCATCCGAGCGGCTCGGTAAGCGCGAAGATGGCGTCCACTCCATCCCCATCTCCCTCGCGCGCCATGGCCGACCTTGAAGTCCTCGTCACACCCGGCCTGCAAGACCTCGTGGGCCGAGCATCGTCTGTGGAGGACCTCGCCGACGGCCTGGCCAGCGTCGACCGTGACGCCTTTGTCCGCCACTCGGTGCGGGTACTCAACAGCCTCGCCGCAGACCGACGCACCGGCCTCGCTGACGATCAGGAAGTTTTTGTCCGCTGGCTGCCCGCGGATGTCCAGGCCAGCTACCGAGAGTTCCTGCGACGAGCCGGAACAGGGGTACGTCTCCTCCACCCCGCGCAGCAGCTCGTCCTGGTGCACGCCGCGGCCCGTTACGCGAAGCCAGCTGGCGGCTTGACCTTCGCCGAGCAACCTGCGCGCGAGGCCTGGGCGGTGGCGTGCCTCCAGATCAACGATCACCTCATGAAGAGCCCGCTCCCGGCCGCCGGTCACCGGAGCTGGGAGAAGGCGCTCTGGGCCTTCTCTGAGGAAGCGTCCCGCTGGGAGCTCCTGAACCCCTCACGGCCCGACAAGTCCCTGGCGCGGCTACGCCCGCTCTTCACCGAGATCCCCAGGCTCGGCGAGCCGTACAGCGCTGCGGCCGACCGCCTCCGCGCTGCGTTTCGCGATCAGCTCGATCTCGACTTCGAGACTGCCTTCAACCTCACCGCGTTCCTCGTCCTCCACTGGAGCGGTCAGTCGGCGAAGTTGGGGCAGGATCCCGACGCCGCGCTCATCAATCGCCGGACGTGGCTCGAGAACAGCAACATCCAGATCGAGGACCTGGACCGCTATCTGCGGGCCGTCGCCCTCCGCGTCGAGGACATCCCGGGGGCGTTCGACGCCCTGAACGTCGGCATGTCATTCCGCGAGGTCCTTCCCTTCCGGCGCCGGCCGCTTCTCCGTGTCGGGGACGACGGCGTGGCGTTTCTCTCTCCGCAGTTCGTCTCGGAGAAGGGCGGTGTCGACCTCCTCTGGCTGCTTACCAACCCACCGGGAGGCGGACAAGAGGTGCGCATGTGGACCGACGACTTCGGACTCCTCTACGAGCGCTACGTGCGCGCGATCTTTGAGAGTCTCGGGTCCAGACTCGGCGGCGAGTACGTTCCCGATCTCCACTATGAGGCGCGTGCCGGTTCGGGCCAGATCGACGGTCTCATCAGGTCCGGGAGCGCCCTGGCTGTGATCGAGGTCAAGGCATCCCTCATACGCCAGACCCTTCTGGCCAACGGAACGGTCGACCAGGTGCGCGAGGAGCTCGAAAGAAAGTTCGTCGGCGACGCCACGAGGCGCAAGGGCGTCAGCCAAATCGTCCACGCGATTCACTGGCTCACCGAGCAGCGCCGGGACGGCCGGCCGGCCCGGGGAATCGACTTGAGGGGGATCGATACCATCGTCCCGATCCTCGCCGTTGCGGATCGGCATCTTCGCTATCCGGGCCTCGGGCAGTGGTTCCAATACTGCCTCGATGAAATGCTCCGGCCCCCCTGGGCCCGAGTAGATTCACTAGTGCTATGCGGGACCGAGGACCTTGAGAATCTTGAGAACATCGCCCTCAGGGGTGGACCGACGGTGATGGAGTCGCTCACCAGGTATGCCCATCGAGTGCGGCGGGCGGAGCAGCCCCTCTGGATGCATTACCAGTCATTGTCCGGTCCCCATGCCCGCCTCGAGGGGATCGCCCAGGCGTGGTTCGAGGAGCTGCTTGAGAACCGCATCATGCTGAGGTAGCCACCCAGGATTTACGCCATGTGCGTGAGAAGGTCCATGGTGCCACCCCCGACCAAGTCCCGAGAAAGCCCGAGGCATAGGCGTCGCGGTCGGCCAGCGAGACCGTATTTGGAGCGCGGCGAGCGCGGTTTCCGCGTCCACGGCTCGCTGCACCCTGCGCCCCTGCTCAGCGCCGGCCAGGAGAGCTGGAGGAGGTGCTGACCCCCGACAGCACCGACATCCGTCGGTAGCAGAACGCTCCCGATGACGCGCTCGGCCGTCATCATCTACAACCCTGGCTCCGGCCGTCGTCGCGGCCGCCACCAAGCCGTGTCACGGATGGTGAAGCTGCTCCGAACCTGGCGGAGTGGTCGTTGATTCTCCTCTGCCTCTCCATGGCCAGCTCTTTTGGAGGCGGTCTTTACGAGCACATCGTGCTGACCCCCATGTGGAGCGCATCGCCGCCATCGTCGTTTCGGATCATCCAGCCCGGTACGGGCATACCGCTTCAACGGTTCTGGATTCCGGTTCATGCGGCGATCACAGCGTTCATTGTCCTGGCGCTGCTCCTTACGTGGAATGACGTGAGGGTCCGCCGGCTGCTCCTGATCGCCCTCGCCTCCTATGTCGTGATGCGCGTCTGGAGTGGTCTGTTCTTCATCCGTGAGATGCTTGCCTTTCAGAAGATTCCGCTCGATTCAGCGCGATCGGCAGAACTCTCGGCGAGAGTCGCTCGGTGGACGCATTGGACGTGGTTCAGGGAGCCGTTCGACGTGGTATCGTTCCTGTGCTCTCTGTTGGCTCTCTATTGGCTGGAGAGGGTCTGAAGCGCAGCGTGCAAGGCCACCCTGGGGAGCGATAGGAACGTTGAGCGCGAATCGCGGTGCTGTAATCCTCGAGGCAGGACCGAACGAGCGTGAGGCGGCATAACAGGACGTTGAGGGCGTGAGCCTTAGCCAGACCTCTCCCGGAGTCGAGGCGTGACGATCGCCACGGTGGTCGCTACCGTCGCCGCCGGGGTATTCGCGGGGGCCGCTGTGTTCGTGACCTTCGTGGAGCATCCAGCTCGGGTCGAATGTGGTCCGGACCTGGCCGTCAAGGAGTTCGGCCCGAGCTATCGGCGCGCCGCCGCCATGCAAGGTGCGCTGGCGGTGGTCGGTCTGCTGGCGAGTCTCGGGACCTGGTTCCAAGGGGCGGGTGTCGGGTGGCTCGTTGGAGGTCTTCTCCTCGGCGCGGTGGTCGCGTTCACGCTCGTGGTCATCATGCCGACCAATCGTCGGCTGCTCGACCCGGCTCTCGACACGGGTTCGGAGGCGGCGCGTCGGCTCTTGCGGCGCTGGGGGCAGTTGCACGCAGTACGCACGGTGGTCGGTGCCGGCGTGTTCGTGGCGTTCGTCATCATGTCGGCGCGGTAGCATGCCCGGGCATACGATGAATCCATGTGCCCGGGCGGTGGTGGGCGTACTCCTGGCC